>Ga0068853_100002137_pt1 | contig 14714 bp, 15 predicted proteins | sample KBSCornC32_FD_65655 | JGI IMG/M metagenome (GOLD analysis project Ga0068853, IMG submission 65655) | Corn rhizosphere microbial communities from Kellogg Biological Station, Michigan, USA - KBS Corn C3-2 | ecosystem: Host-associated > Plants > Roots > Rhizosphere > Soil ...
GCACCTTCTCCGGTGAGATGACAGAGACTTTCAGCACGATGCTCAGCTCTTGAGGGTCTTGGCCTTCTCGACGGCTTCGTCGATCGAGCCAACCATGTAGAACGCCTGCTCCGGCAGATCGTCGAATTCGCCGGCGACCACACGCTCGAACGACTCCACGGTGTCCTCGAGCTTGACGTACTTGCCCGGAATGCCCGTGAACTGCTCGGCCACCGCGAACGGCTGCGAGAGGAATCGCTGCACGCGACGCGCGCGTCCGACGATGCGCTTGTCGTCCTCGCCCAGCTCGTCCATCCCGAGGATCGCGATGATGTCCTGCAGCTCCTTGTAGCGCTGCAGAATGCGCTGCACGCCCGATGCGGCGGCATAGTGCCGATCGCCGACGTACTGCGCCGCCAGAATGCGCGAGCCCGAGTTGAGCGGATCGACGGCAGGATAGATGCCGATCTCCGTGAGCGCGCGATTGAGCACGACCGTCGCGTCGAGGTGCGCGAACGCAGCCGCCGGCGCGGGATCCGTGATGTCGTCGGCGGGAACGTAGATCGCCTGCACCGACGTGATCGAGCCGTTCTTGGTCGACGTGATGCGCTCCTGCAGGTCGCCCATCTCCGTCGCGAGCGTCGGCTGATAGCCCACTGCGCTCGGCATGCGGCCCAGCAGCGCTGATACCTCGGAGCCGGCCTGGGTGAAGCGGAAGATGTTGTCGATGAACAGGAGCACGTCCTGGTTCTCGACATCGCGGAAGTACTCGGCAATCGTGAGCCCCGACAGGCCGACGCGCAGACGCGCGCCCGGCGGCTCGTTCATCTGTCCGTACACGAGCGCGACGGAATCCAGGATGTCGGCTTCCTTGAACTCGAGATACAGGTCGTTTCCTTCGCGAGTGCGCTCGCCCACGCCGCAGAACACCGACCGGCCGCCGTGCCCCTTCTGCACGTTGTTGATCAGCTCCTGGATGATCACCGTCTTGCCCACGCCGGCGCCGCCGAAGAGACCGATCTTTCCGCCCTTCACGAACGGCGCGATGAGATCGATGACCTTGATCCCGGTCTCGAAGATCTCCGTCTTGGGCTCGAGATCGATGAACTCGGGACTCGGACGATGGATCGGCCAGCGGAGCGCGTCCTTCGGGATCGGCGGACCATTGTCCACCGGATCGCCGAGCACGTTGAGGATGCGGCCGAGCGCCGGCTCGCCGACGGGAACGGTGATCGGCGAGCCCGTGTCGGTCACGCGCATGCCGCGCTCGACGCCGTCGGTGGTCGACATGGCGACGGCGCGCACCTGGTTGCGCCCGATGTGCTGCTGCACTTCGGCGGCGAGCTTCACCTGCGTGCCGCCTTCGGCGAGCTGGTCGATCGTGATCTCGTTGAAGATCTCCGGCAGCTGCTCGGACTCGAACTCGACGTCGAGCACCGGCCCGATGACCTGCACGACCTTTCCGATATTGTGGTCAGCCATGAGTGTTTTCCTGAAGGTCAGACCGAAGCACGGGCTCCGGGTTGTCTCGCGTGATGCGAATGCGATGCGCGATCGCGATGATCATCCGCTCAGCGCTTCCGCGCCGCCGACGATCTCGGCGATCTCCTGCGTGATCTGCGCCTGCCGCGCGCGGTTGTACGTGCGACGGAGCACGTTGAGTATCTCGCCGGCGTTGTCCGTCGCCGCCTTCATCGCGGTGCGGCGCGCGCCCTGCTCGCCCGCCACCGTCTCGACGAGCGCGCGGTAGATCGCATTGCGCACGTAGAGCGGGAGCAGCACGTCGAGAATGTCGTGGGCGTTCGGGAAGAGCAGATAGTCGCGCGCGGGGCCCTTGCGCGCAGGGGGCGTCACCGGCAGCACGCGCTCGGCCACCGGCGGCGTGGAGAGCGGCGAGTTGTACTTCGCGTAGACGACGTACACGGCGTCGAGGCGGCGCTCGATGAAATCCTTCATCAAGCCATCGACCAGCTGCGATCCGTGTTCCGCCGTGGGCTTGTCGCCGATGTCGGTGCGCGAGCTCGCGATCTTCGCTCCGATGTAGCGGAAGAAGCCGAGTCCCTTGCGTCCGATGATGTGGAGATCGGTGTCCACGCCCGCGGCGGAGAGCCGCGCGAGCAGGCTCCGCGCCTCGCGAATCAGATTCGCGTTGAACGCGCCCGCGAGACCCTGGTTCGACGTGATGAGCAGCACGGCGGCGCGGCTTCCGCGCACCGGCGTTCCCTGCTCATCCGCGGCGGGCTGGCGCAGCAGGGGAAAGCGCTCCGCGAGCTCGGGCGAGTACAGATCCGCAATCACCGCTTCGAGCGCGCGCGCGTACGGCCGCGCCGCCACGACGCGATCCTGCGCGCGCTTGAGCTTCGAGGTGGCGACCATCTCCATGGACCGCGTGATCTTGCGCGTCCCTTCGATGGACTTGATCCGTCCCTTGAGCTCGCGTCCCTGCGCCATGAGTCAGCTGTACGGGTGCGAGTGGCTACTTCGCCGCAGCCGCGGTCGCGGCGGGCGTCGGCGCGCCGGCAGGCGTCGCCTTGAAGGCAGCGATGCCGCGCTTGAGGTTCTCCTCGATCTCCTTCGACAGCACCTTCTGGTCGCGGATGCCGAGACCGACCTGCGCATAGCTCATGGTCATGAACGCGAGGAACTCCTTCTCCCACGTGCGAATGCGCGACACCTCGATGTCATCGAGGTAGCCGTTGGACACCGCGTAGATGATCATGACCTGCTGCTCGACGGGCATCGGCTCGTACTGCGGCTGCTTGAGCACTTCGACCGTGCGCGCGCCGCGCTCGAGCTGCGCCTTGGTGGTCTTGTCGAGATCGGAGGCGAATGCCGCGAAGGCTTCGAGCTCGCGGTACTGCGCGAGATCGAGGCGGAGGCGCCCGGCGACCGTGCGCATCGCCTTGATCTGCGCCGCGCCGCCGACGCGCGACACCGAGATGCCGGCGTTGATCGCGGGCCGCGTGCCGGCGTTGAACAGATCCGCCTCGAGGAAGATCTGGCCGTCGGTGATCGAGATGACGTTCGTCGGGATGTACGCAGAGACATCGCCGGCCTGCGTCTCGATGATCGGCAGCGCGGTGAGCGAGCCGCCCGGCTTGAAGATGTGAACGTTGTCCACCACGCTCGGATCTTCGCTCATCTTCGCGGCGCGCTCGAGCAGGCGCGAGTGGAGATAGAACACGTCGCCGGGATACGCCTCGCGGCCCGGCGGGCGGCGCAGCACGAGCGAGATCGAGCGGTACGCGGCGGCCTGCTTGGAGAGATCGTCGTAGACGCAGAGCGTCGCCTTCCCCTCGTTGTACATGAAGTACTCGGCCATCGCGCATCCGGAATAGGGCGCGATGTACTGCATCGGCGCGGGGTCCGATGCGGCGGCGACGACGACGATGGTGTACTCGAGCGCGCCGGTCTGGCGGAGCTTCTCGACCGTGGAGGCGACGGTGGACTTCTTCTGGCCGATCGCGACGTACACGCAGAGAACGCCGGTGCCCTTCTGGTTGATGATCGTGTCGATGGCGATGGCCGTCTTGCCGATGCCGCGGTCGCCGATGATCAGCTCGCGCTGGCCGCGGCCGATCGGGATCATCGCGTCGATGGCCTTGAGTCCCGTCTGCAGCGGCTCCTTGACGGGCTGGCGGACGATGATGCCGGGCGCCTCGGATTCGACCTTGCGCGTCATCTTCGCGGTGATCGGGCCCAGACCGTCGATCGGATTGCCGAGCGCGTCGACGACGCGGCCGAGCATCTCGGGGCCGACGGGCACCTCGAGCACGCGGCGGGTGCGGCGAACCTCGTCGCCTTCCTTGAGCTCGAGCCAGTCGCCCAGGATGACGGCGCCGATGTTGTCTTCCTCGAGATTGAGCGCGAGGGCGGTGATCTTGTTGCCGGTCTCGGAGGCGGTGCACTCGAGCATCTCGCCTGCCATCGCCTTGTTCAGCCCGTAGATGCGGGCGATGCCGTCCTTGACCTCGAGGAGGGTGCCGACATCTTCGACGTCGAGCTCGTGGAGGTCCGCCGCTTCGATCTCGCGGAGGAGGATGTCCTTGATTTCGGCGGGGCGGAGCGTGGTATCGGAGGCCATGTCGGCAGCGGGCTAGGAGTCACGAAGAGAGCGCGGCTTAGCTTGTGAAATTTATCACAAGCTAGCCTTTCGGGCAATAGTGGAACTGCCCATATATACCATCCTGCGGGCGCCCGCTAGCCGCGGAGGAATCGTTCGAGGAGGTCGGTGGAGCGGAGCGCGGTCAGGGCGGTCGCCTGCGCGTGGACCAGGCGCATCGCGGCAGCGGACAGCTTGGCGGCCGACGCGAATCCCGTGAGCCGGGCGACCGCCGCGAGATCGTAGCCCGGATTCTTCGCGAGCTCGCCGGCGGCGAGCAGCCGCACGAAGTCCATCACGCGCTTGAGCGATGGGGCGCCGCCGGCGGAGAAGCTCCGGCTCAGGTGCTCGCGCGTGATGCCCAGTGTCTTCGCGATCTCGACCGATCCGACCGGCTGCCCCGCGTGGGCGACGATGGCGCGCCACGCCGCGCACTGCAGCGGGGAAGCGAGCGGATCGGGCGGAGTGTCGAGCGCGGCGGCGAAGCGGGTGGAGAATCCGTGCGCCAGGAGCGCGTGCTCGAGGAGGCCATCGTCGGTGCCGTCGGCGAGAACGTCGGCGAAATCGAGCTCCGCGCATTTCGCGACGGCCGGCGCATCGACCGGGCGGAACGGCGTGAGCGCGAGAAAGGGCACGCTCGGATAGTCCCGCGCGAGCTCTGCGGGACCGTGCCCGTCGTCGTCGGCCGTGACCTCGACCAGCGCGGTGTTCACGAAGTGCGTCTGAAACGCGCTCGCGAAGTCGCGCTCGGTGCGCGCGAGGAGGCCGCGCCGGTGCAGGCGCGCGAGCGTGCCGCGAATGCGCGCGCGCGTGTGCTCGCGCGGCGCGTACGCGACCACCGTGGCGTGCGAGCTCAATGGGCGGCCGGCGCGCCGCCCACCATCACCGCCGCCTGCTGCAGCACCTCGCGCGCGTTCGCGTACGAGATGAGCGCGAGCGCCTCCTCGATCGGCACCCACCTGCACGCCGTGATCCCTTCCTCGCGCTGCGGGCTCGTGGCGCCGTTCTCCGATTCCATCAGGAAGAAGTGGCAGATCTTGTGGATCAGCTTTCCGCGAAAGCGAAAGTGCCAGTCGATGGTCGCGAGCTCGCCGCGCACCCGGAGATCCCCGAGCCCGGTCTCCTCCGACACTTCACGGAGGGCCGCCGCCTCCGGCAGCTCGCGCTTTTCCAGATGTCCCTTCGGAAAGCCCCAGTTACGATAGCTGTCGCGAATCAGCAGGAAGAGTGGGCGGCCGCCTTCGACGCGGTACACCACGCCTCCGGCGGACACCTCCCGGCTGGCCCGCGTGCGCGTCACGTACCTATCCGCGCGCAGACGCCGGCACGCCCGCCATCTCGACCTCGTTGAGCGTCGCGCGCCCCTCGATGAACTGGCGAACCACCGGATCCTTCGTATTCTTGATCTCGTCCACCGTACCGACCTGTCGCACGCGCCCGTCGTACAGCATCGCGATCCGCGAGCCGACGGTGTACGCACTGCGCATGTCGTGCGTGATGACGACGCCGGTCACGCCCAGCTGCTTTCGCATGCGAAGCATGAGCTCGTCGATCACCGCGCTCGTCACGGGATCGAGGCCGGTGGTCGGCTCATCATAGAGGATGTACTTGGGGCGCAGCGCGATCGCGCGCGCGATGCCGACGCGCTTGCGCATGCCGCCCGACAGCTCGGCCGGGAAGCGGTTCTCCGTGTCGGGCAGATCGACGAGCCTGAGCGCCTCGGTCACGCGCTCGCGGATCTCGGCCGGCTTCATCTCGAGCTTCCGCAGTCCCATCGCGACGTTGTCGCCGATGCTCAGGGAGTCGAAGAGGGCCGCGAACTGAAAGACGTAGCCGATGCGCGCCCGGAGCGCGTAGAGCTCGCGCCGGGGGAGCGTCGGCACCTCGAGCCCATCCACGAACACCGTGCCCGAGTCGGGCACGAGAAGGCCGACGATGTGCTTGATGGCCACCGACTTGCCCGTTCCCGAGTAGCCGATGATGACCATCGTCTCGCCCTCCATGACGTCCAGTGAGAATCCCTGGAGCACCTTCTTGTTGCCGAAGGACTTGTAGACGTCTTTGAGCTTGATCATTCGGAAATGTGCCCCTTTCGGCATCGGCGGGCAACGACTGCGGCACAGGCCGGGACGCGCGAGAACGATTGTCCGTTCGACGGGTACGGTACACGCGGGGGTCTGCGCGCCCGGCCTCTCGACAACGATCGCGACGCTCGATTCGTTTTAACTTGATCCTTCATATCGATCTCGCGACGACACGCTCACACACGCTCGTCGCGGAATTTCCCTTTTCATTGCGCATGCGCCGACTCGCCTTCTTCGCGTTCCCGCTCGTCACCGCTGCCATCCTCGCCGCTGCGGGGAGCTCATCGGTGAGCGCTCAGGTCATCCACCGGATCGGCAGGCCGGTCGCCGACACGACGGCATCGCCGACGCGGCCGACCGAGATGCCGAAGCGGGCTGCTTCGCCCGAAGCGCATCCGACGCTCTCCGGCATCGTCTACGACAGCCTGCACGATGAGCCCGTTCGCGGCGCCACGGTGATCATCGCCGGGACCGCGCGCCAGACGGTCACCGATTCCAACGGCATGTACCGCTTCGATGTCGACAGCCTTCCCGAGGGCGTGGCCACCGTGGGCTTCTTCATGGCGTCGATGGACTCCATGGGCATCACGCCGCCGGTGCGGCAGATCGGGATCCATCACGGCCAGTCCGCGCTGCTCGACCTTGGCGTCCCGTCGATGCGCACCGTGCTGCGCGTGATCTGCCGCGACAGCGCGACTGAGGGCAAGGGGATGATGATGGGTGTCGTGCGCAATGCGGATACGGATGTGCCGCTGGTCGGCGCGCTGGTGGTCGTGATGTGGTCGGAGATGAACATCGGCACCAGCTCGCTCACGAAACTGCCGAAGGCGGTGCACACGACCGTGGGCCCCCGCGGCGACTATCGGCTGTGCGGTCTTCCGAACGGCGTCGCCCTGCGCGCGCAGGCTCGGCTCGGCACGAAGGCGAGCGGGTGGATCGACGTGAACCTTCCGCCGGGCGGAGTGATCCAGCGCGACTTCCTCGTTGGCGAGCGCGTGGTTGCCGCGCGACCGGATTCGCAGGCCGGTGGCGCGCCGGTCGCGCGCAAGCCATTGGGCACGGCGCAGCTGAACGGCACGGTGGTGGGCGCGGATGGAAAGCCGCTCGAGGGAGCGCAGGTGTATCTGGTGGGAGCGGCGGTTGGTGCGCGCGCGGATTCGCGCGGCATCTTCCACCTGAGCGGCTTGCCCGCCGGCACGCAGACGGTGGAGGTGCGGCAGCTGTCGTACGCACCCAAGCGCTTCACGGTGGACCTGTCGCCTTCGCGGGAGAGCCGGCTCACCGCCGTGATGGATGCGAAGGCACAGGTGCTGGGCGAGGTGACCGTTCAGGGCAAGGCGACGAGCGACATTCCGGGATTCGATGCGCGTGCGAAGCGCGGGCTGGGCACGTTCCTCAATCGCGACCAGATCGAGCAGCGGCAGTCGGTGCTGACGACCGATCTGTTCCGCACGATCCCCGGTCTGACGGTGGGCTTCGACGGCAACAACTACGTGGTGCAGTCCTCGCGCGGGAGCGGGTGTCCGGTGCAGTGGTACCTGGATGGATCGCCGTTCGACAACTCGGACAACAGCCTCGATCAGATGATTCGCCCGGACGACATCGAGGCGGTGGAGGTCTACAAGAGCGCGAGCGAGGTGCCGGTGCAGTTCCAGGGGCAGAACGGTTCGTGCGGAACGATCCTCGTGTGGACGAAGCGAACGGCCGGGCGTGCGAAGTCGAACGCAGCGAAGCAGTCGAATCCGTAGCGATCAGGCCGCGAAGCTGCTGAGCGCCAGTCCCACTTCGCCTTCGCGCAGACGTTTGAGTGCGCGGTCGCGCAGCTGGCGCACGCGCTCGCGGGTGACGCCGAGCATGGAGCCGATTTCCTCGAGGGTGTGCTCGCGTCCACCATCGAGGCCGAAGTAGAGGCGAAGCACTTTCGCATCGCGGGCGGGGAGCGTCGCGAGCGCGCGCTCGATCTCCTCGCTCACGAAGCGATTCATGTATTCATCTTCCGGATTCGTCCCCTCCTCGGCCACGAAGCGCTCGATGAGCGAGCGATCGCTGTCGGGATCGAGCGGGGCGTCGAGCCGAATGTCTCCGCTGTTGAGGGCGGAGAGTGCCTGCACGACGTCCACGGTCAGGCCGGTGAGCTGCGCGAGCTCTTCGGGCATGGGCTCGCGGCGGAGCTTCTGACGAAGGATTTCCGATCCCTTGATGATGCGGGAGAGATCGGAGGTGCGATTGAGGGGCACGCGCACGGTGCGTCCCTGCTTGGCGAGCGAGGACAAGATCGCCTGACGGATCCACCAGACGGCGTACGAGATGAACTTCACGCCCTGATCGGGATCGAACTTCCGCGCCGCGGTGAGGAGGCCGACGTTGCCTTCGCCGATGAGATCGATGAGAGCCATGCCGCGATTCTGATATTTCTTCGCGACGGAGATGACGAAGCGGAGATTGCGCTGGACGAGCTCCTGGAGTGCGTCCTGGTCGCCGGCGCGGATGAGTCGTGCGAGATCGAACTCCTGCGTGCCCTTGAGGAGCGGGAAGGTGCTGACCTCATAGAGGTATTGATCGAGGATGTCGCGCTCCGGTTCGGTCGGCGCGATCCCTGACGGGGATGCGCGACGGCGGGTGCGCTTCACTTCGGTCATGGATGTAGGTCCCGATTGAGTGTCGATGGTGCGTGATGATGTTGCGTGCGGCTGAATGTCGGCGGCAAAAATACAGCGGGACCATCGTGGCGCCAGTGCTATTTTTGCTTGACTGCCCGATCACGTCCGACTAAGATTGGTGGCTCGCGGCGGAGTTTTTCGCCATGAGATTTCAGGGGGCGTAGCTCAGTTGGGAGAGCGCTTGAATGGCATTCAAGAGGTCAGGGGTTCGATTCCCCTCGCCTCCACCTGAATTGGCGGACAGCACGCATGCGTCACGCGGGAATAGCTCAGTTGGTAGAGCACAACCTTGCCAAGGTTGGGGTCGCGGGTTCGAGTCCCGTTTCCCGCTCTGTAGAAAGCCGGATGCTTCGTGAGCGTTTGGTGCGGGCGGTTAGCTCAGTTGGTTAGAGCGCCACGTTGACATCGTGGAGGTCACAAGTTCGAGTCTTGTACCGCCCATGCTGGAGCCTCGAGCGGAAGTTGGTGCTCGGGGCTCCTTGTTGTATCCGGGTTGTATTTGGCGAGTGGGTTTTCTCGTGTGCAGCGAGTGAGTCGCGATGACCGACGATGAGCGCGCGATCAGAGCGGTGGTGGACAGATGGTTCGCTGCGACGAGAGCTGGTGATCTCGCGGCGGTGCTCGAGCTGATGACCGACGACGTCGTGTTCATGCAGCCGGCTCACGCGCCATTCGGGAAAGAGGCATTCGCGGCGGCATTTCAGGGAATGGCGAACGTGATGTTCGATGGGACGAGCGATATTGTGGAGCTGCGCGTATTGGGCTCGTGGGCGTATCTGCGCAATCACATCGAGCTGACGGTGACGCCGCCGGATGGTGAGGCGATGCGGAGATCGGGTTACACGCTGACGATCTTGCGGAAGGAGCCGGACGGCCGATGGCGACTCGCGCGCGACGCGAACATGCTGGCGAAGGTCGAGTGATGCGAGCGGGAGTGAACTGACGCGAGCGGGAGCGAGTGTAGCGTGTATTTGCTTGACGGTGCGGTGCGGGGCGGCTAGTTTTGTGGATTGATGGCGGATGTGTCTCCGCGACTGGAGCACGTCCGCTGTTGTTTCTGGACAACGGATTGTTTGCGCGCCTGTAGCTCAATTGGATAGAGCATCTGACTACGGATCAGAAGGTTGGGGATTCGAGTTCCTCCAGGCGCATGGTAGCAGAGCTTCGTGGCGATGAGTGGCTCGAGTGTGAAGACCCCGACTGGAATGGTCGGGGTTTTTGCGTTTGGGGGTTCGAGGGTGTGGGTTCGCGGGGTATGTCGGCGCGTGCGGCGCGAAATCACGGCGCTAATTGCGATGTTGCGGCGGGAGTTGGCATATCTGTGAGGAGCGTAGGGATATCGCTGCGAGGGTCGGCGGTATATCATGGGCGCTGGTAGCGCAGGGCAAGTGAATACATAGTTAGGCCGACGTCATTTTCCTACCGAGAAGAATGTGATTCATCCATCGTTTACGCGGCGTGAGTATCAGGCGAGCGCCATCGCCGCAGTCCAGACGATTACTATGGTCTTCGTGCTCCTCCCCCTGTCATTCTTCTGGGCGTTTGCGGAAGGTGACGGCGCCAGTGCGCACCGGGGGATGTCGCTCGCGGGGTGGATCGTGGGCATCTTAGGATTTCCAATAACAGTCATTCCACTGCGTATCTTGCGCGCGGTTGAACACGAATTGCCTAAGAGCTATTTGTTTGTGTTCGCCGCCGCGATTGCTCTTTTTTGGGGTCTCGTCGCAGCTGGTGTCTCGCTGTTACGCGCCAACCGATCGGCCACCGAGGAGCGCTCATTGGCATTGAAAGCCAAATGATTTGTGACCGTGACGGCCCTGAACACACCAAGGTTGGTAGAGGCCGTCACTCGCGGTTTGACGGTGCACCTGAGCCTCCGTCAGGCATCGAATTTGAGGTGCGCTGCCTTTCTGCGGCTGCGGCCTAACAAGCCGTTGCAGCAGACGAAGCCGCGCTGCATCCTGTGAGCCTTCAATCATCGCGTTCGCGGCTTCGCAGCTGAACGCCAGAGTCGTTAGCCAGCCAACCCGCATTGGAGGACGCATTGAGATCGTGGTTCTCTAGGCTGCGTCGGCGCGGCTCTGCAATACCTCTCGCGCTCAAAGGGACCACCTCGCGCGTGGCGATCGGTAACGATACCCAACGGGCATTGCGCCTCATTTTCGAGCCGTGGTGCCAGACCTACGAACTTCCGCCCGGCGCCAAGTATGTCTTCGAAGTAACGAGTCCGCTCCCCGGCTGGTTCACCGTCGAGCCCCGCGAAAATGAGATCACCGTTTACGCATGGGATGGGTGTGTGGCTCGCGTATGCGACGGTGAAGGCCATGTAACAGATGTCATAGATGTTCGAGTGCCTGACTTTAGCGCGCCTTCGCAAGCTTCCGAGCGCTAGAAGAGCAACACGTCATGATCAATTGAATGCGATGTATCGCGCCTGGTGGCGTTTTGCAGAGCGATCGGCGAAATACGTCATTGCGCAATATCGCTTGCTGGCTAACAAGCCGTTGCAGCAGACGAACGCACCAACTATCGTAGCCGCATTCTGATCCTCGTCAGGTGCGTTCGCAGCTGAACGCCAGAGTCGTTAGGCGGATGCCCAATCGCCTCCTAAGCGATAGATTGTGACATGCCCCTCCGGTTCGCCTGGGACGCTCGCAAGGCTGCGGCTAACGTGCGGAAGCACGGTATCAGTTTCTCGGAGGCGGCAAGCGCGTTTGCGGACTTGCACTCGATCACAATTCCGGATCCTGATCATTCTTTAGAGGAAGACCGCTTCGTGTTGATCGGTCGTACCCGTATGCAGTTGCTCGTGGTCGTCGCTCATGTCGAACGCGGCACGATCACCCGTATCATCAGCGCTCGACCCGCCGGCCGTCGGGAACGGAGAATGTATGAAGAAGGCGAGTAAGCCCAAGCGTGCGGTCGTACGCGACGAGATGCGCGCGGAATACGACTTTACTGGTGGAGTGCGCGGAAAGTATGCGGCGCGATTCGCGGAGGGTACCAATCTCGTGTTGCTCGCGCCCGATGTCGCGGCGGTGTTTCCAACTTCGATCGCGGTGAACAAGGCGCTCCGAGCTGTCATTCGCAGGAAATCGAAGCGCCGCACCGCCTAACACGCCGTTGCAGCTGACGAACGCACCAACTATCGTAGCGGCATTCTGATACCTGTCAGGTGCGCTCGCAGCTGAACGCCAGGACGTTAGACGTCACTCGCGGTTCGAATCCGAGCTAGCATCAGAATGCACAAACGCGAGTGGACACTCCTCTTTTCGGAATATGACCTTCGGCTCCTACTGGAAGCAGAGCTCAAGAAGGTCGATGAGCGCGCACTCGCTATCCCGAAGGAGCGGTTCAAGCTCATCAGCGACGAGCTCCTTGCCGCGCAGATCGCGTCTGATCTGACCGTCACACCCCTGGAGATCGTCGAGGACGACATCTCCGTGTCGTCCCAGGATGCCAAGGTGGATGTCAGCCAGGATCCGAACCGGCTGATTATGGACCGCTCGAGGCCGTTTTACCGGGATGGGATCGAAGTTACTTACCACGTTCCCTACCGCGGCGACGAGCAATTGCTGAAGTGTCGGCCCGGCACCTACACTCTCAATCCGCCGCGGGCCGTCATCACCCCTAGAGAAATTAGGTTTCCGTATGACCATGCGGATCGCGATGTGGCGGCGACGAAGTCGTGGTTCCACGAGGACCTGGCGTCGCTACGCCAGTGGCTTCCTTGGGTAAACGCGCAAGTAGGGGAGTACAATGGATCGCTCGAGGCCAATGCTCGACAGCGGGTCCGGCAGCGCAGATCAGAACTAGATCAAACCGAGATTGACCTTGCGTCCCTCGGCTTTAAGGTGCGGTCGAGCGAGACTATCTCGGCGTCTGTGAGCGACTCATCAGAAAATGTCCTGAAACGTCGCGCGTCGACGCGGAAGAGGCTCCGCCGAGAGTATGATGTCGCCTTGTCGTTCGCGGGCGAGGATAGGGCCTATGTCGAGCGTGTTGCCGAGAGGCTCCGAGAGCTCGGCGTGTCCGTCTTCTACGATGCATTCGAGCAGGTGAACCTGTGGGGCAATGACCTCGCAGAACACCTTGGCAGCGTCTATGGCAAAGATTCTCGTTTCGTCGTCCTGTTCTTGTCTCGTCACTACGCTTCAAAGGCGTGGCCGACGCACGAGAAGCGGTTCGCGCTCGCTCGGCACTTGAGCGGCGATGAGGAGAGAGTCTTGCCCGTACGTTTCGATGAAACGGATATCCCCGGTCTGCCTTCGACGACTGGTTACCTCGACCTTCGCGTGCTAACACCCGAGAAGCTTGCCGAGCTGATTCGCCAGAAGGTGGATGTCAGCGAAGGTGACGTCTAACAAGCCGTTGCAGCAGACGAAGCCGCGCAGCATTCTATCTGCATTCACTCATCGCGTTCGCGGCTTCGCAGCTGAACGCCAGGACGTTAGATGGCCACGAACATCTACGAGATGCCGAGAGTTAGACCATCTGCGATGCGAGCGTGGCCGAATCGTCGGCGTGTCGCGCTGATGAGCCTCACGTTCTTCTGTGGAATATTTGGCAATTGGAATTGGATGCACCCGGTGCTGCGTTTTACAGACCCACTCGCAAACCGTGTCGCGCTCCTACTGCTTCTTCTCATCCCGTGGTTCGGTGTGTGGCTCATTTGGTCTGACCTGGGCGTCTGGCGTCGAGCGGTGTTCGTCGGTGCGCTTCTTCCATTCCTGGCGTACAACACCTTTTGCGCCGGTCTAGTGGGGATATTCGATCTCCCTTTCGCCCTGTTTAGTCGGTCGAGCTTGGGCTTCGATCCTGTGGATCGGGTCGCCTTCCCGCATTCTGCTGCAGTGCTTTATCTCACCGACTGTGGCGCGACGTGCTCCTGGGGACTGGAATTGCGACATGAGTTGCAGATCCTCCCTGGACTGCTTCTCGTCCGCGACGTGGCAGGATGGTACCCAGCGCACAAGGCGGTACTGCGGCGCGTGGGTCCGTGGGAGCTTGATGTTGTGATCGCGCCGTATGCAAATCGGGAACCGCGCGTGCGAGAGGCACGAGTGCGCTTAAAACCGTTCGTGTACTTCTAGATCGACGCGCTGCCATCTAACACGCCGTTGCAGCAGACGAAGCCGCGCTGCATTCTGTGAGCATTGAGACATCACGTTTGCGGCTTCGCAGCTGAACGCCAGGACGTTAGGCCGCAGCTCAAGTATTTACGCACCAATCCACTGTCGAGGTCATGAGCATGACTGATCGCACCGTATTTGTCGGCCTGTGTCTCGCATTTGTCGTTGGAACGCGGCTGGTGTCTGCCCAGACGGTTCCTGGAACTCCCGCTGATGTGCAAGTGATCAGGCAACTCGTCGCCGCGCACGCATCATCGGCGCAGAAGGACGATGTTGATGGGATGGTTGCAACCCAGCACGAGGATGTTGATGAACGCCTTGACGACGGACACCACCTGGTCGGAAGGGCCGCAGTCGCGAAGTTCTATTCAAGCATCGTCTCCAGCGGCCCTCATAGGTTGGCACACATTCATCCCCCTGAATCGATCAAGATTCGCTTCCTCACTCCTGAGGTGGCTTTTGTGGACGTTGAGTCTACGTCGATGACAGGGTCTGGCCCACGTACGCCGTACTTTCTCGTCGTCACCAAAGTCGCTGGAAAGTGGGGCGTCGCTGAAGTCCGAAATGGCGTTCCTGTTGAGTGAGGTTGTTGATGGCGAAGAGTTCATTCATGCCCAGTCCGCATTCCGGGCCTGACACTAGCATCCTGAGTCTCGCATAGCCACGGCTAGCGACCTACGTCGTATTGTCAGGGTGCGAGTGGGGGCGCCGGCGCCAACGTTCGAACGAGTGTTCTTCCTCGTGGCGGCGGTCTACC
>Ga0068853_100002139_pt1 | contig 14707 bp, 15 predicted proteins | sample KBSCornC32_FD_65655 | JGI IMG/M metagenome (GOLD analysis project Ga0068853, IMG submission 65655) | Corn rhizosphere microbial communities from Kellogg Biological Station, Michigan, USA - KBS Corn C3-2 | ecosystem: Host-associated > Plants > Roots > Rhizosphere > Soil ...
CCGAGCCAAAGCAATCCCGCTCGCCCGCAGAGCTTGTCTCGGCCGTCGAGGCGTTGATCTTTGTCGCTGACGAGCCGATCTCGACGAAGCTTCTTGCCGATGTTCTGGAGGAACCAAAAGGGGCCATAACCGCAGCCGTCGAGCAGCTCACTGCCGATTACGAGGAACGCGGCTCCGGACTTCAACTTCGCGAGGTCGCCGGCGGTTGGCAGATCGCGACCAAGACCGAGCTTCATGAGGAAGTGCGGCGGTTTTTAAAAACCCGTCCGTCCGCAAAGCTATCGATCGCCTCTCTGGAAACGCTCGCCGTGATCGCCTACAAACAGCCTGTCACAGTGCCCGAGATCCTCGAGATCCGCGGCGTCCAGTCCGCCACCTCGATCAAGACCCTTCTCGATAAACGCCTCATCATCGCAAAAGGCCGCAAAGAGGCAGTCGGCCGTCCGATCCAGTACGGCACGTCAAAGGAATTCCTCGTACAGTTTGGTCTCAAAGACCTCCAAGAGCTGCCGTCGATCGAGGACTTCGAAGACCTCGTTCAATAAGACTAAACACATAGGAACATAGACACATAGGAAAGAGAGGCTAACTATGTGCCTATGTTTCTATGTGGTTCAATTTACTTGTGCCCGAAAGATTACAGAAACTCATCTCCCAAGCTGGCATCGCCTCCCGTCGTGCGGCAGAGCAGTTGATCCTCGATGGCCAGGTGTCTGTCAATGGTCACACTGTCACCGAGCTTGGCACTAAAGCAGATCCTGAAAAAGACCACATCAAAGTCCGCGGCAAGCTGATCAACAAGCTTCTCCAGCAGCGGGCAAACGTCCATATCCTGCTCAACAAGCCTCGCGGGTATCTCTCGAGCGTCAGCGATCCTGAGGGCCGGCCGCTCGTGACGGACCTCATCAAAGGTCACGGCAGGCTCTATCCGGTCGGGAGGCTGGACTTCAACACCGAGGGGCTGATCATTCTCACGAATGATGGCGACTTTGCGAACAGGCTCACCCGTTCACGCACGATACCAAAGGTGTATGAGGTAAAAGTGAAAGGCCTGCCAAACGCCAACGCCATTAACAAACTTCGACGCGGTGTTGTGCTGGATGATGGATTCAAAACGAGTCCTGCCGAGATCCGCGAGCTAAAGGCAACTGACAAAAACGGCTGGTACGAGGTCACGCTCTACGAGGGCCACAATCAGCAGATCCGCAGGATGTTTGACGTGATCGGCCACTCCGTCGTAAAACTCCGCCGCATCCGCATAGGAAAGATCGAAGATTCCCATCTCCGCACAGGCCAGAGCCGTGAATTGACTGACAGGGAGTTAGCCGCACTGAGATGATCATCCGATCAGTCGGTCGTACTCAGCATGCGAGCCGATCCAAAACCACAAAATATAACCGTGGTGATCGGTCCCGACTGCTCTGTAGTGAGCACCGACGCGAACAGACCACATGTTTTTCACCTGCTTTAGATGTAGTGAAGGGTGTTTGGGATCTTTCTTGAGAAGCTCGTAATTCTTGCGTGCAAGTTGCTGAACTTCGTGAGGCAGGCGATCAAAAAGCCGCCAAAATCCGGGCGTAGTATGGTGGTTCACAGGGGCTTTGTTCGACCGGCCTCGAATTCCGCTATTGCGTCTGCCCGCATTTGATCAAACTGTCCTGCAACAACATCTGCCTCAAACTGCTTGTCCCAAATCTCGGCCTCATACCTCTCAAACCAAGCGGAGAGCTCTGCGAGGTCGCTCTTCGGCAGATTTTCGATCGCTCTCTCGATGTCTTTGACGCTCGTCATTGGCTAATTATTGCATAAACGCCTGCGTACCTTAACTACGATCCTCAACGCATCAACGCCCGGTGCTCGACCATCAGGCACATATTCTGCACGACCTTTATCCCGGCCGCCGCGAGCTGCTCCGCGACGACGTCGTTCCTGATCCCGAGCTGAAACCAAACAGACTTCGGCTTCGCCGCGAGCAGCTCCTCAGTGTGTTTTGGAATGGCCTCGCTCCGGCGAAAAACATTCACCATATCGATCTCACCCGGCACGTCCCGCAGATCGCGGTACACCTGCTTCCCCATGATCTCCGTCACCTCCGGGTAATAGACCGGGACGGGAATGATCTCGTATCCCGCGTCAGCCATGTACTTGGGCACATAGAACGCAGGCTGCCCAGAGTGCGTCTCCGGCTTGATACCGAGAACCGCGATCCGCCGAGTGTGATTTAGCAGGTCCTTCAGATCGGCGTCCTCAGTGAGCATGTTTTTATCGGCCATTCATTCAGCCTAGCGCGGAACTGCACAAGACGCCGCGTCGGAACGCAGGCTGCTAGCCTGCGTGCGTGGGTCCCTCCGAACTTCGCGGTATTCATCACAGGCGGGCAGACTCCCCGCGTTCCGACCCGTTATATAGATTGCTCCAAAGCACTGCTTATGCGACCATAAGAGTTGATTATAACGATGAACTTCGAACTCACAGAGGAACAGCAACAGATCAAGTACAGCGTTCGCGAATTCGCTGAGAGCGAGATCCGGCCGCACGTGATGGAGTGGGACGAGACGCAGCATTTTCCGGAGGAATTGCGGCCAAAGCTCGCGGAGCTGGGGCTGATGGGCGTGCTCTTTCCCGAGCAGTACGGTGGTGCCGGAATGGGCTACGTCGAGTACGCGACGATCATCGAGGAGATCGGCCGCGTGGATGGCTCCGTCGGCCTGTCCGTCGCGGCGCATAATTCCCTTTGCTCGAATCACATCTACACGTTCGGCAGCGAAGAGCAGAAGCAAAAATACCTGACACCCCTCGCACGTGGCGAAAGCTTTGGCGCTTGGGGTCTGACGGAGTCGCAGGCCGGCTCCGACGCTTCAGGCACACGCACGACCGCTGTCCGCTCAAATGGCGGTTGGAAGGTTAACGGCTCAAAGAATTTCATCACTCACGCCATTGCCTGCAACACGCTCGTCGCGGTCGCATCAACCGATCGTTCGCAGGGCGCTCACGGGATCACGGCCTTTATTTTTGACAAATCGATGGACGGCTTTCGCTCCGACAAAAAGGAGAACAAGCTGGGAATGCGAGCATCTGAGACGTCATCGGTGGTTTTCGAGGACTGCTACGTCCCCGATGAAAATCGCCTTGGCAACGAGGGCGAAGGCTTTCGTCAGGCGATGCAAGTGCTCGACGGCGGTCGCATCTCGATCGCCGCCTTGTCGGTCGGCATCGCCCAGGGCGCCTACGAGGCCGCCGTTAGATACGCGAAAGAGCGGCAGCAGTTTGGAAAGCCGATCGCGGAATTTCAGGCGATTCAGTTTAAACTTGCCGACATGGCCACTCAGATCGAGTGTGCTCGTCTTTTGACGCTGCAAGCCGCGGCGACAAAGGATGCGGGCAAGCCGGTGACGCAAAAGTCCGCAATGGCAAAGCTCTACGCTTCCGAGACCGCAGTTCGCGTCGCCGAGGAATCGATCCAGATCCACGGCGGCTACGGCTACACCAAGGATTACCCTGCCGAAAAATACTGGCGCGATTCAAAGCTCCTGACCATCGGCGAAGGCACGAGCGAGATACAGCGAATAGTGATCGCAAAGAATCTGCTCAAACAGTTTTAACGATCGGCGGATTTAGGTGTGGCGCTCTCTCTCACAAGAGGCGTATAATCCTCGCATACTTTCCGGCTCTTCCGGTGAAACAATCGCGTGTTGCACGTTGCATATGTGCAACAGCAGCGCTATTATCCGTTTCTAAACTTTTTTTGAAACAGGAGGATTCTTTTTATGACCACAAGTACTGCACCCGCAACAGGCCGCATCGCGACCGCTTTCCTGAATGAGCTCGACAATGAGGCCAAGGTGACCCGCAGCGTGCTGGAGCGCGTCCCTGCCGACAAGTTCGACTACAAGCCGCACGAAAAATCGATGACGTTTGGCCGTCTGGCATCTCATATTGCGGAGATGTTCGGCTGGACGGAGGCGACGCTCAAGCAGGACACGCTCGACTTTGCGACGATGGATTACAAGCCGTTCGAGCCGCAGACCACTGATGATCTGCTCCAATTCTTTGACGAAAAGATCGCCCAGGCAAAGCGGACGATCGCCGAGACGTCCGACGAAACATTCATGACCAACTGGACTATGCGCAACGGCGATACGGTCTATTTCACGATCCCAAAGGTCGCGACGCTCCGATCATTCGTCATGAATCACATCATTCATCACCGCGGCCAGCTATCGGTTTATCTTAGGCTGAACGATATACCCGTTCCGTCGATCTACGGCCCATCGGCCGATGAAGGTGCTATGTAAAACGGCATCAACTGTCCTAAATACCCTCAGATTTGTGCGGGGCCGCGCGGCTCCGCTTTTTTTTTGTTGTATTCTTGGCTTATGAGTGAAATGAAGTTCACGGCGATCTACGAGCCGGCTGAGGAGGGCGGTTACGTTGCGTATGTAGCTGAGTTGCCTGGAGCCAATACGCAGGGGGAAACCATCGAAGAAGCTCGCGAAAATCTTAAGGACGCAGTCGAGATGCTCCTCGATTGTTATCGAGAAGACGCCGAGGCTCATATCGCCGGGACCCCCGCCGCAAAAAAGGAAGAGCTGATCCTTCAAGCCGCGTAAGATGAAGCGGATGACCTGATTCGCCATCTCGAATCCCACGGATGTATCCTTTTTCGCGAGGGCGGCAGGCACAGTATCTATAAGAACCCGCAGAATGGCGTGATGTCAGCGGTGCCACGGCACCGGGAGATAAAGAATTTCGTGGCCCGAAGATCTGCGACGATCTTCGCATTCCACGTGTTAATACATGACCGAGCCGGTACACAAGATCCTGGCAGGTGAACCGCGGTCGGTTGCGCGGGCGATCACCACTGTCGAAAACGGCGGTAGCGATGCCGCGGAGGTGATGAGGGCAATATTCCCGCACACGGGAAAGGCAACGGTGATCGGCATCACGGGTTCGCCTGGAGCCGGAAAATCTTCATTAGTCGATAAACTAGCGCTCCATTACAAAGATCAGGGCGAACGCATCGGGATCGTGTGCATCGACCCGTCAAGCCCATTCTCGGGCGGTGCGATACTGGGCGACCGCATCCGAATGGCGACGCTTGGGCTCGATAAAAACGTCTTTATCCGCTCGATGGCGACGCGCGGGAATCTTGGAGGGCTTTCACGAGCAACCGTTGACGCGGTCTCGATACTCGATGCAGCAGGTTACTCAAAAGTCATTGTCGAAACGGTCGGGGTCGGGCAGGACGAGGTCGAGATCGTAAAGACCGCCGATGTGTCGGTCGTGGTGCTTGTCCCAGGAATGGGCGACGATATTCAGGCGATCAAGGCCGGGATAATGGAGATCGGCGATGTTTTTGTGATCAATAAGGCCGACCGCGAGGGCGTTTTGCGTACGCAAAAAGAACTCGAAGCCCTGCTCTCGCTCGCACACCGCCCTGACATGTGGAATGCCCCGATCGTCAAAACAGTTGCCACGGAGAGCAAAGGCATCGAGGATCTCTCTGCTGCGATAGCGAGCTATCTTGAGTTTCAATCCTCCAGCGAACACTCGATTGACCGCCGTCGAGCCATCGCCCGCTGGCGTTTAACCGAGCTGCTTCAGGAACGCCTTCTCGCCGATCTGATGAGTCGCAACGGCACCGGAAGCCGTCTCGACGAACTCGCCGCCGAGATCGCAGAGAAGAAGTTGGATCCGTATTCGGCGGTCGAGGCCTTATTGCAGAAGCCAGACCGTTAGGAAGGGCGTAACATTCAACGTTCGGCACTTACGCCCTTGCTCACGTCGGGGGCTTCCGCAATTTATGAAGATCAACCACTTAGGCATCGCCACCAACGGCATTGACGAGGCTCTTACCTTTTGGCGGGACGCTCTCGGCCTCGAGAATATCCACACTGAAGTCGTCGAGGAGCAAAAGGTCCGTGTTGCGATGCTGCCGGTGGGCGAGAGCCGGATAGAGTTGCTGGAACCGACGAGCGATGACTCCCCGATCAGCAAGTTTCTCGAGAAACGCGGACCCGGCATTCATCACATAGCTGTTGAGGTCGATGACATCGAGGCGGCACTTCAAAACCTCAAGGCAAAGGGCATGAGGCTCATCGATGAGACCCCGCGGATCGGTGCCGAGAATTGCCTTGTCGCCTTCGTCCACCCATCTTCGACTGGCGGCGTTCTCTTAGAATTGGTGCAAACCCGCCGCTAGATACTTCCATCCAAGTCGTTTCACGCGTTGGATAAACCTGCCACGGGTGCGATAAGATGTCTGTTTTGCGTCTTTCAGAAAAAGGTAAGTAGAGGAAGCATAGTGAGTAACTTAACAAAGGGACTGGTCCTGGTGCTCGTCGTTCTGGCGATCGGCGTCGGCCTTGTCGTGTGGAAACAAAAGGTCGGAGCGACAAGCATGTCGTTCAACTCGATCAGTAAGGATGAAATGGAGCTGCTGCTCTCGGACGTCGCGAAGACCAATCCGATGGTGCTCAAGCGTCTCAAAGAGGACCCGGAGATGAAGAAACAGCAGCTCCAGAGCCTCAAGGAGTTGCTCGCTTTTGCCACTCAGGCGAAGCACGATGGGCTCGCCGACGATCCGTCGAACAAGCAGGAACTCTCGAATATCCAGGCCGAGGTCGAGGCGGTCAGCTATGACCGCGAGATCAACAAGGACAAGGGTCCCATGCCGGCATTTGGGTTTATCACCGATGACCAGATCAAGACGTTTTGGGACGATACGCAGCCCCAGGGCAAGAATGGATTGATGCAGAAGATCGGTCTCAGCCCGGCTGGCGAGACGCGTAATCACGAGGACGAATTCAACGACTTTCTCAACGCCAAGATCGCCATCGCCAAGGAGCAAAATCCTGATATGGCCAATCAGGAGATCACCGACGCTCAAAAGACGCAGGCTCGTGAGGTCTTTGCAAAAACGCGGATCTATCGCAACGAGTACGAGCAAAAGGCCGCGGCCGGTCAGCTAGATCCGAACTTTGTTAAAAAGACAAATCTGCAGATCAAGCTCCAGCAGGCGCAGTTTCTCGCAAGGCTTTATTCCGACAAGGTCGCCGATCAGCTAAAGGTCACGGACGAAGAGGTCGATCAATACATCAAGGACCATCCAGAGATCGATCCTGCCAAGAAAAAGGACCAAGCCCAGCAGATCCTCGATCGAGCTAAAAATGGCGAGGACTTTGCGGCACTTGCAAACCAGTATTCCGAGGACCCCGGCAACAAGGGTGCCGACGGGCAGCCAAAGGGCGGTTTGTATGAGGATGTCCACAAGGGTCAGTTTGTCCCCGCTTTTGAGAAGGCGGCGCTCGCCCTTGAACCAGGCCAGATCGCTCCCGATCTCGTCGAGAGCGACTACGGCTACCACATCATCAAGCTCGAGCGTAAGCTTGGCCCGTCGCCCCGCAAGTCGAGCGCCCCTGCTCCGGCGGCCAAAGACAAGACCGCTCCGGGTGCGGATAAGGACGCCGGCGACACATATGACGTTCGCCACATCCTCATCTCGACGGGAGTCACTGACCCTGAAGACAAGAGCCCGAATCCGCGGCCCATCCCGGTTCGCGATTACGCAAAGCAGAAGCTCGAGGAGAAGAAGCAGCAGGACATGATCGATAAGATCGTTGCCCAAAACAACGTCACCGTGGCGGATGATTTTGCCATTCCGGACGTCACAGACGACCAGATCAAACAGCTCCAGCAGCAGCGCATGCAGCAGCAATTACAGAACATGCCGCAGCAGGGCGGTCCTGACACGGACACCGATAACGCACCTGCGAAGCCGGGAGCAAAACCCGATGCTAAAAAGCCGGACGCTAAGAAAAAATAGTAAGTAACTAGTGACAGGTAACGGGTGACGGGTGTCGTACGGCTAGACACACCTGTCACCCGTTACTTGTTACTGTTAACTATGGAAGTGGGCGACTACAGAGTAGAGGTCATTCCTGACACGGAATTTCGACTCGATGGCGGCGCGATGTTCGGCGTCGTTCCCCGCGTCCTCTGGGAGCGTGTCTCGCCGCCGGATGAGCTCAATCGGGTCACACTGACCTGCAACTGCCTATTCGTCGACACCGGCAAGAAAAAAATCCTCGTGGAGACCGGCATGGGCGAGAAATGGTCGCCCCGGGAGATCGAAATGTACGGCATCCGTCGGACGCGTCCATTCGCCGATTCGCTGCGGGCGATAGCCGGCTGCGGGCCTGACGACATCGACATAGTGATCAACACGCACCTGCATTTTGATCACGCCGGCGGGAATACCTTATCGACTGGAACGCACCCGCCTCGGGTGCAAACCGCTGAAACTGATCGATCGCGAGCTGAGCCAACGGTCGTGGATGATAGCGGTTTTGCAGGCGAGTCGCCTGCGTTCCAGTCGCAATTCAAAAACGCTCGCTATCTCGTCTCTCGGTCCGAATTCGCCCACGCCACCTCTCCGCACGAACGCGACCGAGCTAGCTACCTAGACAATAACTGGCAGCCACTCATCGATTCACAGCAGCTCGATCTGATGCCCGACTCCTATGAGCCTGTCGAGGGCATATTCGTTGAGCAGGTCCGCGGCCATTCCGAGACGATGCAGACCGTCAGGATCACACGAGGTGGCGAGACGTTATTCGGCTTTTTTGACATGGTCCCGACGCGGCATCACATCGCACCAGCCTGGATCATGAGCTACGATCTCTATCCAACTGAGACGCTCGAATTCAAGAAGCGCGTCCTCCCGCAGGCACTCGAAGAAAGTTGGATCTGTCATCTCTACCACGACCGCGAGATGCCGCTTTGCCGACTTGCCGAGATCGACGGCAAACTCTTTGCGCTGCCACTGGAAAACTAAACATGATAGACAGGATGTACAGGATGCGGATTTACTATCCTGCTCATCCTGTCTATCCTGTTTATTTCACCTATGGAAAAGATACAGATCGGAATCATCGGCGGCAGCGGACTTTACCAGATGCCGGAGCTGCAAAATGTGCGTGAGCAGGTGGTGGAGACGCCGTTCGGTTCGGCGTCAGATGCGTTCATTATCGGAGAATTGGACGGCGTAACGGTTGCATTTTTGCCGAGGCACGGCCGCGGACATCGTTTGACTCCAAGCGAGCTACCATATCGCGCCAATATCTACGCGATGAAGCTCCTTGGGGTCGAATACATTCTGTCAGTTTCGGCTGTCGGCAGCTTGCAGGAGCAGTACGCACCCACTGACTTTGTGATTCCGGACCAGTTCTTTGACCGTACACGGGCACGGGCTCATGAATCCACCTTCTTTGGCGAGGGCATCGTTGGGCACATCACTTTTGCTGATCCGGTTTGCAATGAGCTCGGCGATATTCTGGAAGAGTCTTGCAAAGAGGCCGGCGTTAAAACCCATCGCGGTGGCACGTACATCTGCATGGAGGGTCCGGCGTTCTCGACCAAAGCGGAGTCGAACGTCTATCGACAATGGGGCATGGACGTGATCGGAATGACCAATCTCCAGGAAGCGAAGCTCGCCCGCGAGGCCGAGATCGCGTACGCGACTCTTGCCCTCGTCACCGATTACGACTGCTGGCACGAGGGCCACGATAATGTGACCGTCGACATAGTGATCGAGTATTTGAATAAGAATGTTCGTAATGCCCAGCTCGTCCTCAAGGATGCGGTCAGGCGTGTTTCGGTCAAAGAGACGCCAAATCAGTATCGCGACGCGATCAAGAACGCGATCTTCACGGCTCCTGATCTCTGGCCCGAGGCGACATTCAAAAAACTTGAGGCGATCATCGGTAAATATAGGTAAAGAGTGGACACCTTTAGGCGTTTCTCCGCAGCGGTAAATGCCGATAAATGCATTGGGCATCACTCTTACCTTTTGGCTCATCTGTATCAGTAATGAAAAAACTCGTTTTCATCGCTCTTCTTCTAACAACCTGCTTCGGCTCCGTCGCTATCGCTCAACGTAGCCCGCAACCTGCCGTCGATCGTGATCCGCTGCTTGAGGCTGATGCCAACCACAATCTGGACGTCGCTCGCCAAGGGTTTAGCCCCTTAAAAAAGGCATACAAGCAGGTGATCTACCGCTTTGAGGAGACCTACGTCGCCTATCCCGAGTTCTCCAAAATGGACGAATTCCTCTATCTCGCCGGTATGTCCAGCTACTATCTCTCCGAAAATAAAGGCAAGCAGAAGGTCGACTTCAAGAACGACAAAGAAAAAGAGAAATTCGCCCCCGACAAGCTTCGCAAAGATGCAGTGAATTACCTCACGCAGGTCGTAGAGAAATACCCCCAAAGCACCTTCGCCGCCGATGCAAAAAAGACCCTCAACGAGCTAAAGACCGGCAGTTAGACAAGCACCATCCATCGCAAAATCTCTGTCCCGCGTGTAAACTAGCAGTTTCAGTGCGCGGCAGGGTTTCTCGGTCATTTCTGACAACCGACCACCGACCACTGACAACTTTCTTATGTCATTAACAGTTGTCGGCTCCGTCGCGTTTGACGCGCTCGAGACGCCGTTTGGTAAGAGAGACAAGATCCTTGGCGGTGCGGCGACGCACTTTGGTTTGTCGGCGAGCTTTTTTACAAAGGTGAACGCCGTCGGTGTCGTCGGCGGTGATTTTAGCGACGCGGAATGGGATGTTTTTCGCCGCCACGCGATCAATACCGATGATGTCGAGGTCGTCAGCGAAGGCAAGACATTCTTTTGGCGTGGCCGCTACGACTACGACATGAATACCGCCCACACGCTCGACACGCAGCTCAATGTTTTTGAGACGTTCCAGCCAAAGCTCAGCGATAACTCAAAGGGCGCAAAGCTGCTATTTCTCGCCAACATCTTGCCGTCGCTTCAAAAAGAAGTTCGTGAGCAGTGCCCGAACGCCGAGTTCGTAGCGATGGACACGATGAACTTCTGGATCTCATCGATGAAGGATGCCGTCATCGAGACGCTCAAGGTCGTCGACTGCATCATCATCAACGACGCCGAGGCGCGGCAGTTGACGGACGAGCCAAATATTCACAAGGCGGCAAAGGCGATCATGGATTACGGCCTCAAGGCCGTCGTGATCAAACGCGGTGAATATGGCGCGACGCTTTTTACCCGCGATGCCTATTTTGCCGTCCCGGCGTATCCACTCGAGAGCGTTTTTGATCCGACAGGTGCGGGCGATACGTTCGCCGGCGGATTTATGGGATTTCTTGCCGCCCAAAAGGAGATCAACAACGACACGCTCCGGCGTGCGTGCGTGTACGGATCCGTGATGGCGTCGTTCAATGTCGAGAAATTTGGCACAGAGCGAGTCGACGCCCTCGACTACCCCGAGATCAACCAGCGTTTCCGCGATTTTAAGTCGATGACGCATTTTGACGACATTCCTTTCGAGCAAGCCTCGGCGGCGTAGAATGGATCAAAAACCGGCAGATCAACTCTCCCGGCTTGAGCGGCGAAGGGCGAATTATCCCCTTCTCGCCGTCCGCATCGTGCTTGGGCTGTTGTTGATCGGCGGGATCGTGATGGCCGTCAAGGCCGATGACGCGATTGCCGCACTGCTTTTCCTCGGAGCGATCTTCCTGCTCATAATTGCCGTGCTGCTCGATATCGCCGGCAGACGCAAGACCGAGGCACTCGACGATCGGAAATTCATCAAATGGGACTCATCCAGCCCCGAGATCCAGCGGCAGAACGTGAATGTAGAGGTCCGCGATCTCGCCCGTGTTATCGGCGTCGGTGACGAGGGCCTCACGGATCTGCTGTCGGCCTACATCGTGGCCGAGGACCTCGCTCTTCGCCAGATCCAGCAGGAGGAGAACCATCCGCTGATGCGGCATGTGAGCGTCGGACGCGTGCCGTTCGACGGGATCCTTGTCGACCAGGACCTGATCACATGCATCGAGGTCGCGTTTTTGGTTGCACCCGATATCCGGCAGGAGCGTATCGAGGCGATGCTAAAAAAGGTGGCGCAGGCAAAAAAGGATCTTGCTGAAATGAAAAGCCGGCTGCGTTTGAGGTTAATGCTCGTGCTCGTCACGCAGCTCTCAAACGAGGAGGAAGAACAACTCCGCGGCATCCTCGTCAGCCGACGCTTTACCGACGCGCCGGTCGATATCGATATTCGACTGCTCGATTTTGAGATGCTGCAAAAGGTTTATGTTTCGGAGTAACGGGAGATAGTAGTCGGTAGAGGGTAGTTAGTAGCTACTAAGTAATGGCATCCAGAGGTTTTGAAGATGTAGAGGTTTGGCAACGGGCCCATCGTTTGATCCTCGACATCTATCGACTTACAGATGAATTTCCCCGACAGGAAATGTTCGGCCTGACATCACAGCTTCGTCGTGCCGCAGTTTCTGTTCCTGCGAACTTTGCAGAGGGGTTTAAGAAAAACAGCAACGCGGACAAGCTCCGTTTTTACAACATCGCTCAAGGATCGTCTGAGGAGTGTAGATATTATCTAATTCTCGCAAGCGATCTCGGGTATGGCGATACTCGACAACTCACCGCTGATCTTGAGATCGTTACCAGGATGTTGGCTGCATACATGCGGGCGATCCGAAACATACGGTAGCTATTCACTACCCGCTACCGACTACCAGCTACCGACTACTATGCTTCATAACAAAATTGGAATGATCTTCGGCGTCGCGAACAAACGCTCCATAGCGTGGGCGTGTGCGGCCGCGTGTGCCGAGAAAGGTGCAAAGATGGCCTTTACATATCAAGGCGAGCGGCTCAAGGAAAATGTCGAGGAGCTTGCCGGTACGCTTGACGACTCGCTCGTCGTGCCGTGCGATGTAACGGATCAAGCTACCGTGGATGCGGCGTTTGAGTCCGTTAAGGCAAAATACGGCCGACTGGATTTCCTCATCCACTCGATCGCATTCGCGCCGCGTGAAGCTTTGGAGGGTGAGTTTTTGGCGACAACGCGTGACGCGTTTCGCACTGCTCTCGAGATCAGCGCGTTCTCGCTGACACAGGTCTCGATGGCGGCTGCTCCTTTGATGACCGACGGCGGGAGCATTGTGACTATGAGCTACTACGGTGCCGAAAAGGTCGTCCCAAACTACAACGTCATGGGCGTCGCAAAGGCTGCTCTCGAGGCGTCGACACGCTATCTCGCCGCTGACCTCGGTAAAAACAACATTCGTGTAAACGCCATCTCCGCGGGCCCGATCAACACGCTGTCCGCGCGCGGCGTCAAGAACATGGGTTCGCTTCTCTCATACGTCGGCCAAAAATCTCCGCTCAAGCGCAACGTCACCGCGGCCGAGGTTGGCAGCACCGCTCTGTTCCTCGTCAGCGATCTCGCGAGCGGCATCACCGGCGAGACGATCTACGTCGACTGCGGCTACAACATCATGGGCATCTGATCCATGAGATCGGGCTACTTTCTCGGCATTTTCGAAGGCCATGCCGATCCCGCCGTCGCGATCGTCCGCGATGGCGAGATCGTCGCTTACGCCGAGGAGGAGCGCTTCATCCGCCAAAAACACGCGTGGGGCGTGTACCCGCACAAGTCTCTGGAATTCTGTCTCGCGACCGCCGGAATTTCGCTCTCGGATGTTGAAACTGTTGGCATCAACTGGGATCTCGATGGCTACACCGACGGCCGAATGGCTCAATTTTTTGACGCGCTAAACAGTGAGTTTGCCACTGACGACGCAACGCGTAGATGGCAGCGCTCGGTCCTCGCTCGTTTTAACCAAGCTGCGACCGAAAGGCGTCATCAATTCGAGTGGCGACGCGCGTACGGCAACATCGATTTCCCGCCGATAGTCTCGGCTCCGCATCACTACACGCACGCATTTCAGGCGGCAATGCAGTCCGGCTTTGACGAGTCGCTGTGTCTCACGATCGATGGATCGGGCGACGAACACTGTACCGTTCTGTGGGAACATCGCGGCGACTCGCTCACTCCGATCTATGAGCGCAAAATGCCGCATTCGCTTGGATGGTTTTACGCGGCGTTTACCGAATATCTCGGCTTCCGTGCCTATGACGGCGAGTACAAACTCATGGGCCTCTCTGCTTACGGCCGTCCGAATGCGGAGCTTGAAAAAAAGGTCGATCAGATCGTTCAAGTTAACACCACAAGTCCGGAGATCTACTCGGTTGAACCAACGTACATTCACTACGGAGAGCACACGTACTCGACCAGATTCACCGACAAACTCGTCAATCTCTTTGGCCGTGAACCTCGACTGTCGACTGAGGAGTACTCCCAATGGTGGGAGGACCTCGCGTTCGCAGTCCAGGCAAAACTCGAGCAGGCCGCATGTGCGGTGATCGAGAATGGAATTCAGAAGACGGGTCTTACAAACATCACCATCGGCGGCGGCGTTGGCTTGAACGTGAAGATGAACAGTCGACTGTTCGATCTTCCCGACGTGGCCGATGTTTGGGCAAACCCGCTCTGCAGCGATGGCGGTGCAGCCGTCGGGGCCGCACTGTTGGCCGAGCACAATACGACCGGCATGAAGCCAAAGAAGCTCACGCAGCTAAATTACGGTCCGACCGAAAACGACATTGAAAGCGTCCTCAGATCCGCAAAAGTCTCATTCGAAAAGCCCGCTGATATCGCCACAGCAACGGCGGAGCTGATCGCGGATGGCAAGATCGTCGGATGGTTTCAAGGCGCGATGGAGGCTGGCCCGCGTGCGCTCGGTCAGCGCAGTATTCTCGCCGATCCGCGTGACCCGACCGCTCGCGACCGTGTTAACTCGATCGTCAAATTTCG
>Ga0068853_100002145_pt1 | contig 14683 bp, 9 predicted proteins | sample KBSCornC32_FD_65655 | JGI IMG/M metagenome (GOLD analysis project Ga0068853, IMG submission 65655) | Corn rhizosphere microbial communities from Kellogg Biological Station, Michigan, USA - KBS Corn C3-2 | ecosystem: Host-associated > Plants > Roots > Rhizosphere > Soil ...
AAAGATTATCAGCAAAAAAATAAGGAAAGATTTCTTAATGAGATGATGGAATTATTGCGCATACCGTCTGTAAGCGCAAAAACTGAACACAAAAAAGATATGCTTGCCTGCGCTCAGGCTGTTAGACAAAGTTTACTTGATTCCGGAGCTGATAAAGCTGAAATAATGTCGACAGATGGACATCCCGTTGTTTATGGAGAAAAGATAATTGATGCAAATAAACCGACCATACTTGTATATGGGCACTATGATGTTCAACCGGCTGAACCGCTGGAACTTTGGCACAGCGGACCTTTTGAACCCGTAATAAAAGATGGAAAGGTTTACGCACGAGGTTCCGCGGACGACAAGGGACAGTTTTTTATGCATGTGAAAGCCTTGGAAACAATGGTTAAGACAAATACCATGAGTACCAATATTAAATTCCTGATTGAAGGTGAAGAAGAAGTTGGCTCGCCCAATTTGGGGAAATTTGTTGAAAAAAATAAAGAACTTTTGAAAGCCGATGTTATTTTAATAAGTGATAGTTCCATGCTAAGTATGGAAAATCCCTCCCTGGATATCGGCGTGCGTGGTTTATCTTATATAGAAGTTGAAGTTACGGGAGCTGACAGAGATTTACATAGCGGCACTTATGGAGGAGCGGTCGCTAATCCAATTACAATACTTTCCAAAATGATCGCATCTTGCCATGATGAAGATAATCATATAACAATACCCGGATTTTATGACGATGTACTTGAAGTTACTTCAGAGGAAAGAACTTTAATGAATAAAGCGCCTTATGATGAAGAAGAGTATAAAAAAGAAGTAGGGGTGAAAGATTTATGGGGCGAAAAGGGATATACCACAAATGAACGAACTGGCATTCGTCCTACACTTGAAATAAATGGAATCTGGGGCGGTTATATGGGCGAAGGTGCAAAGACAGTTTTACCTTCCAAGGCAACGGCCAAGATCTCTGCACGGTTAGTACCCAATCAGTCATCAGCAAAAATGACAAGGTTATTGTTAGATTATTTTACAACTATTGCCCCTCCCTGCGTATCGGTAAAAGCATTTGAACATCATGGCGGCGAGCCTTATATGACACCGATTGATAGCAAGGGTTATAAAGCAGCATCGAAAGCAGTGGAAAAAACATTTGGAAAAATTCCCATACCCGTTCGGGGCGGAGGCAGCATTCCCATTTGTTCAATACTTGAAAAAGAACTTGCCATAAAAATTATTTTTATGGGTTTCGGGCTTGATAGTGATAACCTTCATTCGCCAAATGAAAAATACGGAATCGAAAATTTTTATAAAGGCATAGAGACGATTCCATACTTTCATAAATACTTTGCAGAAAGTTCTAATTAATAACGGAAGAATTCTATTTACTTTTTTTCCATTTTACTTCAATTATGCTTGGCCGGCATTTCAAATTGAATTTAGATCTTATTCCCAGGAATATTTTAGCAACAAATTTTCTAATTGTTATTGCCGTATTTTTGCCAACATTCATAACATTATAACAATAATTACATGGTAGATGTATTCGAAAAGATGATAAAAGATGGAGGTCCAATTGGGAGGCATGTTGAAAGAGCACATGGCTATTTCGCTTTTCCAAAATTGGAGGGAGAACTTGGAAGCAGAATGTTTTTCAGGGGAAAAGAAAAAATTGTATGGAGTATTAATAATTATTTAGGATTGGTAAACCATCCTGAAGCGAGGAAGATAGATACTGAAGCCGCTGCACATTGGGGAATGGGTAACCCGATGGGAGCACGCATGATGAGCGGAAATACTACAATGCATGAAGAACTTGAAAAAATTATTGCCGCTTTTGTAAGGCGCGAGGATGCTATGCTCCTGAATTTTGGATACCAGGGTATCATGAGTTGTATTGATGCATTAGTAAACCGGCACGATGTGATTGTTTATGACGGAGAAGCACATGCCTGCATTGTGGATGGAGTGCGTCTACACATTGGGTTTAGTTATAAATATAAGCACAACGATATTGAAGATTGTGAGAAGCAGTTGCAAAGAGCTGTGAAGATGGCAGATAAAAATGGAGGTGGCATTCTGCTAATTACAGAAGGGGTTTTTGGAATGAGCGGAAACCAGGGGAAAATAAAAGAAATTGTTTCTTTAAAAGAAAAATATAATTTCCGGCTGCTTATCGACGATGCTCATGGGTTTGGTTCTATGGGACCTAACGGTGCAGGTGCAGACGAAGAACAAGGTTGCCAGAAAGGAGTTGATTTATACTTTAGCACGTTTGTAAAAAGCATGGGAAGCATAGGCGCATTTATTAGCGGACCAAAAAGTATAATGACTTATTTGCGATACAATGTGCGTTCGCAGATATTCGCGAAAAGTCTACCTCTAATAGTCGTAGAAGGAATGTTGAAAAGAATGCACATGTTGAAAACCATGCCTGAACTCCGTAAAAAATTATGGCACAATGTAAATAAGTTACAGAATGGTCTTAGGGAAAAAGGATTTGATATTGGAACAACAAACAGCCCGGTAACTCCGGTTTATATGAAAGGCGATCTTCCTGAAGCAACCAATATGGTAATGGACATGAGAGAGAACTACAATATTTTTTGTTCCGTTGTAGTTTTTCCGGTTATTCCAAAGGGCCAGATTATTTATCGCCTGATACCAACTGCAGCGCATACAGATGAAGACACGGAAATTACACTTCGTGCATTTGAAGAAACTAAAAAGAAATTGGATGCTGGTGCCTATAAAGCCGATGACATACCAGATATGGCAGATTTAGTGGGTTTTGGACAAAAGGGAGATATGTAAAACCGGGCAACTAAAAAGAAGCCCGGGATTATCAAAAATCTTAACCATTAAATCTTAACACTGAGAATCTATTATTATAGTCTCCGAATTCTCTCTGAAGGTTGTATACAAAAATTTTATTGAGATTTAATTAACAAAAAAAGGGGCCGGATAAAAATCCACCCCTGTTATAATCCAATATCCTATGAAAAACCGAGTTTGAAACTGCTTTCGCTGCTTCTTAATATTTTGATATGGTTTTCACCATTAAGTTTAAAAATTAAGTCGATATTTTTTCACAAGTCGTTGCATTGGATGTATTCCTTAGAAAAGAATAAAAGGGGCCGGATGGAAATCCACCCCTGTTATAATCCAATATCCTATGAAAAACCGAGTTTGAAACTGCTATCGCCGCTTCTTAATATTTTTACATGGGCTTTACCATGACGCTTTAAAAGTTGTCTTAAAAACCTCGAAACTTTCCGTTTTATATGCCCCTTCTCCAAAATATTTCAAAATAGGCTCTATTTCCCTTGGCTCCATAAACCCTTGTATTGAAATAGGGTCACTATGATCATCCGTTAATATTACGGTAGTTGGAAATCCCGGCTGACCCGACGTCACATACATAGTAAAATCATTTATTTTATAATTGTCGTTATAGTTGTAAGAATTATTTTTCCAATGTATGGTGTCTTTAGTTTCCGCATCTAATTTTACTGCATAAAAGTGATCATTAATATACGCAATAACTCTGGGGTTATTGTATGTCTTTTTATCCATTATTTTACACCAATAGCACCAATTAGTATATAAATCAATTATGGCGGGTTTTGGTTCAGATTTCATTTTCTGCTTTAATTCACTCATATTCATCCAGGCTAACTTATCATGTGCGGTTGGTGTAACTTTGAAGGAACATAAAACAACAAATAAACCTAATAAAATAAATTTGGTATTTTTTACCATTAAATAGTAAACGTACGTGAGACTCATTTTATTGGATTTATACTAAAAAAATTATTAGAAATATTTGACGATATAAATTTTGATTTTTTTCTCACCTGTGTAATTTTTTCATCAATGCATAAAATAGTTGTTGCGATCACGGGAGCAAGCGGCTCAATATATTCAAAAATCCTGCTAAATAAATTGCAGTCGGCAAAGGATCAATGGGCATCGCTCGCCATAGTAATCACAGATAATGCCAAATTGGTCTGGCAAACAGAATTGGAGAATAATAGCTATGATTCCTACCAAGCGAAATATTATTCAAAGACTGACTTTAAGGCTCCATTTGCTTCCGGATCGGGGGATTATGATATTATGATAATTATTCCGTGCAGTATGGGTACACTCGGAAGAATTGCCGGAGGTATTTCCAATGATTTGATATCAAGGGCTGCTGATGTTGTGTTGAAAGAAAGGCGTAAACTTATTTGTGTTGTGAGAGATACTCCTTACAACCTTGTTCACATACGAAATATGGAAACAGTTACACTCGCCGGGGGCATTATCTGCCCAGCCACGCCCTCATTTTACAGCAAACCAAAAACTATTGATGAAGTCGCTTCTACGGTTGTTGACCGTGTGCTGGACCTCGCAGGAATGAAGATTGACACCTACCGTTGGGGAAAGTAAAAAGCGCCCCATTACGCGGCGCTTTTTTTCAGAGCAGTTTCGAGAGAACTTTTATCTAAGATCTATGACTTCTACCTTGGGATGATCTGCCGGGTTGAATACAAATAATCCATCGGGCAAATTAGTATTTGTTTTCATACTGGTAATAGTATATGTATATCGATCCCCGGTTTTTTGAAAAACTTTTGTGCTGATGATAGATTTTGTCTTTTTATCAACGTCAACAAGCACTTTAAAAAAAGGTTTTGTTTTATCAACCGGAGTTAATTCAATTTCCTGCAGGGTTTTGTTCCCTTGTTTCGATTCACCATTTAATTTATACAAGAAATCCTTGTCATAAAAATTAGTAAACATTTTTTGAGGAGTGATGGTACTCGTTGAGGGGTCAAATTTGGTTATCTGAACTTCGTTGGCGGATTTATCATACGTCCATATATTCGTTCCATCGCTGTATATCTCCTGGCCGGAAACACTAATTCGGTATTTGGAATTTTTCATACTAACGACCCCGGATTTTGCCCCAAGATTTTTTCCGGCTGAATTTTCAATCTTAAGACTAAAATGTGCTTCAACTGTTTTATAAGTTTGAAATTTAGCACTTACATTATCCAGTATTTTTTTAGCATCGGGATCACTTTTGCCAAGAGAATTGTTTTGTGAGAATGAAGTAAAACCAGACAATATAAATATTAGAGAAAGTAATTTTTTAATCATTATACGTAAATTAAAAGACTTTTTAAAAGTTGCAAATATACGTTATAGACGCTGTTTAGCAGATAAGGGTTTAAACACAATGTGAAGCAAACTGTTAATATTATAATGGAATATAACCAAAAGGGATTTATTCGGAACAGTAAAATTGAAAATTGAGGTTTATGATTTTTTTTGACTGGACCTTCCACCTCACCTAAAATAATAAAAAAGCAAACGGTAATTAAGCCGGCAAATGTTGAATTATTTAACGCTGATGCAAGTCTTACATTTCACTAATTGCTCATTTCTCCCTGCATTTGAATTGGATCAGCAATCTTAGTGCGTTCTTTAAATTCCTTTGCCGCTTTGATAAAACTTACAAATACAGGTTGAGGATTTTCCACAGTACTTTTTAATTCAGGATGATATTGAACACCAATAAAAAATGGATGTCCATTTAATTCAAGTATTTCCACAAGGCCTGTTTGAGGGTTAATACCACTCGCAATCATACCTGCCTCCTCAAATCGGCTGAGATATTCATTGTTGAATTCCCATCGATGGCGGTGTCTTTCATTTATATCTGATGTTCCATAAATATTGTAAGCCAGCGTATTTTCCTTTAAAACACACGGATATGAACCCAGCCTCATAGTGCCTCCTTTTATTGTAATCTTCTTCTGCTCCTCCATCATATCAATTACAGGATTAGGTGTGTCGGGTTGCATTTCGGTAGAATCGGCATCGCGTATTCCCAAAACATTTCTAGCAAATTCTATCGCTGCCATTTGCATACCAAGGCATATTCCAAAAAAGGGAAGTTTATTTTCACGGGCATATTTTACGGCAATTACTTTGCCTTCAACACCTCGGAAACCGAAGCCGGGAGCCACCAGGAGGCCGTCGAGGCTACCCAATTTGTCGCAAACATTTTCATCAGTAATAAACTCACTGTGCACATTTACAATCTGTACTTTGCAATCATTCATTGCTCCCGCGTGTATAAACGATTCCAAGATCGATTTGTAAGCATCCTGTAACTCAATATATTTTCCAATGAGGCCAATAGTTACTTTATTAAATGGATGCCGGAGTTTATCAAGAAATTCTTTCCATTTTGCCAATTCCGGTTCATTATAATTGGTAATATTTAATTTGTTTAAAACGATCAGATCTAGTTTCTCACGCAACATATAAATCGGCACTTCGTAAATAGTTGATGCGTCTGCAGCTTCAATTACAGCATTCTGTTTTACATTACAGAAAAGTGCAATTTTTCTTTTAAGTTCATCCGTTAGTGGCCGTTCTGTCCTGCATACTAATATATCCGGATGTATGCCATTCTCACTCATCAATTTTACACTATGCTGTGTAGGCTTGGTTTTTAGTTCTTTGGCAGCCTTCAGGTATGGAATTAATGTGAGGTGTACAATAATGCAATCTTCTTCGGGCATTTCCCATTGTAGTTGACGCACTGCTTCAATAAAGGGAAGGCTTTCAATATCACCAACAGTACCCCCGATTTCGGTTATAATAATGTCGTATTCCTTTTTCTCGCCAAGCAATAACATTCTGCGTTTAATCTCGTCCGTTATATGCGGCACTACCTGTACTGTTTTACCAAGATAGTCGCCTTCTCTTTCTTTGTTTATAACCGTTTGGTAGATGCGGCCCGTTGTTACATTGTTGGCCTGAGAGGTAAAAATATTCAGAAACCTTTCATAATGCCCAAGGTCAAGGTCAGTCTCCGCGCCATCTTCAGTAACGAAACATTCTCCATGTTCGTAAGGATTCAGCGTACCAGGATCAACGTTAATATAGGGATCAAATTTTTGAATGGTAACTTTTAAGCCTCTTGCCTGCAAAAGTTTTGCAAGAGAAGCAGCAATTATTCCTTTACCTAAAGAAGAAGTAACCCCGCCGGTTACAAAAATATACTTGGCCATTTTATTGACATTTGTTTTAAAAATAAAATGCCATTCAAAACAACTGGAAAATATATGCTGTTTGAACGACTTAAAAACTGACCGGCGGAAAAGTGAGAATAAAAAAAACTCCGTGAGGTCATGCAAACATACAGAAAATTTTGGGTGGTAGCGTGCAGATTGTCGTATTTGTGGAAAAGATATGATTAACTTAAAAAATAAATGCGTGGTTAAGAAATGCCTTAAGGAAATTTTTAATAATACCCGTTTTTTGACAGGTAATTTCTTACATAGTCATCCACTCCTTCTTCCAGGGAATACATTTTTTCAATGTATCCTGCTTTTCTTATTTTTTGCATTTTCGCCTGGGTATAATATTGATAAGTGTTTCTGATATCTTCAGGCATATCAATGTATTGTATTTCAGGATTGAGATCCATCCCTGAAAAAGTTGCTTTTACCAGATCATTAAAACTTCTCGCCTTGCCCGTGCCAACATTATAAATTCCCGATATAAATGATACATAATTCTGCCTCCAGCAATCCAGAAACCAAAAGCAAATTTTAAGAACATCTTTTACGTAAATGAAATCCCTTAATTGTTCTCCATCCACGAAATCAGGTCGATGTGATTTGAATAACTTAACAAAACCATTTTTTACGATTTGGTTGTAGGAATGAAAAATTACGCTTGCCATCCTCGCTTTGTGATATTCGTTAGGGCCGTATACATTAAAAAATTTGAGCCCGGCCCAGGCTGGCGGCGATTTTGATGTTTTATCCTGAACTTGTCGAAGGGCCCATTTATCAAATTCATTTTTTGAAACACCGTAAGGATTTAACGGCTGCAATTGTTCTATAATTGATTCATCATCTTTATAACCTAATTCACCGGCGCCATAGGTAGCCGCCGAAGATGCATATACCAGTGGGATATTGTTTTCAGCACAATACGTCCAAATCTTTTTGGAGTATTCAACGTTTAAGTGTTCATGAATAAAATAGTCAAATTCTGTTGTGTCTGTTCGTGCCCCAATGTGATAAACAAATGCTATTATTGGTTTTTCGCTTCGGAGCCAGTCAAAAAATAATTCCCTTTCAATTTTCTTTAAAAACTTTTTTCCTTCAAGATTGACGTCTTTTTCGGTTTGTGAAAAATCGTCAATTAAAATAAGATGATAATATCCGTTTGCATTTAGATATGAGACGAGGCAACTGCCTATAAAACCCGCAGCGCCGGTTACAACAATATTTGACTCTTTATCCATTATTCCGGCAAATAACTTTTAAAATAATTTCCGATAGCACTATCATATTTTTCACTCCACTCATTAATGTTTCCCCAACTATAGCCATCAATAATGATTTCCTGAGAAGTTACGGTTCCCAGTTTTTCGAACGGAATTTTTAAAGCACTTTCAAAGTTTGCAACATTGCCTGTTTTTACCGTAACAACCACCCTACCCTGGGCTTCTCCAAACCAAAATGCATCCTTACGTACCATGCCATTATTTTGGGCGACTTCAAACCCCAGAAGCCTGTTAAAACCGCTCTCGGCAAGTGTTACAAATAGTCCGCCTTCGCTTATATCATGAGCAGATTCAATCAATTTTGCGGAAATAAGATCGCTAACTGTATTGTGTAAACGAAATTCTTCATCTAAATTGAAATAAGGTGGCGGGGAAAACTCTACCTCGCAAATCTTATGTAAATATTCTGAGCAACCAATATCGTTTTTAATATGGCCCAATAAATAAATTATGTCCCCGTCATTTTTAAAGTCAAGTGTCATTTTATTATTGGAATCTTCTAACAGCCCAACCATACCAATTGTTGGCGTTGGATAAACAGCACCCGAAGGAGACTGATTATAAAAGCTGACATTACCACCCGTAACCGGTGTATTAAATTTATCACAGGCTTCGGTCATTCCTTTTATACTTTCAACAAATTGGTAATAGACTTCGGGATCATAAGGATTACCATAGTTGAGGCAATTGGTAACACCTAAAGGTAAACCGCCGCTACAAACGATATTCCTGGCGGCTTCACTTACGGCAATCATACAACCAATATAAGGATCGGCAAATACATATCGGCTGTTACAATCTGTGGTAAGGGCTAACGCTTTCGAGGTTTCTTTGATGGCCACAACCGATGCGTCAGATGGAGCATTTGTATTTAAGTTAGCCGCCCCAACCATACTATCATATTGATTATAAATCCATTTTTTTGAGGCAATATTAGGGAGCGCAATCAGTCTCTCCGCTATCAATTTTAGATCTCCCGGAATCGGAATACTATTTATATTGAAGCCATTACTTTTTTCTAAATATGAGGGTTTTTTATAAGGTCTTTCATAAACAGGCGCCCCGCCGCCCAGCACTAGGCTTTCTGCCGGCATTTCTGCTTCCAGCAAATCATTCATGTAAAAACGAAGCATTTCTCCCGAAGTTACTTCACCTATTTGCGAGCAAGGCAAATCCCATTTTTCAAATATGTCGATTACTTCTTTTTCTCTTCCCTTTGCAACTGTTAATAACATCCTCTCCTGGCTTTCACTTAATAATAGTTCCCATGCTTTCATATTTTTTTGACGGGTAGGCACTTTCTCAAGACGGATATTCATTCCTACACCACCTTTAGCGCTCGTTTCCGCTGTAGAGCAAATGATGCCTGCCGCGCCCATGTCCTGCATTCCAACCACAGCACCCGTTGCAATCACTTCAAGGCAAGCTTCCAGCAATTTTTTTTCCTGGAAAGGATCTCCCACCTGAACTGCCGGCAGATCTTCCATACTATTTTCGGTGATATCGGCAGAGGCAAAGGCTGCACCACCCATTCCATCTTTACCAGTTGCACTTCCGGCAATAAAAACCAGATTTCCTTCACCTACAGCTGTAGCACTAACGGTATGCCCTAAACGAACAACTCCGGCGCTCATTGCATTTACCAATGGATTGGTATGATAACAATCTTCAAAATATACTTCGCCGCCAACAGTTGGAACTCCGAAGCAATTACCATAATGTCCTATACCGTGAACAATGCCGCTTAGTAAATGTCTCGTTTTTTCGTGCTCAAGATTTCCAAATCTCAGGGAATTTAAAGATGCTATTGGCCGGGCACCCATTGTGAAAATATCTCTATGTATTCCACCTACACCCGTTGCCGCACCCTGGAAGGGTTCAATAGCCGATGGATGGTTATGGCTTTCGATTTTAAATACTACTCCCCAGCCATCGCCGATATCCATAAGGCCCGCATTTTCATCACCCGCTTTTACCAGGAGTTTAGAACCCTCACGGGGCAAAGTCTTTAGCCATTTTATCGAATTCTTATAACTACAGTGTTCACTCCACATCACTGAATAGGCGCTTAGTTCTGTAAAATTGGGCGTTCGTCCGAGAATTTGAACTATCTTTTCGAACTCATCTTTTGTAAGGCCTAATTTTTCCGCAGTTTCAAATGTTATTTCCATAATTGTTTAGAAGCGCAAACTTACAATCTCCTGAACTTTATATAAGAAAACTGGTGTAATTATTTTAACTAACTTCCCACAATTAAATTTTTCTGCTTGTCATATTTACTATTTGCATTTTATCTTGTTCTTTTTTGCTGGCTTATTACACGCATACGATTTATTAAAGAATCCAAACTAGAAAACCGGATTCTTATAGCTTTATTTTTGATAAGGGTTTTTGTAGGATTGGTAAACGGATATATCAGTTTGTTTTATTATCCCGTTTCCGATAGCAGGGTTTTTCAATTGCAGGGTATAGACGAATATCACCTCCTCTTCCAAAACCCAATGGAGTATTTCACGAACATTTTTCATAATAACCATAGTGTCGGATATGGTAATTTCTTAGAAAGCACCAATTCGTATTGGAACGACACAAGAAGTAACCTCATCGTGAAATTGCTCTCTCTATTTGATATTTTTAGCCGAACTAATTTTTTTATCAACTCCCTTTTTTACAACTTTTTGATCTTTTTTGGTACTGTTGGGTTATATCGGGTTTTTATAAAAGAATTTCCGTCCCAAAAATTAGTTTTAATTGGATCTATTTTCTTACTACCGTCAACTATCTATTACAGCAGCAGCATCCATCGCGACGGGCTAATTTACTTATGCCTCTCGATGATTATTTATTATTTATACTTTATGATGTCGAACAGGAAATATTCATCTAAAAATATTTTTATTTGCCTTGTCTATTTGGCGCTGATACTACTTCTAAGGAATTTTGTTTTTATCATACTCGTTCCGGCTCTTATAGCATGGATCTTTGCCGGATACAGGCCTAAATATTCACTTGCGATATTTTTGGGCATATATCTTTTTATCAGCATTCTGTTTTTTTGCACCTCGTATTTACCTCCTGCTTTCAATTTACCTGTTCATGTTTCGAGTCGCCAGTTGGATTTTATAGAGATAGCAAAAAATGGTGCATCCGCAATAAATATTAACCCGTTATATCCCAATTTCAGAAGTTTTTTAAATAATATTCCGCAGGCAATTAATCATAGTTTGATGAGACCCTATCTCACCGAACACAATAATTTTTTATACATTTCTTCGGGATTAGAGGTATTATTTTATGAGATATTTTTTTTGGCATTCATTTTCTTCCGAAAAAAAAACAAAGCGGCCACGCCGTTGATTTATTTTTCAGTTTTTTTTTCCTGCACCATGTTTCTTGTTATTGGATATACGATTCCCATAATAGGTGCTATTGTGAGGTATAGAAGTATTTACCTGCCATTTATATTGATCCCATTAGTTTGCTATACTGATTGGAAAAGAGTTAAAGAGGTGTTTCATATTAGAATATAAAAGTATGTTTGTTTTTTATCCACAGTTATGGAAAATTTAACCACATTTGCAAAAAAAACTTTGTTTTTCTAACGTATTACTCGTTTTTTTGCAATCTAAATTTAAAAAAATGCAATCGTTAAGACTAAATGCTCTTTACAATTTGATTTCCAATTCGGGAGTTGAAAATGCTCCGATGTCAAAAAAAATAACGGGAATTTTCAGCGAGAATGTTTTTACACTTCAGAAGGCGCGGGAATTTCTAAGTGATGATGCTTATAAAAGCCTCAAATCTTCTATCAAAAGTCAAAATAAGATAGATCGCAATATGGGTGACCAGATTGCTTCCGGTTTAAAAGCATGGGCAGAAACTAAAGGAGTAACTCACTTTACCCACTGGTTTCAACCGCTAACCGGCGCAACCGCTGAAAAACATGACTCTTTCTTTACTTTAAAAAGTGACGGTTCTGCACTTGAAGAATTTGATGGCGATGCCCTGATTCAACAAGAGCCTGATGCTTCCTCCTTCCCAAGTGGCGGAATAAGAACAACGTTTGAAGCACGCGGATATACTGCATGGGATCCATCATCTCCTCCATTTATTATCGAAATAGGCCAGGGCAAAACATTATGTATACCTACCATCTTTGTTTCTTATACCGGCGAATCACTTGATGCTAAAACTCCGCTTTTAAAAGCTCTTGTAGCTCTTGATAAGGCAGCAATTGATGTGTGCCAGTACTTTGATAAAAATGTAACGGCTGTAACTCCTACCCTTGGATGGGAACAGGAATATTTTGTAATTGATGCCGGCCTTGCCAATGCCCGCCCTGATATTGTTATGACAGGTCGTACATTGTTTGGGCACGCTCCTGCTAAAGGCCAGCAATTGGAAGATCATTATTTTGGATCTATCCCTGAAAGGGTTTACTCTTTTATGAGAGATTACGAGGAGGAAGCTTATAAATTGGGTATTCCACTTCGTACAAGACATAATGAGGTTGCACCTTCTCAATTTGAGTGCGCCCCAATTTTTGAAGAAGTAAATCTTGCGGTGGATCATAATACTTTATTAATGGATGTTATGACCCGTGTTGCCAAAAGGCATAACCTTATGGTTCTTTTACATGAGAAACCATTTGCCGGAATTAACGGAAGTGGGAAACATAATAACTGGAGCATGGCTACGAATACCGGTGTAAATTTATTATCACCGGGTAAAACGCCAAAGACAAACTTAATGTTCCTTACGTTTTTTGTGAACACTATTAAAGCAGTTCATGATAACGCTGATCTCCTGAGAGCTTCTATTGCTTCCGCAGGTAACGATCATAGGTTGGGAGCTAATGAGGCACCTCCTGCCATCATTTCAATTTTCATCGGAAAAAATTTAACTGATGTACTTAATCAAATTGAAAAAAGAGTTGGGGACAAATTTGATGAACAGGATGAAGCCATATTAAAACTGGATATTCATAAAAGTATTCCTGAACTATTGTTGGATAATACCGATAGAAACCGCACGTCACCTTTTGCTTTTACAGGAAATAAATTTGAATTCAGAGCAGTAGGTTCTGCTACCAACTGTGCACAACCAATGACTGTTTTAAATACTATTTTAGGCGAAACACTTGCTCAATTTAAAGTAGACGTTGATGCACTTATTGATAGTGGTGAAAAGAAAGAAGTTGCTATTATGCAAATAATTCAGAAATATATTGTGGAAAGTAAATCTGTTTTGTTTGAAGGTAACAACTACAGTGACGAGTGGGAGAAAGAAGCTGAAAAAAGAGGTTTACCCAATGTGAAAACAACGCCACTTGCATTAGATGCTTTTGTGACTGATAAAGCTAAAAAATTATTTGAGCATCATAACATTTACACGCATGGCGAACTGGAAGCAAGGCATGAAATCATGCTTGAAAATTACGTTAAGAAAGTTCAGATCGAAGCAAGAGTTATTGGGGATTTAGCCAGCACTTACATACTTCCTGCTGCTATAAAATATCAAAATGTTTTAATACAGAACATTCAGGGCTTAAAAGATATAGGCATTGATGAAAGCGGTTATGCTAATCAAAAGCATATTGCCACTAACATCTCTAACCATATTTCCAACATCAGCTCAAGCGTAGAAGCTATGATTGGAGCCAGGAAAACTGCCAATAAAATTGAAGATACCCGTGAAAGAGCGATTGCTTATTGCGATACGGTGAAAAGCCATTTTGATAAAATTAGATATCATGTAGATAAACTGGAACTCCTTGTAGACGATGAATATTGGGAATTACCGAAATATCGTGAGATGCTTTTCTTAAGATAAAATGATTTGAGATTATTTGATAAAACCCTGTCCCAAACAGGGTTTTTTAATTGCCGGGTTTGCCCACTTATACTATAGTTTTTTCGTGCATATTAACATCATTTCTAAATACAACCGTTCCGTCGAAAACATCTACCAAAACGGGATGGGATTTGTCAATAGTGCCGCTTAATAATTTTTTGCTCAATTGATTAATAATCTGTTTTTGAATGAGCCTTTTTAAAGGCCTTGCTCCAAACTGCGGATCAAATCCATTTTCTGCAAGATAGTCCAGCGCATATTCGCTAAATTCCAATACAACGCCATTCTTCAAAAGCTGGTCTTTAAGATCATGCAATTGAATCCTTATAATGTCTTTTATTTCGCCTTTCAATAAAGGCTGGAACATAATAATTTCGTCTATCCGGTTTAAAAATTCAGGCCGGATTGTTTGCCGCAATAACTCAAGCACTTCCCTCCTTGTCTCCTCCACAACTTTTTCTTTATTTTCTTCTGTTA
>Ga0068853_100002146_pt1 | contig 14679 bp, 17 predicted proteins | sample KBSCornC32_FD_65655 | JGI IMG/M metagenome (GOLD analysis project Ga0068853, IMG submission 65655) | Corn rhizosphere microbial communities from Kellogg Biological Station, Michigan, USA - KBS Corn C3-2 | ecosystem: Host-associated > Plants > Roots > Rhizosphere > Soil ...
TGTCGCAGGCCGAAAACCTGTACAAGCTAACGGATTTCGAGGGGTCACTACGTCTGCTGGACAAGCAAAGCTCCGACGCTCCGGAGATCTTTTTAATAGGCCGCAATTACTTCATGCGCGGCGACTTCAAGAAGGCTACCGAATACATTCTGAAGGCCGCCACGCTCGCGCCCACAAATTCCGAGTACATGGACTGGCTCGGTCGCGCCTACGGCAGGCGAGCTGAGATGGCGAATATCCTTTCGGCTCCCGGTTTTGCTTCGAAGGCTCGACAGGCTTTTGAAAAGTCGGTGGAACTCAATCCAAAGAATCACGATGCGTTGAGCGATCTGTTCGATTACTATCTGGAGGCGCCGGGATTCCTGGGTGGCGGTTACGACAAGGCTGCGCTTGTGGCCGACAAGCTTGCGGCGATCGACCCGGCCGAAGGCTATTTTGAGCGCGCGAAACTGGCGCAGAAGAAAAAGGAATATAAAAGCGCTGAAGAGCACATGCGGGAAGCGATTGCGGTTGCGCCGCACGAGGTCGGCCACCTGGTAGAGCTGGCACGCTTGCTGGCGAACCAGGGCAAGCAACGCGAAAGCGATGACGTTTTTCTCGAAGCGCAAACCATCAATCCAAAAGCCCCCGGCGTGTGGTTTGCGCGCGCGGATGTTCTAATCAAGCAGAAGCGCAACCTCAACGAGGCGAAGCTGTTGCTCGAGAAATACCTGCACGCTTCAATCACCGTAGACGACCCTCCGAAAGAGGAAGCGCTCCGCTTGCTAAAGCAAGCGGGCGGAGTTTAGTAACTGAATCTAGCCGAAGCGGTAAATTTCAGCTTAGAGGCGCTGCACGCCAACCGGCTGCGGACATTTCTCACCGGTCTGGGCTTGATCATCGGAAACGCCTCCGTCATCCTTGTTGTCACAATTTCGCTCGCCGGCAGGAACCTGATCCTCGATCAGATCCGTGGCATAGGCTCGAACCTGATTTGGGCCAACTATGAAGCCGGCGGCGAGAATAGCGCCAAGGTACAGGCCGATTTCGTCAACTTCGCCGACGTGCAAGCGATGCGCGACACATTGGGCGGACAGATTGTTGCGGCTACCGCGGTGGTCCCGAATCACAGCCAGCTGGTCGTGAACGGCAAGATTCGCGACGTGGGAGTGAACGGCGTCGATGCTCACTACGCCGAAGTCCGCAACCTGGTTATTATTAACGGCCGAAAGTTCGACGACAGCGATATTAGCCTGCGCGAGCACGTTGCGCTGCTGACCGACAAGCTGGCAATCCGGGTGTTCGGCAGCCAGACGGCCTCAATTGGCGAAACAATCAAAATCAACCAGCTTCAGTTCACGGTGATCGGAACGTTTCGCGAGAAGACCAGCAGTTTCGGGCAGGGCGAAATCAGCGATGAGACCATATTGATCCCGCTTTCGGTGATGAAATACTTTATCCCGTTTGAACGGGTCGAGCCGGTTTACATACAGGTGAGGAACGCGAGCGATGTGCCAGCGGTAACCGAAAAAGTCACCCAGATCCTCGAGCAGCGGCACCGTCCCGGCGCCAAATTTACCATTCAGAACATGACGGCGATCCTTGAAACAGCTAACAAGATCGCCGACGTGCTCACCATAGTGTTAATCATTGTTTCCACCATCGCGCTGGTTATCTCGGGTATCGGGATCATGAACATCATGCTGGTGACGGTCACGGAGCGCACTCGGGAAATAGGCTTGCGGATGGCGGTAGGCGCTTCGCGTCGCGAGGTGATGCTGCAGTTTCTGGTCGAGAGTGTGCTGATTAGTCTGGTGGGTGGGGCGATCGGCATTGTGATCGGCCTGGCTCTGCCACTCAGTGTCCGTCTGTTGACCGACCAGGTGCGCGTGCCGATTTCGCCGCTCTCGGTAGTGGTGGCGTTCGGGGTCTCGTTCGTGGTTGGGGTCGGATTCGGTCTATTGCCGGCGCGGCGCGCTTCGCAACTCAATCCAACCGAAGCGCTGCGCTACGAGTAATTACCAAGCCGACGGTGGGTCGCTGGCAGGGAAACTGTCTTCGACGGTAATGTCGTGGGCCTTGTCTACCTCCGACCTCCTATTCACGCCGTTGGTCTTCGACCAGATCGCAAGACCGGCCAGAGGTATCCCGATCCCGAGTAGAAAGCAGGCAAATCGTAATATTTTATTGGGGTTGCAGTCGCGCGTCTCAGTCATGCCCTCACCTCCTTGATGGATGCGGAATGTCATTTTCCGTTACAGCTTTGCGCGTGTTCTGTAAAGTCGCTGCAAGTGACTCACGGGGAACATTTTGCAGGACCGGCCTCATTATCCAACCCAGGCCGGTGGGAACCGCGCGGGAAAGAGAGAGTGTGCGCAACTCGGCGATGACACCATTGCCGGAGGATTCCAGGCTCCAATAATAATATCCCCGCCAGAAGACGCCGAGACCTTCTCCGAGGGGCAGTATCTTCTCCTGTGGTGTGCCCGCATCGCGCACTTCGCGAACATTTTTGGCATAGGCGCGACACGTCCAGTGACCCGGCGCTACTTGCTCGTAATGGGCTTCCTGTGTCACGTCGAAGACGACATCGACAAGCTGTTCTTTCTTTTCTAAGCGCCAGTAGCCGGTGAGATCGTTGCCCGAATGGCGGATTAGACGGGAACGCAGGATTTCCGGATACCATTTCGAATGGTCATCAAAGTCCTGCATGACGGCCAGCACTCGGTCCATCGAGACGTTGGCGAAGAAGATGGTTCCTGTCCAATCATGAATCAGGCCGCCGGGTACCTCGATCGGGTTTTTGCGTGACTCGGCCGGGCGGATCAGTACTTCGCCCTCGAGAAGGCTTTGCTTTTGGGCAGCCGTGACAGACGGGGCCCGCCCGGCTATCGCCTGCTCCACCCCTTTGGCGTAATTCCCAAAAGCGACGAGAGCACGCTGCTCGAGCTTGGTATCCAGCTGAGAAGGAAGCAGCAGACAGAGGAGCAGTGGGAGCATCTGTCCCCAGCCTAGCGAATGAAACGGTTTACTCGGTGCTGTGATCTTATTTAATAATGGCCTCTACGGTTTGGAAAGGTTTTGTCACTTTCGGACTGATTTCGATACCTGTCCGGCTGGCGCGCGCGGCGCGTCCGGAGCGGGTGAAATTGCGGCGTTTGACCCGGCGAGAACTGGAACCGGCTCACGAGACTTCCATCAAGGATATGGTGAAAGGCTATGAGTACGGCAAGGGCCAATTCGTCAAGGTTGAAAAGGACGAACTGAAGGCGATCGAACCGAAGACGACGACCGAGATGGCTATTCAGGAGTGCGTAGCGCTGGACGAAATTGATCCGGTGTATTTCGAGACCTCGTACTATGTCAGCCCGGAAGAGGCCGGGGGGAAAGCATATGGCCTGCTGTACCGGTCGTTGCAGGTGATGAAGCTGGTGGCAGTGGCACAGTTTGCGATGCACAGCCGGGAGCACGTGGTGGTGCTTAGGCCGGGTAAGAAAGGCTTGCTCGCACACACGATGTATTATCCAGCCGAGGTGCGGGCCGATCAGGAATTCAAGGCGAACGCGCACGCGGTGAGTGATAAGGAACTGGAACTTGCCAAGACGCTGGTCCGCTCGCTCGAGGCGCCTTTCAAGCCGGAAAAGTATCACGACACCTACCGCGAGAAACTGGAAGCAATTCTGAAGGATAAGGCAAAAGGTAAGCATGTCAAAGTGGAGGCGGGTGAGCCGCGACCCAAGCCTGCGAAGGTTGTCGATATTGCCGATGCCTTGCGCAAGAGCCTTGCCAATCTCAAGAAGCCGGCCCAGCGTCAGCCTGCCCGTAAAACGCGAAAAGCAGCCGGTCATTGATGAAACGCCAAATTCGGGCGCTGGCATTCGCGTGCCTCCTCGCGCCGTTTTGGGCCGCGGCGGCGACACCGCAAACGAAGCACATTCTGTTCGTAATGACCGACGGGTTGCGCTGGCAGGAAGTGTTCGGGGGAGCCGATTCATCGCTCCTCGATAAGGGCAAGAGCGCGGTCGCGCGCGAGGCTCTCATGCCGTTTCTATGGGGTGTGGTTGCAAAGCAAGGCCAGATCTTCGGAAACCGGAATACCGGGTCAGACGCATATGTAACGAACCATTTCTTTTTTTCCTACCCGGGATACAGTGAAACACTTTGCGGTTTTGCCGATCCCAGGGTTTCCAGCAACGATAAAGTTCCAAATCCCAATATGACGGTCCTCGAATGGCTTCACAAGAAGTCGAATTACCGGGGTCAAATAGCGGCTTTTGGAGCCTGGGATGTCTTTCCGTTCATCTTCAATGTGGAGCGGGCGGGTTTTCCGGTAAATGCCGGATACGATCCCTTCACTTCGATTCCCAGCACGCCACCTCTCGACCTGCTCAATCGTCTGAAGGCGGAAATTCCGCGCGTCTGGCCAGATGAACCGTTCGATTTCATGCCGTTTCATACGGCCCTCGAATACTTGCACGCCCGCAATCCGAAAATTCTGTATCTCTCGCTCGGAGAGACTGACGAATGGGCACATGCCGGCAATTATTCAGAATATTTGAAGTCGATCCATAGGGTAGACGACTACCTTAGAGAGCTATGGGAGACTGTTCAAGCTATGCCCGAATACAGGGGCAACACCACGTTGATCTTTTCCCCGGATCACGGCCGGGGCGAGGGACTGGAGTGGAAAAATCACGGCGAGAAAGTTCCGGACTCCAAGTATATATGGATGGCGTTTCTGGGTCCGGATACACCCGCTCTAGGCGAACGTACACACGTCCCGGCGGTAACACAAAACCAGATCGCGGCGACTTTAGCGGCGCTGCTCGGTGAAAATTACTCCGCCGACATGCCAAATGCCGGAAAACCTATTTCCGCTGTGCTCCCAAAGTAAAGCTATTTCATTTCCTTTAAACAATTGACGTCTATTGTTGGGCAAGGAGGAAACGATTCCCTTTGCTTAAAGCTTTTTTGTCCGGATCCGCTCTCTGCGCGTTCGCTTCGGTTCTTGGCGCCACGGTTCTAATCAATGGCAGTCCGAACCTGAGCGGCGGCTCCAGCGGCATGCCTACCGGTTTATCGCCCACGTTCGGAACGCTGATCAACTTCGATAGTCTAGCGCCGGATTCTCCGCTCAGCACGGTGGCATATCTGAGTTCCGGTGTCAGCTCGATTTCCGCGATCAATTCTACGACGGTGTTGTTGGCGGTGCCACTCAGCGGGCAGACGCAGCCGAACTACATCGGTCCAGCCGATTTTTCGGACATCGACATTCTTATCTCTTTTGTTCAATCGACCGACGAGGTGGGAATCGGTTTGCTGGCCGGTTCCTCGAATAGCTTCACGCTCACCGCTCGCAATGCAGCCAACTCAGTACTAGGAAGCTATGTTGTGAATCTTCCGAGCGACGGCGTGGGTGCATTCAACGGATACTACGCGATACAGGATACCGGACTAACGATCAAGTCGCTCGAGATTTCCGGCAACGGTGGCGTTGACGATCTGCAGTTCGACGCGGTGACGGCCGGAGTGCCCGAACCTACCGATCTCGCCTTGTTTTGGCGGGGGTGATTCTGTTGACTGGATTCGTGAAGTCCCGGAGGAAACGGTAATGCGAAAGGTCCTATCATTTCTGTCCTGTGCGCTCCTGGTAAGCAGCACCATACCGCAGGCAGCCCGCGCCCAAACGGCTCCGGCGACTCCGATTCAACACTTGGTGGTGATCTTCGGAGAGAACGAGTCGTTTGACCATTATTTCGGCACATACCCGCGCGCGCTGAATCCGCCCGGCGAGCCACGGTTCACGGCCCTACCTGGCACGCCGGCCGTAAACGGCTTGTCGGGTGCCCTTTTGACAAGTAATCCGAATTTGAACCCGGCGAACGGGGCGGGCGCGTCGAATCCGTTCCGGCTAGGCCATGCGCAGGCGCTCACCGCCGATCAGAGTCATGGATACACCGCGGAGCAATCTTCCTTCGACAATTTTCTGATGGACCTGTTTCCGTTGAAGACGGGTTCGGCAGGCGCGCCACCGAGCGGATACCCGCCAGTCGTGGCGACAAAAGGTCTGGTTATGGGCTACTACGACGGCAATACCGTAACCGCCATGTGGAACTACGCACAGCACTTTGCGTTGAACGATAATTCATTCGGGACTGTTTTTGGACCTTCGACTCCCGGGGCTCTCAACCTCATCTCCGGTCAGAACAATGGCATTATCGCGACGAATGGCCTGTCGAGTAGCGGTGTGATCAGCGACCTGCACGGCGACCAAACGATGATCGGAGATACCGACCCGCTCAATGATGTGTGTTCTTCTCCTACGACCATGCAGACCCGCATGCGCGGCAGGAACGTGGGCGACCTGTTGAACGACGCAAATGTAACGTGGGGCTGGTTCAATGGTGGATTCAACATGCAAACAGTGAATGCGAACGGGACCACAGGCTGTAACAGAAGCTCCAAGTCTCCGTTCGTGGGCGTCACGGCGAAGGACTATGTTCCTCACCATCAACCGTTCCAGTATTACGCCTCAACGGCGAACCCGCTGCATACGCCTCCCGCTTCGGTGAACGAAATTGGCCAAAATGGTCCGGCGAATCACCAGTACGACACGGATGACTGGTTCCGAGCGGTCGACGCCGGCAAACTCCCGGCGGTATCGTTCCTGAAGGCACCCTCCTACCAGGACGCGCATCCGGGAAATTCCAATCCACTGGACGAGCAGCAGTTCATCGTGGGAGTGGTCAACTATCTTCAACACCACAACGCCTGGGACAACACTGCGGTTGTCATCGCCTATGACGATTCGGACGGCTGGTACGACCACGCCGTGCCGCCAATGGTAAACGGATCCGCAACCCTTCGGATACCCTCAATGGAACGAACCTTTGTGGAACCGGCGTGCCGGTCTTGACAGGACCAAATTCCGGCACTGCTGCCGTACACGGGCGATGCGGCTACGGAGTAAGGCAGCCTCTGCTGGTAATCTCACCGTGGGCCAAACATAACTATGTAGATCACACGTTAACAGACCAGTCTTCGGTCCTTCGTTTCATCGAAGACAACTGGTTGGCGGGAGAGCGAATCGGTCAAGGCTCGTTCAACGTCCTGGCAGGTACGATCAACGGAAATGCTCGATTTCACGCAGACGCCGAGTTCGACGTCCTATCTACTTTTCGAAAACCACCGGGCAGCCGCGGTAGGTGAGTTTTTTTCTCACCCGGCGCGATTTCCTGCAAGCGGCGCTATTAGCAACGCACAATCACCGGCCGGCGACGCCCGCAAAGGCGCCCCCGCTGGTGGATGTGACCAAACTTGCCAAGTTTGTCGACAGTTTGTCAAAGCCTCCTATCGCGGAGGCTGTTGGTTTGTGGGTCGATCCCGATCACCCGAAGAAAAAACTTCCCTTTTACCGGATCCCGATGCGGCCGGTGCTAGCCAAAGTGCATCGTGATCTGCCCGTGACGCCATCCTGGTCGTACGGCGGCAGTGTGCCGGGCCCTACGATTGAGGCACGACGGGGAGAAGCGGTGCTGGTGGAATGGCCCAATCAACTGCCCGCGAAGCATATGTTCGCGATCGACCACAACCTGATGGGCGCCGAAGCCGACAAACCGGCGGTTCGCACCGTAGTTCATTTACACGGAGCGAAAGTGCCGCCGCAGAGCGACGGCTATCCGGAATCCTGGTATACCGCGGGGCGCGCAGTGACGTACCGATATCCGAACGAGCAGGATGCGACGGTGCTTTGGTATCACGATCACGCTATGGGCATTAACCGGCTCAATATGATGGCGGGGCTATTTGGCTTGTATGTAATACGCGACGAGGAAGAAGAGGCGCTCGACCCGCCGCCCAGCAAATACGAAATACCGCTGGTGCTTTTCGACCGCATGCTCAGGCCGGATGGGCAGCTTTACTATCCCGTGTCCGAGGTAGACGGAGCACCGTGGATCCCGGAGTTCTTCGGCGATGCCGTTCTAGTGAACGGAAAGATATCGCCCTACCTCGAAGTGGAGGCGCGACCGTACCGGTTTCGGCTGGCTAATGTCTCGAATGGGCGTTTCTACAATCTATCGTTAACAAGCGGTGACAATTTTCATCAAATTGCAACCGACCAGGGTTTGCTGCCGGCGCCTGTGGCATTGAGCACGGTGTTTCTGGCGCCTGCCGAACGTACTGACGTGATTGTTGATTTCTCACGAGCGCAAGGGCAACAGATCGTTCTGCGGAATGGGGCAGTAGATATTCTCAAGTTCCGCGTAGCAGGAATCCGGGCCTGCGGTTCCCACGCTTCCTGCGGTGCTGCGCCCCGTGGAAAGAATTGCGGAGAGCGAGGCGGTGAGAACACGTTACCTGACGCTCGGAGAAAATGTTGACGTGTTCGATGCGCCGATGATCCATCTGCTGAATGGCGCGCGCTGGCACGATGCGGTGACGGAACAGCCTAAGCTGAGTACGACGGAGATCTGGGCACTGATTAATCTCACTGATGATTCTCATCCCATTCATTTACATCTGACGCGATTTCAGATTCTCGATCGAAGAAGCTTTGACGATGTGGAATACCTACTGCATCGGCATTTGCGATATACGGATGAAGCGGTGCCACCGGCCGCGCGGGGGAAATGGGATGGAAGGATACGGTGCAGGCGCATCCCAAGATGGTGACGCGGATTGTCGTCCGTTTCGAGGGATACAGCGGACGCTATGTGTGGCATTGCCATATTCTCGAGCACGAAGACAACGAGATGATGCGGCCTTTTGATGTTTTGCCGGGATGATGAGCGCCCACAAAAAGTGGGGAAATTGTTTCATCGGATCGTAACCGAGCGGACATCAAAATTTACATACCCAGATAGCATGCTTGAGGCGTGCGGCAGAGCAGACTACATGTGGAGTGGTCGGGGACTCCGGCGCGGAAGTTTTCGACGGGCGTATCGCTGCATAGCCATACGCTGTATTCTCGGGAGCCGCTGGGCTTTCTCTACCGGCGTAAGCAGATTCGCGGCAAGGACGGAACCCCGCTGGATCCGGCCCGAGCCTGGTGGACGCCGTCCGCGGGTCCGCGTGAGGCCTGGCTCATTGAGCGGAATCATATCGAGCGGCAGTTTGGGTTGCGAGCGCTGGTCTCGCTCACGGATCACGACGACATTGAAGCGCCTCTAAAACTGCGTGTGCTTGGCGAATGCCGCCATGTGCCGGTGTCCGTCGAGTGGACGGTTCCGTACCGTGAAACATTTTTCCATCTCGGCGTGCACAACATCCCGGCGCAAAACGCGCGGGCGACTTTCGCCGATATGCAAAGGCACTCCGGCCGCGGAATGCTACAGGCACTTGCCAGCGATCCAGCCACATTGATCGTATTCAACCATCCGGCCTGGGATGAAGGCGGCATAGGCCAGGCAAAGCACATAGACCTTGCTACACGGTTTCTACGCACCCATAGTGCGTTCATTCACGCCGTGGAGTTGAACGGCCTTCGTCCGTGGAAGGAAAACCGGCTGGCGTGGCGAATGGCGCAGGAAATGGATAAGCCGATCGTAGCGGGCGGGGACCGGCATGCTTTAGAACCGAACGCGCTTGTAGATTTGACGAACGCTGGCTCTTTTCCCGAATATGCGGAACAAGTGCGGAACGGCTGGTCGGATGTGCTGGTCACCAACCAATACCGTGAGCCCCTTCCGCTGCGCATTTTGCAGAGCGTGCAAGAGACCTTGCAGGATTACGAAACGCATGCCTGCGGATGGCGGTACTGGCGCGACCGGGTGTTTTACGAATGTGACGACGGCGTAGTCCGGCCGTTGATGACACTCGTCCCGGAGCGCATCCCGCAGACGCTTCAGGTCGTCATCGGAGCCGTAGCAGCGATTCGCGGTCAGGCATTCTTAAAGCCGCTGCGCACTTTGAGATCGGTATTGCCACAACATGAGCTTGCACTTTAAATGGCCACCTCGAGTTCGACACAGTTCACAGGGTTATTCGGTTCCACGCCGCGGCCCATACGCGAATTTCTACACTCCGCGCTGCAGTTGCGGGACCTCGACGTGCTGTACACGCGCGCGCGTGGGAGCTCGCACACGTCACTATCGCGCGCGGTGCTGGACCTCTTAAACATCCGCATCGAACTTTCATCCCACCATCGAGAGCGATTCCCCGCACGGGTTCAGTAGTCGTGGTGGCGAATCATCCTTTTGGGCTTCTGGACGGACTCGTGTTGGCCGCAGTGTTAGACGAACTGCGCCCGGACGTGAAAATTCTGGCGAATTCTTTTCTTTGGAGTATTGAGGAACTGCGCAAGCGATGCCTTCCAGTGGACGTGTTCGGCGGCCCGGACGGCGCGAGCACGAATTTACGCTGTGCACGCCAGGCGTTCGAGCTTTTGGCGAAGGGTCATGGCATAGCGATGTTTCCGGCAGGCGAAGTAGCCCATTGGCGGAGCGAGCAACGGGCGGTTACGGATCCACCCTGGAACGACGCCGCGGCGCGATTCGCACTCAGGGCCGGGGCACGCGTTGTGCTCATCTATTTTGCAGGCGACAACAGCCTGGCGTTCCAGATTGCCGGACTGCTTCACCCTCGATTGCGGACCGTACGGCTCGCCGGCGAGCTACTGAATAAACGCGGATCTCAAGTCGAGGTGCGGATCGCGCGGCAATCGGTGCGAGCGAGCTAGAAAGACAACAGACTGTGCAACGTGGCACGCAGTATCTTCGGGCGTGCACTTACGTATTGAGCCATCATCAGGCTAGTCATCGCACCCGGCGCCGCATGCAAACACGGGATGTGTCGTCACGTCAGACGGTCGTGCCGTTCCAGGCGGTCGGGTTGGGCGCTGAGATCGAACGTCTTAAGCGAGAAGGTTGTGTGGCGGAAAACGAGTCATATGCAGTTTTGCGCACGCGCGGGAGCGCCATTCCGGCGTTAATGCGCGAAATAGGCCGGGCCCGAGAGATCGCGTTTCGCGCGACAGGGGAGGGCACCGGAAAGGATCTCGATCTGGATTCATTTGATGCAAGCTATACGCAGCTCATCCTCTGACACAAAGAGAGCGGACGCATTGCGGGTTCGTATCGCCTGGCGTGGACGCGGGACGTTCTGCCGGCGAGCGGCATCCAGGGGTTATACACATCCACCCTTTTTCGGTTCGCCCCGGAGTTCTTTCGCGCACTGGGGCCGGCGGTCGAGCTAGGCCGCTCGTTCATCAGTCCCGAATTTCAGAAAGACTACGCGCCGCTGCTGTTACTGTGGCAAGCGATCGGGCGTTCGGTTGCAGCCCGGCCCGATGCGCCTGTTTTGTTTGGACCGGTCAGCATCAGCGCGGACTATTCCGATGCCGCGCGCCAGCTCATTGTAGAGTTTCTACGTGAGCGCCGATTCCGCGCGGACCTGGCGCATTGGGTCGCGCCGCGCAGACCGTTTCGCTCCCGCGTGACTCGAGCAGCAGAGCTTCGAGCGGTGGCGGCCTGCGTGGGCGAAGTAGAGGATCTTTCGGCGCGTATCAACGATATTGATGAACACTCCGGCGTACCAGTGTTACTCCGTCATTGTCTGCGGCTGGGCGGCAGGGTAGCCGCGTTTCATGTAGATCGCAATTTTTCTGACACGCTGGACGGCTTATTGATTGTGGATCTACGCGAGGCTCCGCCGAAGCTGCTGGCCAAGTACGTGGGTTCGCAGAAATTCAGGCCGGCCCGCGACGGGATGTTGTCGGGAGAGACGTATGAGTTTCAAACGGACAGGTTAGCTGATTGTTCCTATTGTGGTGCTTGGGAGTTGTCGCGCGAAGTCAGGGCACCGATGCTGAGGAGACCGACACCGAAGCCACGATTGCGACAATGCTCTTCTTTATAAATGCCTCCCAACATCCCGCATTGTTACGTAGGTCCTTAGGCCGAGGCCTCCAGTGCTTTCCGTTGCTTCCACCACGCCATAAAGAGGAGGACAGCTATAACGGCGTGGGCCGCGACGGCTGGCCACAACAGAATACCGGCCTCATGACCAATCGCCACGTAAGCGAGATATAGCATCACGATCGCGTTATAGGTCAACATCCCGTAAAATGCATGGAGTGGATTACTGCTGGGCCAACAAGCGACACCCAAGGCGATCAGACTGGCGGCCGCGATGCGGCTTATCAAAATGCCTGCGCCCGTGATCTCTTCCCTGAACAGCAAGCGGGTCATGACTGGGGGATATACGAGCAGTACCAGCCCAGTTGCCCATTCGATCAATGTCGCGACAATGAGGAGCTTTTTCATTGCACTCTCTCGATCGGCGGATTCTGGCAGATGCTGTTCAGTGCATTAACTTCTGCATTAACTTCATAGAAGTCTCCCTTATGTTGCGAGACGGGCCAGGAAGGGTTCGGGGGCTGAAGCATTCCCTCGTCGTAGTGCATGACGTGCCTGTTGGCGCTGTCGAGCGCGTCCATCCATTCAAAGCCCCAGAGCGAGTTGAGGCCCGTGCGCACCGCCACCGTGACGGTTGGAGCGACTCCACTCAGCGACACCGCACCCCGGGAACGCCGCACTGATGTTGACGTCATAATGCCTCCTTGAGTAAGACCGGCAGTTGATGTGATGACTTACCCGTGCATCAGACTTATTTTTATTTGAATCGAAGCGTTTTGGGAGCCAGTTGAAGCTGGGAGCCGCTCCGTTGAGCGACAGGGCAACTCATGCCGTGTGACTTGCATCGGCTTGTTACAGCCGACCGCCGCGCTACCGCACAGATAGCGTGGGGTCAAGCTCTTCCAATCGAGTGACGGCACAGATGCCCGAATTGGACGCTCGCAGCTTTGAGGGCGGCCGAGAGGCCTGTCGGCCTGTTTGATGGGTCCGTAATTATTTTCAGATCAATTATTGGCGCTGAGACGAGACACGGTCAGGACTACCAGCTTTCGATGGCGGAACGTCAGGAGCCCGCCCTTGCTTGCCGGTCGGAACAGCCGCCTGAGGGGGTTCTTGGACACTCTTTGGATTGAGCTGAATCGGGGCCAAGAACAATAGGCACATGACGTAAGCACCAAAAATCAGCGGTACACCAAAATCGAGCACATGCCGCACCCACACGTCAAAGTCACGGACAATTCGAAGAAACCAAAAGCCTTGAATCTTCCTAATTCGCTCAATGCGGTCCGCTGTTTCCTGATCCAGATCGGTCGATACCGATGCCACGAACATCACACCTTTACTTGGGAATCCCAAGCGCTCGTCGAGATATTGGGTTTTCTTTCGCGAAAATTCGAGTACGTCGGCCCAAGCATACACACAAAAGCTAAGCCAGAAGAAAGCAAGAGCAATACCTACGGTGGATAGCAGAACGGGAATCTGGTCTGGGGCAAAATCAATTCCGAACGCAGATATTTTTGTCGGATATAGTCGAAACTTGTGAATGAGATAGCCGGCACTCGCCAGAGCCAATACATAGGTGCGTTTTGTCCGCGTAATGTCGCTCAGAGAATCGGCTGTCAGGCGCGGCTCACGTGCCATGAAGAACTCTCCAAAAAGCCTGAGCACCCTTTGACGAAAGGCGGCGCGCCTCCTTCTCCGCCGTTCATTCTGTTCGGACCACATTGGATGAGATTAGCGTAAATTGTCCCATGCGGCTCTGCCCGCAAGAGGGTTTTGCGCGGAGCTATCGAGATCTGGGTTTCCGCTCACGGAAGGCCGACTGGATATAAGATAGAGCGGTGCGCATGCCGTCTACCGCGTCACCAGATATCGATAGGGAGCTGATATATGTGTGATCAGGATCATTTCGAGAAGGATCGATCAGAGTACGAGAGCCTCGGTTTGGTAACACGAAAACAATTCGGCATTATGTTGGGAGCAGGCATGGCCATGATGCTGCCGCAAGTGGCAAACGCGGCTGCGGTGACCGAAGCGGACGTGAACGTGACGACGCCGGACGGCACTGCGGACTGCTATTTCGTCCATCCAACGAGCGGCACCGCCGCGGGCGTTCTGGTGTGGCCAGACATTTTCGGGCTGCGGCCGGCACTCCGGCAGATGGGCAAGCGGCTTGCCGAATCGGGCTATTCGGTGCTCGTGGTGAATCCGTTTTACCGTGTCAAGAAAGCCCCGACTGCGGAAGCCGGGGCCGCCACCCCAATCCAGAGCGTGAGGCCGCTGGCGCAAGGCCTCAACGAGACGACGCATATGGCGGACGCAAAGGCGTTCGTCGCGTGGCTGGATGGGCAATCGTCTGTTTCCAAAACTCGGAAAATCGGCACCCAGGGTTATTGCATGGGTGGCCCGATCGCGTTTCGTACGGCGGCCGCGGTGCCCGATCGCGTTGGAGCAGTCGCGTCATTTCATGGCGGCGGGCTCGTCACAGATATGCCGAATAGTCCGCATCTCGAAGCAGCAAAGAGTAAGGCGCAGTTCCTTATTGCGATCGCGGCAAACGATGACGCGCGATCGCCCAAGGACAAGGATGTTCTAAAAGAAACCTTCGCCAAGGCGGCCCTGCCCGCGGAGATCGAAGTATACGCGGGCGCCGCGCACGGGTGGTGTCCTCCGGATTCCCAGGTCTACAACGAGCCACAAGCCGAGAAGGCCTGGAGCCGCCTGCTGGTGCTGTACGGCAAAGCCCTAGCCTGACTATGTAGTCCGATGAGCGCGCGGGGGCCCGATCCACGTATTCGTAAGTCCCGCCCGTACGGTATAGAATGAGTTCGCTAATAGAACTCAT
>Ga0068853_100002147_pt1 | contig 14677 bp, 12 predicted proteins | sample KBSCornC32_FD_65655 | JGI IMG/M metagenome (GOLD analysis project Ga0068853, IMG submission 65655) | Corn rhizosphere microbial communities from Kellogg Biological Station, Michigan, USA - KBS Corn C3-2 | ecosystem: Host-associated > Plants > Roots > Rhizosphere > Soil ...
TCGGCTTGCGCTCAACGGCTTTTATCGCACGCCTGCTTTTCACAGACGGGAGTGGCAGGTCGCGCTTTTCAGTGATGCGCTCCCCTGCCGCCGGCCTAACCCGCGCTGGCGTCGCATCGGCAGAGGCCTTCCATGTGCTGGTGGCGCCCGCGCGCAAATAGGCCTCGATATCGTCGGCGGACGCCGTCAGTCCGCCATCGCCGATCCCAAGGAGCGCTTTCCCACCCATATCCGTAAGCCCGAATTTGCCATAGTCGCCGGAACCCGGCTTGCGCTTGCGCGACTTCACCAGTTTCAGGCCGCGATGCTCGGCCATTTCGCGCAGCTTGTCGTCGGTCGTCGCGTCCGCCATGCCGTTATAACCCGCCTCCGCCGCCCGCGTTTCAGGCCGGTGTCTCCACAAGTTCGACGATATCGACCGTATAGCTGCGCCAGCCCCGCATTTTCGCGGCCTCCTGCGTGGCGCTGCGTTTCTTCTTCGCCTCGGTGAGCGATTTGGCGTGCCCCCAGAAGACTTCGGTCCGGCCATTTTCGAGGATCGCGACGATGCGCCAATAATGGGTGAAGGGATCGGCGGTCGGTCCGATCGTCTTCACATAGCCATCGGGCAACGTCGCGGTCAGATAGCGTTTCTTCCTGGCCATGACGCCGCCTACCATAGATACAGGATAAGAGTGGAATCCGGCCGAACAGCCCCCATATCCTCACCCGATGGAGGTGCCCCATGGCAGAATATCGCAAGACCGACGAAGCCGTCGCCCGGCTGACGCCCGAACAATATCATATCACCCAGCAGAGCGGCACGGAACGCCCCGGCACCGGCGAATATCTCGCCAACAAGGAGCCGGGCATTTACGTCGACATCGTCTCGGGCGAACCGCTGTTCGCCAGCGCCGACAAATATGAGTCCGGCTGCGGCTGGCCCAGTTTCACCAAACCGATCGAACCGGCCAATGTCACGGAACTGCGCGATGCGTCGCTGGGCATGGTGCGTATCGAGGTGCGCTCGGCGCATGGCGACAGCCATCTCGGCCATGTATTCCCGGACGGCCCGCGCGACCGGGGCGGCCTGCGCTACTGCATCAACTCGGCGTCGCTCCGCTTCGTCCACCGCGATGCGATGGAGGCGGAAGGCTATGGGGCCTATCTGCCCCAGGTCGAGAATGTGGGATAAGCCGCCATGGCGACCGCCGCTACCGATCCGCTGATCGTCGTCTGCCCCCATTGCGCCACGTCGAACCGCGTCCCGCGCGAGAAGATCGGTGCCGGGGGCACGTGCGGGAAGTGCCATGATCGGCTGTTCGCGGGCGCTCCGGTGACGCTCACCTCCACCAATTTCGACGCCCATGCCGGCCGCGCCGACATTCCGTTGCTGGTGGATTTCTGGGCAAGCTGGTGCGGCCCCTGTCGCCAGATGGCGCCGGCCTTCACCGCGGCGGCACGGCAGCTTGAACCCGCGATGCGTCTGGGCAAGCTCGACACCGAGGCGGAAGGCGCGATCGCGGGGCGCTATGGCATCCGGTCGATCCCGACGATGATCCTGTTCAAGGGCGGGCGCGAGATCGCGCGGCAATCGGGCGCGATGCCCGAACGCGCGATCGTCGATTGGGCGAATGCGGCGGTTCGCAAAGCCTGAAGCTGCTCAGGGTCGGTGCATGGCGCACAGCTTGTTGCCGTCCGGATAGCCCACATAGGACAGGTTTGCCGTACCGGCGGCGGCGGTGCGCGGCCTTGGCGAATCTTCGATCCAGGCGCTCCCGTGCGCCACGGCACCATCGTGAAATTCTCACTTTCCTCGCTAATCAGCGGCCCGTCCAGAGATGCGCACGATAGCGGTCGAAACATCTCTGCCCGCAGGTGAGACGCATCAGCGCGCCCTCGGCGATTGCCGTGGCCCGCCGGGAGTCTTCGGCGACGAGGGGCCGCAAGGCTTCCCGGTTCCAGTCCTCGCTATGCTTGATATCCAGAACGGCATGGAGATCGAAATATCGTCGTTCCTTATCGCTTAGGCCAATGCGTCTCAGGCCCCTGGCGACTTGCGCCGATCGCCCCGGAGCGGTCAGTTCGATCACGCCGAGCGCGCCGACGGAATGCCAGGCATAGTGCCGGTTGGTGGCCATCGCCGTCATCGTGTTGGCGAGGGCGAGACTTTCCCACACCGTGTTCTCGATGACGGGGTTGACCGCCAGCGTCTCCACCAGCGCATCGAGCATGGGGCCGTGCATGCCCTTGGCATTGCCCCGGCCCATTTCGTCCCAATAGTTGCGCGCCAGTTCGAGCTTGGCGGACGTCGGGAGCTTGACCTGCGTATAGGCCACCAGATCGTCGAACCCCGCCTCCCCGGCTGCTTCCTGCTCGAAGAACCACCGCAGCTCATCATGCGATGCTTCATCGGCAAGCCAGGGGAAAAGCGGGTCGCCTTGACCCGGCCCGGTCGCCTTCAGCCGCTCGAACCATTGTACGAACGCGTCGGGGTCGGTCGGAGCGGTTGCAGCCTCCCGCACGACTTCCGCGCGCAATTCTTCGAGAAAGGCGGTTTCGAGCCGCAGCATGCGGCTATCGCGCTCCTGAACATTGAGCCAGTCAGCATCGGGAAAGCGCGGTTCGAGCCTTTCCCGGTTCCAGTGCGCCAAGCCCCGCTGGAAGCTGTCGGTGAGAAACTGCGACGCGAGACCGCCGGTCGCGATGGAAAGTTTTGCTACCATTTTGATACCCCGAGAAGGACTGGTAGGAGAACCGTCTGGCGAGAGGCTGGTTCCTGTTGTTACGCTCGCTGCGCCATACGCTCGCCCGCGAGTGCGAAACTGCGATCCAGAAATTGGCGCAGGATTGCCCAGGACGCCGCCTCTGCCTCTGCATCGAACGCCATGCGCTCATCTCCCAGCCGATCGACATCAGCGTTGGTGAAGCTATGCAGCGCGCGGCCGAAGATGGTGAGATGCCAGTCGGCGTCATCCACGAAGAACTTCAGCGCAGGCCCGATTTCGTCGCTCTGGAGAATCCGGTCGCCGCCGACATCACTGGATTCGATCGTTGCCCGATCTATCTTTATAGCCTCTTCATGCCGTTCGAGCCGTAGCCATAATTAGGTCCAGACGTTGGTTATGACTTGCCGTCGCCCACGTCCGGATCGGTGATCGCTTGCAGGGTGGGGATAAGCTTCCGAAACGCCTGGTCCTTTCGAACGAAGGGGTGCCCATCGAGCATCTTCGCGATCTTGCCCTCGGGCCGGAAACCGGAGCAAAGCACGTAGGGAATGCCGTAAAGATCGAGGTCGCCGGCGAGCATGGACACGTCGTGCCGGTCCAGCTTCACATCGAGCACGGCGCAGTCGGGAAAATGGTCGGCAAGCGCGGCGACACCATCCGATAGCGTGCGATGAGGACCGTCGACCTCATAGTCCGCCTCCTCCAGCAAGTCGGTCAGCGCGGCCCCGACGAGCAGATCGTCCTCCACGAGCAGGACGCGCTTTTGCGGCCGATCCAAAATATCCAGCATGACACTCACCTCACGTCCAGGAGGTCGCGGCTTTGCTCAAGACACGCTCCCGGAAAATCACCGAGCCGACATCGCCGTCCCGAATGATGTAGGCTCAGAAGTCTTCGCGCTCCTGATCCGTTCCACGCAGCCAGTCGAATATTCCCCTTCTCAATCTGAAGGAGTGGCCGGGGACCGCGTCAGCGTCAAAAAAGCGTCGTGATCGAGTAGAACAGGGCGCCGACCAATGCAGACGCGGGGATGGTGATCAGCCATGCGATCATGACGCTGCGCGCGACATCCCACCGGACCGCCGATGCCCGCCGCGCCGTGCCCGCGCCGATGATCGCTCCGGTGATCGTATGGGTGGTGGAGACGGGGATACCGAGCGATGAAGCCGTGAAAAGCACGATGGACCCGCCCAGGGACGCGCTGAAACCCTGATGCTGCGACAATTTGGTGATGCGCGAGCCCATCGTCTCGATGATCTTCCAGCCACCCGTCATCGTGCCGGCCGCGATGGCGAGGTAGCAACTGATCGCGACCCAGTGCGGCACGGTGAAATCGCCACTCAGATAGCCCGTCGAATAGAGCAGGACCGTGATGATCCCCATGGTCTTCTGGGCATCGTTCAACCCGTGGCTCAGCGAATAGGCCGCCGACGAAAACAGGTGCAGCCCCCGGAAAATCGCCTCCGCCCCCCGTGCGCTGACCTTGCGAAGCATCCAGCTGGACAGCAGCATGATGAGCATGGCGAGAACCATGCCGAGCACGGGGGATACGACGATCGCCGCGAGCGACTTGTTGAGACCCGTCCATTTGATTCCGGTCAGGCCGGCGTGAGCCACGCCTGACCCCACCATGCCGCCGATCAGCGCGTGGCTGCTGGACGAGGGAATGCCTTTTATCCAGGTCAGGATGTTCCAGAACATCGCGCCCGCCAGCGCGCCGAAGATCACCCCCGGCGTCACCAGATCCTTGTCGATCAGCCCCTTGCCGATGGTGTCCGCGACCGCATGCAGCGCCGGAAACAGGATGGTCAGGAAATAGGCCGCAAAGTTGAACATCGCGGCGAAGAGAACGGCCTGAACGGGCCTCAGCAGCCGGGTCGCCACCACGGTCGCAATGGAATTGGCGGCATCATGCAAGCCGTTGAGAAAGTCGAAGGCCAGCGCGACGACGATCAGGCCGACGAGCAGCGGAAAGGCGAGATCATGCATGGGTCGGGCGCGCCACTATGCGTGATCGATGACGATGCCGTCGATCTCGTTCGCGACATCCTCGAACGCATCGACGATCCGCTCGAGATGCTTGTAGATTTCCCGGTCCACCACGAATTTGAGTGTATCCGCATCGCCCGTGGCCTTGAACGCTTTCTTGAGGCCGGCTGCGTGGATCTCGTCCGCATGGCCTTCCATGCGGACCAGCCGCTCGGTCAATTCGTGCAGGCGAGCGCTGTTCTTCGCGGTGTCGCGCAGCAACGGCATGGCCTCGGCCGTAACGCGGGCGGCATCGACGATGATTGCCGTCATGTCCCTCATTTCCGGCTCGAAGCTCTCGACTTCATAGAGGTCGATCGCCTGCACCGCCGCGTGCATCTCGTCGATGCTGTCGTCGAGTGAGCCGATCAGGCTGGTGATCGCGCCGCGATCGAACGGCGTGAGGAAGGTCTTGCGCACGGTCTGCAAAACCTCTCGCGTCACTTCATCGGCGTCCGCCTCCCGCTCAAGAACCTCGCGGATATGATCCTTTCGTGCGGCACCACCGTCGAGCAACCGCGCGAGTGCGTCGGCGGCTGCCACGACCGAGGCCGTGTGCGCCTCGAACAGGTCGAAGAAATTGCCCTGGCGCGGCAGCAGCTTCTGAAACCAGGCGAACATCACACCAACCCCTGTCTTTTGCGCAACCGCAGTGAAAACGCCGCTTCGCTGGGCAGCGGCCCGAAATTCGCTAGTCCCGAACGATCGGATCAGGAAGCGCAAATCCTCTTCCTCGACGGCGCGCGCCGCGTCGTGCAGGGAGAACCAGCGGCGTTCGCGCTCCTTGTCCTCCTTCCACTGCGGATATTCCCGCGTCACCGCGAGTGGATAGACATCCACGTCGACCATGAGGGATGCACCGTTGCCCTTGCGCTTGCGATAGCGATAGGAACCAAGCGGCGTCGGACAAATCGGGCCATAGACGCCCGCCTCCTCCTCTGCCTCTGTCGCGGCAGCCACATGGGGCGCGACACCGGAGGGCACATTGCCCTTGGGGATAACCCAGCGGCGCGACTGCCGCGACGTAACCAGCAGGATTCGGACAGGCGCCTCGGACGATCCACTTTCGGTCCGATAGGGCAATGCGGCAATCTGGCGGATGATGGTATCTCCGGAGCTGCCGCAGGGTCAACGCATGCCGCTTGAACCCATATTGGCCTATCTGTGCGCGCAGCTTATGGAGCGCCCGTCACAAAAGTGAAACAAACTTCGAGCCGGGCATTCCATTAAGTTGCGGACACGGAAGATTGAAATGAGCATCTTCGAAACCAGCGGATTTTATCGCGAACGCCACGCCAAGGCCGATCCGGGCCTTTCTGGCCTATACGGAGGATAGCCAGCATCAATGATGTGAGCATATCGGAAAGCGAGCGCCTGTTTCGCTGGCCGCACGGCTCGACCTGAAGACCATCCTGAACTTCGGGAGCCCGCCCTTTAGCCCGCTTGATCGGTCCCGAGCCCGAACGAAAACTCTACCTGCGCGGCGATCCCCGCACAGTTGAACAACGCGCTGGACAGTCCCCATCGTTGATGAAAGCTGTGCACGTGACAGTCAATATTCGGAGAAGGATGCCTGGCGATTCAGGGACGATCGCCAATGGATTATCTTTGCGACAAATTGGAATGGTTCAAGTCCGTCATTCTGCCGCATGAAGGAGCGCTGCGTGCGCGGCTGCGCTCCCTGCGGCAGAAGCCGGAAAGTCTCGACGATCTGGTGGCGGAGGTATTGCTGCGGGCCTACTCCGACGCGGCCTGGCGCGGCGTTGAGTGGGGCAGGGCCTATCTTTTCACCATCGCCCGCAACCTGCTGATCGACCAGTTGCGCCGCGCGGCGATCGTTTCGTTCGATACGGCCGTCGACCTCGATCAGCTGCAATCGAACGTCAACCTCGAAGCGCAACTCACGACGCGCGACCAGCTTCGCTACGTCGAAAGGGTGATCGCATCGATGCCGCCGCAGGCCGCGCGCGTCTTCATCGCGCGGCGCATCGAACAAAAAACACCGGGACAGATAGCGGAGGAAATGCAGCTGTCCGTCTCTACGGTTGAAAAGCATCTGCACAAAGCTATCAGGCTGCTCATGCGTGCCATGGCCGAACAAGAGGCAAGCGGTGTCGAACAAGAGCGGTCCGAGCACGAGGGAAGCGATAGAGCGACAGGCCGTTGACTATCTCCTCGCGCTGAACGGTGCTCCCGACGAAACAGTCCGGCAGCAAGTCGCGGCATGGCTGCGCAGCGACCCGGCGCACGCGGTGGCCTATGCGCGCGCCGAGCGGGCGTGGGAGCTGGCGGACGGTCTGGACAAAAGCGAAGCCGCTACGCGATCCCCCACGGCGGACGAGGCAAAGGAAAAGCTCCTCCCTCCCGCTCGCCTGACCCGGCGACGGGCGCTGACGGGCGGCGCGATCGCGGCGACCTTGGCAGGCCTGGCCGGCGTCGGCTGGTTCCGGCAGCGCGACGGAATCGCGACGGCGGTGGGCGAAATCCGCGACATCAGGCTGCCGGACGGATCAGTGATGCACCTCAACACCAACAGTCGCGCGGTCGTTCGGATGACGGGCTCGCGGCGTCTGGTTCGGCTGTTGCAAGGCGAGGCCTTTTTCGACGTGGCGCACGATACCGCCCGCCCGTTCGACGTGGAGATGGAGGGGGCGACGGTGCGCGCGCTCGGCACCGCCTTCAACATCAGGGTGCGCGCCGAACTGGTCGAACTGACCGTGACCGAGGGGCTGGTCGGCGTCCGCACCGAAAAGGGCATGGCCGAGCATGTGCCGGCGGGCCAGGGCGCCTTCATCCAGCCCAGGACGCTGGCGCTGGCGCGGCTTCAGGACGGCGAAGTGGAACAGCGCACGCTGTGGCGCAGCAAGGTCATCGAGCTGAACGGGGAGTCGCTCGGCCAGGCGGTGGACGAGTTCAACCGATACCGGCCCGAACCGATCGTAATCGGCGACCAGCGCATCGCGCCGCTGCGCGTAGGCGGGCGCTTTCATATCGACGAGATCGACCAGTTTCTGGCCGCCGTCCGCCAGACCTTGCCGGTCGAGACGATCGTGCAGGACGACGGCCGCATTCTCCTGCTCTACCGGCCCGACGATGACGTCGTTCCGGCCGGGCCGGGAGAGAGCAGCGACGCATAAGAAATCATAATAAGGCGCTGCGCGGAAATTGTTGCGGCGCAATAGCGGTTTCCCCCTACCCCTTCGTCTCACACTTGACGCCCGACCGGCACGGTCGGCGAAAAGCAGAACAGGGGACATCGACGATGCGTGGACTACGACCCTTCATCTTCCTCTTGACGACGGCTCTGGGCGGCACGGCCCCGCCTGCGCTCGCGATCAGCGCCGCCGCCCCGGCGCTCGAATCCACGCATGATTTCCGCATCCCGCCGCAACAGATGGGACAGGCGCTCGTCACCCTGTCGCAGCAGTCGGGCGTGAGCCTGTTCTTCCCCTATAATGACATCAGCCGTTTCCGGTCGCCGGGCGTCTACGGCAAGCTGACCACCGAACGGGCGTTGAGGCGGGTAATCGCGGGCACCGCACTGCGCATCATCAACACCGGCGACAAGAGCGTCACCATCGCCCTGCCCCGTCCGTCCCTCCAGAAACTGTCGCAGACAGATGCGGCGCGGGGTTATGCCGACGGGCAGTCCGCCGATGTCGAGCCGGCGGGTCGCGCGCCTGCCGAAGCGCCCGGCGACGGCGGCGACACCATCATCGTCACCGGCACCCGCGCCCTCAACCGCACGGTCGCCGAAAGCCTGGCGCCCGTCGATGTGCTGACCCGCGCGGACATGCAGGCGTCGGGCAAACAGTCCACGCGCGACCTGCTCGCCACGTTGGTGCCGTCGATCAACATCTCCAACAGCGGCGCGGGCGCCAGCTTCGCGGTCAAGACATTGTCGCTGCGCGGCCTCGCGGGCGATCATGTGCTGATCCTCGTCAACGGCAAGCGGCGGCACAACACCGCCAATATCTTCATCAACGGCACCACCCAGAACGGCCAGTCGCCGCCGGACCTCGACCTCATCCCCGCCAATGCGATCGATCATGTCGAGGTGCTGCGCGACGGCGCATCGGCGCAATATGGATCGGACGCCATCGCCGGCGTCATCAACATCATCCTGAAGCATGACATGTCCGGCAGCGGCATGATCCTGGGCGGCGCCACCGGCCGGGGCGACGGCGTTCAGGGGCGCGGCCAGATCGACAAGGGATTTGCGATCGGCGCGGGCACGCTGCACGTCTCGGGAGAGGGCAATATCCAGTCGCGTACGATACGGGGCGGTCCGAACCTGTCCCAGCTCTATTTCGCCGGCGATCCACGCGAAGCAACCGCGAACCGCAACGTCAACAAGCCGGGCCAGCCGCAGGTGTTCGGCGGCAACTACGCCTATGATTTCCTGTATCCGCTCGGCACCATCGATCTCTACAGCTTCGGAACCTACTCCAACCGCCGTGCCGACGCCTATCTGACCTTTCGCAATCCCAACGCCACGAACAATATCATCCAGGTTTATCCGGACGGCTATATCCCGCACCTCTACATTCTCGACGACGACCTGCAATTCGTGGGCGGAGTACGCGGCGGCATAACCGGCGACTTTCACTTCGACCTCTCGTCCAGCTATGCGCGCAGCCGGGTGCGGTTCGAGACCGGCGGGCTCAACGCATCGCTGGGTCCGGCCAGCCCCACCGATTTCTACATCGGCGCGCTCCGCTCGACCGAATGGACGAGTAATCTGGATGTCGGCGGCGAAGTCGATCTGGGCCTTGTCGAGCCGCTGTCGGTCGCGGTCGGCGCGGAATATCGCGAAAGCAGCTTCTCGATCGAAGGGGGCGACACCGCCTCCTATATCGACGGCGGCTATCGCTCGCCCCCGGGCCAGCCACTCGCCGGCATCATCCGTCAGGCAGGATCGCAGGGCGTCACCGGCTTTCCGCCCGCCGCTGCGGGCAAATGGAACCGCAACAACTGGAGCGCCTACATCAATTTCGAGCAGAAGATCATTACCGGCTTCGAGATCGCGCTGGCCGGCCGGCACGAGGATTATTCCGACTTCGGCACCACCGATACCGGCAAGGCGTCCGTTCGCATCGAGCCGCTGAAGGGCATCGCGTTTCGCGGTACCGTCAGCACCGGCTTCCGCGCGCCGACCCTTCAGCAGCAGCATTATGCGTCCTCGTCCACCATCGGCGTGCTGCTTCCCGGCGCGGCGACCACCGTGCTGGCCCCCGTCCGCGCGCTGCCGGTCAACGATCCCGTCGCCATCGCCTGGGGTGCGCAGCCGCTCAAGCCGGAGAAATCGACCAACTATTCGGTGGGCGCGGTCTTCACCGCCGTGCCGCGCCTGAACATCACCGTCGATGCCTATATGATCGAGATCGACGATCGCATCCTGCTGTCCGGCACGCTCACCGGCGCCGCGACGGGTCCCAATACGTACAATGCTCTGGGCACATTGTTGCAACGGGCGGGCCTCAATCCCGTGCAGAGCGGCTTTTTCTTCTCCAACGCCGCCAGCACGCGCACGCGCGGCATCGATGTGGTGGCGACCTATCGCGCCGACCTCGCCAGCTTCGGCACCGCGACGGTCAGCCTGTCGGGCAATTTCAACAAGACGCGCTTCACCCGGCTGGACGTGCCGCCCCAACTGTCGGCGCCCCAGGTGCCGGTCAGCATCGACTTGATCGACCGCGCGCGGCGGGGCGACTTCACCGACGGGACGCCGCAGGACAAGTTCATCGGCAATATCTTCTGGCAGAAAGGCATCTTCACCTCGAACATCCGCGCCACCCGCTATGGCAAGGTGACGCAGGTCGCGGCGGCCCGCGCGGCGGACGGCATATTCCACGACAATTCCATCGACCCGAAGGTGATCTTCGACATCGAAGGCAGCGTCGAGATCGGCAAGGGCATCAAGATCGCGGCAGGCGCGAACAATCTGTTCAACATCTATCCGACGAAGCTGGACGCGGTGAACCGGGGCAACACCGGCTTTTCGCTCTACAATCCCTATTCGCCCTATGGGATCAGCGGTGGCTTCTATTATGGCAAGCTGAGCTTCAGCTTCTGATCGGGTGCGCGGGGGAGAGCAGGATGACTGACGGGATCAACCGCCGCGAGGCGATGGCGCTGGGAGGCCTCGGCTTGCTGGCGGCGGGCGCGCCCGCGGGACTGGCCGGCCAGTCGCCCGCGCCCGGCGGTGCGGAGAAGACCGTCAGCGTGAGCGCCGTCACCAACGTTGCGCTGACCGTCGCGCCGGACGGCAAGCGGATCGCCCTCGACCTGCTCGGCATATTGTGGACGATACCGGTCGCCGGCGGCCCCGCGACACGACTGACCGGCGATTTCGACGATCTCGGCCAGCCGGACTGGTCGCCGGACGGCAAGAGCATCATCGTCCAGAGCTACCGAACGGGTAACTTCCATATCTGGTCGATCCCGGCGTCCGGCGGAGCGTTCACCCAACTGACCGATGGCTTGTGCGACGACCGCGAACCGCGCTGGTCGCCGGACGGCAAGACCATCGCCTTCGCCAGCGACCGCAGCGAAGGACGCTACGCGATCCACCTGCTCGACGTGGCGACGGGCAAGGTAACCCTGTTCTCCGATGGCAAGGGACAGGACAGCGAACCATGCTGGACGCCCGACGGCAAGGCCGTGCTATATATCACCGATGGCGTGAAGTTGATGCGCAAGCCGGTCGCGGGCGGCGCGGCGGCGGAAATCGTCTCCGTCCCCCTGTCGAAGGACCGGATGCGCCCCTCGGAAATCCACGCGCCCGCCGTCGCGCCCGATGGCACTGTCCATTTCATCCGGCTGATCGGCGGCGGCGTGACGATGGTCGCGGGCGCCGCCGACGTCATAGTGGGCGAAGACCTCTATCTCTTCCGTCCGGCGTTCGCGGGCGGCGCTCTGTTCTATGCCGCCGACGGCCAGATCAAGCGCCGCGATGCGGCCGGCAAGACGACGACCATTGCCTTCACTGCCCCCGTCCCCGTGACCGAGGCGCACTATCAGAAGAAAGTTCGCGACTTCGACGGCACCGCGCCCAGGCCCGTGGTCGGCATCGTCGCGCCGATGCTGTCGCCGGACGGCAAATGGATCGTGTTCGGGGCGCTCAACGATCTCTGGCTGATGCCCGTCGGCGGCGCGCCCAGGCCCTTTGTGCAGGACGGCTGGTACAAGTGCGATCCCGCCTGGTCCCCGGACGGGAAATGGATCGCCTACACCAGCGACAAGGGCGGCACGATGGACCTTTGGCTCAAGGCGCCGTCCTCCGGCACCGAGCGCCAGTTGACCAACCTGCCCGGCAAAGGCCTGGTCTCCCCATCCTGGTCGGGCGACGGCAAATCGCTCGCCTGCCTCGACCAGAATGGCGCGCTGCATGTGGTGGACGTCGCCACCGGCGCGATTCGCAAGCTCTACGACGATCTGTGGGAGCCGGGCCGTCCCAGCTTCGGCCCCGGTGGCAAGACCATCGCCTATGCCGCCTTCAAGCCCATCTCGGCTCGCTATCGCGAGGGATTGAGCGAAGTCCTGACTGTCGATGTCGCGACCGGCAAGGGTCACTACGCACCGATTGCCCCCGGCAAGTCGATGGGCGTGCGCGGTCTGGACGGGCCGATCTGGTCGCCCGACGGCACAATGATGGCCTATGTCTTCGCCAGCACCCTCTGGGTCGTGGCGGTGGACGAGACCGGACAGTTCACCGGCGCTCCCAGGCAGATCACGACCGAAGTTACCGACGCGCCAAGCTGGAGCGGCGATAGCACCTCGCTCCTCTATCTCAGCAACGGCAAGTTCCGCCTCGTCCCCGTCACGGGGGGCGCGCCGTCAACCATCCCCTGCCGCCTGACCTGGGCGAATGCAAAGCCCACCGGCAAGCTGCTCCTCTCCCCGGAGCGCTTGTGGGACGGCCTGGCGGGTGCCGCCGTCGCCGGTAAGGAAGTCGTGGTGGAAGGCAACAGGATCCGCGCCATCCTGCCCGCCGGCACGGTCAAGGACGCGAACGCCCGGCGGATCGAGGGCAAGGGACAGACCCTGCTCCCCGGTCTCATCGACATGCACACGCATCGCCAGATGCAGGGCTATAATTATGGCGACCGCATGGGCCGTATCTGGCTGGCGATGGGCATCACCGCGACGCGCTCGCCCGGTTGCCCGGCCTATCATATGGTGGAGGACCGCGAGGCGATCCAGGGCGGGCACCGCACCGCGCCGCGCCATTTCGCGACGGGCGAGGCGATCGATGGGGGGCGCATCTATTATAATTTCATGCGGCCCGTGACGGAGCCGGGACAGATGGCGCTGGAATTGTCGCGGGCGAAGGCGCTCGATTACGACATGGTCAAAACCTATGTTCGCCTGCGCCACGACATCCAGAAGCAGGTCGTGACCGAGGCGCACCGCATGGGGATGCATCTCAGTTCCCACTATCATTATCCCGCGCTCCACAGCGGCATGGACTGTATGGAGCATATGGGCGCGACGAACCGCTACGGCTATTCGCGCACCATAACGGCGCTGGGCGGTGGATATCAGGACGTGAACGGCCTGTTCGCCGCAGCGAAGGCGATGCGCACGCCCACGCTCTTCATCGCGACGGCGCTGCTGGGAGAAGACGACAGTCTCGCGCGCGACCCGCGCATCACGACGCTGTTCCCGTCCTGGGAATATGAAAAGCTGAAAGCGCGGGTGAAGGCGATGAAGGAGGGCGACACCGCGCCCTATCTGGCTTCGCTCCAGCGTCAGGTGAACCAGATCAAGCAGACGATAGCCTATGGCGGCCGGGTCATGTCGGGCACCGATGCGCCGATCGACCTCGTCGCGATCAGTCTGCATCTCAACCTGCGCGGCATGGTCCGGGGCGGCATGACGCCGGTGGAGGCGCTGTACACGGCGACGCGCAATTCGGGCGAGTTCCTGGGCGAACCGATCGGCAGGATCGCGCCGGGGATGTTGGCCGACCTGCTGGTGGTGGAGGGCGATCCGCTAGCCGACATCGCCGCGCTGGCGGCCACTCGCACCGTGGTGATGAACGGCGTCGTCCACACGCCCGAGACCCTGATGAAGCCCTTTTCCCTCCCATCCACGGCGGACATCCACAATGATGTTGCGCCATTCCACGGCAGCAATCAGGGCTATTATTGGCAGAGCGCGGCCTATGTCGAAGCAGGGCGGGCGGCTTGCTGCGCGGACCATGTTCATGTGACGCATGTTTGACCAAGCTTTGGTTCGGCGTGACGCCGTTCCACCCAAGCACGAACCTTAAGCGTCCCGGGTTTTCGGGAGGCAATCTGGTTTGAATAACGCAGCCATATCGAGGTTTTCGATGGCGACATAGTAATTGGCCCCTGCCAGGCGGGCGGGATATGCCCGATGGGTGACGATCGCCAACACGGGCTTGAGGCCTCGCACCGAAGTGCTTTGAAGGTTTCCACCCGACTCTGTAGGAGCACCGGATTGGTTGCTTCAATCGCCTCGCGCTCGGCTTCCGCGCCCAGTAGCTCGTATAAAGGCAGATCGTCAGGATTTTGAAACTGAATGAATTATCGCCATTCCTTCCATGCCGGCAATAGCGCCGATGTCGTGAAGCACAGCCTGCTGGTCGCCCTCGTGCGGGCCTTGCAGCATAAACCGGGCGCGCTGACCCTGATCGACACCCATGCCGGTTGCGGGCTGTACGACCTTGGCGGCGAGGAGGCCCAACGCACCGGCGAGGCTACCCACGGCGTGCTGCGGGCCTTTGCCGACCCGAATCCCTTGCTGGACGACTACCGCGCCGCCGTGCAGGCTGTGAATGCCACGGCAGAGTTGCACCTTTACCCCGGCTCGCCGCAGATTCTGGCGCAGCTTCTGCGCCCGCAGGATTTCCTGATCCTCAACGAAAAGCACCCGGAAGACGCTTATGCCCTGCGCGGAGTGATGCGGGGCAC
>Ga0068853_100002148_pt1 | contig 14676 bp, 10 predicted proteins | sample KBSCornC32_FD_65655 | JGI IMG/M metagenome (GOLD analysis project Ga0068853, IMG submission 65655) | Corn rhizosphere microbial communities from Kellogg Biological Station, Michigan, USA - KBS Corn C3-2 | ecosystem: Host-associated > Plants > Roots > Rhizosphere > Soil ...
GTTTCTACTCTTGTTACATCGCCATAGCCACCAAAACCGATATTGAAATACTTTACCCGGCTATCATCTGAGAAATAATCACTGGAACTTGCGGAGCGGTCGATGGCATACCCAACATTGTAGTTTTTCTTCATTCCAAACATGCCCTTTTTTTTCTCCAGTTGTTTGAAAGAAGTGATCTTGCAAAAAGAATTGTAGAAATCGTAATACTGAATGCTGGCCCTTTCCCTCATTGAAAGAAAAGTGATACCGGTGTTTTTTGTTGCGGTAACTACTGGCAGTCTATCATCACTCCTGCCTTTGTCGAAGTTGTATTCTTCTTCTACAATGGTGGCGGCTACCCGATCGTCGGGGAATACTTTTTTTAACCGGTTGGCTTCATAAATATCATCATCTGACTGGGCCAGCAACAGATGCGGCAACAAAAGACAGAGAAATACGGGCAGGCGGAACAGGTTTATCATGCTATTAATTATTATAGCAATATAAAAATTCTTCCGCAAATAGAAATATTAATGAAATGGCCGAAAAACTGGCTTCATACAATCGCAACTTGTTCTAAATTCGCAGAACAACTTTTCAGTATGGCAAGAAAACATGAAGTATTACAGGATGTGGTCATCAAATTTGCAGGGGATAGTGGTGATGGCATGCAGCTGACTGGCACCCAGTTTACCAATAATACAGCACTACTCGGTATTGACCTTTCAACCTTCCCGGATTTTCCGGCAGAGATAAGGGCCCCGATAGGAACATTACCGGGCGTGAGTGGATTTCAGTTGAGATTTTCAAGTGACCGGATCTTTACTCCCGGCGATGCCTGCGATGTACTGGTTGCTATGAATGCTGCCGCATTAAAAACAAATCTTATTGGTTTGAAAAAAGGCGGAAAGATCATCGTCAATACCGATGGGTTTGATAGCAGAAATCTTCGTTTGGCTAATTATCCGGAAGGAGAAAATCCTATAGAGAATGGCAGCCTTGATAATTACGAAGTGATAAAGATGGATGTGACCAAGATGACAAGAGAGGCATTGAAGGATTTTACCATGGGGATGAAAGAAAAGGACCGTGCAAAAAATATGTTTGTACTCGGCTTCCTTTACTTTATGTACAACAGGAACATGGAAAATACCATCGCTTTTCTGAAAGAAAAATTTGGAAAGAAACCGGAGATATTGGAGAGTAATGTAAAAGTGTTACAAGCCGGATATAACTATGGAGATACCACCGAGACATTTACCACAACTTATTCGGTAGAAAAAGCAAAAATGCAGCCGGGTACCTACCGTTCTATTATGGGTAACCAGGCAGTCACGTATGGTTTGATCGCTGCTTCGCAGAAAAGTGGGTTGCCTTTATTCCTCGGTTCTTATCCGATTACTCCTGCTTCTGATATTTTGCATGAATTGAGTAAGTATAAGAATTTTGGTGTCAGAACCTTCCAGGCGGAAGATGAAATAGCTGCAATAACTTCTGCTATTGGCGCTGCCTATGGCGGATCATTGGGAGTTACAACTTCCAGCGGTCCTGGTATTGCATTGAAAGGCGAGGCGATGGGCTTGGCGGTAATGCTTGAAATTCCATTGTTGATCTGTAATATTCAAAGAGGCGGTCCATCAACAGGGTTACCCACTAAAACAGAACAATCTGATTTGCTGCAAGCTTATTATGGAAGAAATGGCGAATGCCCGATGCCGGTTGTTTCTGCATCTACACCTGCAGATTGTTTTGATGCAGTATACGAAGCAGTAAGAATTGCGGTACAACATATGACACCGGTTATCTTTTTAAGCGATGGTTATATCGCCAATGGCGCAGAGCCATGGAAATTTCCAACTACAGAAGAACTGAGACCTATCCCTGTTAAGTTCAAAACAGAATTAGGTGACCATGAAGAAAAACTACAGCCATATTTAAGGGACGAAAAATTAGTAAGACCATGGGCTGTACCCGGCACACCCGGATTGGAACATCGTATCGGTGGATTGGAAAAACAAAACGTAACAGGTAATATCAGTTATGAACCGGAGAATCACCAGTTGATGGTGAAAATAAGACAGGAGAAAGTAGATAAGATCGCTGAATATATTCCTGAACAAAAACTGGATAGCGGTCCTGACAAAGGGAAAATATTGGTATTAGGTTGGGGTTCTACGTATGGTGCGATTAAAAGTGCTTGTACCGAATTGCAGGCAAAAGGTCATGCAATAAGTCATGCACATTTAAGATATGTCCGCCCATTCCCTAGAAACCTGGGAGATATCATTAAGAATTTTGATACTGTGTTGATACCAGAAATTAATAATGGCCAGCTGATTAAGATTATCCGGGATGTTTATTTTGTAGATGCCAAAGGCTATAATAAAATAATGGGTGTACCCATTACTAAGACAGAATTGGTAATGAAGCTGGAAGAAATGCTGACAGCCTAAAACTAATCAGGGCATAAAAAAACCTCCGGAAGCCCGGAGGTTTTTTTATTGTTGCGATAACCGGTTTATCATTTATAAACATCAGTAGCTTCCGGGATCATTGTGGCAATGGCAAATGCAAGCATTGCTATAATAAGGCCAAACATGAATATATTGTAAGCATAACGCAGGAAGCGATATTTTTTTGCTAATACCACACCGAGAAAATAATTATCCTTCACAATACTGCTGTATAAATAATCCTTATCTGCCAGCATTTCCTGCATGGCCCAATCGTAATCAGGCAAACTCATTTTATAGAAATTACCAAAAAACAAAAGATTGGTCTTTTTCTTATGTACATCATCCTGGGTAAATGTACCATGTGTCACATTAGGCCTTGTAGCAAGGATAGATAAAACAATAGCAGAAACACAAACAAGTAGCAGGATGATAACAGGGATTTTAAGATTAGGATATTCCTGCAATTTTGTTGCAAAAACAGAAAGAACAATACTTAAGATGATAGAGTTTACAGAAATAAGAATATTGGCTTTTGAATCAGCCATGCCGCTAAGATTGTTCTGGTTTTGCGCCATGATGCGAAACACGGTGGAGATACCCCTTTCTGATTGTTTCTCTTTTTCGGCTTTTGCTTTTGCTTCAGCAGATTTTTTGGCGACTGCGTCAATCTTCTCTTTTTCTTTTTGTTTATCTCCCCCTTTACCTTTTTTATCTGGTTTCATTGCATCATCATTTTTGTCTTTTAGTTTTAGTTCTGCAAGATGGGTAGCTTTTATGGGGTCCAGTTTTTCTTTTGCGTAGGGAGTAAAATAATGATGCCCCTCCAGGAACCGGATATTTATTTTTCGCCAATCCTTTTTTGACAATTCTTTTCCGCCAAACTCAATGATCTCTTCTCTCAGCAAACGGTTCTTTTCTTTAAATTCATTGGTACCTAAATGAAAAAGGTCAGCATCACAAATAATTCGTTCAAGGGCAGAAGTGGGGTCCTGTGGCATTCGGGTAGCATTGATGCAGCCGATGATCTTATGCCTGGTCTCTTCGTTAACAGGGTGAGCATTTAAAAAATTGGTAGCAATATTTATACTTACTGTTTCATGATCTTTGGCCTCGCCACCTGTATAACCTGTATCATGAAACCATGCCGCTATAGCCAGAATAAAACGGTCGTCGTCTGGCAATTGCTGGTGTTCGGCCAGCTTTTCACAGGCTTCTACTACTTCCTGCGTATGTTGCAGTGTATGAAACCTGATATTGCTGCTCAGTTTGGTCGTTAATAGCTCTGTAACCAGGTTTTGAGCCTCTTGTACCAGTAATAAATGGTTGTCCGTCATGCTATAAAGATAACTTTTAATAAATTTAAACAAAATTGGAAGAATGAGGTTTATAAATTTAAGTGCAAAAATCACCGCTGCGGCTCTCTTACTTGTGATAATAAGCAGTGGTTGCCGTTCCAAAACAAGGATTCTAAAATCCCCGCCTCATTACAATTTTGCTGCAGCTTTTGTAGATAAGCTGGATCCAAAGCTGCTTGAAATATCGGGCATTGCTTGGGATACTAAAAACAACTACTTCCTGGCGGTAGATGATAATTCTGATAAACTGTTTTTTCTTGATAAGGAAAATAAGATCATTATCCAGGAGGTGAAATTCGGAGATGCGGCTGATTATGAAGATGTGGCAATTCTGAACGGTGTGCCTTATATATTAAGGAGCGACGGACTTATCATAAAATTTGTAAAAGATAGTGCGACAGGCAATGTACATGGATTAGACTATGGGCCTGTCAATATTTCGGGTACCAATGATTTTGAAACCATGTATAGCGATCCTGCCCGCAATGCACTCGTGCTTATTTGTAAGAACTGTGCCATGGATGATGAAAAATCAATAAGTGCATTTGCTTTTTATCCTGATTCGATCGGATTTGATCCCAAGCCACTTTATACAATTGATGCTGCCAAAATAAAAGACCTGGCTCCGGTCTCATCTGCCAAATTTCAACCATCAGGGGCGGCCATTAATCCCGTTATGCAGAAATTGTTTATCCTCTCTTCTGCCAGTCATCAGTTAGCTATCACTGATCTTAACGGTAAAGTAGAATCCGTGTACCGCCTTTCGCCAAAATTGTTTCGGCAGCCCGAAGGAATAACCTTCAAGGAAAAAGGAGATATGTATATTTCTAATGAAGGAATAAAAGGGGTGAAACCTACATTGCTGAAGTTTAGTTATACAGCGATGAGTGACAGCGAAAAAGTTTTGTTGGGAAAAGCCGGGTATAATTTTACAAAGCCGGATGATAAAATGAAATTGGGAAAACAATTGCATGAAATTTCAGGCATGGCTTATATACCCAAGAAAAATGTGATACTGGCTGAAAATGATGAGAAGGGAGATATTTTTATGGTTGATTTTGCTAATAAGGTGGATAATATCGGAAAGGTAAAATTCGGTGGTAAGGGAGATTATGAAGACATAGTACATACAGATACTGCAGAATATATGCTGGTTAGTACAGGCTCAGTAATCAAAGTAAATTCTAAAGATAGCACAGTCGCCACCCAGCAATTTGACCTGGTAACTGATGGCACTAATGAATTTGAAGCGATGTACCTGGATGCAGATGGGAAAACCATTATTCTGCTTTGTAAACAATGTGCACATGAAAAAGATAAAGTAAGAGGTGCATATCGCTTTGACCCTGCTACACAATCATTTTCTGCAGAACAGGTCTATTCTATTGACATTGCATCTATCAGAACAATATTAAATGATGAAGAAGCAGAATTTAAACCATCTGCTGCTGCTATTAATCCTGTTACAGGCAAACTATTCATCGTTGCGTCTGTCGGCAAGTTACTTGTGATCGCTGATGTAAAAGGAAAAGTAGAACAGGTTTTTAAACTTGACCCGGTAATGTATAATCAACCTGAAGGAATGACCTTTGCACCAAACGGAGATCTGTATATTTCTAATGAAGGCGGAGATGGTATTGCAACCATTCTAAAATTCAATTACAAGAAGTAATTTTTTTACAAGGGTTTGTTTTGGCCAACCTTTGATTGATATTTATCCAGGAAAACCAATGAAAGTATAAGCCAGCAATAACCCATGGTCAATCCGGCAATTACATCTGTGGGATAATGTACCCGAAGATAGATCCTGCTAAAGCCAATGCTTAGAATAAAGAATGTCAGACAGGCGATTGAAATATTTTTAATGCGTTTGTTTTTTGCATAATGGAAAACCATCCATATTAACATTCCAAAAAAAGCAACACTATTAAAAGAATGACCACTAGGAAAACTATGGTTGGTAAGTGGCTCTATTAATGGATCAGATGGACGATGACGGGCAAAAATAATTTTCAGCAATGACATCATAGCAACACTGCTTAACTGAATATAAGCCAGCCGTATAGCCAGCCAATTGTTTTTCTTTACAATAAGGTATGTAACTATCAGTAAATTGGCCGGGATCAAAAAGAAGGGGCTTCCAAAAAAACTAATGAATCTCATTGCATCTGTTCTTGTCCGTGTAACATGTAGTGAAAGTGTGTCAAAAACTTTTTGATCCAGAAAATTATTACCGGACAAAAACACAAGCCAGATATCAGCAATTATTATTACAGCTGCAAGTAAGAGTAATGGAATATTTATTCTCGTAGAAGATGGGGGATCGATTTTTCTCATAAAGAATTCTGCACCGTTAAGATAGGTCAAATTTTCAAAGCAAATAATTCAATGCTTTCGTTCTTGCCTTTCAGATCTACCATGCCCTGGCTTTCAGTTTGCCAATCCTTCATGTTCATTAACTCGATCATTTCTTTCGAAACAAGCATTTTTTGGTTCAACTCTGTGCAGGCACTTCGTATCCGCGCAGCGGTATTGATAGTGTCGCCACTCATTACAAGATCCTTCTTTGCAATACCTACCTGGCCAACGGTTATATTGCCACAATGAATACCAACTTTATATTCGGGCAAAATATCATAGCCTCTTTTAAAAACTTCTGCATTCTTATTTATAATTTTTCTGGCTTCTATTAATGAGTTCACCGCTTTTCTTGCATTGACAGAAGTACAAGGCCACCAGGCAACGATCTCATCACCTACATACTGATAGATCCTTCCATCGTATTGTGCAACACCCGCCGATAAACAATAAATAACATCCCGGATGAATTTAAAATATTCTTTATGCCCGAGCTTTTCTGCAATCGGTGTCGAATTTTTCAGGTCAATGAACATAATGATCCTGTTTTCCTCCTGGGGCTGCAGGTATTTGCCGATCACAATATTAAAAAAAACGCCTTGTGAATATTTTTCGTTTATCTCCAACGCCAATTGAGTTAGAATAAACAACAGGAACCATTCCGGCATTTTTACCAGCAGCCATTTTCTTTCAAAGGTGTTTTCTACAAACGTATTGAAAGCGGTGGAAACAGATTCCTGTTCTATAAGAAGACTGTAGGTAAAGTAGATGACAAAATTCATTACAATAGCTACGGCTACCAATAAAAAGGTCTTTATGAAAAGATTTACCCATGGGGAGATATTCCGCAAAAAATTCCTCAATACAGCAATGAGAAAATACCCGATGATAAGGCTGAAAACAAAAACATTTAACTCACGTAGCAATATGGCTTTGTAAGAAGTGGAATTTGTTGTCACATATTTTGGGGTATAAGTTTCTGTTGCAAGCCGGAAAGTAAAGATGAGAAGATCTATGATCGTCCAGGAAACAGCAACAGCAAGAATAAGACGCAATTCCCTTTTTTTGACTGCTGACCGTCGTGGTAAAATTATGTTGGTATAGCTCATTTCGTTATCAAGATAGCAATTTTACAGCCGCAATTTTGGTTTGCGAAAAACTACTGTCAGAATTAAGGACAGACATTTTATTTCCCGAAATATAACATCATAATCATCACGCCATTTCTTTTGCCACCAAATCAATACCAGTAACAGGTACAATATTTATTTTTTATACGTATCGTAGCTAATTTATGGGCGATTACTTGCTAACTATCGGTAAAACGGGTATTTTTAATACGATTTTAGATGTGGGACATTTTTTAAAAAAAATTGTACCTTTTGCAAGCCGGATTAACTGCCCGGATTTGCATCAACCTTAACCTTAAACCTGCAAACATGAGACTGCTAAGTTTATCAATTATCTGTTCGTTTTTTCTTTTGCAAAATGGCTATGCGCAGCCGGGCAAAGATTCTGTATCTGCTCCGGGAGGACATTTTAGTACCAGTGGCGGACGGCAAGGTATGATGGGGGCCAATTACCGCAAAGAATGGAATACCCCGATCACTGTTCCTGTCATTAACCTTAGCAAAGAACATGGCGGGTTAACACCGATAAAACGTGGTGGCGGAAAGCAAACAAAATCGTTGCGATTACAGGATCCTAAAGGTCGCCAATATACATTGCGTTCTATCGCTAAATTCATTACCAGCAAGACATTGCCCGGCGACCTGCAAAGTGAAGCGGCTGCCGACCTGGTATCTGATGGGGTATCTGCCTCCTATCCATATGCAGCATTATCTATCCCGGTATTGGCCGAAGCAGCTGGTATACCTCATGGTTCAGCCAAGATCGTTTACATCCCTGATGATCCAAAACTTGACACCTTCCGGAAGGATTTTGCTAATATGATGGCTTTGTATGAAGAAAGACTGCCCGACACTGTTAGCAAAGGATACGATACAGATGAAGTAGCCGAAAAATTAGAAAAGGATAATGATAACGATGTGGACCAGCATGCCTTATTACGTATAAGGATACTCGACATGTTTGTGATGGATCTTGATCGTCACGAAGATCAGTGGACATGGGGTGCTTATGATTATGGAAAGGGAAAAATGTTTTATCCGATAGCTAAGGACCGTGACCAGGCATTTTATATCAACCAGGGATTCTTACCGGGATTGATCAAAGGCCGTTCACTTGTGCCTCAGTTGGAAGGGTTCAAACCGCAGGCGAAAAGTATTGCCCGTTTCAACTTTGCAGCCCGTAATCTTGATCGTTTCTTCTTAAATGAATTAACTGAAGAAGATTGGAAAAAAGAAGCAGAGAGTTTTGTTTCGAAAATGACTGATGCCGTAATAGATAATGCAATGGCGCAACAGCCAAAAGAAATAAAGGACATCTCTGCCGGTAAAATTGCTCAAACGCTAAAAGAACGCCGCAACTATTTAGTAGGAGAAGTAATGGAATATTATCGTTTTCTTTCTGAGATCGTTAGCGTTACCTCCAGCGATAAAAAAGAATTGTACGACATTACCCGCAACGAAGATGGATCTGTGCTGGTACAGGTATACAAAGTAGATAAAGATGGTAACCAGTCGGTTAAAATGTATGAAAGGAAATTCATGGCTGATGCAACAAAGGAAATACGTCTTTATGGTTTTGATGGGGATGACAAGTTTACTATTCATGGGACAGTTGATAAAATAAAAATAAGAATGATAGGCGGCGGCGGCCAGGATGTGTTTGAGAATACCACTAAATCAAACGGTGGGCTGGTATATGATAAAAAAGAGGGGCAAAATACAATAACAGGCCCTTTTAGAAACAAGTTTGCAAACGATACGCTTGTTAACTCATTTCAAAGGATCTATTATAAATATCCATTTCAATCAGTTTTTGTTACCGCTGGTTACAATCCTGATGACGGATTATTCTTAGGCCCGACATTTAAAATAATCCGTCACGGCTTCCGTAAAACACCATACAAATCATTACACCAATTTAAAGTGGCTTATGCTTTTTCTACCAAAGCAGTTAACCTTCAATACAACAATGAGTTCATATCTGTATTCGGAACCAATACTGATATCCTGACAAATGTTAGCTATAAAGGACCTGATAATACATCCAACTTTTTTGGATACGGGGTTAATAGTGTGTATGATAAGACAAAACCAAAAAAATTCAGGTATTACAGGATACGTTATGATCTTGGAGATGTCTCTCTATTAATACGTCAACGTTTCTCACCTAAAGTGATGATTTCATTCGGACCTGCTTTCCGTTTCTATTCTCTTGATAAAACAGACAAATTGAATGCGGCCCGCAATGTTGTTTTAAATCCGCTTAGCGGTTTGAACCAGGTTTCTGTATTTCAACGCCAGGCATATTTTGGGGGACTATTCAACTTTGTGGTTGACACAAGAAATAGCAATGCATTGCCAGATAAAGGAGTGAACTGGGTGACTACATTACGTACAGAATCCGGAGTGAATAAAAATAGCTTTGACAGGGTAACACAGATAAATTCTGATTTTGCATTCTACCTGAAACTAATACCAGAATGGCTTGTTCTTGCCAACAGAACTGGTGGAGGAACTACCTTGGGTCAGAATTTTGAATTTTTCCAGGCACAATACCTTGGTAGTGATGAAAATCTTCGTGGATATCGTAAAGAAAGGTTTGCAGGCAAATCTAAATTTTATACTCAAACAGAGCTTCGTTTGAAATTGGCCAATCTTAGAACATACCTGTTCCCTGCATCATTTGGCATGTTTGTCTTCTTTGATGCCGGAAGAGTATGGGTTAAGAATGATACAGATAAAAAAATGCTGAGTGGTTATGGAGGAGGTTTATGGTTCTCACCACTTCGTCGGTTTGTTATTGCAGCCAGCTACGCAGTGTCTAAAGAAGATAAAATTCCGCTGGTAAGCTTTGGATTCAAATTCTAATGCTAATACACAGACATAAATAGAGAACCCCGCTTTAAAAAAGCGGGGTTCTTATATTTTATAAAAACAGAAGTTTTTTATGTCTGTTACTGCAGAGCATTTAGACCTAAACGGGGGATTAGGGGCAGGGCATTTTTAAATTTGAAATATGCAGAAAAGCGTACCATAACGGCAGGCACAAGACTATTTTTTATTTATTAAAAGCAGTAGGCGGGCGGTCTTAAATTATTCCAGCAACTGTTGCGACGTAGTCTTGGATAATTGAACCTTTGCATCAGCCTTTGGGTCGTCATCAAAACAAACATCTACCCGAAGTGCTTTTAATCCCGATACCCCCTGTAATTCTTCCAGGTCATATCGTTCGATCTCACCTTTTAACAGGTTTTTATTCTGTAAGAATTCAATGTACTCGGTATACTCAACAGCATCTTTTAATTGAGAGTATACGATAGCAATTTTTCCTGGCTGAGTAAGACGTTCATTGGTCTCTTTAATCCGAACTTTATCAATTCTTTTCTTAACGATCTCGTACCGGATATTATAAGCACCATCCACATCAAATTTTCTTTCTTCTGTCCGGAATAAAATGGAAAGTGTTTGACCGTGAGATAATATAAGCTGCGTAGTACGCAATGGATGACTTAATTCCTTTTCAAGATTATGAGTTACCCTGGCTGCTTTGGCCAAAACAGACAGCTGCCACATCTTCATATTGCGTAAATAGATCTCGTCAAATTTTTTGCGGGGACTGATAGCCTGTCCCATAAAAATATTGAACTCTAATCCATCAGTAACATAGCGTTCAAAATAATGCGGATATACTTTTTGAGCAGCGGCTTGTTCTTTATCTATAAATCTCGCCAACGTATCATTGATGCGGGAAACACTCAGCTCATATTCTTTACGGTGATGGTACAGCATACCGAGTTGCGGATCAAGTGAAGCAAAATATTCTTCCACCATATTTTTTATAGATGGTTCTGCATTGTGCAGGTGGTTGAATGCTGCTACGACCTGTCCCTGCATAAATTCATGTATGCTTAATTCTTCATCTGATTGTAAAGTATCTGAAGCTGCTACAATGAATTTTTCGATCTTGAATTCTATTTCCTGTAATAACGGAAGCTGTATTTCTGTTTGGGCTTTCTGTACCACTTTCCGGGCAAGTTCCAGTTGTTCAATAATATCCAGTTGAATAGCATGCGAACGTTCAGTCGATGAATTTCTGATATCAATAGCTCCGTAGATCGGGTAAACATCATTAAATGCAATACGACCAACCTTCGCTTCTTCTGATGTTTGCTTGCTTACAATATAGCTGAGGGCTGTTTCTGTAAACTTCCATTCAACCGCTGGCTGAACAGCCGTAAACTTTTTCTTTATTACCCTGTCTACCTGTGCGTTTAATTGTTCGAGGCTTTTTTGAAGTCCTAATGTAAACAATGGAATGGCATCATCGATCTTACTGATATGAATTGGTTTCAGGTGTCCGGGTTCTGTTGAAATGATCTCCAGCATACCGATGAGGTCATTATGATGTTTCAATGGACAAAGGATAAGACTGCGGCCACCGGTAGCATAGTAATACTGGAGACATTGAACTTCACTTAGCGAATCTTCGCTTAATGATTCGAACAGGATTGGCTGATTGTTTTCACGGAAAAGTAATTTGCAATAATCGCTTATCTCATCTTTTTCAGTACTTGTTTGAAAATGACGGAATAGCAAACTGTTGCTATTGTGAAGGTCTGAATAAACGTAGTGATTGTTGATCTTGAAAAAAGGAGTTACACCAATAGAAAGATTGGTTAATCCTATAAGGCTTTGAATATGATTTTCGAGTTCTTTATATGCTCCTTCATCAGAGAAAGCATTATTCTCGATCAGCATATTCTTTATTTCAGAAATTACTTCCTGCTGTGTCACATCATTTACACGAATAACTGTAATGCCGTCAAAAACAAATTTATCAATGGGAACTAAATGCATCAGTTCTTCCACAGTTAATAACCGGTTGGTCTGGGCATCGAGAATACTTTCCGGCAAAGGGGGCATTTCGTCCACTGGTCTTACATCGATAAAACGACCATCAAGCCTTAATTCCATATAACTGGTCAATAAAGTTTTCTCATCTATGAAGGGATAGATCAACCTGGATGAATCAGAGCTATTATATCCAAGATATTTTTTAAATATCAGGCCATAAGCAAAATGTAAGCGTTGCTGATTAAGGCTGGCTCCAACCTTGTTCTCTGGAAAATTTATCTCATTAGTACCTGGTTTTAACAACAGCGTTTTAAATAGCGGTGAGGTATATACAGATTGAAAAGTAAATGGTAATGAAACACCATACATGTAATTAGCAGTGGTAGGAGGGAAAACTGCGGATAACAATTCCTGGATCAATTCTGCATGAGGATCCAATGAGGAAAGATCGATAATAGTTTCCATCAGTTCGGGATGAGACTCAAATTCCCTTACCACCTGGCCATATAGTTTTTGCATTCCCGGGTTTCCTTCGGCAATGTTTTTTTTCAATGCCTTTACCAGGGGTTTGAACGAAAGCGAACTGTTCAACGAAGTGTCACTGATATGTATAAATCCATCTTGCATGAGTATAAGGTTAGGTTGATTGACAGGGTTATCCCTGTCTGAAAACGGTATAACCAAAGTTACTCATACCAGCGTAGAATAGCAATTTGAATGTGCACAAATATGGGTTACCCCGAAATGCCCTCAATAACAAAAGATCATGATGTTTTGAGCATCATTGTATTCGAAAGACCATAGTGGAAAACTTTATGGTCAGATCATCTTCTTAATCGTCCAGGTGTTATCCCGGGCTTCAGCCGGATAGTGGAGAATTCTGTACTATGCCATTGCACCTGAAACCTGTAATAGAATATTAAATGTTTTGAATTAGTAGAATTTCAAATCATCAATTGATCAATTCTTTTTCTCCTGCTGATAATAACGGCAAGCCGGTTGTAATCCACATTGTTCACATTTAGGATTGCGGGCAATACAAACATAACGGCCATGCAGGATAAGCCAGTGATGTGCTTTATGGATCAGTGCTTCCGGAATATTTTTTATCAATTCTTTTTCTACTGCTAATGGAGTAGATGCGGTTTGCGGAACCAGCCCGATACGTTTACTAACTCTGAATACATGTGTGTCAACTGCCATGTTAGGTTGGTTGTCAACTACGGAAGTAATAACGTTCGCTGTTTTTCTTCCCACACCCGGTAGTTGTATCAATTCTTCAACGGTCATCGGAATTTTTCCGTTGAACTGATCAACAACTTTATTGGCCATGCCGATCAGGTGTTTCGTTTTATTATTCGGATAAGAAATGCTTTTTATCAACGGAAATAAACTATCAAAATCGGCTTTGCTAAGGGCCTTAACGGTTGGATATTTTCTGAAGATATCCGGAGTTGTCAGGTTTACCCTTTTATCAGTGCATTGTGCGGATAGGATAACGGCAACCAGCAATTCATACGGATCACCAAAAGTGAGTTCGGTTTCTGCAACCGGCATATTTTTTTCAAAATAATCAACGATAAAATTGTAACGTTCTTTGCGGGTCATGTCGCAAGATAGTGGTGAATCGTGAATTGTGAATAGTCAATAGGGAACATGCATGTAATTGTTTTTATAATCGCAAAGATCCATTGACCGACGTTTCATTCAGGAGCGGGATAAAAAAAGCATCCGCTTAAAGGCGAATGCTAAAATCTTTTTGGAGGTTGGTTCTGAATTACTGCAAAACTTCAGTAGCTTTTTCTCTTGCATGATGAAGTACGTTGAGTACAACTTCGGTGCGTGGAGCAACTGTAATTTTGTCAAGCCTTTGCATGGTGATTTTCAGAACATCCATTTTTTCGCGGAGTGTCCAGTCTTTTTCCAATGCTTTTTCAATGGCAGAGTTCTGTTTTGCAGTGGTTTCTTTGTACAGATACTGTAATAAATCCTCGGGAGTAAAATTTGTCATGTGCAAGCCAAATTAATGTCCAATAATTAGATGTGTCCTTGTGATGTGCGAAATTTGTAAAACGTCCGCAATATTAACGGGGACAGGTTTGGCTTATTGTGCGGCTGATGCTAATTCTTTGCGTTATCGGGTTTTTCCGATATCAGGAAGAGCTCCTCGTTATCCCTTTTCATCAGGTGTTTTTCCCTGGCATACTTTTCTACCGTAGCGGGATTGGTCTTAAGTGCCTCTGACTCTTTGCGTTCAGCAGCAATTTGGGTTGTATAATACTGCTTGCTTTGTTGCAATTCCCGAAGTTCCCTTTTACGATCCAATTGGGTCACAAGATCATTCTTGTCCAAAAATAACAGGATGACGCAAAAAACCGCAGTAGCAATAAAGTACTTGTTTTTAAGAAAAGCGGGGATATGGGTTAATAGTTTCATGATATAGGATGTATGAGGTCTGAGGTAAGAAGCAGGAAATCTGAGATCGGAGGGTCCCCCCTTTGTCCGACTTCCTGCATCTGACTTCGTTTTACTTACCAAATT
>Ga0068853_100002150_pt1 | contig 14673 bp, 9 predicted proteins | sample KBSCornC32_FD_65655 | JGI IMG/M metagenome (GOLD analysis project Ga0068853, IMG submission 65655) | Corn rhizosphere microbial communities from Kellogg Biological Station, Michigan, USA - KBS Corn C3-2 | ecosystem: Host-associated > Plants > Roots > Rhizosphere > Soil ...
CCCATGGTAAATATATCGCGGTTGATACCGCCCACACCTGTTGCAGCTCCTTGATAAGGTTCTAAAGCAGACGGGTGGTTATGTGATTCTATTTTGAAAGCACAGCCTATGCCGTCACCCAGGTCAACCAGTCCGGCATTTTCTTCACCGGCTTTTGCCAGCATACGCGGACCATCTTTCGGCAGCGTTTTTAACCAGGTGATTGAGTTTTTATAAGAGCAGTGCTCGCTCCACATTACCGAGAAAATAGATAATTCGGTAAAGTTTGGCACGCGGCCCAGTATTTCTTTTATTCGTTCAAATTCTTCGGGTAGTAAACCTAAATCTTTGGCGGTTTCGACGGTGGTTAATTCCAGGTGCTCCAAGGTAATTTCGTTTTTTTGAAAAGATGCGCAAAAGTACGAAAAAGAAGCGGAAAGCTCAAAGCAGAAAGCTTAAAGGTAAAAGGCAAAAGGTAAAAGGTGAAAGGTAAAAGGCGTATAACAACCTTTTTGCCCTTTACCTTTTGCCTTTCACCTCTAAAAACAACCTTTCGCCTTTTACCTTTAAGCTCTCACCTCCATCCTATTCCTGGTCAGGTAATACAAAATTGATGGGGATATTATACATAACACGAACTTTATGCCCGTTTTGAATGCCGGGTTTCCAGGCCGGTGCAATCCTAAGCACCCGCAAGGCCTCTTCGTCCAGTCCATATCCTACGCCGCGCTCTATCTTAAAGTTTGACAAATGCCCATCAGTTTCAACAATGAAACTTAAAAACACTTTCCCATGCACATTATTTTCAGATGCCTGGGGAGGATAATGAATGTTCTTTTGCAGGAATTTCGCCCACGCTTCTGCGCCGCCGTATGGTTCAGGTTCCACTTCTACAGTGCTGTACACCTCATCCTTATGCTCTGTCACCGCGTCCATGCCACGTCCATTACCTTGATCTGGGATATCAATATTGATACCCTCATCACTACCACTTCTTGTTTCTGAGCCTATTGCTTTACCCTGAAGTTCAATCAATGTTGGCGGATTTGTAGCTTCTCTATCAACCACGGGCTTCATAGCCGTGTACTGTATTGTTGCTTGATGTGATGGAGGCCTTGCTGTCTCTGTTCTTGGTGGAATAACCTCCTCCTTTTTAATAACCGGAGGAGTGGGAAGCGTATACACCACCACGTCATGATTTGAAACGTCAGCTTTGGGCTTCAAAATCGTATACCCAGTATACAAAACAGCCACGCTAAAAAATGTTATTACCATTGATTTTGCCAGTGTGCCGGCGTAATGGCGGCGCAGGTCGTAAGCGCCATAATCTTTGTTTTTGTCATCGAATACAAGCTCGAGCCACTCGGGATTGTACAAATCTAATTTCGCGATACTCATGTTTTAGGAATTTAATTTTACTTTATAACGTTTTAACAAAATAAAATATTGTATAAATATAATTTTATTTTGTTTTGAACGATAAAATTCCTTTTCCCCAAATATTATTCCAGGAAATGATATAAAAAAGAAATCCCTCTCTGATATGGAGAGGGATCATGCAATACATTAAAGCTGAAAGCTTTGGCATTTACACCACGAGCTGCAAGCTCGCGGTAGCGAGTGGCTTATTTTCGACCTTCAAGATAAACTCTATATTCATCTTGAATCATTCCGGCAGAAACGAATTTTTCTTCTGACGCGTTATAATTTCTAGTCGAAAAGTCTAGAACTTTTTCAAGTGAATCAAACGTATCAATAAAACCATAGGGCTCGTCGGGGTTTAGCAATGAAAACTCATATATATATAAGAAATTCTCATTCCCTTCATCGAATGACTCGCAATAAGCAACGCTATAAGTTGAATCTTTTTCCTTATCAATCCTTAACCATTTTAGAATAGTGTATTCACCTTTATCTTCATGGTTTAACCATTGTTCAACCGGTTTACCAATTCTTAGAAGACTTATTAATTGTTCTCTTGTTAGATATTTAGCCATTTTTTTGCAATTGGAGCACTGCCTAAAGTGCATTATATTCACCACTTATCAGTCACAATCTTCTTCACCGGCTTATCTACTTTAGGTTGAGCCTTCCCTTCCACCATGTACTTCTTCAATTTATCGCCCAGTTGCTTACAAAACGCTCCTGTCTGCTCAAAATAGCCTTCCACATCTTTTTTTTGTAATTTATCCGAAGCTTTTTCAAGTGTGACGTCTTTCCCGTTTACCGGAACAAACATACCGTAACGATCTTTCTCATAAGGCGTAAATACAAAGTTGTTTACCCAGTAACGGTATTTACCGTCCTTGCATTCTATATTTAAGGAATAAGCCATTTCGCCGTTCTCATGCTTGATAAGCGATGTATAAGTCAGAAATTTATCTTTTACCGACGCTTCCGGACCACTTACTTTCAATGATTTTTCCTTCGGATAAAACTCCTTCATAAACAAAGCCATATTCTTTTGCAGACTGTCTGCTTTGATATTCGGCATATCAACCACCTGGTAATAGATGTATTTATTGTTTTCGTCCATCGATAATAAACTCTTCTGAGCGTATACCACTCCAGACACCATCAAGCCTGCAATTAGCACTAAAAATCTTTTCATACCATAAAGATAAAGCCGCTCCTGTTAAGGTGAGCGGCTTTCATGAAATTTAATATAGATCAGTTAATTAGAAAGCATATACAGCAGCAATCAGGAACTGATTAGCTGATTTGGTAGGCACACCATCACTATTTGTAAATATTTGATTTTTAGCATTATCAAATCTCACTTCCGGTATTAGCGTGATTGCACCGGCTTTAATATTTGCTGTGGCAGTTAGTGCTTTAACATTAGCGCTTGGTACAGTAGTACCAATAGCCTTAGTCTCAAAATACTCACCTCTTAAGCCAAAAGTAACAGTTTTAGAAACTGCCAATTGTGGATACAAGGCAACACCGTCATAACCACCACCGCCATGAGCAGGAGTATATGTCGCACCATTTAAACCTAATTTAAAGGCGTCAGTGATCTGGTAAGCGGTGGTCAAGTCCAATATAGTACCTGAGGTTGGTCCTGAAGCAACGTTCAAATAGGCAGTCCAACCTTTAACAGGAGCCACCATTAACTGAGCGCCGAAGGTTGATACATCATGCTGTGAAGTATAAACATTCCAGTTATCATTGAAGATACCGACCATTAAGCTCACTTTATCAGAGAATGAATAAGTTGCTTTAAAGCCTGCATTCTGGAAAGGGCCGCTGGTGAACAGGTATGAAGTTGAATAGTTAAAGTTTCCTGTCGGAGAAATTACCTCATAACCGATAAAGGTTGCCATATAACCGGCTGTGAAGTTTAACTTATCGGTAACATCATAAGACACGTACAGGTTCTGAATATGGAACGAGTTAATGCCATTAGCAGAAGCCCCATCTCCATTAGGTATAGACTGATACTGCCCTCTTGGACCGAAAGCCAATTCGCCCACAAAAGCAGCTTTGCCAACTTTCTTTTTCAATCCCAGGTCGATCATACCTATAGATACTGAATTCTGATCAGATGCGAAACTGGTTGGAATATTAGAATGACCCGAAAAGTCATATTTCCAATAAGTATCTACTGAACCGGTAAAAATCAGCGGTGGATCTTTCGGATCAGCAGTTGTGCCCACCTTTCCGGTATCGGCAACTGCCGTTGGATTAGCGGCTTTAACTGACGTGACAGCAATAACGAATAGTGATAGTAGTAAAAGTATTTTTTTCATGATACTGGTTGTTTGTTGAATTGATTTGAGTATTAGTTTGGTTTGATTTGTTTGAACTTTTAAGCATAAAATCCCCCTTTAGCATAAACTGATTGTTTTTGCATACAGAAAAGCCGGGAAGATTTTAAGATTTAGAAATACCGTGCGGTTGGATTTTCAGGATTGGTAAATTTTGCGACCTTTTACCAACCGCACGGGTTATGAGATTTGCAGTGCTTATTAAGCTTCTGCAGGTAATTTAATGCCTTTGTCAAATAAGCCGCTCAGGCTTACCTCGTCGTCCTGAGCCGGATATACTTCAATACCGTGATCGAATACGTCCAGGCCACCCAATCCTGTTTCGCCATGTTCTTCAACACGCAATCTCCATGGGTTTGGTAATTTATTGATGATGAACATCATGGCAAATGTTACCACGAACACTGCTATTGCAATAGTGAATGTACCGATAGCCTGCGCTTCGAATACGCTCCAGCCACCGCCGTAGAATAAACCAGTTACAGGAGCTGAGTTATCCGGACCGGTTGGACCAGTTGCGCCAAACTGACCAGAAGCAAATAAGCCTAATGATAACGTACCCCAGATACCGCAGAAACCGTGTACTGCAACTGCACCAACCGGATCGTCGATACGTAACCATTCGATAAAGTACATTGCGCCAAATACTACTAAACCGGCAACAGCACCTAATAAGGTAGCGCCCAGTGGACTAACCCAATAGCAAGGGCAGGTAATAGCAACCAGGCCACCTAAACAACCATTCAGCGTGAAGCCCATGTCGAATTTACCTTTGGTATCACCCCACCATAAGCCGGCCATCATGGCTATCATACCGCCGGCACAGGCTGCAAGTGTTGTGTTGGTAGCAACACGACCGATACCCTGAACGTCCATTGCAGAAAGTGTACTGCCCGGGTTAAATCCGTACCAGCCAAACCACAGGATAAATGTACCTACAGCGGCAACTAACATATTATGTCCCGGTGGCATGCCGCCTTTCTCTTTATCGTCTCGTTTAAATATTCGCCCAATACGAGGGCCTAAAACAATCGCTCCTGCTAATGATGCAACACCACCAATAGTGTGTACTACTGTTGAACCAGCGAAATCGCGGAAGCCTTGACCCAATGATTCAAAGAAGTTACCTTTTGAGCCCATTAAAGCTAAGAAACCATCAGGTCCCCAGGCCCAGTGGCCAATGATTGGGTAAATGAAACCAGTGATCCCTATACTATAAAGGATATCGCCACGGAAACTTGTACGACCGATCATAGCACCGGATACGATAGTTGAGCAGGTATCAGCAAAAGCGTACTGGAATATCCAGTGTGCAATTACAGGGATACCGGTGCTACCATAAGTTTCAGGGGTGTTCTGTAAAAAGAACCATGAACCGCTGATCTTTCCGGCAGGATCACCATGCCAGCCGATGAAGCCGTTGCCCCATCCGAACATGAAGGCATAGCCTACAGCATAAAATAATATACCGCAAAGGCAGGTATCAAATACGCACTCCATTAACACATTCACCGTTTCGCGCTTGCGGGCAAAGCCGGCTTCCAGCATTACGAAACCTGCCTGCATCCCGAAAACTAAAAACGCAGCAACCAATGTCCACACTGTATTCATCGTATTCATCATCGATGTTTCCAGGTCGGTTGGTTTAGCTGGTGCGGTAGCAGCGTGCGCAGCGGTGGGTAATAGTCCAGGGATAGTCATCATGGCTACCAGCACTAAACCCAATCCGATCATTTTTCCGGAAAAAATGGTCGCCCCGAGCGCCCACTTTTCACGCGTCAGTTGTCGGAGGAGACTGAACAAGTTCACTTTTGGAGATTTTACTTTCATTGTTTGTTTACTTTAGTTTGATTGATATGAACGAATTTTATGATATTCTGAATCTATAGCACGTTTGTCTTAAATATTTCACCTAAAAATTTAATAGAATCATACATTTTTTAATTTTTCAATATGATTTTATTAATTTTTCATGAAATTATGTATGTTTTTCAAAAAAAACAAATTTTTGATTGCCATTTTTTAATAAAAACATGAAGAATTATGAAAATCATAAAAAATATAGAAAAATATAACAGCATTTTACATTTTTTTCAATCAGAAAAGATCAAAATAAAATCAAATTGAAGAAATAAGATGTAAAAATTACACCTTTTGAAATTTTACCTGTCAATTTTCAATAGTTTTTCAAAAAATCACCAAAAACACTTCTCAAAATAGGTAGTTTTTGAAAAAACAGGATAATTTCCGCTCGTCAAAGGGTCATCAAACCAAAAAAGTGTCGATTTCGGCTTCGTTTTTTTAAATAATCAGATATTTTGGGCAAATATTCTGCGAATTCTCACAGATAATTTTACTTTTGAAATAACCTTTAAATCAATAAAGATGTCAAACATTCGATTTCAGGCTCTGCAGGCAGTACTAAACAGGACCACGCCTGACGTGAAGCTACCATCAACCAAAATCTCCGACTATTTCAGTTCCAACGTATTTGATAAGCTGAAAATGAAAGAATACCTTTCAAAGGAAGCTTACCAGGTTATTATCAATTCAATTGATAAAGGAGAGCCTATCCCCCGCGATATGGCTGAGCAGGTTGCATCGGTAATGAAATCGTGGGCAATGAGTAAAGGCGCCACACATTATACGCACTGGTTTCAGCCGCTTACGGGTTCGACAGCAGAAAAGCATGATGCCTTTTTTGAACCGACAGGGGATGGCGGGGCTATCGAAGTTTTCTCTGGTGATGCATTAGCACAACAGGAACCTGATGCTTCGAGCTTTCCGAGTGGTGGTATCCGTAATACTTTTGAGGCCAGAGGTTATACCGCATGGGATCCATCTTCACCGGCATTTATTATGGGTCGTACCTTATGTATACCTACCGTATTCGTTTCCTACACCGGTGAGGCCTTAGATTATAAGGTACCATTATTAAAGGCATTAAGCTCATTGGATAAAGCAGCCGTCGATGTGTGTCATTACTTTGATAAGAGTATTGAGAAAGTAAACGCCTCATTAGGTATCGAACAGGAATATTTCCTGGTTGACGTTGCCTTATTTAATGCGCGCCCGGATCTATACTTAACAGGTCGTGCTTTGTTCGGGCATATGTCGGCAAAAAACCAGCAATTAGAGGACCATTACTTCGGTTCGATACCTGAACGTGTTTATGCTTTTATGCAGGATATGGAAACCGAGGCACTGCAATTAGGCATTCCGTTAAAGACCCGCCATAATGAGGTTGCGCCATCGCAATTTGAGTGTGCACCTATATATGAAGAGATCAACCTGGCGATAGATCACAACCAATTGCTGATGGATCTGATGGATCGCGTGGCTAAGCGTCATAACTTTAAAGTGTTACTTCACGAAAAACCATACGCTGGCATCAACGGATCGGGTAAGCACAACAACTGGTCGATGATTACCAATACAGGCAAGAACCTGTTATCACCTGGCAAGACTCCGAAAAACAACCTGATGTTCCTGACTTTCTTTGTGAATACCATCAGGGCTGTTTATGAGCATGCTGATTTGTTAAGGGCATCAATCGCATCAGTAAATAATGATCACCGTTTGGGCGCCAATGAAGCTCCGCCGGCTATTATATCTATATTCCTAGGTAGCCAGCTGAGTGATGTGCTTGACGAAATCGAAACATCAAGGATCAGCAAGAAGATCAAAGACGATGCATTGTTATGGCAGGGCATCCCGAAGATACCGATGATATTGAAGGATAATACCGACCGTAACCGCACCTCTCCTTTTGCTTTCACAGGCAACAAGTTCGAGCTCCGCGCTGTTGGTTCATCTGCAAATTGCTCGGGACCAATGACCATTTTAAATATGATCATGGCAGATCAGCTCAGAAAATTCAAGTATGACGTAGATAAGCTGATCAAAAAAGGCGAGAAGAAAGATGTTGCCTTATTAATGGTTATCAAAAAGTATATTAAGGAATCAAAAAATATACGCTTCGAGGGTAACGGCTATAGCGATGAATGGGAGAAAGAAGCCGCAGCAAGGGGTTTATCTAATTTCAAGACCACCCCTAAAGCGTTGGATGCTATCTTATCCGAGAAATCGACTATACTATTTGAAGATACAGCAGTGTTCAGCAAAAGAGAGGCACATGCGCGTCATGAAATATTGTTGGATAGCTTCTACAAAAAATTACAGATAGAAGCCCGTGTTATGGGTGAGATCGTAACCAACGTGATCATCCCAGCTGCTATCTCCTATCAAAGCAAACTTGTCGAGAATGTTAAAGGGCTGAAAGATATCGGTTTAAAAGAAACAAGCTATGCTGCCCAACTGGATATCATCAATAAAATATCTGAGCACGTTAATTTCATCAAGTCCAATGTGGAAGAGATGATAACCGAGCGTAAAAAGGCAAATATTATCGAAGATATCCGCGATAAAGCCATCGCTTACGATGAAAAAGTAAAAACTTTCTTCGACCCGATCCGCTATCATGTTGACAAGCTGGAACAATTGATTGATGATGAACTTTGGCCTTTACCTAAATTCAGGGAGCTGATATTTATTAAGTAGTTGCCACTAATTGCTCTAGTTGTATCGAATGCCACGAATTATTTTCATTAATTCGTGGCATTCATTTTTAAATTAGCGACTTTTGTAAAGCTGCGATGTCGTTAAAAAAGTATAAAAGTTTAAAGAAATACCTCGAGTTTGTTGAATTCGTCAAAAAGTCGCGCAAGTACAGCTTACGAAAAGTAAGAAGCTACGAAATCGCCATCCATTGGCTCAATACCAAATTATCTCATAATCAATTTCTTATATTTTCAGGCATATTGGTGGGCTGTTCTGCCGGGTTAGCGGGTGTGGTTTTAAAATCTCTTGTTCACTATATACACTTCATTATTACCAGTAAGGTACATTTCAGCGAGCAGATCATTTTTTACGGTCTCTTCCCTTTTCTTGGCATTGTGTTGACTACGCTTATCGTGATCTACTTCTTCAAAGGGCAAGACCGCAAGGGAATACCGGCTATACTTTACGAAATTGCCCGGAACTCAAGTTTTGTATCATCTGTAAAGATGTACTCCCAGATCGTTCAAAGCGCTGTTACCGTTGGCTTGGGCGGCTCGCTTGGTTTGGAAAGTCCCATCGCTGTCACTGGTTCAGCTATAGGATCTAACTTCGCACAAACCTACCAGTTAAATTATAAGGACCGAACTCTCTTACTCGCTTCGGGTGCAGCCGCAGGTATTGCAGCGGCCTTCAACGCACCAATCGCCGGGATCATGTTTGCTTTCGAGATCCTGCTTACCGGTGTAGTCTTTACCGACTTTATCCCTTTGGTAGTTGCGGCAGTATGCGGAAGCCTATTATCCCGTATCATATTAAAGGAAGAAGTACTCTTCAATTTCAGGGCACGCCACGATTTTAATTATCACAATATACCCTACTACCTGATCCTGGGGATCGTCTGCGGTTTGTACGCCCGGTATTTTATTGTTGTTGCGCAAAATATTGAGCACTTTTTCCATAGAATAAAATTATCAAGGATTAATAAGGCTATTGTTGGCGGCGTTGTCCTTTCCATATTGTGCCTGCTTTTGCCACCACTTTTCGGCGAAGGTTACGAAAGCATTAAATCATTTACCAATAGCGACATTAATCACATTATAGAGCATAGCTTTTTTGGATATATCGGTTATAAGGAATGGGTAGTAGTAAGCTTTCTTGGACTGGTTTGCCTGCTTAAAGCTGTAGCCAGTCCTGTTACATTATATGGTGGTGGCAACGGGGGTAACTTTGCTCCCTCATTATTCGCAGGCGGAACACTGGGTTGTCTTTTCGCTTTCATTTGTTCGTGGATGGGTATAAAGGATGTACCAACGATCAACCTGATCATCGTAGGAATGGCCGGGGTAATGAGCGGTGTACTATATGCACCCCTAACCGCGATTTTCCTGATCGCCGAATCAAGCTCAGGATATGATCTGTTTTTGCCGTTGATGATCGTTTGCGTCATATCGTTCCTGATAGGTAAATGGTTCTCTCCCATCTCGCCCGACCTGAAAAAACTGGCAGATGAAGGTAAAATATTCACGCGCGAGCATGATAAAAACCTGCTTCTACAGATCAATATTGAAGAGTTGATTGAAAGAAATGCACTTACGTTAAATGTACAATCATCTTTTCAGGATCTGCTGAACGTAGTAAAGCATGGCAAACGAAATATCATTGCCGTGTTAAGCGAGGGAGAATTGGCCGGAGTAGTTTATTTGGATGATTTGAGACCAATCCTGTTTAATCCTGATTTCGGGAAAACTGATATCCATACCTTCATGAAAATACCCGTGCAGGTAATAAACAATCATGAAGATATGGTTTCTATTATCAATAAGTTTGATGAAACATCAACATGGGTATTACCTGTTGTGGACGATCAAAACCAATTTTTAGGATTTATCTCCAAATCAGCAGCGCTGAACAAGTATCGGCAGTTATTAAAAGAATATTCTTGACTTGGGTTGTAATGGTTGTAGTAGTTGTATTGGCTGAAGTAGTTGCAGTAGCGCACAATCAGCATTGACCATTGACTACTCACCATTCACTAATCACCGCTATTCACTATATTTGCCCATGATTTCTTCGCAACGATACGATCAGAGAGGCGTCTCGGCTTCTAAAGACGATGTTCATAATGCTATAAAGAATATTGATAAAGGCGTTTTTCCGCAAGCATTCTGTAAGATAATCCCCGATATATTAAATGGTGATCCCGATTATTGCAATATCATGCATGCTGATGGCGCGGGGACTAAATCATCGTTGGCCTACAGCTATTGGAAAGAAACCGGCGACATATCCGTTTGGCGGGGTATAGCTCAAGATGCTATTATCATGAACCTGGATGATCTGCTTTGTGTAGGTGCTGTAGACAATATCCTGCTTTCATCAACTATAGGTCGTAACAAAAACCTTATACCCGGCGAAGTGATCGCTGCCATAATTAATGGCACTGAAGAAATTTTAGCCGAATTACGCGATGCAGGCATAGGCATCTATTCCACAGGCGGCGAAACGGCAGATGTGGGCGACCTGGTACGCACGATCATCGTCGATTCAACCGTAACCTGCCGCATGAAACGCGAAGATGTGATCTCTAATGACCGCATTAAACCAGGCGATGTGATCGTTGGCCTGGCTTCATACGGTAAAGCGAATTACGAAAAAGAATATAACGGCGGCATGGGCTCTAATGGTTTAACATCCGCGCGTCATGATGTGTTTAATAAAACTATTGCCGAGAAGTTCCCCGAAAGCTACGATCACGCTGTACCTTACGACCTGGTATTTTCAGGAAGCAAAAATCTGACAGGTCAGATCGATATAGGAAACGGTGAAAGTGTGACAGCCGGGAAACTGGTGCTTTCCCCTACCCGCACCTATGCACCTATCATCAAAAAGATATTAGACAGTTATCGCACCCAGATTCACGGCATGGTGCATTGCAGCGGTGGTGCGCAAACCAAAGTGCTGCACTTTATCGATAACCTGCATGTGATAAAAGACAACCTGTTCCCGGTTCCGCCGTTGTTTAAACTGATACATGAGGAATCAGGCACCAGCTGGCAGGAAATGTATAAGGTATTCAATATGGGTCACCGGATGGAATTATATGTTCCGCAGGAAATTGCGGCTGACCTGATCCAGATATCCAAAAGCTTTGGAGTAGACGCGCAAATCATTGGTCGCGTCGAGGCATCAGATAAGAAACAGGTGACAGTAAGGTCTGAGTTCGGGGAATTTGTTTATTAACGAAATCTTTAAAAGTAAAGAGGCCCCAAAATTGGGGCCTCTTCTGTTTATATAGGTAGCTTATTTATTGTGCAACCCATGCTGTACCATTCCATTGGAAAGTAAGCGTTGTTGCGACATCGCCTCCTGAATATGCCAGGTAAGTAACTTTATAATTTATGTTCGGTGTTGGTGTCGGATAGTCTGTAGTCAACACCAATATCATAGCGCTCTTTAGATCAGCGGCAGACCATGAAGATTCGAAATCACCATATTTGCCAAGATTAGTCCGGTTATCCGAAGTGCTGATTGTTGAATTTGCTATAAGTGTGATATCAGCTTTTGACAGTGTATGATACACAGTTGGGTCGGCTATCCATGTACCATTTTGTCTTATGAATCCTAATGTGGATGTATTGGATGTACTCCAATTAGTTCCATCATATATCATAGTTAGCACGCGTTGTGAGGTTACTTTTGTACTGCTATAATAATTGAAGCTTACATACTTCACATCACCGGCTTTTGCTGTCACAGAAACGGATAAATCAGCCTTTAAAATCCCATTTAAATAGGCAACCAAATTTGCATCATCGGTAGACGTAAACTGATTATAGCCTCCTTTTCCTACCAAAGTATACTGAGCAGGGCTAATCATGTATATCTGTTGCCATGCTCCCGCGAGGTACAAGTAAGAAAACGTTTGGACAGTAGTTGTCTTATTATAATAATTAAAAGTCAATATAGCCAGTTGGTTATCTACGGGTGCAGTATATTTATAAGGCAGCCAGCTGAGTATTTGGGTTGAACTAAAATCAGTAAATTTAGTAGTAGGAGTATTATTAGATGGCAGTAATAGATAGTCTGCGTCTGTAAGTGTATAAGTTAAATCCTTATAAACACTGTCAGCCAATATTATCTGCGAGTTAAAAGTAATATTAGCATTTGATTTGTTAGTTACATTCGGATACTTTGAGTTCAGAATTGTCGGGATGTATGTTTTAGCATCATCTGTTGTTTTGAAGCTATGTGTAAAATGTGAATAAACAGAAGTATCCAAAATAGCATAATCTGCTGTGGTTAATTTGTATGTTATTGACTGTATCGGCCCTGGAGCTTCGTCCAGCTTTTTATAGGTATTATCCAACGGATGGCAAGCGGTAAAAGCTACTGCAATTACTGCAAGCGTGAATAAATGATATATCTTTTTCATAAAACTTCTTTTAAAGCTTATTAGAATTTAACTTTTAGTGTTGTCATATAGGTTCTGCCGGCACCGTACCAAACGCCCAAAGCGTTTGTCCTGGTTACAAAGTCAGCATTTGAAGGTGCGCTGTCAAAAGCGTCAGCCAGGTAAGTGGTATTGAACAAGTTGTACACGTTACCGATGAACGAAGCGTCCATACCAGCCAATTTAAACCTGAAGACGATATTCAGATCCAAAGTCGAAAAATTTGGCAATTCATAAGGGGTGTATGCTGCAGCATTAAATGTGCTGGTGTTAGTCATTTTACTTGGATCGAATGACGCATAGTAGCGTGCATAATAATTCCAGTTACCACCAATTTTTACTTGTGGCAATACGGCAATGTCCAGCCCCAACGCTGCTGTTGTTTGTGCACCGGTACTTGCTGAACCAAAGTCGCCTACTTTTTTATCTTTCAATAAATAAGAAGATGATGTTACAGTCGGACCATTGTCAGACGTTACCTGACCAAGACCGCTATTTGATGTGTAATGGTAATCACCTATAGACAGCATACCAGTAATAGTAACATCTTTTATCGGACGAAACTTAGCGTCAGCTTCAATACCCTGGTGAAGCTCATTAATACCAGAGACTGTAGTTGTTAATAAAGTAGTATTGTCAGTAGCTAAAGACGTGCTCACTTTAGAACGGTCACGGTAGCTCGAACGGTAAAGGTTTACATTAGCGCTAAACAAAGCACTGGTGAAGCCGTAACCCAATTCATAGTTCAATATTTTCTCAGGTACAGCGTTCGGATTGATATCATTTTTCTTGTTCAGGAATATGGAAGCAACCAGCGGTGCCCTCTGGATATAACCGATATTGGCAAAAACATTGTTCTGATTATCCAGGTTATAGTTTGCACCACCTTTGGCTTGATAGCCAAAGAAATTGATCCATTTACTGGTTTGATTAGGATCACTGTTCAAGTAGTCAAAATAATCAACCCTTCTGTTGCTGGTATTGTTAGCTGCCAATCCAACAAAGGCAGAAAGTTTATCCTTCACGTATTCAGCTTGTGTATATACTCCTTCTGACCCAATTTCATAACGGTAATCATTATTGAATTTACCATCGGTAGTAATACGGGCGTTGGGATCGTTTATATTGCCATATGGCGAGGTGAGGCTATTGCTCCTGTAATCAACAAGATATTGGCCTCCCAATAAATCATTCACTTTGTTAAAGTGCTCGCCTTCATAATATCTCAGGTCCAAACCTGCCAAAAAGTTAAGATGATCGGCCAGTTTGCGTTTATAGGTACTTAATACACCATATTGCTTGTGGTCATTTTCAGCATTTTGCATGAAAGTACTTGAACTGCCATCAGTATTTGCCAGGTTATTTTTAACGATCTGGTTAAAATCTATCGGCGAATATTGATTACCTGTTCTCGGAACTGCAGATGCAGAGGTACTTCCTGGCGTCAATGACGGAGAAGAAGCGTTTGCCGGGGCTGCAAGATAAACAGCAGCGCCTGTACCGTAAGATGCATAAAGCTGGGTAGATAATGATGATTTGTCATCGATCTTCCAGTTGTGGTTTAATGAAGCGAGAGGTTTATTATAAAAATTCTGCTCGGCGCTCAATAGCTGGCCGTTCAGGTAACCGTAGTCAGAGTTATATCTAATTCCCTGCGGCGCGTTACGGTAGGTAGAGATAGTATTAAAAGTATAACGCTGACCGTGATTTTGAGAGGCCCCCATAATGGTGAACGACAGTGTTTGACTTGGGCTTATAACCTTAGCGATGTTAGCAAAGTAGCTATAGCCGGTATAATAAAGGCCTTCTGCATAACCATCACCGCTGCTGCGCGATAACAGGAATGTAGCACCCCAACCTTTATCATTAACACCTGTTGAATAAGAAACCAATGTTTTTAATGCATTGTAGCTG
>Ga0068853_100002154_pt1 | contig 14663 bp, 11 predicted proteins | sample KBSCornC32_FD_65655 | JGI IMG/M metagenome (GOLD analysis project Ga0068853, IMG submission 65655) | Corn rhizosphere microbial communities from Kellogg Biological Station, Michigan, USA - KBS Corn C3-2 | ecosystem: Host-associated > Plants > Roots > Rhizosphere > Soil ...
GATCCCGTCAACGGCACGACGCTGACCGGTTCCGACACCGCGTCTGGCGCCGTGATCAAAGCAACCAACGTTACGCTCAAATACAAGAGCGGCAGCGGGGAATTCGTCTGCGGCCAGACCGGTACGTGGAACGCTGAATACAAAGCAACAAGCATTCATTTACGAAGCAGCACCGGCGCTGATCTGGGATTACATTCGCCGTGGTGGTTCACGTTATTAGGCGAAGCTTGATCTCAAGCGCGAGCTAAGAAAAGCACTATGTCGTACCGAGCAGGGGGTCCCCATTTGTTTGGCGGACCTCCTGCTCTCACTTCGGGAACATGGGACCATTCACGTCTCTTGACAGGTAATCATCCGTACCCTAACCTTGCGTGCTACCGCAAGGAACTGTTGAAGTAAGACCAGGGGGAAAAGATTGATACGCGGGGTATGGAGCATCAGGGATCTAGATAGGGGTAGGGCGCTACTCTTCATACTCAGTGCGGTTTGTGCGCTTTTGTGGTTGGCGCCGCAGGCACAGGCGGTGCAGAGCTATGCCTTCGACGGTAATCTCTCCCTGACGGGTGGCTGCTCGGTCAGTGCAGCAGACCCGATTCCCGACCCTGGCTGTCCAGGCGGGAGCCATCCGAGTAAATCCTTTACGAACCCGTGTGGGGCGGTCACCGACTCCTACGGGGACATCTACGTGGCCAACTCGCCGTCGGGCGGTTCTGGGAACGAAGGCAGAATCGACGTCTTCGACGCCGCCGGCAAATTCCTCGACGAGATCAAGGATGAACATCAACCCTGCGACCTTGCAGTCGATTCCCAGGGCAATCTCTACGTTGCCGAGATCGACGCAGGAAAGAGGGTGGTGCTCTATTCGCCCGCGTCCTATCCGCCGCAGGTGGGGACTGGATACGGAGCTCCGGTGGTCGTGCACCGAAATCCGCCAACGGGGACCTGCAATGAGGCGGAATCGGTAGCAGTGGATCCTTCTAATGACCATCTCTTCGTTCGCTTGAATTGCGAAGCGGTCGCTGAATACGCGTCGGCAGCGGAAAACCTGCCCGATGAAGATTGGACTCCCCTGCGGGAAGAAATCGGAGCGGGAATCGAAGGCGTCGGCTTGGATGGGGGGATCGACGTCTATGGCAAGAACCACGATCTGTACGGGGTTGGGATTGACCCCGCCAAACCCGGTGCCCTACCGGAAGCACAACGGGTCTACGTGATCGACAGCAGTACCAACACGACGAAGTGCGAAAGCGATGGCAGTGAAACTCCAGCTGGGCACTTCAGCTTTGTCTTCGGCAACGCGGCGATCGCGGTCGACCAATCAAGCGGCGACTTCTATGTCGATGACACCAAGACCAACAAGGTGATCGATCACTTTGATGCCAATTGCAAGTACCTAGGCCAGCTGCCGTCGTCGCCCCCGCTGCAGCACCCGGGTTTCCGGGCTGGGCTCGCCGTTGATGCACCGTGTGTGGGAGCGTCTGAAGCGTCATGTGATCTCGGGGGATATCACAGCCCAGAGGAAAACGAGCGCAACGTCTATGTTGGCTCAGGTGAATCCGAAAAAAACTCTCACCTTTTTGCCTTTCGGTTGCAAGAAGGTGAGCCGCCGACGGTCGCTGCTCAGACGGCAGTGGATATCGGCGATCGCGAAGCGAGACTCCTCGCGCAGCTCAGCCCCAATGGCCTTTCCACCAAATATCGCTTTGAATACATCAGTCAGGCCGACTATGAAGCCGACGGTGAAGAATACGGCCCTGGCACGCTCAGCCTTCCGTCTGGCGAAGCCCCCCCCGTGGGATCTTTCATAGCGGTCTCGGCACCGCTGAGTGGCCTCGTCCCGGGGAGTACCTACCGCTTTCGCCTCGTCGCCGAAAACCCCGCTGGTACGACGGTTGGGCAAGGAACCCAGGGAGGGGTCGGAACGGACACCACTTTCACTACATATCTCTCCGAAAGCGGCGGACTGCCCGATCGTCGTGGCTATGAGCTAGTGACCCCGCCCAACACGGGCGGCTATGTCCCTACCATGAATGAACTGGGTTTCACGCCGTTTGCGGCGCTGGTGGCCTTTCCCACCGACTTCGCCGGGCCGGGCGCGGAAAGCCTGCTCTTTGGCATAGAGGGGGGCTCTTTGCCTGGTTTGCCTGGGGGCGGCTTTCACGACACCTATGAGGCACACCGGGAATCAGATGGAGTGTACGGACGGTGGCAGAGTCAGTTCAACGGCGTCACCGGAGCTGAAGCTCGGGAACCGACACCGAACGGCTTCTCTTCCGATCACGCCTTTTCTTTTTGGGCGGTCGCAAAAGGCGCCCAAGGAGAAGACGGAAACTACATCCGCCGCTCCGGCGGCGTGCTGGATCCCAAATGTGGTCTCGGACCGGGAAGCGACCTGGAACTGATCGGCTGCGGCAGCCTTGGGACCGACACCCGGGTCGATGGAGGGTGGATTTCCGCGGGCGCCGACCACGTCATCTTCGCGACGCTGAATGAAACTAGCCATGTAGCTCAGCGGCTCGAGCCCCAGGCTCCGCTGGCGGGCACTGGTGCGGTCTACGATCGTACGCCCGATGGAGTGACCCACGTCATCTCGTTGAAACCGGGGGACACCCCCTTCGCCGCTGGTGAAAACGCCGTCTATCAGGGGGCTTCGCGCGATGGCACCGCGGTGGCCTTCAAGGTCAAAGGCGTCGCCTACGTGCGCCTCGACAATCTGGAAACGGTTGAGGTTGCTGAAAGCGAACCGAGATTCGGTGGCCTTTCTGAAGGTGGCGACCGGTTGGTCTACCTCCGCCCCAACCCAGCGACGCCCACGCTGGAAGGGACCCAGATTCCCAAAGGTGAAATCTTTGCGTGCGAGGTGCGCCTGGGGCCTTGCGCGGGTCCTGGATCCCGAGCGCCGATCCAGATCGGCTCCGGAGATGAATCTGTCCTCGTCAATGTCTCTGCTGACGGCTCTCATGTGTACTTTGTTTCGCCGCTAGCTCTGGATGTGGCAGGGAAAGGTAAAGCCGGCAAGGACAATCTCTACGTATGGGACGGCTCGGGCATCGATTTCGTTGCCGCCCTCGACCCCAGCGACGTGATAGGTCGCGAAAGTATCGTCACCGAACAGCGGGTCGGAGGTCTAGGGCAATGGATCACCGACGCGGTTGCGCCGCTGCTTGAGCCCACCCGGGGGCCCGGCAACGATCCTTCGCGTACCACGTCGGATGGGGGAGTGATGGTCTTCGAGTCCCGCGCAGACCTCACTGGCTTCGACAGCGATGGCCACTCGGAGATTTACCGCTATGACAGCAACGCGGCCGGTGGCAGCCGGCTCACCTGTCTCTCCTGCAATCCGACCGGGAGCGTCGCGACTTCTGATGCCCAGCTCCAGTCGGACCCACCGCGCCAGTTCGTCTCGCTGCCCCCGGTGAATGCCATCGCCCGCGTTGCCAATCTCAGCGCCAATGGCAGGCGAGTCTTTTTCCAGAGCGCGGAACGTCTCGTTCTCGGGGACACCGACAACAAAATCGATGTGTACGAGTGGGAGGCCTTCGGCGAAGGCGACTGCAATAGGGGGAGCGGCTGCGTGCGCTTGATCTCCTCCCCACACAGCGCGACCGACGACTACCTCTACGCGGCGAGTCCGGATGGTCATGACGTCTTCTTCGAGAGCGGCGATTTGCTGGTCCCTCGCGACCAGGAAGCCACTCCCTCGGTCTACGACGCCCGCGTGGACGGCGGCGAAGCACCGCAAGTCGCGTCGCCTGAAACCTGTCAGGGGGAGGCATGTCAGCCTGTCACCCCGCCTCCGCCGAACACCACCCCGGCCAGCTCGAGCTTCGAAGGGCCTGGTAACCGCTGTCCCAAAGGGAAGCACAAGGTTTTTCGCCAGGCCGGAAAGGCACGCTGCGTGTCTAGGCGCCATCACCACCACCGCACCCGACACAAGCACAAGGGCGAGGGTCACGGGAGGCGCCCCCGATGAGGCGCCTTATCGTATCTCTCGCTGCCGCGCTGGCGATCACGGCACTTGGCCTCGCCGCCGGCGCCCAGGGCGATCCTGCCAATTACGGAATCGAATCGGTTAGCGCTTCTCTTTCCACGAGTCAGGCCGGCGCCCACGCTGACTTCACCAGCGACGTCACTCTGAAAACCGAAAACTTTGAGCTTCCGGCTTTGACTCGCGATGTCTCGATCGAACTCCCCCAGGGATTGCTAGCTAACCCCAATGCAGTCTTTAAGTGTAGTGCGGTGCAGTTTGTCAGCACGGACGTCGAAGACAAATCCAACGCCACCGGTTGCCCTCAGGAATCTCAAGTCGGCGTCACTCACATCATCTTTTCAAACAAACAAGAAGGAACCAGCGATTTCATCGAGCCGGTTTTCAACCTCCAGCCCTCTCCAGGTGAGCCCGCCCGCTTGGGCTTCATCGCGCTCAACTACCCGATACTCATAGACACTGAGCTTCGCCCGGACTATGGCGTCACGGCCATGGTCAAAGGCGCGGACACTTTGGCCACCCTCTTTAAGACTGAAACAACCCTATGGGGTGTGCCAGCCGATAAAAGCCACGATGGCGAACGGATGACCCCGTATGAGTCTGCTCACAACCATGGCGCGATCGAAACTGGCACCGGCGCGCGCGGCGGCGGTTCCCCAGTGCCGTTCATGTTCAATCCGACCCGCTGCGGCGTATCACTGCCGCTGCGGGCCACCGCGGTCAGCTATCAGCTGCCCGACGTGATTTCCGAAGGCCTCACCTCTTTGCCGCCGGCTACGGGTTGCGACCTGCTCGACTTCAAACCGCAAATCTCGATCAAGCCCACCGCCACGCAGGCCGAAAGCGGCTCGGGCCTGAACGTCAAGCTCACCTTCCCCACGGGAGGCTTCGAACATCCGAATCTGCTCGTCGAGGCCGAGCAGCGAAAGGCGGAAGTCACCCTCCCCAACGGGATGAGCGTTAATCCGTCTCAGGCCAACGGTCTCGGCGCGTGCTCTGAAGCCGATTTTGCGAGGGAGAGCGCGACCTCGGTATCAGGAGAGGGCTGCCCGGAGAGCGCCAAGATTGGCACCGTCTCCGCCCGCAGCCCGGTGCTTGAAGAGCCCGCCGAAGGCGCTCTATATATCGCCACCCCCCATCAGAACCCCTTTGGCACCCTGATTGCCCTCTACATGGTCCTGAAGATTCCCGACCGTGGAGTGAGCGTAAAGCTGGCGGGGAAGGTCACTTCGGACCCCGTCACCGGGCAGCTGATCACCACCTTCGACGAAATCCCCCAGCTGCCGATCTCCTCCTTTGCCTTGCATTTCCGTGAAGGAGCGCGGTCCCCACTCGTCACGCCGCCGGTGTGTGGCGCTTACACATCCACCGCCACCTTTACCTCGTGGGCCGGGCAGGTAGTCACAACCAGGCTAAGCTTCGAAATCACCGGCGGCGCCAATGGGGGTGCTTGCCCCAATGGAGCGCTGCCCTTCAAGCCTGGCTTTGAAGCCGGAGCGATCAGCAACAACGCTGGTTCTTATTCTCCCTATTACCTGAGTTTTTCCCGTGGGGATGGCGAGCAGGAGCTCACAAGATCATCCACGCTGTTCCCGCCAGGTTCGCTGGCGAAGCTGGCCGGCGTCTCCCAGTGCTCGGATGCCGCGATCGCGGCTGCCAGGGGGAGGAGCGGCGCTGAGGAGCTCGCGTCCCCCGCCTGCCCCAGCGGATCCCAGATCGCGCGCCTGCTCGTCGGGGCGGGAGTTGGTCCTACCCTCACCTATGTTCCAGGCAGGGCCTATCTCGCCGGTCCGTACCATGGCAATCCCCTCAGTGTCGCCGCGATCGTGCCAGCAGTTGCCGGCCCGTTTGACCTTGGCACGGTGGTAGTGCGGGAGGGGCTCAGGCTCGACCCGGAAACAGCCCGGGCTCAAATCGATGGGTCCCGGTCCGATCCGTTCCCTCACATCCTTGCTGGCGTCCCCGTGAAGCTGCGCGACGTCCGTATCTATGTCGATCGACCCTCCTTCACGCTCAACCCAACCAACTGCGATCGCGAGGCGTTCCGGGCGCAGCTGTGGGGGGGAGGCCTTGATCCCTTCAGCCAGGCGGACGATACGCCGATTTCCCTCGCTGCTCGTTTTCAGGCCGCAAACTGCGCACGCCTGGGCTTCAGGCCGCGCCTCGCACTGAAGCTGGTTGGAGGAACCGAGCGTGCGGACCATCCCGCCCTGCGTGCGACGCTGAGGGCCCGCAGCAAAGACGCCAACATTGGAAAGGCCGTTGTCACCCTGCCCCATTCAGCCTTCCTCGATCAGGGGCACATACGCACTGTTTGCACTAGGGTGCAGTTCGCAGCCCAAGCTTGCCCGCGTCGCTCCGTCTACGGTCACGCGACGGCGTTCTCTCCGCTCTTGGACAAGCCCTTGAGCGGGCCTGTTTATCTCCGCTCCTCCAATCACGAGCTGCCCGACCTCGTGGTCGCCCTGCACGGAATCGTAGACATCAACGTCATCGGTCATATCGATTCGGTAGACGGTCGAATTCGGACAACGTTTGCATCGGTTCCGGACGCACCTATCTCCAAGTTTTTCCTCACCATGCAGGGTGCGAAAAAGGGCTTGATCGTCAATAGCCGCAACCTTTGCGCGGTTCCTGCGCGGGCTCTCGTTGAGCTCACGGCTCAGAACGACAAGACACACGACTTCAGCCCAGCCGTCCAGGCGAGCTGTCCCAAGCGCCGCCATTGAAGCGGTAAACAACCATCATCTAGCTAAAGGGGAGGGTCCCGATGTTTGTATCCCTACAACGACAGCTCGGCACGGTCGGGCTGATTGTGGCAATTGTGGCACTGGTCGCCGCTCTCGCCGGCGGTGCAGTCGCTGCCAGTGGCGGTAGTGGCAAGGCCACCGCTTCCGCGAAGAAGGGCAAGCGCGGCCCGCGTGGTCCGCGCGGACCGGCCGGTCCGCAGGGTCCCACGGGTCCACAGGGTCCCGCCGGTCCACAAGGTCCGGCAGGGGCGACCGGCGCAACGGGGCCTGCCGGCCCGTTGCTGGAAACCCTTCCCAGCGGTCGGAGTTTGCAAGGTGTCTGGGGTGCTGGAGGAGGGGTGGGTACCGAAGAAGGGACGGGCCTGGCAACAATTACGTTCCAGTTCCCGCTTGCAACTGTGCCCGACGTCGTGTACCTCTGGAAGAATCCCTTCGGAGGGGTCCTTCTGGGCATGCGTGTACAAGAAAGCGCGCCGCCAGAAGAACTGAAGGAACCTGCAGACGTTAAAAAATTCTGCCCCGGGACCGTCGCGTCGCCCAAAGCAGTGCCGGGTACGCTGTGTGTTTATACCGGAACGGAAACAAACGGCATCCTCCAAATCGGTGGACTGTTCACGGGCGAACGTAACCGCTTTGGCATCACATTGCCATTTATTAAGTTTGAAGAAGAAGGAACAGTGTCAGGATCTTGGGCGGTCACGGCGAAATAGCTGACTCGTACACGGCCGAACATCAAAAGGCCGCGCCCCTGGCGCGGCCTTTTGATGTAACAGGAAAGACTTTATGCCTAGCGATCTATCATGTATTTCGGCCGTTGCCGCAGGCGTCCAACCCATAAGCTTCGGCCAGCTTTGAAGCCTGATTCATCGCCGTTTCTTTCCGGATGAACTGGAGTGGCTGCTCCTTAGCTCTTTCGATTCCTTGCTGCATAGCGGCGAGAATTTCGTTGACCTGCACTACGTCCTTCCGAGGCGCCCCTAGGTCGCTTATTTTCTTCACCTGCAATTCAACCACTGGTACGAAAACTGTGTTGACCACATCATGTGCTTTCGCAAGCATTCCGGGCCCGGATGACGGCACCACGTTCTTTTTCAGGTATTTTTGGAATTCTTCCGAGGCTCGTTCTCTAGCAGCTTCGCAGATAGCATCCGCTTCTTTGACGAACTTGCCTTTGGAAATTGCGGTGGCGCGTGTGGTGAGTTCGCCTTCGGAGTTATGTGTGACTTCCGTTTGCGGGTTCGGCCCACCTCCGCCGCAGCCTGCGACGACTGCGAGGTAGAGCAAGGCGACGGGCATAAGCTTGTTGCTCGGAGGTGCCATGCGCATAATGAAAGATTTTAGCAATGGCCCTGAATAGAGGCCCGGTAATAAGGGGCGCCCGTAATGCCGGAGGAGGGACTCGAACCCCCGACACGCGGATTATGATTCCGCTGCTCTAACCAGCTGAGCTACTCCGGCGGGGTGCCGGGATCGTAGCGATGGCGGGGTGGGGCTCGCGTCGGGGCGATAGGGCTTAGCCTTGTGGTGATGACTCAGGGTCTGGACAGGGCGGTTCGCACGGTCATCCGCGATTGCCTGCGGGTGGAACCGGCCGAAGAGGTGCTGGTTATCTGCAACCCCGTGACCGAGGACATCGGCGCTCTGATGCGGATCGAGGCGGAGGGCGATGGCGCCTACGCGACGCTGGCGGTGATCTCCGAGCTCGAATCCAACGGGGCCGAGCCGCCGACGCCGGTTGCCGCGGCGATGATCGCCGCCAACGTGGTGCTGGCGCCGACGATCCAGTCGCTCTCCCATACCTACGCGCGGCGGGCCGCCAACCAGGCGGGTGCCCGGATCGCCACTCTGCCCGGCGTCACCGCCGACATGCTGGCGCGGCTGATGAACGCCGACATGCGCGAGCTGCGCCGGCGCGGGGCCGCCCTGGCCGCGGCGCTGCGGTCGGGCGAGGAGGCGCGGATCACCTGCCGGCACGGCAGCGACCTGCGCTTGGGGCTAGGCGAGCGGGTGCCGATCGCCGATGCCGGCGTGCTCGATACACCCGGCGCCTTCGGCAACCTGCCTTGCGGAGAGGCCTTCGTCGCCCCCACCAGCGGCGAGGGCACGCTCGTCGTCGACGGCTCGATCGCCGGCGTGGGCAAAGTCGAGACGCCGGTCGAGCTGACGGTTCGCAATGGCCACCTCACGGATGCAACGGGACCCGAGGGTGCCACCCTGATGGAACTGCTGACCGCCCACGGCGAGGACGGCACCAACATCGCCGAGCTGGGAATAGGCACCAACGAAGAGGCGACCCTGACCGGCAACATCCTCGAGGACGAGAAGATCCTCGGCACCGCACACGTCGCCTTCGGCGCCTCGGCGGCAATCGGCGGCAGAGTCCAGGTGCCGGTCCACCTCGACTGCGTGGTGCTCGAGCCGACAATCGAGATCGACGGCAAGGAGATCGTCCGTGCCGGCGAGCTGCTCGTTTGACGGTGTCCCGGCCGCTGCTTGCGGTCCCCAACGTCTCCGAGGGTCGCGACCAATCACGCATCGAGGCCCTGCAGCGCGCCTTCGCCCACGGCGTCGAGCTGCTCGACCGCCACTCCGACGCGGATCACGGCCGGACTGTCTTCACCCTTGCCGGCGCTGGCGCGACGCTGCGCGACGCACTGGTCGCCGGCGCCGAGCAGGCGATCGAGACGATCGAGATGACCGCCTACCACGGCCTCCACCCAGCCACCGGCGCGCTCGACGTTTGCCCGCTCGTTTGGCTGGACCCCGAGCAGCGCGAGGCGGCTCGCGGCGAAGCGGTCGAGCTGGCGGCGCAGATCGGCGGTCTCGGCGTGCCGGTCTTTCTCTACGGCGAGCTTGCGAGCCGGCCCGAGCACGCCGAGCGCGCCTACTTCCGCAACGGTGGCCTCGCTGAGCTCTGGTTGCGCATGGAGGGCGGGGGTTTGCGTCCGGATTTCGGGCCTGCGCTGCCCCATCGCACGGCCGGGGTGACCCTCGTCACCGCGCGTCCCCCGCTTGCGGCCTTCAACGTCGAGCTCGACAACGCCGACGTCGAGGTCGCCCGCGCTGTTGCCGCCGGCCTGCGCGAGTCGGGCGGCGGCCTGCCCGGTGTGAGGGCGATCGGGCTGCCGCTCTCGCGCGGCCGCACCCAGGTCTCGACCAACGTCCACGATCCGTTTGCTGTGCCGCTGAAGCAGATCGTTGAGCGTGTCCGCGCCCTTTCCGGGCCGCTCGGTGCCCGGCCGGTCGAGGCGGAGATCGTCGGTCTCGTGCCGCGGGCAGCGCTCGCCGGCTTTCCGAGCGATCTGCCGATCCGCGACTTCGACGCCGCCGAGGGGACGATCGAGGCCCGTCTCCCGGCCCCTTCCTGACGACGGGCGCTAGATTCACGCCATGGCTCAGACGAAGAAGAAGCGCCGGCGCAAGCACCGCGGCACCCAGGGCGGTCGCGTCGACCCCAACCGCCGCGCCGCGCGCCCGCGCAGCCGCGCCGAGGCCAAAGCACGCGCTCGCAGCGGCGCCAAACGGCCGCCCCGCGGCGATCAGCCGCCGACCTGGCGCGGTTCGGCCGTGCGCGGCCTCGCCGCCGCCGCGATCTTCACCGTCGCCCTGCTGCTCGTCTTCCAGCGCACGCCGGCGTCCGCACTTGCGCTCGGCGCCTTCATGCTGGTCTTCTACATTCCCGCTGGCTACTACATCGACCTGATGATGTGGAGACGGCGAGAGCGCTCGCGGATGCGCTCGGCGGACCGCGAGTGAGTCTGGAAGTTCGCCAGCTCACGGTCGGCCCGATCGCGGAGAACTGCTTCATCCTCCGCGAGGAGGGCGCCGACAAGGCTTTGGTCGTCGACCCGGGTGAGGAGCCGGATCGGATCCTCGCCGAGGTCGAGCAGACCGGAGCAGCGGTCGAGGCGATCCTGATCACCCACTGCCACTTCGATCACGTCGGGGCGGTGGCGCCGCTCGCTCGCGCCACGGGCGCGCCTGTCTACGTACCCGAGATCGAGGTCCCGGTGCTCGCCGACATCATGTCGTTCACCTTCCCGGGCTTCGGCCCCTATGAGAGCTATGACGCGGACGAGACCGTGAAAGGCGGCGAGACGCTCGAGCTCGCTGGTTTGACGCTTGACGTGCTCTTCACGCCCGGCCACAGCCCCGGCCACGTCACCTACGCGGTTCGCGACGAGCAGGCGATCTTCTCCGGCGACGTCCTCTTCCAGGGCTCCGTCGGCCGGGTCGACCTGCCCGGCGGCGACGGTCCGACCCTGATGCGCTCGATCCAATCGCTGCTCGACGCGCACCCGGCCGAGACCGCCGTCTACCCCGGGCACATGAGCACCACCACCCTTGGCGCCGAGCGGGCGACGAATCCCTTCCTCGCCGAGTTCGCGCGCTAGGCGCGTGGGTAGCCGGCGCAGGTAAGGTCGCGGCCGTGGCGGCGCACAAGTACCAGGCACCACGCGGCACCTTCGACGTCCTACCCGAGGCGGCGCGCCTGCGCGGCCGGATCGAGCGCACGGCGGCGGCGATCTTCGGCCGCGCCGGCTACGAGCCGATCGCCACCCCGAGCTTCGAGGACACCGAGCTGTTCGAGCGCGGTGTCGGCCACTCGACCGACATCGTCCGCAAGGAGATGTTCACCTTCGAGGACAAGGGCGGGCGCAGCCTCACCCTGCGCCCGGAGGGAACGGCGCCGATTTGCCGCGCCTACGTCGAGCACGGCATGCAGGCGCTGGCGCAGCCGGTCAAGCTCTCCTACGTCGGCCCGTTTTTCCGTCACGAGCGCCCTCAGGCGGGGCGCTACCGTCAGTTCCACCAGCTCGGCGCCGAGGCGATCGGCGGCGACTCCCCGCTGGCCGACGCCGAGCTGATCGGCCTGCTGGCGGAGCTGCTGGCCGAGCTGGGCGTCCCGGGAGTGGAGCTGCGGCTCGGCAGCCTCGGCTCGCTCGACACGCGCCAGGCCTATCTGGAGGAGCTGAAGGCACACCTGCGATCGCACGAGGCGGAGCTCGCCAAAGAGGTACGCGAGCGCATCGACGCCAACCCACTGCGCGCCTTCGACTCCGACGACGAGGGGACTCGTGAGGTGATGGCGGCAGCGCCGAAGCTGGTCGAGCGGCTGGAGGGCGAGGACGCCGCGCACTTCGAGGAGGTTCGGGGGCTGCTCGATGCGGCAGGCGTCGCCTACTCGATCGACCCCACCTTGGTCCGCGGGCTCGACTACTACACGCGCACGATCTTCTCCTTCGTCTGCGACCGCCTCGGCGCCCAGTCGGAGATCGGCGGCGGCGGCCGCTACGACGGGCTGGTCGAGCAGCTCGGCGGCAAGCCGACCCCCGCTGTCGGTTGGGCGGCAGGGATCGAGCGGATCATGCTGGCGCTCGACGAAGAGGAGCCGGCACCGGGCCGCGACGTCTTCATCGCGGTCGCCGAGGAGGAGCACGAGCAGCGCGCCCGCGCCCTGATCCTCGCCGGCGAACTGCGCAAGGCCGGCCTCTCCGCCGAGGTCGACCTCGGCGGCCGCGGCCTCAAGGGTCAGCTCAAGCACGCCGATCGGATCGACGCTCGGCGCGTCCTCATCCTCGAGGGAGACGGCGCCCAGCTGCGGGACATGACGAGCGGCGAGCAGCGGTCGGTCGAGACCGCCAACGTGGTCGCCGAGATAGCCGGAGGAGAGGCGTGAGCCCACCCGCGCTGAGGCCGAACGGGTTCCGCGATGCCTGGTGCGGACAGGTGCTCGGCGACCGGGTGGGCGCTGAGGCGCGTGTCGCCGGCTGGGTGCACCGCCGCCGCGACCACGGCGGCTTGATCTTCATCGACCTGCGCGACCGCACCGGAATCCTCCAGCTGGTCTTCCATCCCGAGGACGCGGGCGACGCCTTCCAGCTCGGCCACAAGCTGCGTGCCGAGGACGTGCTCAGCGTCGGCGGCACAGTGGTCGAGCGCTCGCCGGAGACGGTCAACCCAGACCTCCCCACCGGCGCGGTTGAGCTGAAGGTGACCAGCGCCGAGCTGCTCGCCGACGCCGAGACGCCCCCCTTCCAGATCGAGGGGTTCGCCGGCGAGGTCGGTGAGGACGCCCGTCTGCGCCACCGCTACCTCGACCTGCGCCGCGAGCAGATGCGCGATGCGCTCGTTCTCCGCCACCGCGTCACCGCGGCGATGCGGGAGTTCCTCGACACCGAGGGCTTCCTCGACATCGAGACCCCGGTGCTGACCCGCTCGACCCCCGAGGGCGCCCGCGACTTCCTCGTCCCCAGCCGGATGCAGCAGGGCTCCTTCTACGCGCTGCCGCAGTCCCCGCAGCTCTTCAAGCAGCTGCTGATGGTCGCCGGCTTCGAGCGCTACTACCAGGTGGCGCGCTGCTTCCGAGACGAGGACCTGCGGGCCGACCGCCAGCCGGACTTCACCCAGCTCGACATCGAGATGTCCTTCGTCGAGGTCGACGACGTGATCGAGGTCAACGAGCGGCTGCTGGCCCACGTCTTCGAGCGCGTCGACGGACCCTCGCTGAAGCTGCCGCTGCGTCGCCTGGCCTACGACGAGGCGATCTCGCGCTACGGCACCGATCGTCCCGACACCCGCTTCGGCATCGAGCTGACCGACCTCGACGACATCCTGGCCGCGACCGAGTTCAAGGTCTTCGCCTCGGTGATCGGGGGCGGGGGCACCGTTCGCGGCATCAACGCAGGCCGGCGCGAGATGCCCCGCTCGGCCCTCGACGGCCTTATCTCCCGCGCCCAGGAGCTCGGTGCCAAGGGGCTCGTCTGGGCCTTCCGCGAGGGCGACGGCTGGCGCTCGCCGACGGCGAAGTTCCTCTCGGCCGAGGAGCTCAACGCCCTCAACGAGCGGCTGGGTGCCGAGGAGGGCGACCTGCTGCTCGTCGTCGCCGACAAGCCCAAGGTGGCCAATGCCGTGCTTGCCCAGCTCCGCCTCGACATTGCCGCTGAGTTCGGCCTCGTCCCGGAGGAGAGCGACGACCTGCTCTGGATCGTCGACTGGCCGCTGATGGAGGCAAACGAGGAGGGTGGATGGGACCCGCTGCACCATCCCTTCACCGCTCCGGCCGCAGGCTTCGATCCAGCCGAGCCGGGCGCCGCCCGGGCGCAGGCCTACGACCTGGTCTGGAACGGCCAGGAGATGGGTGGCGGCTCGATCCGCATCAGCGACGCCGGCCTGCAGGGCAAGGTCTTCGCCGCCCTGGGGATCGACGAGACCGAAGCCGAGGCCCGCTTCGGCTTCCTGCTCGAGGCGCTGCGCTACGGCGCGCCGCCCCACGGCGGCATCGCCTACGGCCTCGACCGCCTCGTCCAGCGGCTCGCCGGCGCGGACTCGATCCGCGACGTGATCGCCTTCCCCAAGACCGCCTCCGGCGCCGACGCGCTCACCGGCGCCCCGGCACCGGTCGACGAGCCGCAGCTCCGCGAGGTCGGCCTGCAGCTCCGCGCCAAACTGCCCCCTGCCGGGGGATGAGCTTCTCGGGTTGGATCCGGGCGCTGTTCGGGGGTCGCTCTCCCGGACCCGGAGCCACCCCTGTCCACGTCGACGACCCCAGCTTCGACAGCTGGGAGGTGGTCCGCGACTTCGCCGACGTCAAGACCGCCCGCGCCTGGCACCAAGCGCTCGAGGACGCCGGCATCGAGGCCGTGCTCACGGTCGATTGGCCGCTCGACCGCTTCGGCCGCGGCGACATCGCCCTGCGGGTCCGCCCCGAGGACTGGAGCGAGGCCGAGCTGCTGCTCTCCAACCTCGACGACTGAGCTGTCTTGCAGCGACGGCACGCCGACATCGGTCACCCGACCGAGGTGGGCGGTGCTACGGTTGCGCCAGAGGCTCGAGCCCGTACGAGAGCCGTCTCACCGTTTGACCCAACACAAACGGCGCGGGAGCTGATCTCTCTCGGTCCTGTGGGACTGCGAGGAGGCGCC
>Ga0068853_100002160_pt1 | contig 14642 bp, 10 predicted proteins | sample KBSCornC32_FD_65655 | JGI IMG/M metagenome (GOLD analysis project Ga0068853, IMG submission 65655) | Corn rhizosphere microbial communities from Kellogg Biological Station, Michigan, USA - KBS Corn C3-2 | ecosystem: Host-associated > Plants > Roots > Rhizosphere > Soil ...
CGCGTAAGGATTGGCGTTGCGGATATGCGCATCAAGCGGCCGCAATGTCATCAGATAGCCGACGGTGGCGAAGGCCACGTCCACCAGGAACATCGCGCCGATGCTCCAGCGCGCCAGCGTGACCGGATTGGTGAAGATCTCCGCGACCGCAGGACGCACGACCTCAGCGAAATTGCCGGGCACGATCGAGATCATGAACGCCGTGAAGAAGCCTTTTACGCCCCAGCTGCGCAGATGTTCGTGCAGCGCCTCGCGGTCCGGCGGGCCGAGATTGAGCAGCATCCGGCCGAAGGCATAGGCTCCGTCCCGCGGCTCGGCGAGGCGGCGATCGATCCACAAGATGTAGGGAATGGACAGCAGCAGCACGACCGGGATTGCCGCGCCCATCACCTCCATCGCGAACAGATATTGCCCCTGCCAATACCAGCGCCCGACGCAGTAGAGCATCGCGATGATCGCCCATGTGGCCCACAGCCCGGTCAGCTTGACAAGGCTGATGTCGAGCGTTTCGGCCAGGGGACGCAACGGCCGATCCCATTCGATGCCGGTAGACGGATTGCGATGAACCCGATCGATCAGCAGCGACCAGCCCAGCATCGGCAGGCCGCACGCCGCCACCGCCGCCATCGCGGGATATCGCCCATCAAGCCCGCAATGACGCGCGATCACTATCCAGGCCACAAGCCCAGCCAGGCCTGACCAGCCGACACCGGCCGACACGGCCGATTCCGGCCGGGGATCAGAAACACGCGCCTCGCTCATTGGACCAACCCCTAGCGGGATTTGGTAAGCAAGCCGTGAAGGAAGCAGCAAGCGCCTCAACGAGGCCAAGGGTGTGACGATCGAGGTGACCGGCCGCCTAGCTGCCTTGCTGGCATTGGCGACCGGACAACCCATCCCTGCCGAAGCAGGTATGGTAACGGCGGAGCGGGCGAAGGGAATCGAACCCTCCTAGCTAGCTTGGAAGGCTAGTGCATTACCACTATGCTACGCCCGCCGATCCGGGGGCTCGATAGCGGATGCGGCAGGTGGCGGCAAGCCGACCTAAACGAGCCTTTAAGCAGTGATCCAGTTTCCCTGTTATTGCCGGAAAAACAGGGGAAAATTAAAAGCTCGGCGGAGGTCGTTGGGAGAAAGGCACGCAAAATCGCGTCGTTAACGGCTTTGGAAAACGGCTTTGGAAAGATTCTGGGGCAAAATTAACAGGGAATTTCCCCTGCCGTAACAGGGAATCTTACCGGCCATGGCAAGCACGAACAGGGAATTTGCAAATCCGGAACAGCGACCTGTTTCTGCCTTGGGATGAGAAACGTTGGTCGACCGGACACGCGAATCGCCATAACTGGCTCGCTCCCTTTTTGAGAGGAGCAGATGATGATGAACCCCGAGTCTCCGTTCTACTGGTTCGACGAGCGCAGCCCTGGCTGGCTTGTCACCAGGGAGAGGCTGCAGGGTCTTCCGGTGAGGCCCGCAGATGTGAACCGCATATTGGATGTCAATCCGGGGGCAGCGACCGATCCCGTGATGCGGCGTTATCTTGCCCGGCTTGCTGCCGGCGATCTCAGGCCGCGCAAGGGGCGACCGCGGGCAAGGCGCCTGATCAGGATATTGGCTGCGGATATTCTGGTCGACGAGCGAGCCAGAGAGATCTGGGCGGAGCGGAAGGCAAACTCGACGCGGGCGCGAGACGATCTGACGCCCAAGCAGCAGGCGGCCGAGGAGTTGGCGCGCGCATGGAAGAGCAGTGGCCTATCGCTGCTCAATGCGATCTCCGCCCAGCGCAAGAAGAGCCCCGCTTTTATGTGATAGAATTGAACCGCGCTTTCCGACAATTGGGCCGCCTCTTCCATTGGAGGCATATCTATGAACTATCCTGGCCCGATTGTCGGACGCGGCGTGATGCTTGCGGCTATGCTGCCGCCGGGTGGCCGGGGTCCATATGGTAGCTCCAGATCAGGTGTCGCAACCCTCTGGAATCACAGCAATCCCGGTCACTCAACCCTTTCTCGGATGGGCTCTTAGCGTGTAAGTCACAGCGTTTCCACTTACGGCTTGTTGCTGTCCACACGCTCCAATTTTGAGATAAGTCCAGTCCTTTCTGCTACTTAGCGTAATGGCGATGGCAACAAGAGCATGGTCTCGTGCTGGCTTGTTATCGATTCGGGCGACGAAAGCTTCCCCCGTTACTCGCTAGCTTGAAAAGTCGCACTCTGGGGCACCGCTCAATAGCTGCGGTGACTGCACGTGCAAAACTATTCATAAATATTTCAATATTAGGAAAATTCCGCTTACAGGCTTAAATTAGTTCACAAGGGAAATTATGGCAAACCAGATTATCGGCAATTCTTTCAACGATACACTCTATGGTACGGATCAAAATGATTTGATCGAAGGCCTTGGAGGCGCCGATCGCCTGTTCGGCCTAGGGGGTGATGACACTATAAATGGGGGAGATGACGGCGACGTCATCGAAGGAGGGATTGGCAATGATATCCTCGACGGCGGTGATGGCGACGATTATCTAGTGGAATCGCTTGGGCTGCCGGCCGGTGGTAACGATACGATGATCGGTGGCAATGGCAATGACTATCTAGAATTTCAGCGTGTCGATGCGCCAGCCGCGCAATTGACAATGGACGGCGGCGCGGGAAACGACCGTCTCTCCTACCGTGCATATGTGTCATCCGCAGCGGGGGTGGCCTACGTCATATCCGGGGACACGCTCAGCGCAAATTCCGGCGATGGCTACGACACGATCTATGTCGGCCCCATTCAGTCGGCCTCGATCAACTCGGGTACGGGTTCAGATCGGGTATATGTGGACGTTGAATCGCGATCGGTATCCGTCACCCTTGGCCTGGACGCAGATTACCTGTTTCCCAAATTCACGGGAACAATGGGAAATCCCGGCACAATCATCGTGGAAGATTTCACAGCCGGTCCCAATGGCGACAGGATCATGCTTGATGAATTTATATCGAGCATGACCAAATGGATGGGAGACAACCCATTTCCTTCCGGCCTTCTCAAGATTGCTCAGGTCGGCGCCGATACGCAATTGTCTCTCAACTCGCCAAATTCCTATGTGAAAACCTTCATAACGCTACGCAACGTAGCCGTGTCGTCGCTCACCCAAGACAATTTTGGATTTACCCTGGACGGCACCGTAACGGCCCCAAGGAATTTCACAGGCGATGCAATCGACAATAATGCGTTTGGCCAGGGGGGCGCGGACATCCTGCTCGGCAACGATGGCAATGACGAGCTTGAGGGCATGGCAGGCAACGATCGCCTGGAAGGCGGTGGCGGGGATGACCAGCTCGACGGCGGCATGGGGGACGACCAACTATATGGCGGATCGGGCAGTGACAGCTTGGCCGACATTCGTGGGAACGACGCGTTGTTCGGCGAAGACGGCAATGATTATCTCTATGTGTCCCGGGAGTTTTTTAGCTCGCCGTCCACCCTGTTGCTCGACGGAGGTTCGGGGGACGACTATATCTTTTACTTCTCCCTTGGACAGGAAGGCGACGCGTTAACCGTTCGCGGAGGTACCGGGAATGACATCATCGAACTCGGCCTTGCCGCAAATATCGATGTCAGCGCGGGCGATGGCGACGATACGGTCCGCGTCGATATTCTGGGAGGTCCGCTCAATGTGTCGCTAGGGGCAGGAAGCGATACGCTCTATCTTACCCAAAGCACCCGAGCCACGCATGGGCAATTGGCGCCGGTCTTCGTTATGGACTTTCAAGCCGGGGCGGGTGGAGATCGCCTGGATCTTGCTGCCGTAATGGCATCGCGGATATTGAATTGGGATGGAACGACAAATCCCTTCAAGACCGGACATCTCAAAATAGGCCGGGAAGGAGGCGACACTCTGCTGCAGATCGATCGCAACGGCGGAGGCGACGATTTCTCCACTCTGCTGATTTTCAAGAATCTCGCGTCTGAATCATTGACCGCGAGGGAACTCGGCTGGGCTCCGCGAACGGTCAGGAACGATTTCAACGGCGACGGCCAAAGCGATATATTGTGGCGGCACGAGAATGGCGGCGTGACAAGCTGGCGATCCAACGAAAGCAATTTCCTCCCCAACTATGGCAACGACTTCGCAAATGTTCCGCTGGATTGGCAGGTGGTCGGCATCGGCGATTTCAATGGCGACGGACGGGGCGACATTTTGTGGCGCAACGACGACGGCGGGCTGACCAGCTGGCGCTCCAACGGTAGCGGCTTCACGCCCAACTTCGCCAACGATTATTCCAAGCCACCGACCGACTGGCACGTTGCCGGCGTCGGCGACTTCAACGGCGACGGGCGCGAGGACATTCTGTGGCGCAACAATGACGGCGGACTGACCAGCTGGCATTCCAATGGCGACGGCTTCACGCCCAACTTCGCCAACGATTATTCGAAGCCGCCAACCGACTGGCAGGTGGCGGGTGTTGGTGACTTCGACGGGGACGGCCGCGATGACATATTGTGGCGCAACGACGACGGCGGCTTGACGAGTTGGCATTCTAATGGTGCCGGGTTCACCCCAAACTATGTTTATGATTATTCCCGTCCACCAACGGATTGGCAGGTTGCTGGCATCGGCGATTTCAACGGGGATGGCCGGAACGACATTCTCTGGCGCAATGACGATGGCGGCGTGACCAGCTGGCACGCCACTGGCGACAGCTTCGCGCCGAACTATGGCAACGACTACTCGAAGCCGCCCACGGAATGGCACGTTGCCGGTGTCGGCGATTTCAACGGCGATGGCCGGGATGACATTCTCTGGCACAACGACGATGGTGGCGTGACCAGTTGGCGCTCCAACGGCATAGGCTTCACGCCAAATTATGATAACGACTATTCGAAGCCACCCGCCGAGTGGCATATCCAGGCAGGGGGATATCACTCGCCCAGGGTCGGAGCTTTGCTATTTGCTGCGGCCATTCCCGGAAGCTAAATGCGGAACGTGGCTGACATCAACCTGCCCGTGAATTGGATAAGATCACACAATTCCCCGCAATAATCTCCCAGCTAGGCAGGCGTTTCTGCGCCATCTTGTAAACGCCACGGCCCAAAACTGGCGATGATATCGCTTGCATTGAACCAAGCGGGGCGGCAAAGAGCGTGCATTGCCGTGAATGCCTGTTTGCGCGGGGTTCGCAGATTTTTAAAAGCCAGCGGCTGGTTGATAGATTGTGATGTTGATGCGATGGCCTGTCGAGGCTGATACCGAACATAGAATTTCCAGACCTTTTTCTGAAAAGATCAGAGGTCTGAACCCGCTGTTTATAATTACCGTCGCAATTCCGACACTTTTAGCCGTACTTTATTTCGGACTCTTTGCATCAGACATATACATTTCCGAATCACGATTCGTTGTTCGCAGTCCCGACAAGCCCGCGGCCACTGGCCTGGGTGTCCTTCTGAAAAGTGCCGGATTTTCTAATGCGGGCGATGAAATTTATGCCGCTCAGGATTATGTGCTGTCTCGCGATGCCTTGGCAGCGCTGAATCGAAGCGGCCGAGTTGCTGCTGCTTACGGGAGCAATTCAATCTCCGTATTTGACCGGTTTGATCCGCTCGGTACATCAGGATCCTTTGAGGATCTCTACAAATATTACAGGAAGAAGGTTGGCGTCGAACATAACACCAGCTCGTCCATCACCACCCTCGTCGTCAGGGCATATACGCCGGCTGATGCTCAGCGCATCAATGAACGCCTTCTGGAAATGGCCGAAGCGACGGTAAATCGGATGAACGTGCGGGGACGCCGTGACTTGGTCCAATTTGCTCTCGCCGAGGTAAATGACGCAAAGGAAAAGGCCCAGAGCGCCGCAGTGGCACTATCCGCGTATCGCAATCTTAAAGGCGTGTTAGATCCCGAAAAGCAGGCCACCGTCCAGGTACAGATGATTGCGAAACTCCAAGACGAGTTGATCGCATCACGCACAGAACTGGTTCAGCTGAAGGCCATTGCTCCGGACAGTCCCCAGATGCCCGCCCTGCAAACCCGCATTGAAAGCCTAGCTCGCCAAATTGACCAAGAAAGCGGTAAGGTCGCGGGCGGCCAAAAATCCCTCGCCGGCACCGCAACTCAATATCAGCGGCTTGCCCTAGAAAGTCAGTTCGCCGACAAGCAATTGGCAAGCGCGATGGCATCGCTTGAAGAGGCGCGGAACGAGGCGCGTCGTAAACAGGCCTATGTCGAGCGAATTGTTGAACCAAACTTGCCGGATCAGCCCCTGGAACCCCGCCGCTGGCGCGGAATCCTGGCAACGCTGGTCCTGGGACTCGTCGCTTGGGGCGCCTTATCGATGCTGCTGGCCGGCGTTCGGGAACATAAGGATTAATTCCAGTGATCAAGGGTGAAGACACCCTGCTGAGGTCTTGGCAGATCCAGCGCCGTGTGATCTGGGCGCTGCTCATGCGGGAAATCTTGACCCGTTTCGGGCGTCACAACATCGGTTTCCTCTGGCTCTTCGTCGAGCCGATGATCTTCACGCTCGGCGTCACTACACTTTGGACGGCGACAAAGGCCATTCACGGGTCGAATCTCCCGATCGTGGCCTTCGCAGTGACAGGTTATTCAAGTGTCCTGTTGTGGCGAAACATGCCTGCGCGATGCATTGAGGCGATCGGTCCCAACCTGGCTTTGCTGTATCATAGGAATGTCAAGTTGCTCGACGTTTTCGTGGCGCGCCTGATTTTGGAAGCAATGGGAGCAACCATCTCCTTTTCGACCTTGACACTGTTCTTCTGGTTCATCGGTTGGATGGACTTGCCGGAAGATGTACTGAAGGTGGTGGGCGGCTGGCTCATGCTTGCATGGTTCGGATCCGCTTTAGGGATTCTGCTTGGCAGCATGGCAGAGGATTCAGAGCTTGTGGAACGGCTTTGGCATCCCGCAGCCTATCTTCTGTTTCCGCTTTCCGGGGCCGGGTTCTTGGTCTCTGCCCTGCCACCATCTGCGCAGGAAATCATGCTAGCATTGCCCATGGTTAATGGCGTCGAATATGTCCGCGAGGGTTTTTTTGGTTCTCAGATTACAGCCATGTATGACATGCAGTACATGGCAGCTATTAATCTGTTGATCAGCCTTTTTGCGATGGCGAAGCTTCGAAAAATCAACAGGACGGTAGTCCCGGAATGATCGCCATAGAGAATGTCAACAAGGTATATCACACGCGTGCTGGCTCTGCTCACGTTCTCAACGACGTCAACTTCACTATCGGGCACGGGGAAAAAATAGGTATATTGGGTCGGAACGGGGCCGGCAAATCTACCTTGATCCGCTTGATCAGCGGAGCGGAGCAGCCCACGTCAGGCAATATATTCCGTCGAATGAGCGTTTCCTGGCCGCTGGCTTTCGGTGGAGCCTTTCAAAGTGCGCTCACGGGCTTGGACAATCTGCGCTTCATATGCCGCGTCTATGGTGCCGAATTCGAGGACAAGGTGGATTTTGTTCGAGAGTTCTCCGAACTGGGCATCTATCTTCGCGAGCCGGTAAGGAGCTATTCGGCTGGCATGCGGATGCGGCTCGCATTTGCGATATCCATGATAATCGAGTTCGATTGCTTTCTGATTGACGAAATAATTGCGGTCGGCGACAGCCGGTTTCACGCCAAATGCCACACCGAGCTCTTTGAAAAAAGAGCAGATCGGGCGATGATAATCGTCTCTCACGATGCAGGATATATTCGAGAGCACTGCAGTAAGGCGATGGTGCTGAATAAAGGCCATCTATATCATTTTGACAGCATGGAAGATGCTTACGCATTTTACGGGTGAACGAAGTTCGTACACGGCGGTATAGATTATGAGAATGTGGTCGACACAAATAGAAGAGATTCTCAAAACCCTTAATAGTGTCAAAGATGTCGATAAATCCTATATCGACTCGCTGTCCGATGTTATCACAACGCAAGGCTACTGCGATGTCTGCAAGGCCCCGTCGGACTTTTTAGTTACCCCTGCGCCTATCCCTGAGAATTGGATCAACTATAATGAGGGGCTCATTTGCTCAGGCTGCGGCCTTAACGCACGGCTTCGGAATATTTTCGATCTTTGGCGAGAAATCCGGATCAAGCGCAAGCCGAAATCATCCCTTATTCTGGAGCGTGTCACGCCACTATTTGCCCTGATGCAGAGCGAACAGCCCGAATTGATCGGATGTGAATTTCTAGGTCCGGAACATGAGGCAGGGCAAGATTATCCCTTTGGATCCATGACGGTCCGGCACGAGAATTTCCTGTCCCTGTCTATGGAAGACGAGAGCATTGATCTCCTTCTCCATTTTGACGTGCTGGAACATGTACCGGACTTCAAGGCCGCCCTGGATGAGGCATATCGCGTGCTGCGTCCCGGAGGGGCAACGCTTTTCACGCTTCCTTTCTATCCAGCGCTGGAGAACAATGTCATCCGCGCTTTCTTGAGCGAGAGCGGTGATCTCACGCATATCGAACCGCCCGCTTTTCACGGAAATCCGGTCTCCGGAGAGGGCGCCCTGGTATTTTTTGTGCCGGGGCGGGAGTTTATAGCGGACGTGGCAAAAGCTGGCTTTAGCTGTCAGATTTGCCTAACTCTCGACCCCGCGTCCGCGGTGGTTTCAAATGGTTGTCCATATGAGGATGGCAAGGCGTGGCCGATCGCCTTTCTGGCTGAAAAGCCAATAAGTTTTAGTGGATAGGAGTGGCAGATGCTGATGGATCAAGAACATACGCCCGCGGGCCAATTCGCGGCCATTCCGTGGTTCAATCAATATAATTGCCACGACTACCTTTTTTCCAATCCGCCCGCGGAGGATATCTATCAGGAGATAAGCGATTTTCTAATCGATGGATTTGTCGTCGTGAAGAATGCTGCACCCAAGGAAAGGGTGCAGGCTGCCAGGAATGCATTCTACAATTTTCGGCATCAGAATGCCGATATATTCGCCCGTCACGAAAACGAAAACAAAGTCGTCGAGCGGATTGTAAATCTCCACATGCACCTACAGGAAATAAGAGACCTCTTCGTTTCCTGTGATCGCGCATTGAGGATTCAAGACTATCTTTTTGGTTCAGAAACAGTCTTATACACCAGCCTGTTTTTTGAAAAGGGTTCTCAACAGCCGATCCATCGGGATTCTCCGGCATTCAGCACCATTCCGGAGTATAATTACTTCGGCATGTGGATCCCGTTAGATGATGTCGATGCCGACAATGGCCCACTCGTGGCGATCAGGGGCGGGCATCTCATTCGCGAGTCCAATCGGCGCGCGATGGCGCAAAGACATTTCCCGGATGTCAGTACAGTTCCGGACAGCCATCTCGAGCTATGGATGGACTATCAGGCCGACGTGGTCCGGCAAGCAGAGCTTTACGGAATGTCGGTGGTGGAACTGCACGTGAACGCGGGCGATGTGATCATATGGCATCCACAGCTTCCCCACGGCGGCGCCAAACACCTCGACATGGAAAGGACGCGATGCACGGTCGTCGCGCACACCACGCCCATCGGCACTCCCGTCTATCACATGACGAAGTTCTTCAATCCGGATAAGGAATTTTCGCCGACGCCGCGATGGGACTATCTACCCATCAATAACGAACGCCGCCTTGCCAATCAGGGAGCCATTGTGGATTTCAATCATAAGGAAGTGGTTCAGTGCTCTGATTTGAAGAGATGAGATCGCGCCGTTGCTCAGATGAATTTCGATAATATCACTGCGACAATTTGGTCAGGCGTCGCTCATAATTTGCGCCGATCACGGCGGCACTGTAGTTGGTCTGTATGAATTTTTGCGCCCTGCGGCCAAGCTCGGCCGAGAACCCCGCGTCGGCGACGAGGCGACGCATATGCCATGCAGCGTGATCCACATCGGGCTCGGCCCATTGCTGGTTTTCACTTATGACATAGTCGCCCGGCTCAACATTCACGAGACGGTAGTCAACGAGGCAACTGTTATCGGGCAGCGTAAAATCGACGTTCCCCGAATATCCGGTAACGATGGTCGGCTTGCCCATCAGCATCGCCTCGGCCGGCCCTCTGCCAAATCCCTCCGACCGATGCAGCGAGACATAGGCGTCGCAGCAGGCCAGAAGAGCCAGCATATCATCGCGCTCCAGTGTGGAACTGATAATCCTGATTCTGCTGTCTTGGGCGATTTCCTCGGCAATCAGCTGCCATCTGACATCGTGCCGATCCAGGTTCATGATTTTGATGACCAGAGTGACGGGCTCTGTGCCTTTGGCGAACGCGAGCCTGAACGCCCGTATCGCCGCGCGCGGATTTTTGCGTTCGACAAATGACAGAAAATCAAATGTTACGAGAAAGGTGAAGCTGTCGGACGGAATATCAAAGAACGCCCTGGGTCGATTTGAAAACACGGGCAGTTCAACACAGAGCGGCATGAGGACCACGGGAACATTTGTAGCTGCCGAAATACACTGTTGGATGAAGCTGGAGGGTGCCCAAATCTCGTCCATGCAGTCGGTCACCGGTCGCCATGCCGGAGGCCATTTGCTAAGCTCCCAGGCCCAGTATCCCACATTATACCGTCGTTCGAAAAAGCGCGGCCCCAGCTCGAAATAGGCCGGAAGCATTTGATCGGCATTGATGTGAAAGACATTGATACCGAACTTATTGCTCTTCAAATAAGCTTGCTTTTGCGTACGTTTCGTCTGTCGTCGCTTCACCCCCAGAGTGAAATTGAACACACCAAACGGGACAGTCGTTCCTGTCATGGCATGTGCGGTCATCCGCACATGTTCCCCCATTCCCAACACACCCTGAGCATAGCCTATGAGATTGGCGCCAAGCAGCGGTGTGCTTACATCCGAAGCATGCGCCCCGGACGAGGGGGTGTCGTGAGCCTCCACACTCAATGCGTTACAAACCCTGAGCGCCACCTTCCTGATCTTCCGTCGGATCTTTCGCGGGAAGATGGCAGTCGCCCGCTCAATTAAAGGAAGCGCCCTGCTCTTCAGCGCGAAAAATCGGTCGAACTGTCCGGTTCTCGCTGTGGTCGCAAACTGTGGGGGCACGCCATATTCAGACAGCGCGGCATCATCGAACCATGAGAGAAATCGATCCTGACCTTGGGCTTCGGTTATATCGAAGCGTGTACGAAGATCCTCGCGGGACATCCAAAGGGCATGGAGGAGACGGGTAAATGTTCGTGGCGGTTCGAGCCGGTTTACTTCGGAGGCCTCATGCAGCAACCGGATGGAGGTACCAAACGCGGAAGGAGGGTTAGAACAACCATTCATCGGCGAACGTCATCTTTGGCGAACCGACGCCTGAGCAATCTCAGGCCAACGCAAATCAGGCACCGTGGCGGCCGACGCAGAGGCTCCGGCATAGCGGCAAGGGCCGGATTCGCATCGGTACGCCGGATCAATCGCTGCTTGGTCAGGCTGGCAGGAAAGCCGTGCAGACGTGATGCATTGCGCGCGAACCACCATGTATATCGGGCACGCCCCAGAAACGTGTCGAGTGGAAAGCGCCCCTGTAAGCCTTCCTGTCCCTGATGCACGGCAAACATGAGGCGAGTCACCCGGCCGGGCCAATCGGAAAGCCCAGGATTTGCCGGAAGATTGCAAAGAGCTTCCAAGAAAGGCCGGTCGATCTCATCCATAGGCATATTGGTAGGAAATGCGTCTCCAAAGACCCGGCGGATCCAATGGTTGAGGACCAGGCCCTGTATCATGTCATATGGGTATACTGCATTGTTGCCCCCCTGCACGAGATTGGCCAAAAGCGATTTGGCATAGCGGTCAAATATGGGCCGCCATTCGGCAATAACGGCCAAGGTCAGGCGATCCTGATGCTTGGAGACCTTCTCAGGTTGCAACGGATCAAATCCACTGAAATGGAAGAAAATCAGCGGCGCATCACCCACACTCCAATTGCCGTTGTCGCCCGCCTTGATCGTTCGCTGGAACAGATTCCAATAAGCGATATTGGCCCCCGGATGGCGCCATATCGTCAAATTGGGCAGAAATGACGGCGCAAGGTCACACCACTTCTGATCGGTAAAGAGGCTGGCCTCGACATGGGAATAGCAACGCGTCGCCAGCTTGTCTGCCCACCACCGAATGAACATGAGCGCCTCGTCACAGCGGCGGGCGGCCATAAAACCGAGATTGAACGTTCCAGCCTGCAGCATATGATAATCGTTTGGCCGAAAATTGTCTTCGATAGGTGTGAGAATATGGGGTGTAAGTATCACTGAGCCCTTCAGATTTTTTATCTCTTCCAAAAATACATCTCTATCGAATAAGAATATGTCTGGATCAAGATATATGACTATATCACTCTTGATTTGTGAAAATATCCACAAAAATGCATAGGGTTTAATTGCAGTACAATATTCCAATATTGAATATCGTACTCTCATATCTTTCACATATTCTGGAATTATTACATCGTCGTATATCCTTTCGAATTCACCTTCATTTTTACATGAAGAGTTTGATTTTCCTGGAGTAAAGCAAATAAAATTAATATCATTATGCGATGAAATCGATTGAAAAAGCGATTTCACTTGCGCATCATAATTCTCGGATGCTATTGTAAAAATCGTTATCTTAGTCAATTTTCACCGCTTTTGGATCTTTTTGTAAAGATTGTCCATCATATCTATCCGCATGCCTAAACCACCCGAACTTTTCAGCATATTGGCTATAGCCCCAGAGATCGCAATGTCACGCCTTTCTTCCTTTATGGAAAGCAATTCCCGCCCTCTCCTAAAACGAGTACGCCCGAGCGCCAACAATCTCCCGCCAACGCGGTTCGTGAACATCCCCCCGTCCACCGGCCATATTATGCGCAGCCTCGAGGCGTACCCGGTAGGGTTGCAAACCCTGAGGGCGTTACTAAAAGCAACGCGCAGATTCATTCGGTCTGTTGATAAGCATGCTGGTTGTGCGCGATCCGGTGATCGAGCATGGGGGACGAAGTGAGCAGATTGTCGATCTTAACGGCTGCAAAAGCTCAGTTTTCGCGTAAATCGGGACGGAAGGACCTGGATCTAGCTCTGCTTCTTGACGGCGGCTTTGATTCCTATTTCTACAGCCAGCAGCTTGGGGGGGCGGTACCGGACGGCACCCGTCCTGTGGAACACTATCATCGTCATGGCTGGCGGCTGGGGCTGGATCCCTGTGGCTGGTTTTCCACATCGGCCTATGTCAGTGCCAATCCGGATGTCAGGGCGGCGAATACCGATCCGTTCCTGCACTATATTAAATATGGCCGTGCGGAAGGCCGCGCTGCGCGTGCTTCGGCCGTGGAGCGCGAAATGCGTGTCGCAATCGACGTCCCGGACGAACCGGCAAGCGCGATCCATGGCAGTGAAGGCGATTTGCAAGCGGAGATAGAGCTAGTCCGTCGCCACATTGATGTGGAGTTCTACGCCAAGCAGATACCGCACATGGATTTCGGCGTTATAGATCCAGCCGCGCATTACCATACGATCGGCTGGCGCATTGGTCTCGATCCATGCTCAAGTTTCTCGACGATCGACTATCTTCAATCCCACAATGATGTCCGCGCCGCAGGGATAAATCCGTTTTTTCATTTTTTGAGAAACGGGAATGCAGAACGGCGCGACTATGCAGGCTCCCGCTTGAGTTCCGCACATCCGGGAAATTCCTCGGCTCCAAATGCGTGGGAGGGATATAATATTGTTTCCTTGCGCGAGTTGGAAACACTCGAAAAGCGTGGCGGCGACATTCAAAGCGTGGATTTTACAGTAACTCTGAGCGGAACAGATCTGTTCGGGGAGATTTCCAAATGTCGGCTGCCCTCTACGCAAAATGCTAGGATAAGCATAGTTATCCCTTGCTGGAATCAATCGATTATTACAGCCGAATGCCTGTTGACGGTATTTCGATGCGCGCATGAAAGCGCATTGGAAATCATAGTCGTAGATAATGGTTCACATGAACCCTTCTTCAAACAACTTCCCAAACATCCTGATATAAGCGTTATTCATTTTGAGAATAATATCGGCTTTGGACCTGCATGTAATGCCGCAGCGCGGGCTGCTACAGGCGAGTTCATCTTTTTTCTGAACAATGACGCGCAAATTGCTCCAGACTGCTTGGCCAGCCTTCTTGCCACCATGGAAGAAGAGCAACTTGCTGGAGCGGTCGGACCGAAAATTCTCTCGTTCGACGGTTCCTTGCAGGAAGCAGGCGCACTGCTGAACCCCGACGGAACGGCGCAATTGATGGGTTTTGGCTTTGCTGCGGATACACCGCGCTTTCAGTACCGCAGGAATGTCGAGCATATTTCTGGAGCAGCACTCCTTGTCCGAAAGGAGCTGTTCCTTGCGGTCGGTGGCTTCGATGACGCCTACGCTCCCGCTTATTGCGAGGACGCGGATCTTTCGCTGAAATTGCGCCAGCGCGGTTTGAACATCGTCTACGAGCCCTCGGCGGTCATCGCGCATCACCTCAGCAAAACCACAAACGACAGCAATAAAGACGCTTCCGCTGCTGAAAGCTCCTGGACAAAGCGCCAACTCATTGCCAAGAACAGAGCGACCCTTATCCGCCGCTGGTCTAAGCCGCTGCTGCACTTCGATATCCGGACGATCGCATTCTATCTGCCGCAATATCACCCCGTTCCAGAGAATGATCGCTGGTGGGGCAAGG
>Ga0068853_100002164_pt1 | contig 14627 bp, 13 predicted proteins | sample KBSCornC32_FD_65655 | JGI IMG/M metagenome (GOLD analysis project Ga0068853, IMG submission 65655) | Corn rhizosphere microbial communities from Kellogg Biological Station, Michigan, USA - KBS Corn C3-2 | ecosystem: Host-associated > Plants > Roots > Rhizosphere > Soil ...
TGTCCGTTGCGATCGACCCGAGAAGAAACAAACTGCTGGCGTCTCTGCCCGAGGCCGAATGGCAACGCTGGCGGCCGCAACTCGAAGCGGTGGAAATGCCGCTGGGTCAGGTGCTGTACGAATCGGGCATCGCACTGAGCCACGTCTACTTTCCAACCAGTGCCATCGTCTCGTTGCTGTACGTGATGGAGAACGGTGCATCGGCCGAAATCGCTGTGGTTGGCAACGAGGGCATCGTCGGCATCTCGCTGTTCATGGGTGGCGAATCCACGCCCAGCCGCGCCGTCGTGCAGAGCGCGGGGCAGGGCTTCCGGCTGCGGGCACAGGCCATCAAGGAAGAATTCACGCGCCCTCCCATCCTCCACCTGCTGCTGCGCTACACCCAGGCGCTGATCACGCAGATGGCACAGACGGCGGTGTGCAACCGACACCATTCTCTGGATCAACAGCTCTGCCGTTGGCTGCTGCTGAGCCTGGACCGGCTGGAAGGAAGCGAGCTCGTGATGACACAGGAGCTGATCGCCAACATGCTCGGTGTACGCCGCGAAGGCGTGACCGAGGGGGCGCTCAAGCTGCAGAGGGCCGGGTTGATCCGCTACGCCCGCGGTCGCATTTCGGTGCTGAATCGCCGGGGCCTGGAGCAACGCACCTGCGAGTGCTACGCGGTGGTCAAGAAGGAATACGACCGGCTTCTGCCGGACAGGGGCGCGTTGTAGGTGCTGCAGGCGGTGATGACCGGCGTCCGCGGACGCCGGCGCACTGTGTGCGCCATCGAACGGTGAAATCCCGGCGCTCGTTGCAGACTCGTTCGGACTGCCAACACAGCAGAGGGCGAGATTGACCACCGTAGAGAACCATCTGATCCAACGGCTTCCCGCGAGGGACCGGCGGCGCTTCCTCGCCCTCTGCGAACCTGCTCCCTTGATCTGGGCCGACGTGCTCTGCACGCCCGGAGAGCGCACGCGCTATGCCTATTTCCCCACCGAAGGCTTCATTTCGCTGCTGACCTTGACTGACGGCAGTCCCGAACTCGAAGTCGGCATGGTCGGGCACGAGGGCATGTTGGGCGTGCAACTGTTGCTGGGCGTGGGCACGACGCCCCTGCGTGCGGTGGTGCAGGGCTCGGGGATGGCGTGGCGCATCGACGCTGGAGCCTTCCGAAAGGAACTCAAGCGCAGTCCGACGCTGCAACGCGTGCTGAACCGCTATCTCTACGTGCTGATGGCCCAACTGACAATTTCAGCCGGATGCCTTCGCTTCCATCAGATCGGCCCACGTCTGGCCCGGTGGCTTCTGATGAGCCAGGATCGCGCCCACGCCGACAGCTTTCGCGTGACGCATGAATTCCTGGCCTACATGCTCGGCGTGCGACGCGTGGGCATCACCGTAGCTGCCAACGCCTTGCAGCACAGCGGGCTGATTGCGTACCACCGTGGCGACCTCCAAGTACTCGACCGTCGCGGGCTGGAAGTAGCCGCATGTGGCTGCTATGCAGCCGAGCAGAAGGCCTACATCGACACGTTGCGCTGACACCGACCATCAGACGACCAGCCACGCGGAAAGCTCGACGCCATGCTTGACTCTCCAACCCGTGTCCACAGCGTTGAAAAATCCTGGCTCAGTAAGCTTGGCCCGGGACTCATCACGGGCGCGGCCGACGACGATCCGAGCGGCATCGCCACCTACTCGCAAGCAGGCGCGCAGTTCGGGTTCGGCACGCTGTGGACAGTGCTGCTGACATACCCGCTGATGGTCGGCATCCAGATGGCAAGCGCGAGGATCGGGCGGGTGAGCGGCCATGGACTGGCCACCAACATCCGTCGCCACTACCCGGCGTGGCTACTGTACGCAGTGGTCGGTCTTTTGCTGATCGCCAACACGATCAATATAGCCGCCGATGTTTCCTCCATGGGCGAGGCGCTGAAGCTGATCGTCGGCGGTACGGCGCAACTGTATGCCGTGGCCTTCGGAGTCGTCTCGCTGTTGCTGCAGGTCTTCATTCCCTACCGCCGCTATGTGCGCATTCTCAAATGGCTCACCCTGGGGTTGCTGGCGTACGTGGCAACGGCATTCGTCGTGCACATCCCCTGGCGGCAGGTCATTGTCAGCACGCTGGTGCCCAGCGGGTCCTGGAGCACGGATTACATCACCACCGTGGTGGCCATATTCGGCACCACCATCAGTCCCTATCTGTTCTTCTGGCAGGCGTCCCAGGAGGTCGAAGACCAGCTTGCAGACCCGCGGGCCCGACCGCTGATCGAAGCGCCCGAGCAAGCGCAGCCACACCTTCGGCGCATCAGGAGCGATACCTGCATCGGCATGGGGTTCTCGAATCTGGTGGCGTTCTTCATCATCCTGACCACGGCCGTCACCCTCCACCTGCACGGCGTCACCGAAATCCAAACCTCGGCACAAGCAGCCCAGGCGCTGCGCCCCATTGCTGGCGAGTTTGCGTTCATGCTGTTCAGCGCCGGCATCATCGGCACCGGGCTGCTCGCGATCCCGGTCTTGGCCGGGTCGTCCGCCTATGCCATGGCGGGCGCATTCAAGTGGAAGAACAGCCTTGAGCGCGCGCCCATGAGGGCCAAGCGCTTCTACGGAATCATCGCCATCTCGACGCTGCTGGGGGTGGCTCTGGGCTTTACCGCGATCGACCCCATCAAGGCGCTGTACTGGAGCGCAGTCATCAATGGCGTCGTCTCCGTGCCGATCATGGTCGTGATCATGCTGATGGCCACGCGGACCGAGGTCATGGGGCAATTCACCATCTCGAAGAAGCTGACGCTCCTGGGTTGGCTGGCTACGGCAATGATGGGGACTGCCGTGGTGGCAATGCTGGCGACCTTGCTACGGCTTCGATGACGTATGTGCGGTATGGAACAGACCGGAATAGGCCGCCTTGATAACCTGGGGCAGCGCAGAAACCAAGGAGCTTTTCGTGAGTTTAGGCACCATTCTTTTGATCATCCTGATCCTGGTTCTGATTGGGGCATTTCCGTCGTGGCCGCACAGTCGCAGCTGGGGCTACGGTCCGAGCGGCATTCTCGGCATCATCGTGCTGGTGGTGATCGTTCTGCTGCTGACGGGACGCATGTAGCACAGCACCCACAGCACTACCATTCGCAGAATTGCTGCTGAGTGCCGATGAACGCGCGGCTATTGATGCAGCGCAAGTCCAGGCTAGATGTTGTGAGGCGCCCGGATTTCCTTACACAACCCGTCCGGCGACGCCCCATGTTTTCTTCCCGCAGACGAAGCAACATTCGCAACAGCAGCTCATAAGTCCGCTAAGCGCCAGCGGGTGGTGGTCTGACGAAGGCTTTTGCAGAGCTTTGCCGAAGTGGTTCTCCATGTATGAAACTGTCTCCGATGCGTTGTTGCGCTTGGCGCTGGCCGATGCGAAGGCAGGTCTACCGGTGCTTGTGCCCGTGCGCGTCGAGGTGTTGCCTTTCCTCTGCTCGTTTGCCGATCTGCTCTGGCATGCCTTTGATCGTCGGCTGGCGGTGGTCTTGCATGTCGATTCGCAATGTCCGCCCTGGTGGGTCGACCCCGACGCACTCGAGGAGGCGTTGTTGCGGCTGGTACTGCAAGCGCGCGCAGATGCGCCGCCCATCGGCCGCATGGTGTTTCGGGTGGTAGCGCCGGCCGACGGGGAAAACGGGCACTTCCTCATGCTCGAGGCGATGACGAGGGCAGGCGAAATAGCCTTTCCCTGCGAGTTGCACGTGGATGGTGCGCAATTCCCCAAGACAAGCGGCAGGGCCCCGGTCCCAAGCGGGGGACTATCGAAGCTTAACGATTTTGCCGCCCAATCCGGGGGCTGGCTGCGTGTTGATTCGGCGCCGGGACGCGGGACGAGCGTCAGCCTCTGGCTACCCGCATTCGATTTTTCGGGAGTGCAAGGCCGAGCTATCGGCTGAATGGTTCGACTCCGAGGAGCCGTTGCCCTGACGGAACACCGATTGCCGGATGGACCAGAGATGCATCTCATGAGTAATAGTCCGACGGTGGCCGCTATTGCCGCCTTCACTCGCGGGCGTTTAATCGGGCATTGACCTGGTCGATGTCGAAGACACGAGGATCGAAGGGACGACCGATCCATTCCTTCATCTCGACGTGCTCGGGATGCCGAGGATCGACCAGCGCTTCGAGGAACTCCTCGTAGCCCAGTGAACCGCCCACGTCTTCTGGCGGGCATGCGTTCTCGCCGCCACTCCAACGGCAGCAGCTTCCGACGGCCTGCTGCTCCCAGAGCCAGCAGAAGAGGAACCAGAGCCCGCCAAGGTCATCACTCCGACGGCAGAGCAGAATGCGGCAGCCCAGTCCAAGGCCACGTCAAACGCCGATCAGGTGTTTGACGATGACATGCTTTTGTTAGCCGCTCTTAGTTTCCCGTCTGCCGGGCGATGATTCGAGCCACGGGCCTTGCGGAGGCCGACCGCTGCTTCCCGCCGTAGACATCTCGCCAGCTGCGAACCCACGCGGGGAGATCCCGAAGCGCTGCTTGAACAGCCGGGAGAAGTGCGAGGCATCGTTGAACCCCCAGCGCAGCGCCACGGCAAGAATGCCCCGATGGCCCGGGCTGCGCAGGTCGTGCGCGCTGCGTTGCAGGCGCAGTTCGCGGATCAGGCCGCTGACGGACAGCGGCGCCTCCTCGAACAGGCCGTAGAGCGTACGGCGAGAGACCCTGAAGCGCCCCGCAAGGAAGTCCGGTCCGAGTTGTGGCTCCATCAGGTGGTCGGCGATGTACGTCTCGACCGCTTGGCGGAAGGCGGCCCGCACAGGCAGCCGGTCCTGCTCCTGCGCCTCGAGCGTCGCTCCCAGCGCGGTGGTGATGATCCCGTTGAGCGCAGCGCTGAGCCCATCCTGCGCGACGATGCTGGTACCGGCGTCCACCTGCTCCAGCGAGCGGGCGAAGCGGGCCGCAACCAGACCCAGCCCGTTCTGCCCGCTGACGCAGCGTGCCGTGGCCTGGCGCGGTGCCGCCAGCCGGGACATCAGCTGATCCCTCGGGATGCGGAACGACAGCACCCGCCAGTCTTCCCGGAAGTCGAGGAAGTAGGGGCGCGTGCTGTCCACGACGGAGAAGTCGCCGGGTGAGACCAGCGTCTCCTGGCCATCCTGGCGCACGACGCACGAGCCTTCGAGCTGAAAGTTCGCGAAGCAGAACTCGACCGGATTTCGGCGAATTTCGTCCCAGCGTCGCTCGACGAACTGGGTACGCGAGAACACACGCGTCTGCATGCTCAGGGACAGCGCGCGGGAACTCGCCTCACCCATGAAGTCCGGCCCCGGGTCCCGTTGCTTGAGGACCGGATTGAGCGAGACGAAGGCCTCGCAGAGAACCTCGCGCCAATAGCTGAATCGTTCGTGCCGCGCACATGCTTCGGTGGTCCAGACGGGCATTCGGGTTACTCCGCAGTCGCGCGCACGGCCACCGGCGCGCACGGGCACCGCCGATCGATATTGGGGCATTGCATGCTGTTCAAGCCTCTCATGTGTGTCTCGCTTGCACAGATCGTCAGATGGCTTGCACGAAAAGACAACTCATCGCTTGACGGGCCGAGCCTGTGCGCCTGCGAAGCGAAACGATGCAAGGTCCGCGCCAGAACACGGGTCGACTGCGGGGGGCGAGCGTTCAAACGAGATGCACCCGCCCTGCGAGAACCGCATTGCCCACTTGCGCAGATCGTCAATTGCAAGTGCACGGACCGGCGAGACCACGGCGGACCCGCTGCCTACGATTTCTCGTCGATTCCCTCCACTCCGCAAGAAAGGTCGTTCTCCATGGCTATCGATTTCCAGCTTTCCGAAGCGCAGCAGGCGCTGCAGACAGGCGCGCGTGCGTTCGGCGCCGAGGTCCTGCGCAAGGTCGCACCCAGCATTGCCGCAATCGCACGGCCGGAGGACCGGTTCTACGCCACCCGCCCGTTCTACAACGCGATGGCCGAGGCCGGCTTCATCAAGGCGCTGCTGCCCGCCTCGGTCGGCGGTACGGCACTCAGCACGCTGGATTTCGCATTGGCGGCCGAAGAGCTCGCCGCGGCCGACGTCAACGTGCCGACCGCCCTGCTGGGCACCGGCCTGGGACTGCACGCGGTGCTGCACCACGGCACCGAGGCGCAGAAGCAGCGCTTCCTGCCGGACTTCGTCGAGGACGGCTCGCGCTTGGCCGCCCTGGCGTTCACCGAAGTCACCGGCGGTGCCAACTACGACAACCCCGACCCGTCCGTCGGCGTGCAGACCTTTGCCCGCCGCGAAGGTGACGAATGGGTCATCAACGGCGCCAAGCACTACACCACCAACGGCACCGGCTGGGACGGCAAGGGCGCGCACCTGTACAGCGTCATCTGCCGCACCGATCCGGCGCTGCCGCCGCAGGAATCGCTGGCGATCATCATGGTGCCCGGCGGTACGCCAGGCATCGAGATCGCGGGCATTCTGGACACCGTGGGCCACCGCGCGACGATCTCGCCACGCATCCACTTCAACAACGTCCGTGTACCAGCCGCCAACATCGTGGGCAAGCCGGGCGACGGCATCGCCATGGTGGAGGGCGCCTTCGCCTGGACCGCAGCCCTCATCGGTGCGGCATGCGTGGGCGTGATGCGCGCGGCCTTCGACGTCGCGTTGAAGTTCGCACGGACCGACAAGCGCTCGGGCACGGTGCCGGTGATCGAGCACCAGAACGTCGGCTTCATGCTGGCCGACATCAAGATGCGCATCGAGGCCGCGCGCTACCTCACCTGGAAGGCCTGCCACCAGCTCGACCTCACTGAAGGACGCAGTCGCGAGTTGGCCATCATCACCAAGGTCCACTGTTCGGAACTGTGCGTGCAGGCAGTCTACGACACCATGCGCGTGGTCGGCGTCGATGCCTATACCGACATGTACCCGCTGGCCGGCCTGATGCAGGATGCGCTGTGCTTTCCCCTGTACGACGGCGGCAACATGGGCGTGCGCCGTCGCCAGCTCCATGCGCTGCTGCGCTCGCCGGACTACGACGCGATGGCTTCGGCCGAGGCACGCGGGTGAGGCCGGCCTGCTCCGCTCTGGTGCCAATGGCCGTAGAAGCCATCGACGTGGATGCCGGCGATTTCGTTCCGGCACCGGAAGGCACCACGACCGGGCTGCCCATCGCTGAAAAACATAGGCAATGATCGAACGCGGCAACGCACTTGCATTCGGCCCCAAAGGCCGTATGTCTCCCAGGCGTTCCCGTCGATGGCAGGGCCGCCGCGCGGTAGCGAAGGTAGCAGGCCGCTATTTCAAGGATGGATCGCGCACCGCACCTCAAGCTGCGGGCTCGGCCTCGCGAGAAACATTCATCCAGTCGCTGCGCTACGCAATATCGAATCTATCCAGCGACACGCCCACCTCGTACAACCGCTTGAGCGAAGACCTGTGCCATGCTTCCCGTCTTCGCGCTTTTTCGTCGATTGCGTGGGCACATCAGTCGCACCTGGCAAACGCCTCTGTTCAGTCGGTGCAGGTCCTGAGCAGTCACATGCCACGAGACTTATGGGTGTTCGCGGTGTATGCGCAACGCCAGTTCAATAGCGCCGCGTTGCGAAGTTTCATGGACTTCCTTGCAGCGGGCGTCACCGGTCCCGCTTCTTGAATGGGCTGCGAGCAGAGATACGCCGAGCGGCGGGCTCTCGGCTATCTGGGCGATTGCACGTCTACTGGCGCGGGTGACCGCCATGGCGGCCCTTCTCACATCGATTACGTCTGAAGCGAGGGTTTACCCTTAATTCGCATTCGCCGCGTCAGCCGCGCGGCGAACTCGCGACGCCTTCGGAAATTTCGTCGGCCAAGCTTCGCAACAGAGGCACGTAGCGTGTAGCGATCTCCCGATCGGTCACGGCATTGTTCTGCAGGACCAGATTGATCGCCCCGATTGCATGCTCCCCGATCCGGATGGGAAAGCCCACCGCCGTCACGCTGGCCTCTGTCAGCCATTCGCCCCTGTTCATTGCATACCCGCGTCTGCGAGTTTCCCGCAGCACGCGTTTCACATACGCCGTGTCGCGTGCCATTTCTCCGATGGCGTCGGCGCGCTCCTGGAGCAGAGACAACGTGGCCTCCCGCTCTTCGTCGGCGCACCAGGCCAGCCAAGCCCGGCCGAGCGAGGAAACCAGCATGGGGATGCGAATGCCGATCGTCGCGCGGTGCTGCGACAGCATGCTCACGCGGTGGGTGGATTCGCGCACGATCATGAAGCCCCCGTCGGGCGTGGCCAGATCGCTCGGCCACGAAAGCGCCCGCAGGTGCGCACGCATGGCCGGCGCCGCCACCCGGTCTATCCAGTCGGCGCCGACGTATCCCTCAGACAGGCGCCTGACTTCAAAGCCCAAGGCATAGGACAACCCGTCGTCCTTGTGGTGTACCAACCCTTCGGTTTTCAGCGTCTCGAGCAGGCGCTTCACGGTCGTGCGGTGAAGCCCGGTGATGCGAGCCAGCTCGACCACTCCGCCGATGCCACCCGGCATCGCGTTCAAGGCACGCAGCACCGCCAATCCGCGGCTTAGTCCGCGCACTTCCCGATAGAGAGATGGGTCGCCGTATGCGGTGGACGTGGGCATGCGCGGAACTCTTTTCGGTGCACTGTGTGCACGGACTATACGGCTTGGAACCCGGCTCGGACACTGCCAACCGTTCGCAAGGAATGCGACCAACGCAATCTCACCAGCCCCGTTCAGGAGACATGATGACCATCACTCGCCGCACCCTGTGCGCCATTGCCGCACTGGGCTTCGCCGCCAGCCCATCCTGGGCACAGGAGTGGCCCGCCAAGCAGCCCATCAAGATCATCGTGCCGTATCCGGCAGGCGGCAATGCAGACTCGGCCGCGCGTGCAGTCGCGGAGGCGGCGTCTGCCAATCTGAAGAAGACGATCATCATCGACAACCGCCCCGGCGCGTCCTCGATCATCGGCACCGAAGTCGTGGCACGGGCGCCGGCGGACGGCTACACCATCGGCGTAGTTTCCGACTCGCACGCGATCAACCATGCGATGGCGAAACTCCCCAAGGCAGCCGACGTTCTCGGCGCCAAGGTGCCATACGACGCGATCAGGGACTTCGTTCCCGTGTCAGGAATGATCAGCGTGCCGCTGGTGCTTGTGGTGAACTCCAAAGTACCGGCGCGCACTGTCAAGGACCTGGTCCAACTGTCCAAGGACAACAAGAGCTCGGGCCTGAACTTCGGCACCATGGGAACGGGGAGCCCGTGGTTCATCCACATGCATCAGTTGCACAGCCTGACCAAGGCCGACTTTGTGGATGTTCCCTACAAGGGCCTGGCACCGGCGGCCACAGACCTCCTCGCGGGACAGATCGACACGATGGTCATGCCGGTGCACTACGCGCAGCAGTACATCAAGGCTGGCAAATTGGTGCCGATCGCCACGCTTGGCGCGCAGCGGCATCCGCTGCTGCCCGACGTTCCGACCTTGGCGGAGAGCGGATACCCGGGTTTGGTGATCTCCAACTACCTCTTCTTTGTTGCTCCCGCCGGGACGCCGCAGGCCATCGTCGACAAATTGGGCCGCGAGTTCAACGCGGCGCTCAAGCAGCCGGCCATGAAGGACAAGCTTGCCATCTCGGGCGATCCCTATCCCGCGGGCCCTGCCGAACTGACAGCGCGCGTGCGTCGCGACATCGAGACCTATGGCGCGGTCATCCAAGCGACCGTCAAATGACCGAGCAGGAAGCAAATCATGAACCGACCGGAAGAGTTTCAAACCGATGTGCTGGTGGTAGGCACGGGCCCGATGGGAGCGACGACCGCGCTTGCACTGGCAACATATGGCGTGCGCGTGCACGTCGTCAACCGCTACAACTGGACGGCTAACACTCCGCGTGCGCACATCACCAACCAGCGCGCAATGGAAGTGCTACGCGATCTGGGAGTTGAGCAGGAAGCGCGGCGCGATGCCACCCCCTGGGAATGGATGGGCGACACGCTCTTCACCACCAGTCTCGCCGGGCCTGAGATTGCTCGGCTGCGCACCTGGGGAACCGGCGACGATCGCATCGGAGACTACCTGCGGGGCAGCCCCTGCCCGATGATGGATCTTCCTCAGGACAAGATGGAGCCACTGCTGGTGAAGAAAGCCGCGGAGCGCGGCGCGGTCTTTTCCTTCAACACCGAATACCTGGGGCACGAACAGGATGCCACCGGCGTCACCATCATGTTGCGCGACCTTCTCAGTGATCGCGAGTACCAGTTGAGGGCGCGCTATCTGGTGGGCGCGGACGGCGCCAGATCCAAAGTCATGGACGATGCGGGCCTGAAGGTGGAGGGTCAACTGGCGCGCGCTGCGACAGCCTATGTCCTGTTCACCGCCGACCTCACGCGCTACGTCGCCCATCGACCGAGCATCCTGTATTGGATGGTGACTTCCGACACTTCGTTCGGCGAGATCGGCATGGGGCTGTTGCGTGCCATCGAACCGTGGAACCAGTGGATCGCAGGCTGGGGTTTCGACATGTCGAAGGGCGAGCCCGATTTCTCGCCGGAGGAAGTCAAGCGGAAGGTGCGCGTCCTCGTGGGAGACCCTGATCTGGAGATCAAGATCGACAGCACGTCTGTCTGGTATGTCAATCAGGCGCATGCGCCGGTCTATTCGTCTGGTCGAGTCTTCTGCGGCGGCGACGCAGTACATCGCCACCCGCCATCGAGCGGCTTGGGCTCGAACACGTGCATGCAGGACGCCTTCAACCTCGCGTGGAAGCTGGCGTTCGTGGTGAAAGGGCACGCCGGCGAGCATCTGCTGGACTCGTACACGCTGGAGCGCGCGCCAGTGGGCGCGCAGATTGTGAAGCGCGCCAATCAGTCGCGGCTGGACTATGCCCCGCTCAACCGCGCCTTCCGCAACTCGGATGCTCCGGATCCCCTCGCGGCGGGACTCGCCGAACTCACTGACCCAGGTCCGGCAGGCGCCGCCCGGCGTGCCGCGTTGGCCGAGGCATTGAAGTTGAAGAACCACGAGTTCAATGCCCAGGGTGTCGAACTCAACCAGCGCTGCGTGTCCGAGGCCGTCATTCCGGAGGCCGACAGCACCGAGGAGGTCTGGAAGCGCGACCCGGTGCTTCACGTCCAACCGACGACGCGCCCCGGTGCCAAGCTGCCGCACGCCTGGCTGGTGGGCAAGGACGGCCGTCGCGTGTCCACGCTCGATCTGGTGGGCAAGGGCAAGGTCTCCTTGGTAACGGGGATCGCTGGCCAAGCCTGGGAGGATGCCGCGAAGGAGATGGACCTGCCGTTCCTCCGCACCGTCGTGATCGGAAGGCCGGCTGCCCAGGACGTCTACTGCAGTTGGCATGCGGTGCGTGAAATCGATGAAGCGGGTGCCCTGCTGGTGCGACCCGATGGTGTCGTGGCATGGCGCCGGCATGTTGGTGTGGCCGATTCCACGCAAGCCCGGGAGGAACTTGAGCAAGCCCTGGCTTCGCTGCTGGACCAGAAGTCGCAGGTGTTGGAGGCAGCGTGATGGAACGCACTTTCCTGGGCATCTCGCATTCACCGCTCATGGGGCTCAACCCTGTCGAGCCAGCGGTCGACCAGGCACTGAAGACCGCCATTGCCAGCGCACGCGATCAGGTTTTGGCATTCGCGCCGGAGCTCGTCGTGCTCGTGGCGCCGGATCACTACAACGGTTTCTTCAATGAGCTCATGCCGCCGTTTTGCGTCGGCACGCAGGCGTGCTCGGTGGGTGACTATCTGACGCCGGCTGGAGACCTCAATGTGGATGCCGAGGCGGCTGTGGCACTGGCCACGCGCTTGATGGACGAGGGCTTCGACCTCGCCGTATCACGCAGCATGCAGGTCGATCATGGCTTTGCACAGTCACTGCAGCTTCTGTGGGGCGGCTTGGATACGCCACCGGTGCTGCCGATCTTCCTCAACGCCGTGGCCAAGCCGGGCATTCCGCGACTGCGCCGCTGTCGAGCGCTGGGCCAAGCCATCGGCCGCTTTCTCGACAACGAACCGCGGCGCACCCTTCTGATTGGCTCCGGCGGCCTCTCGCACGAGCCGCCGGTCCCCACGCTCTCGCATCCGGACCCGGCCGTTCGCGAACGCATTACGCACAAGCGCGAGCCAACGCCAGAGGAGCGCGAGGCTAAGACCAAGCGCGTCATGGCCGCTGGCCTGGCGCTGGCAGCCGGCGACAGCGCCATGAAGCCGATCAACCCGGACTGGGATCGCCGGTGGATGGATGGTCTGGTCGATGGCACGGCGGGCCTCGATGCGCTGTGTGCGATGAGCGAGGACAGCATCGAAAAAGAGGGCGGCCTGTCGGCGCACGAGTCCAAGACCTGGCTCGTGGCGCGCAGCGCCCTCACCTTGGACCGCCCGCTGACCTGCGCCTTGCGCCACTACCAGGCCATTCCGGAATACATCGCCGGCTTCGGCGTCATGTTGCTGAAGCAACCCAACTGAACAGGAAATCCAAATGGACCCCCGCATCGAACAGTGGGCCGAGCGCTTGCGCATGGCCGAGTCTCAACGAGAGCCGATTGCCCCTTTGCGCGACGAAATAGGCAGCGATCCGGATGGCAGCCTCGCCTACGCCATTCAGCAGGCCAACGTGGCGCATGCCTTGGCTCGGGGCCGACGGGTGGTCGGCCGCAAGATCGGTCTGACATCGCCTGCCGTGCAGCGCCAGCTTGGCGTCGATCAGCCCGACTTCGGCACGCTGTTCGCCGACATGCTCTATGGTGACGACGAAGAAATACCTCTCTCGCGCACGCTGCAGCCCAAGGTCGAGGCCGAAGTCGCGCTGGTTCTCGAGCGTGACCTGCTGGCGGCCGACACCACGCTGGTGGAACTCATCGGGGCCACGGCCTATGTCCTACCGGCCATCGAGATCGTCGGCAGCCGCATCGCCAACTGGAACATCCGGTTCGCCGACACGGTCGCCGACAACGCCTCCAGCGGCTTGGTCGCGCTGGGCGGCGTGCCCACGCAGCTCAACGGCCTGGACCTCAAGTTCTGTGGCATGACGATGCTGCGCGGCGAGGAGACGGTGTCTGGCGGAGACGGTGCAGCGTGTCTGGGCCATCCGCTGAACGCCGCCGTGTGGCTGGCACGCAAGTTGGCTTCGCTTGGCCAACCGCTGCGCGCGGGAGATCTCGTCCTTACGGGGGCGTTGGGGCCCATGGTTCCCGTACTGCCGGGCGACCACTTCGAGGCACGAATCGAAGGAGTGGGCAGCGTTCGCGCGCGCTTCTCCGCAGTATGAGCCATTCCACTACACCCGACGCCAGCGCTTCGACCGCGGCAGTTGCTTATCCAACCGGAACACATTCATGACCCGCAAACTGAAAGCCGCAATCATCGGCAGCGGCAACATCGGCACAGACTTGATGATCAAGATCCTGCGCCATGGCCGCCACATCGACATGGGGGCGATGGTCGGTATCGAAGCCTCATCCGACGGGTTGGCCCGTGCGGCACGCATGGGCGTGGCCACCACCCACGATGGCGTGGAAGGTCTCTCGCGCCTGCCCGTTTTCGATGACATCGACATCGTCTTCGACGCCACCTCGGCCGGCGCGCATATCAAAAATGATGCCTTCCTGCGCAGCCTCAAGCCGGAGATCCGCCTCGTGGATCTCACGCCCGCAGCGATTGGTCCGTATTGCATTCCCGTGGTCAACGGTCAGGCGCACCTTGACGCGCCCAACGTCAACATGGTCACGTGCGGCGGACAGGCCACCATCCCGATGGTTGCCGCCGTCTCCCGTGTGACGAAGGTTCACTACGGGGAAATCGTCGCCAGCATCTCAAGCAAGAGCGCGGGCCCCGGCACCCGCGCCAACATTGACGAGTTCACCGAGACCACGTCGAAGGCTATCGAAGTTGTCGGTGGCGCTGCCAAGGGCAAAGCCATCATCGTGCTGAACCCAGCGGAGCCGCCTTTGATGATGCGCGACACCGTCTACACACTGAGCGACTTCGCCGACGAGGATGAGATCGCGGCGTCTGTTGAACGCATGGCCGCCGAAGTCCAATCGTATGTGCCAGGCTATCGCGTCAAGCAGAAGGTGCAGTTCGACCGAATCGAGGCCGAGCACCCCATCCGGATCCCGGGTGTCGGTGCGCGCATGCACGGCCTGAAAACCTCCATCTTCCTGGAGGTCGAGGGCGCTGCTCACTACCTGCCCGCCTACGCCGGCAACCTCGACATCATGACCAGCGCAGCCTTGCGCACCGCCGAATCCATGGCCGAGCGGATGCTCGCGGCGGTGGCAGTCTGAAGGAGACACTGATGAGCCACCCACCCGAAAAGAAGATCTACATCTCGGATGTCACCCTGCGTGACGGCAGCCACGCCATTCGCCATCAATACAGCGTGGAGCAGGTCAAGCAGATTGCCAAGGCGCTCGACGACGCAAAAGTCGACTCCATCGAAGTCGCGCACGGTGACGGCCTGCAAGGCGGCAGTTTCAACTACGGTTTCGGCGCTCACACCGATGTCGAATGGATCGAGGCGGTCGCCAGTGTGGTCAAGAGCGCGAGGATCGCAACGTTGCTGCTGCCTGGCATCGGAACTGTTCACGACCTCAAGGCGGCCTATGAAGCAGGCGCCCGAATCGTTCGCGTAGCTACACATTGCA
>Ga0068853_100002170_pt1 | contig 14611 bp, 23 predicted proteins | sample KBSCornC32_FD_65655 | JGI IMG/M metagenome (GOLD analysis project Ga0068853, IMG submission 65655) | Corn rhizosphere microbial communities from Kellogg Biological Station, Michigan, USA - KBS Corn C3-2 | ecosystem: Host-associated > Plants > Roots > Rhizosphere > Soil ...
AAAATATCCGAAGCTTAGCGGGCGCTGGCCAGTTCGCCGCCGGTCCCCGAGGTCACCGACGCCAGCGGGAAGGCAACCCGCGATCTATCGACAGTGCCTGCGACGCGGCTGTTACGGACGTCGAGCGCGAAGCTGCGACCGCCCGGATAATATTGGCCGCGGATGTGCTTGGCGCCGTCCTTCTCGGAAACGGTGTATACATAGGTATAGCCGTCCTTCTGGAAGCGGAGCTGCTCCGACTTGGCAACGGCGGCGGTCGACGCGAGCACCGCGACGGTGGCGGCGGCAAGTGCAAAAATCTTCATGAACGATCTCCTTTTTCAGAAGCCGTTCCAGTCATTCCTCATTCCTATTCGCAAACCCCGATTGCCCTGATCGCTGCGATGCAGCAAATGCAAAAGACGGTTAGCAACTTGCAATTGTTGCAACGCAAACAGGATCGCCGATTCCCGGCAGCCGGAGCACGTCAGCGGCATGCGACGAAAACAGGGGCGCCCAAGGAATTGGACGCCCCCGGTTTTGATTGCTTCTGATGCAGTGGATCGGAGCCTGCGCTCAGACCGAAGCGAACAGATAGCCGGCCACGGGGACCAGCGTCAGCATCGATGACAGCGCTACGGCGCCCAACATCGGGATGATTTTCATTGTCTTTACTCCAACGGACAGATTTATATTTTTCTCTCTCCCAGCTCGTTGGCGGCGATCTATGTTGCGATGCACAAACCCGCAAGTGCAAAGCCGGTCGCCCTAGTGCATTTTTTGCAATCACCTGTTCGATTTTTGCGAGAGCTCGACAATGCGGGCATATTCCTCGGCGGTTACGGGCGCCACCGACAGCCGCGACTGACGCACGATCGCCATGCCGGAGAGTAGCGGGTCCGCCTTGATCATCTTGAGCGTTACCGGCGCCTTCAGCCGCTCGACCGGCGCGACGATCACCGCGATCCATTTGCCCGTGCCGTCGGTGCTGTCCGGCGCCGCCTCGCGCACGATCTCCATGACGCCGACGCACTCCAGCCCGATGTTGCTATGATAGAAGAGCGATCGGTCGCCGACTTTCATCGCCTTCATGTTGAGCTGCGCCGCATGGTTTCGCACCCCGTCCCATTCCGCCTGCCCCTTCGCGACGAGGTCGTCCCAGGAAAAGGCGTCGGGCTCGGACTTCATCAGCCAGTAGTTCATGCGGGGGCTCCTGTGCGGGGTGATGCCTCTTATTTCGCGGCGGTTAGCGAGTGGCAAGCGGCGGGGCTTGCCGCAACGGGCTTTCCCCTTCCCGAAATGGCTTTATTTGTTTTCCGCATTTTCCGAGCCAGCAGATGATGCCATCTGCTTCGAAAATGCTCTACCATTACGACAATGACGATCTCCACCTTTTCGATGCGCGCCCTGGACGGCGACGCCTTTGCCCGCGCGCTTGGCGAGTCGTTCCGCACCTATGGGTTCGCGATGATCAGCGATCATGGCATCGACGACGCGCTGGTCGCGCGCGGATGGAAGCAGGCCCGCGATTTCTTCGCCCTGCCCGAGGCGATCAAGCGCCGCTACATCCTGCCCGGCGGGCGTGGCCAGCGCGGCTACACGGCCTTTGGTGTCGAAATCGCCAAGGGCGCCGCCCTCTCCGACCTCAAGGAATTCTGGCATGTCGGACGCGACCTGCCGGCGGGATCGCCGCTGGCCGCGACCATGCCGCCCAATGTCTGGCCGGATGAACTGCCCGGCTTCACCGCAACGATGCGCGACCTCTTCGCCGCGTTCGACCGGATCGGCAATCGCGTGCTGTCGGCCATCGCCGTCCACCTCGGCCTGACGCCCGACTGGTTCGACGATCCGGTCCGCGACGGCAACAGCATCCTGCGCCTGCTCCATTATCCGCCCATCTCCGCGGAGGCACCGGGCGTGCGCGCGGAGGCGCATGAGGACATCAACCTCATCACCCTCCTGCTCGGCGCGGAGGAGAGCGGCCTGCAATTGCTGGGGCGTGGCGGCGACTGGATCGACGTGGCCCCGCCGCCGGGGGCGCTGGTCGTCAATGTCGGTGACATGCTGCAGCGGCTGACCAACCATATGCTGCCCTCGACCAGCCACCGCGTCGTCAACCCGCCGCCGGAACGGCGCGGCAAGCCCCGTTATTCCATGCCCTTCTTCCTGCATCTGCGCCCCGACTTCCTGATCGAGCCGCTGCCCCAGTGCGTCGATGCCGCCCATCCGGTTCGCGAACCGCCGATCAGCGCCGGGGAGTATCTGAACGAGCGTCTCACCGAAATCGGCCTGACGAAAGCATGACCGCTGGCCTGCTCACCTCCGCCTTGCTGATGAGCGCGATCGTGGGCGTGCGCTATCTCCTCACCAGCGGCGGCTTCGCGCTGGCGACGATGCGCGTGCGGCCTGGCCTCTATCGCGGTCTGGGGCGGCAGATGCGCGGCGAGATCGGCTGGTCGCTGCTCAGCGCCCTCCTCTACGGCATACCCGCCGGGGTCGTCGCCTGGGGGTGGCAGGCGCATGGCTGGACGCGCATCTATGCGGACGTCCAAAGCCTCCCGTTCTGGTATATGCCCCTCTCGATCCTGCTCTACCTCGCGGTGCATGATAGCTGGTTCTACTGGAGCCACCGGCTGATGCATCGTCCGCTGTGGTTCCGCATCGCCCATGCCGTCCACCATGCGAGCCGCCCGCCGACCGCCTGGGCGGCGATGAGCTTTCACCCCTGGGAGGCGCTGACCGGCGCGATCGTCATTCCGGCGCTCGTCTTTGTCATCCCCATCCATATCGCCGCACTCGGCGCGGTGCTCGCCATAATGACGCTGATGGGCGTTACCAATCACATGGGGTGGGAGTTATTCCCGCGCCGGGTCGTGGAAGGGCCGATCGGTCGATGGGTCATCACGGCGACGCACCATCAGAGGCATCATGACGCCTATAAGGGAAATTATGGCTTGTATTTCCGTTTCTGGGACCGGCTTTGCGGAACGGATCTCGGCCTTGGTTCCTGGACGGACGGCGTTTCTGGCCGCAGGCCTGCTGCTGCTCGCGGGGAATAATGGTCCGGTCGATCAGGCCGCGATCGCTCCTACAATCGTCGCCGGTCACGGTACGGAAGCCAGCCTCATCGTCAGTTTCGCCGGACTTCGCTCGGCCAGGGGGCTGATGCGCGTGTGCCTCACCCGCAATCCCCGCTTCTTTCCCGGCTGCGACAAGGATCCGGATGCCTTCAAGGCCAGTGTCGCGGCCGGTCCCACCGCGAATTTGCGCATAACCGGCATCGCCAGCGGCGATTATGCGCTCAGCGTCGTGCACGACGAGAATGCGAATGCGCGCGCCGACATGCTGCTGGGCATCCCGCGCGAGGGCGTGGGCTTTTCGGAGAATCCCCGCCTTCTGTTCGGACCACCGACCTTCCGTGCGGCGCGCTTCCACATCGGCGGGCAGGATGTCGCCAAGCTGGTTCGCATCCGCTATTTTCTTTAGGGCATCGAGCATTGAATAAGAACCGTTCGGGCTGAGCTTGTCGAAGCCTTGTTCTTTTCTTCAAAAAGAACAGCCCTTCGACTTCACTCAGGGCGAACGGAAGGTGAGGTGATCCCGATTTAACGCAGCTCACTCCCAGGAGACAATTTCCGATGCCCGAAAATCACACTCCCGCCCCGAACGGATCGCGGACCGACTCGGCAGCGCAACCAAAATCCGGTTTCATGGTTGTGGCGTAATGATCCAGACCCCGCGCCTCCGGCTCCCCTTCGCCCTTCTCCCCCTCCTGATCGCCGCGCCCGCCTTCGCGCAGGACCGGCCCACCGGCCCCACGGTGTTCGATGGCGACTTTCTGATCGTCGGCGGGGGCGTCGCCTACGGCCCCAGCTATGAAGGGTCGGACGCCTATGTCGCCTTCCCCGTGCCCGCCGTCGCCGGCAGGCTGGGCGGGATCGGTATTTCCCCGCGCCCCGGCGGCCTCGCGCTCGACTTCATCAATGATCCGCGGGACGCCAAATTCAGCTTCCAGCTCGGCCCGGCCGCGCGCATCCGCTTCGACCGCAACCGGCAGATCAAGGATCCGGTGGTCGCGGCGCTGGGCAAGCGCGACGTCGCGGTCGAGGTTGGCGGCAATGCCGGCTTCAGCATCAACCGCATCACCAACCCCTATGACAGCCTGACCTTCGGCGTGGACGTGCGCCACGACGTTGCCGGCGCGCATGACGGCCTGGTGATCGCGCCCAACGCATCGTTCCAGACGCCGCTCAGCAAGGGCAGCTTCGTGGCGATCAACGTCGGCGCGGAGCATGTCGACGGCAAATATGCGCGCTATTATTACAGCGTGACACCCGGCGAGAGCCTTGCCTCCGGCCTGCCTGTCTATGGCGCGCGCGGCGGCTGGAAGAATGTGAGCGTCGGCACCCTCGCCGCCATCGACCTCGATGGCGACCTGACCAACGGCGGTTTCTCGATCTTCGCCGGCGGCAATTACTCCCGGCTGCTCGGCAATTTCGAGCGCGCGCCGGTGGTGTCGATCCGGGGCACGCCGGACCAGTTCACCGGAGCGGTCGGCATCGGCTATAACTTCTGACCCTCTCGCCGCATCCGGCCTCAAGGGCTGGACGCGGCCCTCCACTCCGATTATGCTGATGGCGAATACCCCGGGGAGCCGCTTGGCTGAGAGGTGGGACTGGCGCCCCACGACCCGCAGAACCTGATCCGGCTAACACCGGCGGAGGGAGGGCGGCAGCGGCTATACCGGCATGCTCTACCCTTCTGCATAAGGAGGAGATACGCATGGCCGATAGTCCCGCCCGCACCGAACTGACCGTCACCACCGGCCCGATCCGTGGCAGCAAGAAAATCCACGTCCCCGCCGCCGGCAACCCCGACGTTCTCGTCGCCATGCGCGAGATTCATCTGGAGCCGGGCTGCGGCGAGGCGCCCGTGCGCGTATACGACACCTCCGGCCCCTACACCGACCCGGCGGTCCGGATCGACATCATGCGCGGCCTGCCGCAACTGCGCCGCGACTGGATCGTCGGGCGCGGCGATGTCGAAAGCTATGACGCGCGCGATGTGAAACCGGAGGACAATGGCCTTACCGGCCCCGACCGTGCGAAAGGCGTCGAGCCCTTTCCGCATGTTGTCCGCCAGCCGCTGCGCGCGAAGGCCGGCGCCAACGTCAGCCAGATGCACTATGCCAAGCAGGGCATCATCACGGCGGAAATGGAATATGTCGCCGAGCGCGAGAATCTGGGCCGTGCCCGCCTGAAAGAGTATATTCGCGACGGGCAGGACTGGGGCGCGAGCATTCCCGATTATGTGACGCCCGAGTTCGTCCGCGACGAGATCGCGCGCGGTCGCGCCATCATCCCCAACAATATCAACCACCCCGAATCGGAGCCGATGGCGATCGGCCGCAACTTCCTGGTCAAGATCAACGCCAACATCGGCAACTCCGCCGTCGCCTCGTCGGTGGCGGAAGAGGTGGAGAAAATGGTCTGGTCGATCCGCTGGGGCGCGGATACGGTGATGGACCTCAGCACCGGCCGCAACATCCACGACACGCGCGAATGGATCCTGCGCAACAGCCCCGTGCCGATCGGCACCGTGCCCATCTACCAGGCGCTGGAGAAGGTCGGCGGCATCGCCGAGGATCTGACCTGGGACATCTTCCGCGACACGCTGATCGAACAGGCCGAGCAGGGGGTGGATTATTTCACCATCCATGCCGGCGTGCGGCTCGCCTATATCCCGATGACCGCCAAGCGCGTGACCGGCATCGTGTCGCGCGGCGGGTCGATCATGGCGAAATGGTGCCTCAGCCACCACAAGGAATCGTTCCTCTACGAGCATTTCGACGAGATCACCGAGATCTGCAAAGCCTATGACATCGCCTATTCGCTGGGCGACGGCCTGCGCCCCGGCAGCATCGCGGACGCCAATGACGAGGCGCAGTTCAGCGAACTCTATACGCTGGGCGAACTGACCAGGCGCGCCTGGGAACAGGATGTGCAGGTGATGATCGAGGGGCCGGGCCATGTGCCCATGCACAAGATCAAGGAGAATATGGACAAGCAGCTCGCCGCCTGCGGCGAGGCGCCCTTCTATACGCTTGGGCCGCTCACCACCGACATCGCGCCCGGCTATGACCATATCACCAGCGGCATCGGCGCCGCGATGATCGGCTGGTACGGCACGGCGATGCTCTGCTACGTCACGCCCAAGGAGCATCTGGGCCTGCCCGACCGCGACGATGTGAAGGTGGGCGTGGTGACCTACAAGCTCGCCGCCCATGCCGCCGATCTGGCGAAGGGGCACCCCGCCGCGAAGGTGCGCGACGACGCCCTCTCCCGCGCCCGCTTCGAGTTCCGCTGGCGCGACCAGTTCAACCTGTCGCTCGACCCCGATACGGCCGAGCAATATCACGACCAGACCCTGCCGGCGGAAGGCGCGAAGACGGCGCATTTCTGCTCCATGTGCGGCCCGAAATTCTGCTCGATGAAGATCACGCAGGAAGTGCGCGATTTCGCGGCGAAGCAGAATCAGCCGAGCGACCAGTTCATCGCCGCCGATGATGCGCAGAAAGGCATGGACGAGATGAGCGAGACGTTCCGGGCGAAAGGTGGGGAGATTTATCTGCCCGCCGCCGAATAGCGTCTCAAATAGCCACAAGTCCCTCCCCTTACGCGCGGGGGGACTTGTGTTTGCTCCGTCATAAGGTGTTAAGCTGCGTCCCTTATGGGGGGATGTCATGGAGCCTGTTCTACTTTGGATCGCCATTATCGTCGCTCCGCTGATTTCGGCGGGGATCGTCGGGATCGCCATGTCGATTTTCATGGACCGCGAGCGAACGCGCATCCTCGGCGAGGTTCGCACCCTCTCCACGCGCCACCTGAGCGCGCTCAAACAGCTTCAGAGCGAGAATGGCCGCGCGCTCCAGGCGTTGAAAGCCGAGTGGATCGAGGCGAACGCCGCGCCGACGCGCGAACTTTCGGATCAGGCCCCGCCCGTGCCTGAAGAGGATGCCCCGCCGGCTTCCGAGCAAAGCATCACACGGGATTGAGCAACCGATGATGCCATCTGCTGCGAAATGCCCTAACATTCCGCATGCTTCCTGACCGCGACCAAACCCAGCGCCACCTGATCCTGCTGGGCATCATTCTTTTTCTCCTCGGTCTCTTCACTGGCCTTGCGATCGGCGCTGTCGCCAATCCACGCATGGGCCTGTCCGCGCATCTCGAAGCCCTGCTCAACGGCAGCTTCCTCATCGCATTGGGCGCGGCATGGCAGCATGTGCATTTGCGGCGCGGGCCGGAGCGGCTGGCGTTGTGGCTGCTCTGCTATGGCGCCATCGCCAATTGGGCGCTCACCCTCCTCGCCGCTGTGTGGGGGACCAGCGGACGGACGCCGATCGCGGGCGCAGGTCATCATGGCACGGCGTGGCAGGAAATGGTGATGGGCGCGGGACTGATCTCGCTGGTCATCGCGATGATCCTTGGCGTCGGCATCGTCGCGGTCGGCCTGCTGTCACGGCGCCCTTGACGCAAAGCGGGATCGCGGATAAAAGAACATATCATGAACATTGAAAGGAAGCTGATCCATGCAGTTTCCTCTCTTCGGTGCAGCCTTCTCCCAGCAGACGCCGCATGACGCCGGTCCTTCCGACGACCTTCTCCCCAATATGCTCTATGTCGTGCTGAAGCCGACGACCGAACTTGCCAAGGCGGTGGGGAGTTTTTCCGAGACCGCGACCAGCCGTCCGCCGGACCTGCTCCACGTCACGATCCAGCCGATCGGCAGCCGCAACTGGATCACTGATGTGGACATTGACGCGGCGCGGCGGGCCTTGTCGCGCCTGTCCCATGCCCCTTTTCTCATGCTGTTCGACCGCATCGAAGGCGGAAACACCATGGCGCTGCGCGGCGGTCTTCAGAATTGCGTGGCGCAGTGCTTTCGCCTCGCGGTTCTCGACGCCCTGTCCGGCCATTTCCACCATTTACCGCGCTATGACTTACGGCCGCACATGACCCTGAACTATCGGGGCAATAGCGCTGGCCGGCTGCTCGACCAGCCGATCGCCTGGATGGTGGATGAATTCCAGCTGATCGAAAGCGTCCACGGCGAAACGCGCCACATCGAATGGGGCCGTTGGCGGCTTCAGGACGGCTGACCCTTCCCCGCCTCCGGCAAAGCCGATACACATCCGTAACGGTCGCGTCGTCCGCGGCCACGGGGGAGCCGGGCATGATCCTGGGACTATCGCTCGCGGTCGCTCTGGTCGCGCTCTATGGCTCCCACCTCGCCGGGCGCTGGCGGTCCATCTATCTGGCGAGCGCGCTGTTCGCGCTCTATCTCAACATTTTCGTGCTTGTCGTGCAGAGCTTCCAGAAGATCGGCTTCCTGAACCGCTTCGCGCCCACAGGCACGGAGCCGCCCTTCTTCGCCGCGCAGGGGATCGCGCTCGCGCTCTTCTTCACGCTGGCGGTGCGCGCCATCCAGCGGCCCACGGTTTAGGCCCCGGCTTAGAGCATTGAGCTTTATATAGGAACCGTTCACCCTGAGCGAAGTCGAAGGGCGCTGCTGAGCGGAGACGAAGCTTTCTCGCTTCGCTCGAATAAGGGCTTCGACTTCGCTCAGCCCGAACGGTTGGAAGGCGCTTCCGATTTACAGCACGATGCTCTAGCCGTTTTTCATATTCTCCAGCCCGCGCACGACCCCGGTCTTCTGTGAGGGTTGCGAGGCGTTCTGCTTGGGCGCCTTTTCCGCCTTGGGCTTGCGGATTTCCTTGGTCGATTTCTTTTGCGACTTGGCCATGGCGAGTCCTCTCGATCTGTTCTCATCACGGGCGGCGTGCCCCGTGTCAATCATCCTACGCCTTTATGCGCCGCGCCGCGCCCCCAAACGCAGCTGTGCCTCTCGTTACGCTTTCATGCTATATCCCGCGCGGAGCGAGGAGGGAGAGAGACGATGAAACCATCAACGCGGGCACTGGCAGGCTTGGTTGCCCTGGACGCATTGCTGCTGGCGGGGATCGCGTGGCTGATCCTGCAGGTGCGGACGGGAGCGTTTCATGCCCCCGATCCGGCCGAGGCGATCACCACCATCACCAGCATCGGCGGCGGCGCCATCGGCATCGTCACCGTGCTGCTCGGCCTCGCCTTTGCCTATCATAAGCGCAAGGGCCGCTGATCCGGCTATGCCGTCAGCGTTTTTTCCAGCGTTATCTCGCAGTTGAGCAATTTGGAGATCGGGCAGCCGGCCTTGGCTTCATCGGCGATGCGCGCGAAATCCGCTTCCGAAATGCCGGCGACGGTCGCCTTGAGCACCAGCGCGGATTTGGTGACCTTGAAGCCGGCGTCGTCCTTGTCGAGCGTCACCGTGCAACTGGTCTCCAGCGTGCCGTCGCTGAACCCCGCGCCCGCGAGCGCAAAGCTCGTCGCCATGGTGAAGCAACTGGCATGGGCGGCGGCGATCAATTCTTCGGGATTGGTGCCCGGCTGCCCCTCGAATCGCGTGCCGAACCCATAGGGCTGGTCGGACAGCACGCCCGATTTGGTGGTGATGCTGCCCTTGCCGGCCTTGCCGAGGCCTTCATATTTTGCCGATGCGCTGTTCGTGGTCATGTTGCGGTTCCTTACGACGATTGCCTGTCCGTCGCCCAACGGCTGAGGAGCCGAAACGTTTCACTGCCGTATCATGATGCGCGAACATAGACCGCCCGACGATCATGGGCCGCCGACGAAACCCCCGCGATCGACATCCATCAGCACCTCGCCCTCATCCTCCCCGTCCCAATAATGCGCGCGCTCGGCATGAACGCGGATGAGGACGAGACCAGGTGTGTCCACGCCTTGCTGGAACCAGCTATCAAGGTCCTTGGTCCAGTGCTGCTCGAACTGAGCCTTGTCGCGGATCAGTTCCGCGCGCCCCTCCACCGCCACGAACAGCGGCCGAAGTCCCAATAGCCCGGCCTTGCCCTGAAAGGTCAGGCCGACCTGCGGATCACGCGCGATGTCGCGGACCATAACCGTATCGTCCGTCGTGAAATAATAGCTGTCGCCATCATAGTCGACGTCGCTGTTATTGCTCATCGGCCGCGAACCGATCTGGCCGCCCTCGGCGCGGGTGGACAGCATGGCGAAGTCGATGTCCTTCATCACCTTGGCGAGATCCTCGAGCGATCGGCTGGGCATGACACTCTCCTGTGGTTTTGGATAATAATGTACGGGACCGACATTGGGTCCACAAGCCACGGACACCGGGGGCACGCCCCCCGACGGGCGTCGCCATGCGGGGGCGGCACCGGACTTGCCGGCCTCTCCGTCCGTCGCGCCGGCTTTGTCCGTGGGTGGACAAGGCGGGTTGCCCCGGACTAGCGTGGCGCGCTCACCATCATGACGCGCCGGTCCCGCCCGGCCCAGCGACGGAGACGATCATTGCCCCTGCGCGGTTCCGCGAGACGGCTCTCCCTCTCCTGCGCCCTGATCGTCCTGCCCGCCGCGCCCGCCGCCGCCGAACTGCCGCCCGCCGTCGAAGCGATGATCCGCGAAGCCGGCCTCAGCGGCGACCAGAGCACCCTCGATGCGGTCGTGAAGGTGGCGAAGGCGACCAATCCCAGCGAAACCGCCACGATCGACGCGCTGGCGAGCCGCATGCGCACGGTGGTCAAGACCAAGGTCAGATATGAGCGCGAGATGCAGCTCGCCACCCAGACTTTCTTCGACGGCTGGAAGGGCGAGGGGCAGCTCGGCCTCGGCCTGACCAGCGGCAACACGAACGAGACCAGCGGCGTGGTCGGTCTTTCGCTCAAGAAGGAAACGGTGCAGACGCGGCACAAGGTGGCGGCGCTGCTCGACTATCTCAGGACCAACGATGTCACCACGCGGGAACGGTTCGCGGCGAGCTATGCGCTCGATTATCTGTTCAGCGACAATCTCTACACCTATGGCATCGCCGGCTGGGAGCGGGATCGCTTCGCGGGCTATGCCCGGCGCTTTACCGAATCGCTCGGCATCGGCCTGCGCGCCATCGACCGGCCGAACATGACGCTGGACCTCGACGCCGGGCCGGCCTTTCGCCAGACGCTGTTCACCGACGGCACCAGCGCGAACGAGATCGGGCCGCGCGCCTCGCTCGCCTATAAATGGACATTGGCGCGGGGCATGACCTTCACCGAGGACGCATCGGTGGTCTATGATGACGGTGGCACGACCTTCATCGCCAACACCGCTGTCACGTCGAAGATTACCGGCAGGCTGTCGGGGCGCATGTCCGTAAAGGTCCAGACGGAAAGCAACCGCCCCGTTGGCGCGAAGCCCACGGACACGGCGACGCGCGCGGCGTTGGTTTATACTTTTTAGGTGGGGGTGCCGAGCGCCATCGCGGATCCTCAAAATCCTCCCCCGTGGGAGGGAGGATCTGGGATGTCCGCTACCCTGCCCCCGCTCAGGGGTTGCAGCCCAGACTCAGGCTGGTGCCGTCCTTCTTGACGATGCGCACGCCGTTCCGGTCGATGCCGGGAGCCACCTCGGCGTGGATATTGTCCAGATCGGGCTGCCCCTCCTTGTGGAAGGCGAGGATGAATTTGCGCTGGCCGAGCAGCAGGCTTTCGTCGAGCGGCTTGCAGCCGGTGCTCTTGGTCATGCGCATGCCCGCGAGATTGCCGTCGATGTCGTAGAGCGCGTCGAAGCCGAAGTCGGCGGTGATGTCCGTCACATCCTTGATGCCGGGGCATTCGCGCTTCACCGCGGCACAGACCTGCTCGGTCTCCGGCTCCTCATGCGGGCCGAGCTTCCAGCGCGGCTCGGGCGAGAAAGAGAAGGGCTGGGGTGGATCAGCCGCCGGGGCGGCGGAGGCCATCGTCATGCCTGCAAGCACCGCCATGATTCGCCAAGCCCCGATCCGCATGCCCGCTCCCCTCGATAGTCGGACGGAATCTATCAGCCGCGCGATGCGGTGTCAGGAGAAAAGAAGGATCGGCAGGGCGCGATTGTCTACGGACATGCGAAAAGGGCGGTCGCTCCTGGCGCCCGCCCCTTCAAGATCACCTCGCGGGACGCAGGCGCCCGGCAAAATGCCTTACTTGATCTTCGCTTCCTTGAACTCGACATGCTTGCGCACGACGGGGTCATATTTGCGGAAGCTGAACTTCTCGGTCTTCGTGCGCGGGTTCTTCTTGGTAACATAGAAGAAGCCGGTGTCAGCGGTGCTGACCAGTCTGATCTTCACGGTGGCTGGCTTGGCCATGGCCCGATCCCTCTGGAAATCTAGTAGAAAACAAAAAGCGGCGCCGAACGCCGCTCGTCTCAGAGGCGGCTCCTTGCGCGAAAGGCCGGGGCAAGTCAAGCCTCTTCCCCCGCGCCCCTGCGTAACCCGCCCTTAACCATAGGCGCGCATCATCCCTCCCGTGCCCGCATGGGCCATAGGGGGAACCAATGTCACATGATGCGATGATGATGATCCGCAGCGACCTTGTCGACCGAATCGACGGGATCGCGGCAGCCTCCAGCAAGATCGGCCTCGCTGCCCTGTGCGAACAGATCGACGCGATTCGCCGTATCGCCCGCCTGCATCGGCTGGACGTGGTGGAGGGCCTCGCCAGCCTGATCGAAACCGCCACCGCCTATCATGGCCATGGTCCCGTCATCCTCTCCTATCTCGACCTGATGCGCGACGCGGTCACATCCGAGGCGCAGGACAGCCATGCGCAAGCGGCCTATGCCGCGACGCTCTCGCTGCGCCTCAGCGCCTGACCACCGCGCTCGCGCGCCCACCCTTGTCATGGACGCACTCCTCCTCGCCCTCCTGTTGACGCTCGCGCTGGACCAGGGCGCGGGTACGCAGGCGCTGGCCGCGCAAATCGGCCACGGGAACAACAGAGGCGGGCCGGTGGCCGGGCTGGTCCTGATGGTCGCGGTCAACGCCATCATCGCGGCGGCGATGGGGAGCGCGATCGCCGCCTTGCTGATCGCGGAGGCCAGGCTGCTGTTCTTTGCCATCGCGCTGCTACTGGGCGCATTCGGGCTTTTCACGGCGTCCCTCCGCCCCCGTCATCGCCCCGCCAGCCTGCCGGAGACGCGCCCCGGACGCGCCCTCATGACCTTCGCGCTGCGCCGCGCGGGGGAGAATGGCGCCTTTGCGGTCGCCGGCGTGGCCGCGCTCACCGGCACGCCGATCCTTGCCGCCATCGGCGCGATGCTGGGCGGCTGGGCCTCGCTGGTTCCGCCGCTCGCGCTGGGCGGCCGCTATGTCGGAAGCCATATCCTGCGCGGCGTCCAGCCGGTGGCGGGCCTCGTCCTGCTATGCGCCGGTATCTGGTGCGCGGCGGGCGCCTTGCGCCTGATCTAGCGCCATCGCCTGGATCGATCACAGTCGGCGACAAAAAAGGCCGGGTCTCAGAAGCAACCTTACTGGCGGATCGTGGTTGCTGGCGATAACGGTTCAGCAACGACCCCGCACCGGGGACAGCCACGACAGAAAGGATTCACGATGCCCAAGTCCGACCTGCAAACCCCCACCGACCTGTCATCCAACGCGACCGGCAGCGTAGCCCAAGCGCTGAACGGATTGCTGGCGGATTATTATGTGCTCTACCTCAAGACGAAAAATTTCCACTGGCATGTGTCCGGCCCGCATTTCCGCGACTATCATCTGATGTTCGACGAACAGGCGACGGAAATCCTCGCCACGACCGATCTGGTTGCCGAGCGTGTGCGCAAGACCGGCAATGTCACCCTGCGATCCATCGGCGACATCGGCCGTCATCAGTCGCTGAGCGACAACGACGCCGAATTCGTCAGCCCCAAGGACATGCTGGCGGAACTGCGCGAGGATAATCTGAAAGTGGTCGAGTCGCTGCGCGCCGCCAAGGCTGTCGCGACCGAAGCGGGCGACAATGCCACCGAAGGCATCATCGACGACTGGACCGACCAGGCCGAACAGCGGGCATGGTTCCTGTTCGAGGCGGCGCGGGGAGCCTGACGGCCGGTGATTGTCCTGCCGCCATGATTTCAGGCGGCAGGGCACGACTTTACAAGCATGTTCGCGCGATTCCCATGTTTCGCGCGATTCCGGCCAACCTTTAGAGCGATCTGCGTGAAATCGGGATCACCTCTGCGCCCGTTCGCCCTGTTCGAACGAGGCACGTGACTCGTTGAATGTCGAAGGGCTGTTCTTCTCGAAGGCAAGGGCAAGGCTTCGACACGCTTAGCCCGAACGGCTCTTATTTACGGCCCGATGCTCTGAATGCAGCGCTGGCCGCTTACGCGATGCGCCAGACGCCGAGACCGAACATCAGCGAAATAGCCACAGCGACCACGAAAATGGCGATCACCGCGATGCGGCCGAAGCCCCCGCGATTTTCGACATGCGTTGGCGTCCAGTCAATGTCGCGAGAATCCACCATGGTCCAACCTCCTGCCAAATCATGATAGGCGAACCAACGCGGCGCGAAATCGTTGCTTCGCGCATCGCTTCGCTGGCTCCCTTTATATGGCAACCGGTCGATCCATCGGACGAGCCGAGCCGCCTCTCCACAGGAGGCAGCCCACGGAACACCCATTCACCATGAACGGACGTAGCCAGCATCCTGTTTCAACCACTGCAAACAAAAAGGGCCGGGATGCAATCACACCTCGGCCCC
>Ga0068853_100002173_pt1 | contig 14608 bp, 6 predicted proteins | sample KBSCornC32_FD_65655 | JGI IMG/M metagenome (GOLD analysis project Ga0068853, IMG submission 65655) | Corn rhizosphere microbial communities from Kellogg Biological Station, Michigan, USA - KBS Corn C3-2 | ecosystem: Host-associated > Plants > Roots > Rhizosphere > Soil ...
CGCGTTGCGGTGACCGGCAGGGTTACAGCCGGCGATTCGGCGATTGCCGGTGCGACGGTTCAGGTGAAGGGGCAGCGGGACGCTGTTCAGTCGGGTGCTGATGGCCGGTTTGCGTTGAGCGCGCCGAGGGGGGCGACGCTGGTCATTAGTTATGTCGGCTATGCGAAGGAGGAGGTCCGGGCCGATACCAAATTTATGCTCGTGAACCTGAAGCAGGCTGTGCAGCAGGGGAGCGAGGTCGTTGTAGTGGGATATGGCGTGCAGAAAAAGGCTACGCTGACGGGCTCGATCTCTCAGGTATCGGGATCGGAGGTGGCGGTGAGTCCTTCTCCCAATGTCGGCGCTTCGCTGGCGGGAAAGCTGCCGGGTTTGATCGTGAGTCAGCCTGTGGGAGAGCCGGGGAAGGACGATCCGAATATCCTTATCCGCGGGCTGGCGACGCTGGGGAATGCTTCGCCGCTGATCATTATCGACGGCGTAGAGCGGGGGTTGATCACTCGTCTGGATCCTGATGATATCGAGAGCGTTTCGGTGCTGAAGGATGCTTCGGCAGCCATTTATGGCGCCAGGGCGGCGAACGGGGTTATTCTTGTAACGACGAAGGCCGGGAAGAAGGGAAAGACGGCCTTTAATTTCAGCTATAACTATGGTATTCAGAATGTGACCAAGATCCCGAAGATGCTGGATGCGGCCACGTACGCGCAGGTATATAACGAGGGCTTGTTCTACAGGGAGGGGCGGCCGGCGAATTTTACTCCATTTTACTCTGATTCGGCGATACAGAAATTTAAGAACGGGTCGGATCCCATCAATTATCCGAACACCGACTGGGTGAAGCAGGTGCTAAAAACATCCCATGTGCAGAAGATCGGCATCCAGGCGAGTGGGGGATCTGACGCGGTGAGGTATCTGTTATCGTTCGGTTCGACGACGCAGGACGGTGATTTCCGGCACAATCCGGATAATTATCATCAGTATAATACCCGTATCAGGGTGGATGCGGACCTGACGAAGAATCTGACTGTGGGGGCGAATATCTCGGGAATTTTTACGGATGCGACGTATTCCTCCATCACGGGTACGTCGGGGTCGGGCGTTACCTTTGTCAATATCCTGCAGGCAAATCCTACTCTGCCGGCGGTATACCCCAACGGGCTTCTCGCCCCGGGGCGTTTGAATCAGAACCCGCTGTTGCTGGATCAGCAGGGATTCGACAAGATCAGCAATGCTTCGGTCTTCTCGACTTTTACGGGAACTTACCGGGTGCCCTTCGTGAAGGGGTTGCGGGTGGACGTCTCTTATAACTATGATTTTGCGAATCAGTTCGAGAAGCTATGGCAGATACCGGCGTATTTCTATTCGTACAATGTCAATACGGGTAATTACGACAAGTTGTTGCAGAACACTGCTATCCAGCTGAATGATACTTATACCAAATGGACGACGCAGTTGTCCAATGCGCGGCTGACCTATGACCGGAGTTTTGGCGGGCATCATGTGACCGCGCTGATAGGCGCGGAGCAGCAGTATGTCACCAAGTCCTATGCCATGGCGGGCCGGAAGAACTTTGTGAGTACGGCACTCCCGGAGTTGAATGTGGGCAGTACGGCCGCGGCCGATCAGATGGTGGGCGGTGTCGATTCGACTGCGGCATACAATAACTATTTCGGTCGTCTGAATTATGATTTTGCCGGCAAGTATCTGGTGGAGTTCTCTTTCAGGGACAATGGCTCGCAGATATTCCCGGTGGGCAAGCGCTACGGATTCTTTCCCGGCGCTTCGGCGGGATGGGTGCTCTCGGAGGAGAAGTTCATGCACAATCTTCCTTATGTGACCTATCTGAAGCTGCGGGCGTCGCATGGGGAGCTGGGGAACGACCGGGTGGCGCCTTACCAGTACCTGCAGTCGTATTCCTTCGGCAGCAATTATGTATTCGGGAATAATGATGTTCCGGGCATCTATCCCAATACGGTACCTAATGCGGATATCACGTGGGAGGTAAGCAAGAAGACGGATGCCGGTCTTGTGGCCACTTTGTGGAATGGTTTGCTGGGTATCGACGCCACCTATTTCCTGGAACACCGGTCGCGTATACTCGTAAAGCCGAATCTTTCTGTCAGCAATATTTATGGTTATCCCAGTCTGCCCACCGAAAATATCGGCAAGGTCAACGTTCACGGATTCGAGCTGGTACTGACGCACCGGCAGACTTTCAGGGATTGGTCGTATTCCATCTCCGCGAACTTCAATTATGCCCGAAGCGAGATCGTGTATATGGATGAGGTTCCACAGGCAGAGCCCTGGCAGAACGCTACTGGGCATCCGATCGGATCGACGCTGCTGTACAAGACTGTGGGTATATTCAAGGATCAGGCGGACCTGACCAAGAATGCGAATCAGGCCGGCAGCGGTTCGCAGGTGGGTGATCAAAAATTCGCCAATCTGAGCGGCGGGCAGCAGATCACGGCCAATGACCAGTTCAGGTTCGACTATTCGACGGTTCCGATGGAGACGTTCGGGCTGTCGACTATTTTTCGTTACAAATCATGGGATATCAACCTTTTCTTTTATGGGCAGACGAAAGCCTATAATAGCGATGCCGTCTATTCGAATCTGGGGAATACGGACTTTTCCAATGCGATGGTCGCGCGGGCGAATGGCCGGTGGTCGGTGGCCAATCCCAACGGGAATCTGCCCCGGTCGGGTGAATGGACTCCGGGGGGATCGACTCTTTATATGAAGGATGCGACCTTTATCCGGCTGAAGACGGCGGAGATCGGCTTTAGCCTTCCGCACAGTGTTGTGGCGCGGACGAGGACCTTCAGCGATGTGCGGTTCTATGTCAGCGGGTTCAATGTTCTGACCTGGGCGAAGACCATCAAGTGGGAGGATCCGGAGATCAACGGCAATGCGACTGCGTATCCGCCTCAAAGGATCATTAATTTCGGATGTACTGTCAAGTTCTAAAATCGCAAAACGTTATGAAAAAAATAGTTGCCATACTGATCATAGCCGGCAGCCTGATGGCGTGCCGAAGGAACGTACTCGATATGCCGCCACAGGACCGGATATCGGAGAATGCCGTGTGGGTGGACCCGAATCTGGTAGCCGCGTATGAGAACAACCTTTATAATGGGGTTCCCCATGGGTTCTATCTGCATATGTATTCGAAATATGCGGACGAGGCGATCAATACGGCGCCCTGCTGCGGCGCGAATATCTTTGCGCAGAATACTTACAACCCCGATAATATCACTCAGGCCAATTCGGGGGATTTCTGGGGAGGATATATGTACTACTGGACCCAGGGATATTCATATATCCGCGAGGCGAATCTTTTTCTGCAAAAAATGGCTGCGGCGGGCTCTATCAGCTTTGCCAACAAGCAGCAGCTGGTTGGGGAGGTGTATTTCCTGAGGGCTTTTATGTATTTTAATCTTATCGAAAGATACGGAGGCGTACCTCTGGTAGACACGGCCTACACGCTGGGGGACAGTGCGGATTTCAAGCGGAATAGTTTCGACGAATGCGTCGCATTCATCAAAAATGATCTGGATAAGGCGAAGGGGTTGCTGCCGCAGCGGTACAATGCGACGGACGGGAATTTTGGCCGTGCGACGCAGGACGCCTGTCTGGCGTTGTGGTCGAGGGTGACGCTGTATGCCGCATCGCCTTTATACAACACGAACAATGCTGTTGCGAAATGGCAGGCGGCTTCGGATGCCGCGGATTCCCTGCTGAATCGGGGGTATTCGTTGTACTCCGACTATCGGACCTTATTCAATCAGCCGAGCGGCAGTCCGGAGAATGAGTATATCTTTTCGCGGCAGTTCACGACGGCCAATGGGACGCAATATCCGATGCATAATTTAGGCCGCCGGTATGGCGCTTATGGCGGATGGTGGGCGAGTAACGGGCCATCTCAGAATCTGGTCGACGACTATGATATGGCAACGACCGGCGAGCCTCCCTTCAAGTGGGTGGGCGGCGGTCCGGGCGCCATGGCGGCGGCTACCCAGCAGGCGAATCCGGCGTCGGGATATGACCCTCAGCATCCTTACTGGAACAGGGACCCGCGTTTTCAGGCGACGGTGCTCTGCGATTCGGGGATTTATCACGGGGATACCTGTTTTCAATGGATAGCTTCGGATGGCAACAGCTGGGGATTCGATTCGTACAAGCAGAGCAGTGATAATCCGGAGGGCGGGTATATCCTGAAGAAGTTCATGCCGGATAATGCGCCGCTGAACTGGTCGACCTTTTATACTACGCCGTGGCCTTTTTTCCGGCTGGCAGAGATATATCTTAACTACGCAGAGGCGCAGTTCAATCTGGGAAACGAGGCTGTGTGCCGTCAGTATATCAATATGGTCAGGGCGCGCGTAAATATGCCGCCGGTTCCTGCGACCTATACGGGTACGGCGCTGCGGGACCGACTATATAATGAGCGGAGGATCGAGCTGGCTTTCGAAGGCCATCGTTTCTTCGACGAACGACGCTGGCTGATCGCCGGCGATATCGAGAACCGGCCGTTGCGGGGGATGAAGATCATCAAAAATGTTCAGACGGGGGTGACGACCTATACGCCGGTGACCTGGCTGCAGAAGATACCGTATACGAGCGCGATGAACTTCCTGCCGATCGAGCGGGCGGAGATCAAGCGGGATAAGGACGTGTCGCAGTCGCCGGGGTGGCAATAAATTGTGTTCATGCAGTTGAAATGTGTCATATACTAGCAGTCGAATATTGTAGGCCAATTTCTATTGGCCTTTTCTTTCCTGCCAGGCTCTTTAGGGATTTGGATGTCTACCGGCCGGGCTCTTTGGGGGTTTTGGTGTCTATTGCCGGCGGGAGCTCTGCCTGATGCGGATATCGGAAGGGATGACGATGGTCTCGATTACGGGTGTTCCTTCCTGCTGATAGATCCGCTGAAAATAGAGTTCGGCGGCCTTTCGGCCCAACTCGATGCTATGCTGGTCGATGGTGGAGAGAGAGGGTGTTACGAGCTGCGCGAAAGCCTCGTCGGCAAATCCGAAGACGCCGAGTTGTGTCGGGATGGCGATGCCCAGTGTAGCTGCGGCGTCGATGACGCCGAGGGACTGGTGGTCGGAGACGGAAAAAATGGCGTCGGGCCGGTGGGGGAGTCTGAGCAGGGGGAGCGCGGCCTGTTGGGCCCGATCGCGGCTGAGGACGTTGTCGACGATGAAATTATAGGGGATGGGCAGACCGGCTTCGGCGATGGCGGCGACGAATCCGTCTTTCCGGTCCTGGAAAGCTTTTACGCGTGCGGGGCCTCCAAGGAAGGCGATATTTCTGTAGCCTTCGCCGATCAGGGTTCTCACGGCTTCAAGGGTAACGTTTCGGTTGTCATTGACGACTTTAAAACTATCGAAGCCATCGAGGCAGCGGTCGAACTGGATGACGGGAATATGGTTCTTTCGGATCTGATGGAGGTGGTCGGGACCGGCGGTCTCTTCCGCGTTGGAGATGAGGATGCAGTCGACGTTCTGGTGTATGAGGGTTTCGATGGCTTTGCCTTCCTTGTTGAAGGATTCATGGGACTGACAGATGACGAGGCTGTGGTCGTAGGCAAAGCAGACCTCTTCAATGCCGGAAATGGCATCCGAGAAAAAGCTTTGATTGATATGGGGTACCACTACGCCGATGGTCTTTGACTGACCCCGCCGGAGGTTGGCCGCGTGGGAATTGTGTTTGTAATTTAGCTCGCCGGCCTTTTCTTTGACCTTCTGGCGCATGGATTCGCCGACTGACGGATGGTTGTTGAGGGCTTTGGAGACATAGGAAGGGGAGATGCCAAGGTCTTTGGCAAGGTCATAGATCGTCGCTCGTTTTCGGCTGCTCATGCTGGCGTTTTCAACGTTGAAATAATGTTGAAAGTACGCAAAAACGATGAATGGCCGGATTCAATTGAATAAAGTTGAAAGAACATATGGATATTAAACTACCGCCCGTAATTTTTGGGACCAGTGGCCTCGGGAATTTATTTGTAGCCCTGGATGAGGATACCAAGATCAGTATTGTGAAGGCCTGTATCGAGGAAGCCGGCGGAGCCCTGGTATTCGATTCGGCGGGTAAGTATGGCGCCGGGCTGGCGCTTGAGGTATTGGGGCGTGCCTTGCGGGGTCTGGGTGTTGCGGCTGACGACGTCATCATCAGCAATAAGCTGGGGTGGCTGCGCAGCCCTCTGCTGGGCAAGGAGCCGACGTTCGAGCCGGGTGTCTGGAAGGGGCTGGAGTACGATGCAGTCCAGAGGATCGGCTATGACGGGATGCTGGAATGTTTTGAGCAGGGGAATCAACTATTGGGTGGCTACGTGCCGCAGATGGTATCGGTACACGACCCGGATGAATATCTGGCGGCAGCCGGAAACAGTCCGGAGTTGCAGGAACAGCGGTACGAGGATATACTGGATGCGTATGAAGCCCTGTTCGACCTGAAGCGGGAGGGCAAAGTCTCGGCGGTCGGCGTGGGGTCCAAGGATTGGAGGGTGATCAGACGGCTGGTCAGGGATGTTCCGCTGGACTGGGTGATGTTTGCCAACAGCATGACGCTCAGAAGTCATCCGCGGGAACTGGTTAGCCTTATAAAAGAGCTGGCGGATGGAGGAGTTAAAGTCGTGAATTCGGCGGTATTCCATTCCGGGTTCCTCGTGGGGTCGGACTATTTCGATTACCGGCCCATGCGGCGCGGCGACCCTGTGTCGGACGGCCTGTTTCGCTGGCGGGACGAATTTTTTGCAGTCTGTGACGAGTTCGGAATAAAGCCGGCGACGGCCTGTGTGCAGTTTGCGCTGCTGGTGCCGGGTGTTAGCAGTATAGCACTGCAGTCTTCGAATCCGGCCCGGGTAAAGGAGAACCTTGGGATGGCGGGGCAGCAGCTGCCGGAGGAATTCTGGCGCGCGCTGAGGGAACGCCAGCTGATCGATACCGATACATTCAATTATACTATTTTTCAATGAAGACAACATTTTTTTTGCTATTGCTTGGGGTGGCGGGTATCGCTCAGGCCCAACACGAGAAGGAACTAAAGCTGTGGTACAGACAGCCCGCGGGGAGCCGGTGGGAGAATGCGCTGCCGGTCGGCAACGGACGTCTCGGGGCGATGGTGTACGGGAACGTGGAGCTGGAGAATATCCAGCTGAACGAACACACGCTATGGAGCGGAAGCCCTAACCGGAACGACTATCCTGAGATGTCGACGGCGCTGCCGGAGGCCAGGCGGCTGATCTTCGAGGGCAAGCAGGCGGAGGCGCAGAAATTCCTCGAGCAGTCGGTGAAGTTCAGCAAGTCGAGCGGGCAGCTATTCGAGCCCCTGGGAAGTCTTCGGCTGGCGTTCGACGGGCAGGAGAATTTTACGGACTACCGTCGTGAGCTGGACATCCGCCGGGGAGTGGCTACGACGACGTATGTGGTGGACGGCGTGCGTTATACGCGCGAGGTACTGGCGTCGTTGCCGGATAGGGTGGTTGTAGTTCGGCTGACTGCGAGCCGGCCGGGGGCTTTGTCGTTCCGCGCCTTTTATACGACGCCGGAGAAGGGTGCATTGCGGACGACAAATGGCGCCAAAGAGCTGGTGATCGGTGGGACGACACAGGATCATGAGACGGTGAAGGGTATGGTGAAGTATGAGGGGATAGCGAGGGTGCGCGCCGGGGGCGGAACGATAACCACAACCGATACGTCGCTGGTGGTCAGCGGCGCGCAGGAGGCCACCATTTATATTTCGATCGCAACGAATTTTATCGATTATCATACGCTTGGCGGAGATCCGCATGTCCGGGCGGAAGGTTTTTTAGTCAGGGCCTGGCCGAAGGGATTTGAGGAGATCAGGAAGGCGCATGAGTCGGCCTTCCGAAAATATTTCGACCGGGTGGAGCTGGATCTGGGGAGTTCTGCCAACGATAGTCTTCCGACGGACGAGCGGCTTCGCAATTTCCGGAATGTGAACGATCCTTCTTTTGCGGCGCTTTATTATCAGTATGGCCGGTATCTGCTGATCTCTTCTTCGCAGCCCGGTGGGCAGCCGGCGAATCTGCAGGGGATATGGAACGACAGGCTGTTTCCGCCGTGGGATAGTAAGTACACGCTGAACATCAATGCAGAGATGAACTATTGGCCCGCAGAGAAGACGAATCTCGCGGAGATGCACGAACCTTTTCTTCAGATGGTGCGGGAGCTTTCGGTGACCGGGCAACAGACGGCGCGGGTCATGTATGGTGCACGGGGGTGGATGGCGCATCACAATACGGATATCTGGCGGAGCACGGGACCGGTGGACGGCGTCTTCTGGGGTATCTGGAGTGATGGCGGGGCGTGGACGAGTCAGCATCTGTGGGAACACTATCTCTACAACGGGGACAAGGCTTATCTGGCGTCCGTATTCCCGGTGATGAAGGGGGCGGCGATGTTCTATGTGGATGATCTCGTCGAGGACCCGCGGAATCACTGGAGGGTGATCAATCCCGGCACTTCGCCCGAGAATGCGCCGCGCGCGCATGGGGGGTCTTCGCTGGATGCGGGAACGACGATGGACAACCAGATGGTGTTCGATATCTTCAGCACTGTGATCCGGGCGGCGGATGTGCTGCACCGTCACGATGCCTTTATAGATACGTTGGTTTTGCTTCGGGATAAGTTGCCGCCGATGCATATCGGCAGGCATGGTCAGCTGCAGGAATGGCTGGAGGACGTGGACGATCCGAACGACCATCACCGGCACATCTCTCATCTGTATGGGCTTTTTCCTTCCAGCCAGATCTCCCCTTACCGGACGCCCGAATTGTACGCTGCGGCCAGGAATACGCTGGTGCAGCGGGGCGATGTATCGACGGGATGGAGTATGGGGTGGAAGGTGAACTGGTGGGCGAGGATGCTCGATGGGAACCATGCGTATAAACTGATCCAATCACAGCTGTCGCCATTGGGGGTCAATCCTGAGGGTGGGGGAACGTATACGAATCTGTTCGACGCGCATCCGCCATTTCAGATCGACGGCAATTTCGGGTGTACTTCGGGGATCACGGAGATGTTCATGCAGAGTGCGGACGGGGCGCTGTCGCTGCTGCCGGCATTGCCGGATGCCTGGCCGACTGGTAGTATCCGGGGTTTACGGGCTCGTGGCGGATTCGGGATAGCCGATATGGAATGGAAGGATGGACGGCTTGTAAAGGTGGTGATCGTCTCGGGGCTGGGCGGGAATTTGCGGCTGCGGGTACCGAATGGGCTGGTGGTTCGGGGGGGTGTTCTGAAGACGGCCGCGGGAGTCAATCCGAATCCTTTTTATCAGACGGAGAAAACGCCTGCGGCGATAGTCTCGCCGGAAGCAAAGCTGGTCGGGTCTGACCTGAAGCCGACGATGCTTTATGATATTCCTACGAAGGCCGGTATGACGTATACATTTTTATCCAACTAATTCTTTTTATGAAACCGAATATATTTTTATCCGGGTTGTTGTGTTTGACGGTCTTAACGGGGTATTCGCAGACATTTCCTTACCAGGACCCGTCGCTGAGTCCGCAGGAGCGGGCGAAAGACCTTGTGGGCCGGCTGACGCTGGAGGAGAAGGCTTTGCTGATGCTGGATGAGTCGTCGGCGGTGCCGCATTTGGGGATAAGGAAATTCAACTGGTGGAGCGAGGCGTTGCATGGGCTTGCCAATAACGGGAATGTGACGGTATTTCCCGAGCCGATCGGGATGGCGGCTTCTTTTGACGATAGTCTTCTTTTTCATGTTTTCGATGCCGTTTCGGATGAGGTGAGGGCAAAATATAACGATGCGCGCCGGCAGGGGCTGGAGAACAAGCGTTTCCTGAGTCTGTCGGTGTGGACGCCCAATATCAACATCTTTCGTGATCCCAGGTGGGGAAGGGGGCAGGAGACCTATGGCGAGGACCCTTATCTGACGTCCCGCATGGGCATGGCCGTTGTACGCGGATTACAGGGCCCGCAGGACAGCAAATACCGTAAGCTGTATGCGTGTGCCAAGCACTACGCCGTGCACTCAGGTCCGGAGTCGGAACGGCATGTCATGAACTTATACCAGGTCGATCAGAGGGATCTGTGGGAGACCTATTTGCCCGCTTTCAAGGCGCTGGTGACGAAGGCGGATGTTCGCGAGGTGATGTGTGCGTACCAGCGGCTGGATGACGAACCCTGCTGCGGGAGTAACCGGCTGCTGCAGGGTATTCTGCGGGATCAGTGGGGGTTCAAATATATGGTGGTGTCTGACTGCGGGGCTATTTCGGATTTCTGGCAGAGCCACAAGGTATCTTCAGATGCAGCGCATGCGGCGGCGAAGGGTCAGCTGGCGGGGACAGACGTCGAATGTGGTTATAACTATGCTTTTAAGAGCTTGCCGGACGCGGTGCACCGGGGGCTGATCAGCGAGAAGGAGGTGGACCTGCACCTGATGCGGGCGATGGCGGGACGGTTCGAGCTGGGAGAAATGGACCCGGATTCGATCGTGTCCTGGTCAAAGTTACCGATGTCGGTGGTCAACTCTCCTGAGCACCAGCGGCTGGCGCTGGAGATGGCGCGGGAGTCCATGACGCTGCTGCAAAATAAGGGGTCTGTCCTGCCGCTTGCGAAGAATTTTCGGAAGATAGCCGTGATCGGGCCGAATGCGAATGACGAGCCGGTCCTATGGGGAAACTATAATGGGACGCCTGTTCATACCGTGACGCTGCTGGCGGGCATCCGGGCGAAGCTGCCGAAGGCGGAGATCGTATACGACCGGGCCTGTGACCTCACCGATGACATGGTCACAGAGAGTATGATCGGGCAGTCGTCTATTGACGGAAAGGCGGGCATGAAGGCTTCTTACTGGAATAACCGTACCCGGGAGGGCGCGCCGATGGTGACTGAGCAGGTTGCCTCGCCAATGGCATTGAACACAGCGGGTCAGCATCCGTTTGCTACGGGTATTCCGCTGCAGGGTTTTTCTGCGAGGTATGAAACGGTGTTCAGGCCATCGAAGAGCGGGCAGCTGGTGTTCCGGGTGGAAGCGACGGGGGCGTTCGAGCTGAAGGTGAATGGGGCGTCGCTGAAACGGTTCGGGACCTGGCGGTCGGTACCTACGCGGGTGCCCATGGCCGTGGAGGCGGGCAAGGAATACCGGATCGAGATCGACTATGCGCAGCTGCAGAACTGGACGGCAAACCTCAAGGTCGACTATGGCTGGGAGGTCCCCGTCAGTTATGACGCGTTGATCAATAAATTGAAGGGAGTGGACCTGGTCGTCTTTGCGGGGGGCATCTCTGCCCGGCTGGAAGGCGAGGAAATGCCGATCGACCTGCCTGGCTTCAAGGGCGGCGACCGGACGGATATGGAGCTGCCTGCTGTCCAGAGAAATTGTTTGAAGGCTTTGAAGCAGGCCGGTAAGAAGATCGTGTTTGTCGACTTTTCCGGATCGGCCATCGGGCTTGTGCCGGAGACGGAGAGCTGCGACGCCATCCTGCAGGCCTGGTACGGCGGTGAAAAGGGTGGCGAAGCGTTGGCCGATGTACTGGTGGGGGACTATGATCCCTCAGGCAAGCTGCCCGTCAGCTTTTATAAGAATATCGGCCAGCTGCCGGGTTTCGACGACTATTCGATGAAGGGCAGGACGTATCGCTATATGAATGATCCGTTGTTCCCCTTTGGATTTGGTCTCAGCTATACGACGTTTTCGATCGGGGACGGGCGGCTTTCGGGTTCTCAGATGCAGCGTAATGGATCGGTAGTGCTGACGGTCCCGGTGTCGAATAGTGGTAGCCGTAAGGGAACCGAGGTGTTGCAGGTCTATATCAGGAAGGTGGGAGACTCGGCGGGGCCCTTAAAAACACTCCGCAGCTTCCGTAGGGTCTCTTTGGCGGCAGGGGGACATGAGGAAGTGGCTGTAGCGCTGGATGAGGAAGCTTTCCTGTTCTTTGACCGGAACAGCGGGATGATGACCACCAGCCCGGGTGAATATGAAGTATTATATGGCAATAGTTCGGCGGATAAAGACTTAAAAACTATAAAAATGACTATTCTATGATGAGACTTGTGTTTTGTTGTTGTCTCCTGTCGATCGGATATATGGTTATCGGGCAGAGGGTCAGGGTAGAGTCGCCGAATCATCGGGTGGTGGTGGGATTAAATAGTGCTGAGGGGGGTGAGTGGTGGCTGTCTGTCGGGGGTATGATCCCGAAGATAACGTTGGGGCTGGTGCGGAGTGACCAGGATTTTTTCCACAATCTGCGATTTATTAAGGCGGGGAAACCTTCGGCGATCGTCGAAGAATATACTGCTCTGCACGGGAAGCGCTCGCATTGCAGCAACCGCGGCAATGAGGTGGTCGTGTTATTCGAGAATGAGCGGCGGTCGAAGATGGAGCTGGTGATCAGGGCTTATGATGACGGGCTGGCATTCCGGTACCGGTGGCCCGAAGGCGGCGATTCGCTGGTCGTCAAAGATGAAATGACGGCGTATACGATAGGTCCGGGGACGTCGCGCTGGCTGGAGAAATGGAATCCTGCCAATGAGGGGTTGTACAGGGCGATGAAGGATGACAGCGTGCGGCAGGAGTGGGGATACCCGGCGCTGTTTCACGCCGAGGGCAGTGACAGGTGGTTCCTTATCCATGAGGCTGGTCTGGACGAAACCTATTGTGGTTCGAAGTTGAGCAATGTCGCGGATGGCGCTACGTATAAGATAACGTTTCCGGACCAGCGGGACGGCAGGGGGCTGGGGGCTTCGGCGCCTGGTATCCGGCTGCCCTGGCAGTCGCCGTGGCGGGTGGTTATTGCGGGCAGTCTCAATGACGTCGTAGCGTCGACACTGGTAGAGGATGTGTCACCGCCCTCGGTGCTGGGCGGGGCGGACTGGGTGCGGCCGGGCGTTGTGTCGTGGAATTACTGGTCGCATAATCATGGCACGAAGGACTATAAGGTGGTAAACGCCTTTACCGATCTGGCGGCGCGGATGGGCTGGCCGTATACGCTGTTCGACTGGGAGTGGGATGCGATGGGGAATGGTGGAACGATGGAAGATGCGGCGCATTATGCGTTGTCGCGCGGGGTGCGGCCGCTGATATGGTATAATTCGGGCGGGCCGCATACCTATGTGACGGCGACGCCGCGGGACAGGATGCTTACGCATGAGAACCGGGTGGAGGAGTTCAGGAAGCTGAAGCAACTGGGCTTTGCGGGGGTGAAGGTGGATTTTTTTGAGAGCGAGAAGCAGGACATGATCCGGTACTATCTCGATATTCTGCAGGATGCTGCGAAGGCGGAGATGATGGTTTATTTCCATGGCTGTCTGGTCCCGAGGGGATGGTCGCGCACTTATCCGAACCTGATGACCTGTGAGGCTGTTCGCGGCGCGGAATGGTATAACAACGGTCCGGACTTTACGCTGGCGGCACCGGAGCACAATTGTACACTGCCTTTTACCCGCAATGTGGTCGGTCCGATGGATTATACGCCTGTGACGTTTACCAATTCTCAGTTTCCCCATGTTACGTCATATGGGCATGAGTTGGCGCTGAGCGTGGTCTTCGAGTCGGGGCTGCAGCATTTCGCGGACCGGCCGGAGGGATATGACGGTCTGCCCGATGCGGCGAGGGAGTTCCTGATGAAGGTGCCGAACGCCTGGGACGATATCCGACTGGTTGATGGGTATCCGGGGCAGGAGATCACTCTTGCCCGGCGTAAGGGGAATGACTGGTGGCTGGGCGGGCTGAATGGTGGGCTGCGCGAGAAGACGAAGAAGTTGAAATTCGGGTTTTTGCCGGGCGGTGTATCGTATAAACTGGAGTTGATCGCGGATGGCGAGCATGATAAGGCGCTGGTTACGAGTTACCAGGTGGTGGATAGTTCGAGCGAGGTGGAGGTGAAGCTTTTGCGGCGTGGCGGGTTTGCGGCGGAGCTGGAGCCGGTGGTTTTGGGCCGTAAGGAAATAAAATAATGAATAGTATTTATGGCAAGTAAAAGATGGGTCATTCTGGTATTCGGGCTGCTGCCGTGTTTGGGAATGGGGCAGCAGTATAGAGGATATTCGGTCAAAAAGGACGGCCTGGATATCCGGCTGGACCAGGGGTTGCTGGATATACGGCCAATAACGGCGAAGGTTATTCGCGTGATATGGAGGAAGGACGCGGATGTGGTGCGGCCTGATTCCGACCTGATCCTTATTCATCATCCTGCGGCGCCGGCGGTTAGTTTCAGGGAGACAGGCGCTGCGTTGCAGCTGAGTACAAATGCGGTGATGGTAAATTATGATAAAGCGTCGGGGGCGATCGAATACCGTTGGTTAGACGGTCGGGTTTTTTTGAGGGAAAAGGGTGGGAGCCGGCGGTTGTCCGGGGACACGGTGATGGGTCAGCGCTGTTATGTGGCTGAACAGGGTTTTAAGTCGCCGGTGGACGAGTGTCTTTTTGGACTGGGGCAATTCCAGGACGGGAATTTCAACCTGAGGAATGTCAGCAGGCAGCTGATCCAGGTGAATACGCAGATCGCAATACCATTTATTTATTCCAGCAAGGGATACGGGCTATTGTGGCATCAGTATGGACGGACAGATCTTAATCCCGCGGACAGCGTGGTGCAGCTGGTGAAACGGGATTCTGTC
>Ga0068853_100002174_pt1 | contig 14608 bp, 13 predicted proteins | sample KBSCornC32_FD_65655 | JGI IMG/M metagenome (GOLD analysis project Ga0068853, IMG submission 65655) | Corn rhizosphere microbial communities from Kellogg Biological Station, Michigan, USA - KBS Corn C3-2 | ecosystem: Host-associated > Plants > Roots > Rhizosphere > Soil ...
CCGAGCGCAAGTTCGTTCTGCACATATTTGATGACATCGTGCGACGATGACCACGCGCCACCGGCGGGGCGATACGGCATCACCGCATAGTTCAGATCCATGCTTGCCACACTCGTCTTGCCGTCAATGTCGGGCGCGTGCGGGCTGGCATGGTCGGCGCTCAACGCACGGGGCATTTCGAATGTCGTCTCGGTCATGCCGAGGGGATCGAAGATCATGCTCTGCATCGCCGAGTCATAAGCCGCGCCCAATTCCATATCAGGATGGACAATGTGCCCGCCGATATAGCCCGCCGCGGTCGCCATCAGATTGTTGTACTGGAACACTTCGCCGAATTTGCTCGTCGGCTCTGTGCCTGCGAGCTGTTCGAAGGTCGTCGTCGCGGGCGTGGTGCGCGGCGTGTTGAAGATCCAGTCGAAATCCTTGCGCGGCAAACCGGTGCAGGCGCAGACAAGGTTCTTCATCAGAACCTTCGACGTGGTGTCGGCGCTGCCGAGGCGGAACGACGGATAGACGTCCGTCACCTTCTCATCCCAGCGAAGCTTGCCCTCGTCCGCCAGACGCGCGAGCAGCAAGGTCGACATGCCTTTGGTGTTCGACGCGATCATGAACAGCGTGTGCGCATCGACCGGCTCGGGCTTGCCCAATTCGCGCACGCCGATGCCGCCTTCATAGACGACCTTGCCGTGATCGACGATTGCCACACCCGCACCCGGCACACCCAGCTGCTGCATCGCGGTTTGCACGAAAGATTTCAGCGCCTCGATCCGCGCGGCATCAAATGGATGCGCAGTTTTTCCGGCAAACGTCTCGCGGTGATAGCCCGCGGGGCGAAGGCTCTGGAGCATCATTCCCAACGCCGCGCCGCGCTTCTCGACCGTCGCTTCTTTGCCGTCGATGATGTCCACGACCCATTTCGTGCCGCTGCGCATCGCGATCGCCTGGATCGCGGCCTTCTCGTTCGGCGAGGTTTCGTATTGCACGACCTGACGCTCATCCCAGCCGTCGCGACCGGGGCGCGCGGTCATGGTCTGCACCTTGCGATGCGCGTTGGGGCTATAGAGCGCCCAAGCCTGCAGCACCGCATCGGCGGCATCCTTCGCCTGCGCAATATCGGCGATCACAAAGAACGTGTCGTTTTCCGACGAGTTGGCGACGACATATTTGTCATGCCGCGCCAACGCCCAATCTTTCGCCAGCGTGAAGGTCGCGCCAGAGGGAGTCTTCTCCGGTGTGTCGGCAGCGACGGCTTGCGGCGGTGGCGCGGTATCCGCTGCCAATACAGACCCCGACACCGCAACAACGGCAGCAAGTGCCGCGATCAACCAGGCGCGCATGAGAACTCCCCTTCTCTCTCCGACGTCGCGAAGACTAGCCCTTGGGAGGCAGACACGCCAAAGGGCGGAGTCCCGGCGCGCCGCGGCTTCTTTTTTCTCACCGCATGTGCGCGCAGAGACGATCCGTCCTTCGCACCGGCGCTACGGCAGCGGGCAACATCGGAGCTGATCCCGATAAACACCGCACCTTTGCGCCGCCTCAGGACTCGTGGGATGAGCGGCTCCGTTCGCCGGCCAAAGCGCCGCGCAATACGGATTGATCCCTCACCTCACCCGGATGCGCGCAAGCTCGCACCCTCACCCTGTATGGTCTCGCGAGTATGTATTTCGGGCCCAAAAGCCCGGACATGGGCGGATTCCTTCCAAACTCAGGGTAGAGACGGGAGTGCAATATATAGATTTAAAGTCCTATAATAGGAATTAATAAAAATTGTGTAGGCTTTGGAAATGCGGCCGGCCGACATGGGCCGAGCTCGGCAAACCAATAGAATGGCAAAATTCCAGGCGATTCTGTATCGTACAAAACGAGAACAAGCTGGCAGGTGCCCATGTATTCTATTGAAGTTTGTGCAGGCGCTGGCGGCCAAGCCTTAGGCTTGGAAAGAGCAGGCTTCGAGCACCTTGATCTCGTCGAAATTGATTCATGGGCTTGCAAAACGCTTAGGGCAAATAGACCCGACTGGCGTGTCACCGAAGGTGATTTGAAATCCTTCTCGGCCTCACGGTATCGCGGCGTAGATCTTTATGCCGGAGGGTTGCCATGCCCTCCCTTCTCGGTCGCGGGAAAGCAGTTAGGAGAAGAAGACGAAAGAAATTTGTTTACCGTCGCGCTTGAGCAAATTGCGGCATGCAAACCGAAAGCGGTAATGATTGAAAACGTGCGCGGATTGCTCGATCCACGGTTTTCCAGCTATCGAAATTTGATCGAAACCACTCTCAGAAAACAAGGCTTCGCGTTTGTCGATTGGCAGCTGCTAAATGCATCCCAATTTGGTGTGCCTCAACAGAGGCCAAGATTAATACTGGTCGCGTTGAGAGGAAATGCCGCAAATAAATTCAGATGGCCCGAAGAAAGAATTGCGCCGCCAACTGTTGGTGAGGTGCTTTACGATCTCATGGCTGCAAATGGTTGGAAGGGCGCGAAAGAGTGGAAAGCAAAAGCAAACGGAATCGCGCCCACAATCGTTGGCGGCTCAAAAAAACATGGCGGCCCTGATCTTGGGCCAACACGCGCGCGCAAAGCTTGGGCCCAATTCGGCGTGGATGGACTTGGGGTCGCCGACGAGCCGCCGTGTAGAGACTATTCCGCTGATGCGATGCCCAAGCTGACACCGCGCATGATTGCAAGAATCCAAGGCTTCCCGGACTCGTGGCAATTCACCGGTCGCAAAACTCACGCATGCCGGCAGATTGGAAATGCATTTCCGCCACCAGTCGCTCAAGCAGTAGCTACGAAGATTTTTGACGCGCTCGGTACTGGTGTGGTGGAAAAAGCTGCATGAAAAATGTTGCAGCCCTTATTTCTGAACGCAGACTGGCCTTTCACTGCAGCCTGAACGCCGACGTTCACCTTAAAGACAGCACGGGCGTTATGACCAACGCTGATAAGGACAACGCTCTAAGCAAGAAACTCGCTAATTCAATTGCAGATCAAATCGGCCCAATAAAGCGAGGACCTAAGCCAAGGGGGCAAACGCTCGGCAAAAGATTTGAAAAGCATGTACGAAATTTTCTTAAGGACACCTATTGTGAACTCGAACACATCAGACCAGGGCCATGGGCCATTATTGAAACGGCACCGGAAGATGCGTTTTATCGCACTGAGCAGTATGCTCATCTAAAAGAGCTTGCTGACTTCATTAAGCAATACCAAGCGATTCAGGCGTCTATAGGTAATAACTATCTCATCACACATGATATTTTGATTTTGCGGGAGCCTTGGCCCGACACAAAAATCAACATGCGTAAAAAAATTGTAGATGCATCCGTTGCGCTGCGTTCAAGTTTGCGAAAGGACACGGGCGCGAAAGAGACCATGCATGCAAGCATTTCTTGCAAGTGGACGCTCCGAAGTGACAGGGCGCAAAATTCCCGATCTGAAGCTCTAAATCTCATTCGGAATCGGAAAGGCCAAACGCCGCACATTGCAGTGGTAACTGCCGAGCCCTTCCCTAGCAGAATTGCGTCGTTAGCCTTGGGTACTGGAGACATAGACTGCGTCTATCACTTCGCACTGCCAGAGCTTGAAAAGGCTGTTGAGGTGTACGGAAACGAAGATTCGCAGCACCTCCTAAAGACGATGGTCGACGGAAAGCGGTTGAAAGATATTGCCGACCTGCCTTTGGATCTCGCGACCTAAGTGACAGATAAAATCTCGCCTAAGCGGCGCTCTGAGAACATGCGCCGTATTCGATCAACCGGTATGAAGCCGGAACTACTGGTCCGCTCCCTTGTTCACCAGCTCGGATATAGATTTCGACTCCACGCACGTGAGTTGCAGGGAAAGCCCGACATAGTCAGGCGCAAGCAGAAGCAAGCTATTTTCGTTCACGGTTGTTTTTGGCACCTGCATCCCAAGGCCGGCTGCGCGGATGCACGACTTCCAAAATCGAACACCGCCTATTGGCATTCAAAGCTTCAGAGAAACGTAGATCGGGACAAAACGGCGATAGCCACTCTGCGGCGGGCCGGTTGGCGCGTGCTTGTCGTCTGGGATTGCGAAACGAAAGAGATCGAGCATCTTGCCGGTAGGCTAAGAGCTTTTCTGGAAAGATGAGCCAAAATAACTGCTAAGCCGTGACGTCACTTTCTCAACACCACACCCTTGTCTGAGTTCTCCGACAGGCGCACGTTTCCGATACAGGCGCGAGGGGCAAAATGACAGATCATAGAATCACCAGGCGTGCGCTTGCGCCGTTGGCGGCGTGGGCTGCGGTTGCGGCGACGGTGTCTTGCGCTCCGAGCGTGCCCTCTGCCCCGCAATCGCGGCAGTTTCCGAAGGACTTCAAATGGGGCGCGGCAACTGCTGCGTGGCAGATCGAGGGATCGCCGGACGCGGACGGTCGTGGGCAAAGCATCTGGGATGCGTTCGCGAAGAAACCCGGCAATATCATCGATCACTCCGATGCGTCGTACGGCACCGACAGCTATCGGCGTTACAAGGATGACGCCGCCCTCCTCGCTGCGGCCAATCTGAAAGCCTATCGCTTCTCCATCGCGTGGACGCGCGTGTTGCCGGATGGCGCGGGCGCGGTGAATCAGAAAGGTCTCGACTATTACAAACGCCTGACCGATGCGCTGCACGAAGCCGGCATCGAACCGTTCGCGACGCTCTATCACTGGGACTTACCGCAGGCGTTGCAGGACAAGGGCGGTTGGGGCAATCGCGATACCGCGTATCGTCTTGCGGATTACGCGAATGTTGTCGCCGACAAGCTCGGCGATCGCATTCCCAATTTCATCATTCTCAACGAGGCGGCGGTTCACACCATCGAGGGGCACGTTGTCGGCACCGGCGCGCCGGGTGCGAAGGGCGGCGATCTGCTCGGCCCGGTCACGCATCACCAGAACCTTGCGCAAGGGTTTGCGATCAAGGCAATCCGCGCACGCCGGCCGCAGGCGAAGGTCGGCACCACGATGGCACTGATGCCCGTGCGCGCGGAGGCGCCATGGTGGCATGTGCAGAACCAGCTGCCGGCGTACGAATTCGATCTCATCTGGAACCGCGCCTATCTCGATCCGCTGTTCAACGGTTCCTATCCGTCGCTGTTCGAGAGCTTTGTGAAGACGGTCGTGAAAGACGGCGACATGGCGATCGCCAAACAGCCGGTCGATTTTCTCGGCGTGAATTACTATTCGCCGGTGCAGATCAAATACGACAGCAAGAATCCGGGATCGATTGGGCAAGGTAAGCCGCCAAGCGGCGCGGAGCTCGACGCGTTCGGCCGCCAGATCGATCCGAGCGGCATCGGCGAAGTTCTCGCGCGCGTGCGCAACGACTACGGCAACCCGCCGGTGATCATTACCGAGAATGGCTGCTCGGACCCGTTGGGCAATGGACCCGCGATGGTCGACGACAAATTCCGCATCGATTACATCCGCCGCCATCTCGATGTCGTGAAAGCAGAGATGGAACAGGGATCGCCGATCCACGGCTACTTCGTCTGGTCGATCCTCGACAATTGGGAATGGAATTCCGGATACACGTCGAAGTTCGGCCTCGTCGCGGTGGATCGCGCGACCGGCGCGCGTACGCCGAAGAAGTCCTATTCGTGGTTCGCGGAACTCGCGAAGACCGGGTTGCTCAAGAGCTGATACGCGCCGCGTTGAGTTATCGCGGGAGCTTGCGTTGTTCTGTGCGCGCGGCACGGAACGATGCCGCCGAGTCTTCGTTTCTGTCATGCAATACGAAAGGAATTCGCATGACAACTGCATCCGGACATACCAGCGCCATTCTGGCTTCGCGCGTGAACGGCACGAATGTGTACAACAACGCGGGCGACAAGATCGGGCACGTGGAAGACGTCATTCTCGACAAGACATCGAACCGCATCATGTTTGCGGCACTCGGCGTTGGCGGGTTCCTCGGCATGGGCGAGAAGTTCCACCCTGTTCCCTGGTCGATGCTCGACTATGACAAGGACAAGGGCGGCTATGTCGTGCCGGTAAGCAACGACGTTCTCAAAAACGCGCCGACCTCGGATCTCAGCGACCTAACCAAGAACGACGGCAAGTTTGGCGACCTGCGCGAAACGTCCTACGCCTACTACAAGGTCGATCGCGACTGGTAAGTCTCAATGTTCAAACGCAAGAGCCCGCTTCACGTTGAGGCGGGCTTTTGTTTGCGCGCTTAGGCGTCGTAGCTCACCGCCACGTCGCCGCTGGTCGGCACGGCCTGGCAGGTGAGGATGTAGCCCTGTGCCACTTCCTCGTCGGTAAGGCCGTAGTTCTTTTTCATCTCGACGGTGCCGCTGATGACTTTCGCGCGGCAGGTGGAGCAGACGCCGCCTTTACACGCATACGGCGCGGGCAGACCCGCCGCCTGCACGCTTTCGAGGATGTTGCCCTTCTCCGCATCGAAACGGATTTTGGAGCGGCGGCCGTCGAGCGTGACGGTGATCTGCGTGCCTTGCGCCTTTTGTTGTAGCGCTTCATTGCGGGCGAGTTGCTCGGCGGTAACGGTGCCGGTGGTGAACCGCTCGATGAAGATGCGCTGCGGCTCGACACCGCGCGCGAGCAGCGCCTGCTCCGCCGCATCCATCATCGGTCCCGGTCCGCATATAAAGAACGCGTCCGCCATTCTCGGATCGACGAGCGACGAGAAAACCTCCGCGCATTTCGCGGCGTCGAGACGGCCGTTGAACAGCTCGATCTCCTCGGCTTCGTTCTCCAGGAAGTGATAGACCTCAAGCCGGTCGAGATAGCGGTTCTTGAGGCCTGCGAGTTCTTCCAGAAACATGATCGAAACGCTGTCACGGTTGCCGTACAGCAGCGTGACATGCGCACGCGGATTTTCGGCGAGCACCGTCTTCAGGATCGACAGCACCGGCGTGATACCCGACCCGCCCGCGAGCGCGACATAGTATGGCGCGGTGCTATCCGTCTCCGGCACGACGAAACGGCCGAGCGGCGGCAGAACTTCGATCTCGTGCCCGGTTTGCAGCGCGCTGTTCGCCCACGAAGAGAAACGCCCGCCCGGTGTCTGCTTCACGGCGATGCGGATCTCGTTCTCATGCGGCGCGACGCAGACGGAATAGTTGCGGCGCAGATCCTCGCCGTTCATCTCAGTGCGCAGGGTCAGATGCTGTCCTGCCCTGAACGCGAACGCGTCTTTCAGCGCGGCCGGAATCTCGAACCGGATCGACACCGCATCCGGCGTCTCGCGGCGAACCTCGGCGATCTTCAAGCGATGGAATTTATCGTTGACGGACATCAGTGGCACTTGAACTTGTCGAAGGGTTCGCGGCAGTCGAGACACCGCCACAGCGATTTGCACGGCGTCGAGCCAAAGCGGCTGATCTCTTCGGTGTGCGTGGAGTTGCAGCGCGGGCATTCGGTCGCGCGCATTGTCGGCGGCGCGATGCCATAGGCGCGAAGCTTTGCGTGGCCCTCTTCGCTGATCCACTCCGTCGTCCACGGCGGCGCAAGCACGGTTTCGATTTTCAGTTTGGACAACCCCGCGCGATCCAGCGCCGTGCGGATATCGGCTTCGATCGCGAGCGTCGCGGGGCAACCGGTATAGGTCGGCGTGATAGTGACAGCCTCGTCCGTCACGTCGCGCACGATGCCAAGATCGACCACCGACACGGCCGGGATCTCCGGATCAGGAACATGCGCGAGAATCTCGAACACGCGATCCCGGAACGATGTCGAAGTGGCGGCGGTGGCTACCATCGCGCGTCCGGATAAGCGCGTTGCAGGAACTGCATCTCGCTCAGCAGATGCCCGAGATGTTCGGAGTGATGCCCTTTACGCCCGCCCATCGTGCCGCGACGTGGCTTTGGCGCCTCGAGCCCAGCTTCGCTCAGCACCGTGGCGATGCGCTTGTCCCATTCGGGACGCAGCGACGCGGCGCCATCCTTCGCGTCGAACAATTCGTCGACGAAGCGCCACATCCAATCCAGGCCTTCGATCATGCGCTTGCGGCTTTCTTCGGTGCCGTCGCCCAGGCGTACGACCCACTCATTTGCGAAGCGGCAGTGATAGATGACTTCCTTCACCGATTTGCGCGCGATATCGGACAGCGCGGTATCCGGTGCGGCCGCCACTTCGGTCAGCAGCAACTCCTGCCAGTTCGAGAACAGGAACTGCCGCGCGATGGTCTGCGCGAAATCGCCGTTCGGCTGTTCGACCAGAAGGCAGTTGCGGAAATCGAGCACGTCGCGATGGAACGCGAGCTTGTCGGCATCGCGGCCTTTGCCCTCCGCCTCCCCCGCGACGCCGAGAAAATGCGTCGCCTGTCCGAGCAGATCGAGCCCGATATTGGCGAGCGACAGATCGACCTCCAGCATCGGCGCATGCCCGCACCACTCCGACAGACGCTGACCAAGGATCAGCGCGTCGTCGCCGAGACGGATGGCGTGATCGAAACGCGCGCTCATATGTTCTTCACGTTGTCCGGAATCACGTAGAATGTCGGATGGCGATAGACCTTATCGGCCGCGGGCTCGAACAGCTCCGCCGCGTCACCCGGATCGCTCGCGACAATCGCTGCCGACGGCACGATCCACAGGCTCACGCCTTCCATGCGCCGCGTGTAGGTGTCGCGCGCAGCTTCGAGTGCCATCTTGGCGTCGGCCGCATGCACGCTGCCGGCGTGACGATGCGAAAGCCCGTTCTTCGCACGGATGAACACTTCCCAGAGCGGCCAAACCTTATTCATTCCGCAGCCTCGCGCACCTGACGTTTCGCAGCATGCGCCGCGGCTGCATCGCGCACCCACTTGCCGTCTTCCCACGCCTTCACGCGGGCCTGCATGCGTTCTTTCGCGGTCGCGCCTTCGCCGCGCACGACAGCGTAAAACTCATCCCAGTCGATGGCGCCGTAGTCATACGATCCGCGCTCGGCATTCCACTTCAACGCTTCATCGGGGATCGTCAGCCCAATCGCTTCCGCCTGCGGCACCGTCACATCGATGAATTTCTGGCGCAGCTCGTCATTGGTCTCGCGCTTGATGCGCCAGCGGATCGATTGCGCGGTGTTGGGCGAGTTCTCGTCCGGCGGGCCGAACATCATGATCGACGGCCACCACCAGCGGTTCAGCGCATCCTGCGCCATGCGCTTCTGCGCCCCGGTGCCGGCGGCGAGCGCCATCATGATCTCGTAGCCCTGACGCTGATGGAAACTCTCTTCCTTGCACACGCGCACCATCGCACGCGCATACGGCCCATAAGACGTGCGCTGCAACGGCACCTGGTTCATGATTGCCGCCCCATCGACCAGCCAGCCGATCGCGCCGATGTCCGCCCAAGTCAGCGTCGGATAGTTGAAGATCGTCGAATATTTCGCGCGGCCGGAATGCAGCGCCTCGATCATCTCCTCGCGCGATGTGCCGAGCGTCTCGGCCGCGCTGTAGAGATAGAGGCCGTGTCCGCCCTCGTCCTGCACCTTCGCGAGCAGCACGGCCTTGCGGCGCAGCGACGGCGCGCGCGTGATCCAGTTTCCTTCCGGCAGCATGCCGACGATTTCGGAATGCGCATGCTGCGAGATCTGGCGCACCAGAGTCTTGCGGTACGCGTCGGGCATCCAGTCTTTCGGCTCGATGAAATCATCCGCCGCGACACGCGCCTCGAACGCCGCGAGACGCTCCGGATCTTCTGGCGCGGCGACAGGCGTCACCGATTTCTGGTTCTTGTCCTTGAGTTCGGTTGTGTACATGGCGGCACCTCGATCCAGACTCGTAAAGTATAATAAACCGACCGGACGGTCAATTAATCCCCGTCGAGGATCGCGCCGCCGATCGACCGCGAAAGCCCTTGGAAAACCGCGATATTCTCGCCTTTCTGGTTGCGGACCTTCACCGCATAAACGCCCGAGCGCCCGGTCTGGCTCTCCTCCCGGGCCTCGGCGACGAGCCTATCCCCTTCCCGTCCCGGCGCCACGAAAACCACCGTCGCGCTCTGCGCCACCGTATTCACGTTGCGCGAGTTGCAGGCATAGGCAAACGCTGTGTCCGCCAGCGTGAAGATCATGCCGCCATGGGTAATGGCCTTGCCGTTGAGCATGTCCCTGCGCACGATCATGGCGATGCGCGCATAGCCCTCGCGCACCTCCTCGATCTCGACACCCAACGCAGCGCTTGTGCCCTCCCACGCATGCAGACGATCCGCCACGCGGCGCGCAAGTGCGTCGGCTTCGTTCATGGAATTGACCGCCTTGTGCTTCTCTCCTAAGCCTATAGCGCAAGAACGGCGCGGCCAACCGCGCGGATTTCGGGAGGTGGCGATGGCCTACGAAACGATCCTTTTCGACGTCGCCGATGGCGCGGCAAAGCTCACGCTGAACCGGCCCGACCGTCTCAATTCCTTCACGCTGCAGATGCATCAGGAAGTCGCCGACGCGCTTTCGAAGGTCGAGAAAGATCCGGCCGCACGCGTGGTGATGATCACCGGCGCGGGACGCGGCTTCTGCGCGGGACAGGATCTTTCCGATCCCGGGGTAAAACCCGGTGGCGATCTCGGCGACGCGTTGGAGACAAGCTACAACCCGCTCGTCCGCCGCATCATGGGCATGGAGAAACCTGTCGTGTGCGCCGTGAACGGCGTCGCCGCCGGCGCCGGTGCGAACATCGCCTTCGCCTGCGATGTTGTGCTCGCTGCGAAAAGCGCGAAGTTTATCCAGTCGTTCTCGAACATCGGTCTCGTTCCGGATTCTGGTGGTACATGGATTCTGCCGCGTCTCGCAGGTCACGCGCGTGCGATGGGACTGGCCCTGACCGGCGAAGCGCTGAGCGCGGAGAAAGCCGAACAGTGGGGCCTGATCTGGCGCGCCATCGATGACGAACAACTGATGCCGGAAGCGGAAAAGCTCGTCTCGCGCCTCGCCCACGGCCCGACCAAGGGCCTCGCCGCGATCAAACTCGCGATGCGCAAGGGCTGGCAGACCGACCTGCATGCGCAGCTCGACTTCGAGCGCGATCTGCAAAGCGAACTCGGCCGTTCCGCCGACTACAAGGAAGGCGTCGCCGCCTTTACCGAAAAGCGCGCGCCAAAGTTCACGGGACAATAACATCGCCGGGAGTTGAGACCGTGCAGCGCGTGATTGGAGCCGTACTTTTCCTCATCGGCTTGCTTCCCTGGATGCTCATTGTTTGGTTGTGGGCAAGTCACATGTACACCGTTGGTCTTGCAGTGGACACGCGGGGTGAAATCGCATTCACCCTTATTGCTTTGGCAGATTTATCGTTTTTGGCAGGCGGTACATATCTATTGTTCCGACCCAACAGGAGCCCCAAGTGAACACTACGAAGTTGATGAGCTATGCCGGAGATCGCTGGCTCGAACCTGTTGGCGCGCTTACGCCCATTCCCTCAGCGATAACGGGTGAAACAGTCGCCGAAACCGGAACGACGGTGCGCGATTACGCGTCGATGCTCGATCATGCACGCAACGTCGGCGGACCGGCCCTGCGCGCGATGACGTTTCATCAGCGCGCGAAGATGCTCAAGGCGCTCGCTGATGCGGTGATGGCGAAGAAGGATACGCTCTACGAACTATCCTATGAGACCGGCGCCACGAAATCCGACAGCTGGATCGACATCGAAGGCGGCGCGGGCACGCTTTACGCCTATTCCTCCAAAGGCCGCCGCGAGCTTCCCAACGACACGATCCTGATCGAAGGCGCGGTCGAAGGTCTTTCCAAGCGCAACACCTTCGTCGGCCAGCACGTGCTGACCTCGCGCCAGGGTGCGGCGGTGCACATCAACGCGTTCAATTTTCCGGTCTGGGGCATGCTGGAAAAGCTCGGCCCCACATTGCTCGCCGGCGTGCCCGCCATCGTGAAACCCGCGACCGCGACGGCCTATCTCACGGAGGCCGCATTCCGCGTGATGATCGAAGCCAACGTGCTGCCCAAAGGCGCGCTGCAACTCATCATCGGACCGACCGGCGATCTGTTCGATCATCTGAGCGGTCAGGATGTCGTCTCCTTCACCGGCTCCGCTGACACCGCAGAGAAACTGCAACGTCATCCCGTGATCGCGCGCGAGAGCGTGCGCTTCATCGCGGAACGCGACTCGCTGAACGCCGCCGTGCTCGGCCCCGATGCCGCGCCGGGCACGCCGGAATTCGATCTCTTCATCAAGGAAGTCGTGCGCGAGATGACGACGAAGGCCGGGCAGAAATGCACCGCCATCCGCCGCGCCTTCGTGCCCGGCACCGTGATCGACGCCGCCGAAGCCGCACTCAAGACGGCGCTGGGTGAAATCACCGTCGGCGATCCGCGCGCCGAGACGACGAAGATGGGCGCGCTGGTTTCGATTGGGCAACGCGACGATGTGCGCGCAAAGATCAAGACACTTTCCGCCGAAGCGCGCATCGTGTCCGGCGATCCGGATAAGGTGGATGGAAAAGGCGCGTTCCTCTCGCCAGTGCTTCTGCGCTGCGACGCGCCCGCCAAGGCCAACCGCGTGCATGACACCGAACCGTTCGGCCCCGTCGCGACGTTGATGCCCTACTCCGACACCAACGATGCGGTCGCGCTCGTCAATCGCGGACAGGGCTCGCTGGTGATGTCGCTCTACACCTACGATCCGAATATCGCGCGTGCGGTGTTGACCGGGTCGGGCGCGTTCCACGGACGCCTGTTCATTCTCGATCGCGATTGCGCAAAGGAATCCACCGGTCACGGCTCGCCCTTGCCCGCGCTGATCCATGGCGGCCCTGGACGCGCTGGCGGCGGCGAGGAAATGGGCGGCCTGCACGGCGTGATGCATTACATGCAACGCACCGCGCTGCAGGGCAGCCCGCGCATGCTGAGCGGCGTGACGCAGGACTGGATGCGTGGCGCACCGGAAGACCGCACGCCGCCGCATCCCTTCCGCCTGAAGCTCGGCGAACTCGAACCCGGCAAGACGCTGATAACCGCATCGCGCACGATCACGCTCGACGACATCGAGCACTTCGCGCATTTCACCGGCGATACCTTCTATGCCCACATGGACGAGGAAGCCGCAAAGGCCAATCCGCTGTTCGGCGGACGCGTGGCGCATGGCTATCTGCTGCTATCGTTCGCGGCCGGTTTGTTCGTCGATCCGGCGCCGGGGCCCGTGCTCGCCAATTACGGTCTCGACAATCTGCGTTTCACCAAACCCGTGAAGCCCGGCGACACGATCACCGTGCAGCTCACCGCGAAATCGAAGTCACAGCGCAACGAAACCTATGGCGAAGTCCGCTGGCAGGTCGTCATCACCAACCAGAACAATGAACTGTGCGCGACCTATGAACTGCTGACGATGAACGCCGTCTGATGCTTCCCGCTTTCACCTCGCGCGCCGAGCTGGAAGCCGAGCAGCTCAAACGGTTGAAATGGTCGATCGCGCATACGTACAACAACGTGCCGCATTACCGCGCGAAATGCGAAGCGGCTGGCGTGACCCCGGATGACATTCGCTCACTCGCCGATCTCGCGCGCTTTCCGTTCACGCTGAAAAGCGACTTCCGCAAGACCTATCCGTTTGGCATGTTCGCTATGCCGCGCGAAGAATGCGTGCGCATTCACGCCTCATCGGGCACGAGTGGAAAGCCCACCATCGTCGGCTACACACAGAGCGATCTCGATCTTTGGAACACACTGATCGCACGCTGCATCCTCGTCGCGGGCGGCAAGCCGGGCGACGTCCTGCACAACGCCTTCGGCTATGGCCTGTTCACAGGCGGGCTCGGCCTGCATGGCGGCGCTGAGAGGCTTGGCTGCACCGTCGTGCCCGCGAGCGGCGGACAGACCGAGCGTCAGGTCCAGCTCATCTGCGATCTCAAACCCCGCATCATCTGCGGGACGCCGTCCTACATGCTGGCGCTGGCCGAAGGGTTGGAGCGCGCAGGAGTCGATCCGCGAGAGACGTCGCTTGAGATCGGCTTGCACGGCGCCGAGCCGTGGAGCGAAGAGATGCGTGGCGAGATCGAACGCCGCTTCGGCATCGTGGCGCTCGATCTTTATGGGCTGTCTGAAGTTCTGGGCCCCGGCGTCGCGCAGGAACGCGCCGACGCGCGCGGCGCGCTGACGGTGTGGGAGGACGCGTTCTATCCCGAGATCATCGATCCCGAGACCGGCGTGCCGCTGCCTGATGGCGAGGAAGGCGAACTCGTTTTCACGTCTCTGTCGAAGGAGGCCGTGCCGGTCATCCGCTATCGCACCGGCGATCTGTCGCGATTAAGTGCGCCAGTCGGCGATATCCCGATGCGGCGCATGGATCGCATCACAGGCCGCAGCGATGACCTGCTTATCGTCCGCGGCGTGAACATCTTCCCGCGCCAGATCGAAGAGTTGATCGTATCCGAACCGGGTCTCACCGCACATTACCGCATCGATGTCCGCCGTGATGGCGCGATGGATATGCTTCTGCTGACGTGTGAAGCGGCAAACGGTGACGAAGGATCGCACGGCGCGGCGCGCGCACAGCTTTCCACACGCATGAAATCGAAATATGGACTGAGCGCGGACATTACGATCGCTGCGCCGGGATCGTTGCCGCGCTCTGAAGGCAAGGCGAAGCGCGTGTTCGATCATCGCAAGGACAAGCCATGAAACTGGCCTACGATCACGGCGGCGAAGGT
>Ga0068853_100002177_pt1 | contig 14598 bp, 9 predicted proteins | sample KBSCornC32_FD_65655 | JGI IMG/M metagenome (GOLD analysis project Ga0068853, IMG submission 65655) | Corn rhizosphere microbial communities from Kellogg Biological Station, Michigan, USA - KBS Corn C3-2 | ecosystem: Host-associated > Plants > Roots > Rhizosphere > Soil ...
GCGATTGTCATTGTGGGCGAAACTGCGCCCAGTGTTGCGGGACTTGCCATCGGTCAATAAGGTCACATTGCCATTGGCAACGTCATAGCGATAAATCTGGAACCATTCGCCTCCGCCAACATCCTTGGAGAAAGTGAAATAGTCGCCTTTGGGACCAAAATGTCCGCCGCCGGTGCGATCTGGAAAGAACGTAAGCTGTGTGCGATCACCCCCGGGCATCTTGACCATATGAATCTGCGGCACGTCAGCAAACCGTGTTCCGATCAGCATCTCTCGCTTTGCTGGATGCCAGTCCTGCAATGTGGCGGAACGGAACTCACCGTACTGGTTGGCTTTTTCCGCAATCGCTGCCGGAACCGGAGGAATGTTTTCCACCACGAGATTGTCACCCGGTTTAAGTACCGCCGGCTGGGCAGGCGGCGCGGCTTGCGGCATAAGCGGAGAAGTTGCCGTGAAGATGGACGCAAATAAAATCGCAGAACGCAGAGATGCAGAAAGAGAAGACACTCGTCTCACAAGTCCTCCAGAAGCAGCGCAGAGAAGCCTAATCGTGCTGTCAGGTATCGTCAAGAAGAGTGACGTTTGGAAACCGATGCGGTTAGCACGTATCTATCAACTGATCAGCGTTATGCAGCCAGCGTCACGATGGGATCGAACTCGTAGATCAGCGTTCCGGTCTTTCCGGATTTGGCGGCAGCCGCCATTGCTTTGCCGGCGATTTCAGCCTGCATGGAATGATATTTTCTTAGCGGCCCGAACGTTAGCAGGTCCAGCACGGGAGCAATCTTCATGCCGATGGCTTCGCCCAGCCTGAACTCCGCGCGCTTGCCGATCAGCAGACTTGGACGCAGAATATGCAGCGCTTTAAAAGGCAATTTAGCCAGTTCCCTTTCCATCTCGCCTTTGGTGCGGAGATAGAAATTCTTGCTCGCTGGATCAGCGCCCACTGACGAGACCACAACAAACTGTTCGGCGCCCGCCCTTACTGCTTGTGCGGCAGCGCGCAACGGCAATTCCATATCAACATGGCGGAACGCTTCCTGTGATCCGGCTTTCCGAATCGTGGTGCCAAGCGCGCAAAACACGTCCTGCGCGCCTTGAAAATCTTCCGCGGAAAGTGTCGCCAGATCGGCCACGCGTTGCGCAACTTTGGCTCGCGTAAGCGATGGCAGCTCTCTGCGCCCGAATGTGAGCACTCGCGTGTAATCCGGGTCATCAACCAGCGCGCGCAGGCAGAAGCCGCCAACCAATCCTGAAGCGCCCAGAACAACTGCCGTCCGCGAAGTCATGCGGGCTGTCCTTCGCGATTTGCTTTGGTGAAGCTCATGCCTCTACTGTATCAATTTTTAGTTTCAAGGGCGCGACTGAGCACCACCACGCTCAGGAGTAGACGTTTTGCGCGGCCCGGTTTCTTGGAACATAGGCTTTCTGGTTCTTTTGACATAGGCTTTCTGCCGCTGCTACTATCAAATGGCAGTTCAGCAGGTTAGGGGTCAGACCTAAAGCCCACCGCGTTTCGAACAAAGTGGTTGATGCAGCCTAGCAATGCTGGATTCGAATGCGCAGGATTCACTCCCGCCTGCACGCGTCCCCGTCGTCTAGCCCGGCCTAGGACATCGCCCTTTCACGGCGGTAACACGGGTTCAAATCCCGTCGGGGACGCCATAAAATTAATAAGTTAGCGGCGTCCTGGTCGTAATTCCCACAACACTCCACAACAATACTTAAAATTATGCGTGTTCAACCTTACCCATGCGCATGATCAGGTCCGCCAAAGCTGCCTGTGCTTGACATTTCGGTGCTTCCAAAGCCTGCGTATAGCCGTCGATCGTTGTTTTGAAAGATGCATGCCGCAGGAGTTCCTGGACGACTTTGGCATCTGTGCCCAGCGACTTGATCAAAGTCGAGAACGTATGCCGAAAAGTGTGCCAGCCAATTTTCTTGTTGATGCCGGCCCGCCGTGCTGCCGGCTGGATGTAGTACCGCATCACGGTGGCAAGCCAGAGGGGCTGCCGTCCACACTTCTGTGGCGAAGCCCAGACCCAATCGGAATCGGCGCCGCGGTTGATTGGTCGCACGATTCGCACAGCGTGGCCTTTTGCTTACGCGGTGGCTCCCAGAATGATGACCTTTACGTGATGATCAATGCTTACTGGCAAGAGCTGCAGTTTCAAGTCCAGGAAAGCTCGCCAAAAGATTGTGTGAGAATCGTGGATACGGCTTTGCCAAGCGGCGACGACTTCTCAGAATCCGGCGTGCCGTTACAACAAACCCAATATCAGGTAGCTCCGCGTTCGGTTGTCCTGCTGGCCCGCCGCAGGTCACATTGACCGCAGGTGGGCAGAGTGATTGACGCTCCTGGCCCATCGCTGCCGAGTAGTCCTTTGAATCCAACGAAATAAGATCAGACAGGTGTTGCGCGATTTGGCACGGTGATTGCACTTTCCATAGCTGGAGGAAAACAATCATGGATCGTCAGCTCGATTCGCGCGTGGATACTGCCTTCCTGAGATTTGGCCTGGCTCTACTTGTTTTGTTGGGATGGCTTGTGGTGAGCGCCAAGGGCCAGGAACAGAGCACACCTGAGACACTAATTACCAATACGTCCATACATGCGACACATATTCTCGGATTTGAAGGCATGCACCGCAACGCCAGCGGAGAACTCTCTATTCAAGATGACGCAGGTCAATTTCATCGCGAGGGAAAAGCTGCTGAAAAAGTGACCCTGGGTTCCATTCAGGATGTCTCGGTGAGTGAGGAGGACAAACAGGTGGGCGGCGTACCGATGATGCTAGGCAAAAGCGCAGTACCGTTCGGCGACGGCGCGTAGTGAGTCTTTTTTCACATAAAAAATACGACAGCCTGACCATCGAGTATGTTGGTGGCAACGGCGCATTTCACGGCGCCATATTCCGGGTGCCCAAAGGGGCTGGGCAAATCTTTAAGGACAATTTCATCGCGCACGGCGCCCATGTTGGGACAGCAGGAGACAGGGCTTTTCTTCAAAATATACGGGAGAGCAATCGCCAAACGCGGTGCAACAGTGGAGTGTGCTGGTCAGCAAGGTCGAACCTGGCGCCACAACTCTTGACCCGTGCTTCGCCGATGCGATTTATGAAGGTGAAGGAGTTGTCCAAGTCAAAACAATTCAAGAGCGTATTCCGCAGCGGTGACCAAAACGCCACGACTGGTTCCGGAGTCCTCATCCTGAAGACGCTTGCAACAAAATACAGTCCCGGTAGTGAAACGCGGCGCGCAGTGACCACTGTAACCGGAGCGACCAAACTGAACATCCAGATCCAGTTGCTCACGGAAGATGGCCGCGTGGTGCTGGAGCGCAATGTGCAGGGGGAACGTTCGGTTCTATGGAAACAATTTGCGGTCTACCGGCAAAGTAGCTCACAGCTCAGCAAAGCTCCTGGCGAAATCAACCTTGCCGGACCCAACAGCGCCAGATGCAAAAGCAACTGCAAATAACAGCGACGGTTATTCGACGAGCAGCGTGGCCCTGAAGCAGAGCGCAGTCGAGTAGCCTTCACCCAAGCCGAACAATGCTGAGGACGCTGGAGGAAGAGTGAAGTGCTCGTCGAAGAGGAGGTCTTAGCGATCAAGCCGCTACTCTTCAATTTGTAGTTGAGCATTACGAAAGAAAAGATTGGACATGGCTCTCACGGTGGTTTGAATATGTTGCGATGGGCAAAAGAAGTGCAATCGGTGGGTAAGAGGAGGGATGACTATGCAGCACATTCAGATTTCTGCGCTGTTTTCCTTCAGCAAACGGACCGCTTGTACTCGTTGGCGCTGATCTTGACGGGTGATGAACTCAGGGCTGCAGATCACAACTGCTGCATCGCATTAAATACGAGGAGGATCAAAATTTTCCTCGCGTCCGTGGCCGGTCACAATGTATTTCCGCTGTTGAACAAATAGCCTTTGCTGGCACTTGGGATCGTAACCTCAGGGCGCAGCGTTTCTTAGAAGCTTTCGTCAAAACAGCAGAAAGGCGACACCTAGTATTCACATCCAGCTTCCGAGTGACCGGCTCAGGCCGGGGCATTTTCTTTCTCACAAACTTTTCGAGGGACGCTTGGACTGCGCCCCTCGTACTCCCCAGAGCCGCGACTTAGGCGCTTTCGTGTCCACTTACAGTATGTGGTGGGCTCCAGGACGACGAAGTTTCGGTAGAAAGCTGCCGCGCATGGCAGGAGCAGACCTCTACAAGCTGTGAGGTAAAGATGTTTGAAAGAGACCACTTCTTCATTCGTGAACCCCAATCGAAATTCCAATTGGCGTCCCGAAACGATATCATGCACGCTCTTTCTGTTTTGCGGCTGCAGGAAACTTGAAATGTTTTCCGCGCGCAGCATCACCAGCCGCTTTCCCACCGTGTGGTTCACATCTTACCAATTGACATGCATTTTCAAGCAATACTCGATCTGGCCTTCCCATCGAGAGAATGCTTTGGGGTGGAAAGATGTAGGGAAAAGCGGCAGCAGGGAAGAATGCCTGCCCTATATCAAAGAGGTCTGGACGGACATGCGGCCACTTAGCTTGCGGAAGAAAATGCAAGAGCATGGCCTGGCGTAGTTGGGCAATGGAAGAGCGCGGATGTCATGAGCGTTGAACAACAGCACTGCTCCTTTACTAAACCGGATATAGCTGGCCCGCAGCATCAGAGGCTGGCGTGTGAGTTATGTCTTGAGCGGAATTCCCACTCCGCGGGCCTGGGCTATTTCAAATATCCTTGTGGCAAATGCGATATCTTCGATTGCTAATCCAAACGGATTCACAACGATGACTTCCTCGGAATTGCTACGGCCAGGATGCCCTCCAGCGACAATGTCGCACAATTCACCATCGATCTTGCGTGCGTTCGGGTTCGATGTCTCCTGTGGACCGGCAATCAGTCCCTCGCGGCACATCTTTCCCAGCAGGCGTCGTGAATCCTGCCGGACAAGGTTCCAATCATCGATGAATATCTTACCTGCTTTCAAAAACACCTCGGGCAGCAAATCATCGAGCGAAACATTCACCACTACTGCGCCTGGCCTGAGCCACTCATAGCGTATGTAGCCAGTCGTAACCGTAGTAGCTGCAATTACAACTTCAGAAGATTGCACGGCCTCTTCTGCACTTGAGGCAACTTCGACATTGCGATGCGTCCTGCTAGTCTTCTCTGCCAGACCCTCGGCTTGCGCTCGATTCAAATCAAACAACATTACTCGCTGAAGGGAAGAAAACGTCTTCACCATTAGCTCCAGATGCATCGCTCCTATTGCACCGGTTCCAATTATGGCGGCAGAATGGATCGGAGCATTCCCAACAAGACTTATAGACAACGTAGACACTGCCGCTGTACGCAGGGCTGAAATGTGGGCGCCCTCCATGACACAGGTAACACGCACAGTTTCATCATCGAACAAAAGGGTGAGACCGCTGGCCCTTGGCAAGCCTCGTTTCGTGTTAGCCGGGTTGCTATTGATGATCTTCGTTCCCGCAGTGCTGAACTTCCCTCCTACATAAACCGGCATGTTAAGGCTCCGAACTGGTTCTCCATGCAAATTCTTCCAGGAAAGATAGGCTTCATCCGGCAGAATAATTTCGCCGGCGGCTTTCAGGCGAAATACCTCTGCCATAAGGGCAACGGCATCAAGCTCATTGCAGATCTCTTCAACATCCTCTCGCCTCAGGTACAACAACTGAGACGCCAGTTCTTGCGCTGGGTATTCGTAAAGGTTGTCTGCCTGGGAAAGTACAGGATTCATGTCAGGTCTCCTCATGAAATGGTGCTTCTATTTCGATATGGAAGTGCGGGAACGACTCTCTACTCAGGACCAAATGCGATCCGATTTACAAAGGAGGTCGCATTTGCATTACCGTAGCCATTGAGTTCCAGCCATTGATCATTGAAAATTGTGGACGCATAGCTGGTGCCGTTATCTGGACATATGCAGACAACGTTCTTCAATCCAGGATGCTTCTGCAGGTATTGGGCGCATGCAAAAATTGCGGCCCCACTGGAACCTCCCAATTTAAGTCCAAGGGCGTTGTCTAGCCGCCTGCACATGGAGAAGGCTTCAATGTCGTTCACCAGCGCGTACTCATTGAAGTGAGCCGGGCGGATAAAAGATGATTTGCGTGAAGATCCAATTCCAGTCAGCTTGCGTGGACCGGGAGTATTGGTGAACACTACAGAGCCGTGGGCATCGACGCCAATAACCCGCGTAGCTGGGCTAACCTCCCGGAAATACCGCCCCACTCCTGCCAATGTTCCACCCGTGGAAACACTGATGAAGATCGCATCCACGCTTCCTGACATCTGGCGGTAAATCTCCGGCGCCATTGAACCATAATATGCTCGCGGATTGGCTTCATTGGAATACTGGTTAGTCCACACGTAGCGTGAAGAACTGTTGCATAGTTCATGGATCCGACGCATGCGCGAGAGCAGGTACCCGCCCGTCTCATCCGGCTCGTCGACCAGATCGAGTTGCGCCCCGAATTGTGTCATTCTCGCGCGTATTTCAAAAGTCGTTTTCGGATCAATGACGGCCAGGAACGAGTAGCCCAACTCGCGGCAAAAACATGCCAGAGCCACGCCTAAATTACCCGAAGTTGATTCAACAACCGTGGACGAGCTGTTGAGCAGCCCTCGTTCCTCGAGGTCGGTGACTAATGCAAATGCCGACCGGTCTTTAGAGGAACCGGCTGGGTTGCAGCCTTCCAGCTTCAGGCAGACTGGCATCCAGGCCGTATTAATCTTTAAATAGATTTTGAGCATTGGCGTATTCCCTACCTGGGCCAGAAGGGAATTGGGTGAGATAGCGATATCGTTTGTTTTCACGGGACTGATCTTTGTTGTTCTGCTTATTTCTGGAAGTCAATTACTGTTTCGAGGGTTTTACGGAGTATGAAGTTCATTGAGCAGCTTGCTTTTGAGGAAGTACCTCGCTTCCGGAAGCCTTTCGCAAGTTTGGGTCGGGTGGTTCTATGGCCACAAGCGGAACAGAGCATTAGAATCGAACTGAAAGCGTTTCACGCACTCATGCAATTTGCGCGCCAGGATTCGCTTCATAGAACCGGCTTGCGCGAATCCACCGCGACGAAGCGAAGCTCGCTCGTATATCTCCGACCGGATAGATCCGTCAGCCAGGTTTGGTCAAACAGCGGCAGCATCTCGGACAGGTCAACCCTCGCACGGGGCAGCGCTGCATCCACAGTTCTGCGAATCATTTTGCTGAAAATATCCACGAATATCGGACTGTCGAAGTCCAGATAAGCCGGCTTCTTTTCGATGGGAACTTTATAAAAAGCAAAACGGGGAATTCCATGAGCACGGGCCCAGTTTCTTGCCTGGAGAAAACGGTCGGCGGGGCTGGCACAGTGCGCGAACTGCAGTTCCTCCGGTGAAAAGCGCCACGACTCGCGCTTGATGATTAGAGAGTCCAGCGAGATTCTGGGTGCATGACGCTGGGGAGGCATAACTCTGAAACAATCCATCGTCTGCTTGCCGAGCGGCCCGCTGACAAGATCGAGAGCACGCAGGCAGAATTTGCCATCACGGGTTTTTGCCATCAATGTCCCATTATGGTTCTCCAAGATCATCGAGGAAACCGGAAGTGCCCGCGAACGGTCTGTGACGAATGCATTGGGCAGGTACTCGAGCCGGAAATTCGTCTTGGGAATCAGCGGCGCAAGGCGGCCGCCGCATAATACTTCGTCTCTTTCCCACACCGGTACCACGTTTTCTTCGCCGAGATCCACCGCCAAGGCGTCGAGAAGATCGGGAGGCGACGGGTGCTGAGCGGCGAAAAGAGTGGACTGCAATGTGTTTGTACTTACATGAACTTCGCCCAGAACAAAGATGTATCGACCGTCGCGAATTGCCTCTTCATCGGCTGCTGCAATCATGATGTCAGGAGAATGGTAGCGGGCGCCTTGCCACCCTGGCAGGCTCGGTGGAAACTCCCGCAGAAGCCGAGGTCTCAATTCATCGCAGGTGATGTGGAGGGCAGATTGATTGTCGCCAAGCTGAAGTACCCGTTTCCATTTCTCTTCCAACTCATCCTGAAGGGGACACATGATCTCCGCAGCTTCGTTGAAGAAGAAAGGCACAACATTGTTCCACCAGCGAACGACATCTACGCTAGAAGCATGGGCTGATCGCCGGAGCTCAGAGTAAATTGCCTGGAGCTTTTTCTCATAAGCCTGTGCCACACGCGCGGTAAACCACCGGCTGGTATCAAGCAGCAACGAAAGCGGCTCTGCCAAAGATTCGAGCACCTTGCGCCCGAGTACAACGTCGGTGCCACGGCGGCAATCCTCGTATACGACTGTCCGACCAGCATAGACTTTTCCCTTATTACGAGTCGCGGAAACGCCGGTAAGCCGGGTGAAGACCTGTTCCAATCGTTGCAACGAAAAGTTCAATCTGGCGGGGTCCCCCGCAGCGGCTTCCACCTGTGCCCGTGCCGCATCCAATTCCCCTAATAAATCCATGCACTGCTTGCGAAGTTTCAAGTCATCGATGCATTGCAATGCTTCGCGCAGAACCTGTTCTGGAAAAGGTCCAAGTGGGATGTTGAATTTCCAGAATAGTGTCCCTTTGGTGGCGAGTTCTCGAAGACCCTCATAGACTTCGCCCGGATCGCGGAATGACAAATTTGGCATGCGCACGAGCCTGGCTGCAATTTGTTTTGCTGTTTCATGCCCATTGCACGCACGCAGCATGGCCGCCTGCTTACCGGTGAGTGGCAGAGTCCCGAAGAGAGGATGAATGAGGGTCATGTCTTCAACCCGGACGAAAGGCATAAGTATGGGTACAATCCATGGCTGAAGACCAAATTTACGGGTGAGCACTGCACTGAATGCCTCAATAGCCCAGGATTCCCAATAGGTTTTACGGGCGGCAAGAGCCTTTACTCCGTGCCTGATCTCGATCTGGCTGTTTGTGGAAGTGAGACGGGCCCAGCCAACCGGTCCAAAAAAACCGATTGTGTCATTTTTTGCGCAATAGCGCTGCCAGTAGCTGGCGACCAGTTCTTCATGCTGCTTGCGGGAAGAGTGACGCTCCAATCCATCGGGCGAGCCCCGCAGGAGGGGATCAATTGCGGTTTCAACCGCCGTGCGATTCTGCCACGTGAGCGCCTCACGAAAATCGGCAGAGCCTGCGATTTCGCGGATTGCATTGCTGGTATCCTGCAAGGAACGTGAGAATTTTTCCTGAAAGGCCGCTCTGGCTGTGTCAACCTGCGCCAAGGCAGCGGTGAGTTCTTCCAGGGCATCGCACGGAATGCCTTCCGGCAGAGATCGTGGCAGTTTGCCCGCATTAATTTTGGAGATAGCATCCAGCAACGGCTTGCGCCATTGTTTGTTCCCCCACTGACCAGCCGAGCGTAGCTCGTCCAGAGAGGCGCGGAGTTGTTGAAGAATGCAAGACCGGGCACGTTCCAGAGCTTCCGAGGAGCGAGCTACCTCATGCGCGGCAGAGATGGTTTCCGGAGTAGCTGCAAGTTTAAGCACGCCATCGGCGGGGAAGCCGGCACCGCGAAGACAAACCCAGCGCCAGAGAGACCATTCATTACCGGGAAGAGCAACAAGATGGTCCCGTGCTACCGCAGCTTGAGGTTGGTTGGTAGTAGTAATCATCGTTGGGAATATTCCTAGTACTTTTCAGGAACGGTACAGAATGGTTTTGGTAAATGTTACGGCTTGGTCGAAAGGAAGCCTGATGTTGGACTTGATGACTGTCGAGATTGGTCCGTGCATATAGTGCTCATGATCTAGTTGCGCAATGGTCGTGTCCCCTGGCAAAGATCCCTGCAATTGCTCTTGCCTCATCAAGACTGAACATTCAATGCTATGGGCGCATGCAATGACACTAGTGGAATGGATTGATCGATAGAAAGGTACAAATTCAAATGGTTCTTCTTGTTTCCTGAGAAATGCGATCCGAGAGCTCCATTGACTGATCACACTTCCGCAGCGGACCTCGTAAAGGAATCCGGCGCAGGGAATGAAGCAATCTGCACGCTGTCTTTCGCCAAGGTGTCTGTGATGGCAGCGCCCAGAGACTTCAAGTTTTCCGAACTTGTCATCGTATGGTGTGTTCCCTGAACCGGCACCACCTGGAGGTAATCGCCCAGAAGTCTGCGCCAGGCTGCTCCTGATGGCCTCGCGGCATCTCTTGCTTCAAACAGGCAGACCGGCATGGAACAACTGACTAAATAATAATTAAACACAGCATTGGCCGTCGCGTGTCTAATCCTCAAAATACGCCGCAAGGCCGATATGTCCAATGTATGAACCGAAGGATATTGCTTTGCGATTTTATCCATTATATGGCTGCTGCGCTCGATCAGCGTTTCGAAGTCATAAGTTTGTGCCATTTGGATAACGTCATCCAGATCCTCTTTATCAAGCATCAATGACAGCACATCAATCAACTCGAAGTTAGCATCAAAATCTTTTGGCGACGCGCTTTCGGAATCCATCGTCGTTCGATCAGAATAATTGGTGTCGAGAAGGCCCAGGAATTCAACCTGTGCGCCCCTCTCCATCAACCTTCTCGCCATTTCATAGGCAATCGTGCCGCCTGACGACCAGCCTGCGACCCGATATGGCCCGTGTGGCTGGAGCTCGCGAATATTGTCCACATAAAGTTCAGCCATCTCTTCTATAGTTGTTAGCGGTTCCTCACCGGGAGCGAACCCCGTGGCTTGCAAGCCATAGATCGGGATATCCGCGTTGATAAAGGGAGCAAGGTCTGCCACATAATCTACGCCACCCCCGAGAGCGTGGACCAAGAAAAGCGGAGTTTGAGTTCCTGCCGGCCGAACCGGAATCAAATTCTTGTTTCTTGTTCCGAGATCGCCGCGTTTTAGCGCAGCCGCCAACTCAGCCAATGTAGGGGCCATAAAGACATCGCGCAGCGAGATATTTATGCCGAATAACCGCTGCACCTCCACCATCAGCTGCACTACTAATAGTGAATGGCCGCCCAATGCAAAGAAGTTGTCGTGGAGTCCTACCTGACGCGCTCCCAGAAGCTTCTCCCATATCTCCGCCAGCTTCTTCTCCACCTCCGTCCTAGGTGCACAATATTTGTTCGCATCCCCTGCCATCTCGGGCCGTGGCAGATCTTGGGGATCAATCTTTCCGTTTCCCCGCACCGGAAGCTCGTCCATGATCACCCACGCTGACGGCACCATGTATTCCGGCAAGCGATCCCTCAAGAATTGTTGCAACGCCTTTGCCTCCACTTCCCCTCCCGGCGCTGCCACATATCCCGCCAGCCGCTTCTGTCCGGGTACATCTTCGCGCGCCACTACCATCGCTCTATGCACTCCTGGATACACACTCAATACTGCTTCCACCTCAGCCGGCTCGATTCGATATCCCCGAATCCTTACCTGAAGGTCGATGCGTCCCAAGAATTTGAGATTCCCATCAGCCAGAAATCTCGCCCTATCTCCCGTTCGGTAGAGTCGAGCTCCTTCTTTTCCCCCACGCGGAGCCAGTACAAATTTCTCTGCGGTCAAATCGGGCCTGTCCCAATACCCGCACGCAACTCCTATTCCGCCAATGTATAACTCTCCTGGGACACCGATGGGAACTGGCTGTCTTGCTCTATCCAGCACATACATGCTCATTCCAGCTGCTGCTTGCGCCACCCTTACTGTGTTCTCCTCTGGCGTCCCGCCGGGTTGGTACTTTATGCAACTCCCGGCCGCCTCGCTATACCCATACACTCCATATAAACGCTCCCTTACCCGCTCCGGCAATCTCTCCCTTAGTCGCACCACCATGGCTGGTTCTTCTTCACACAGAATTTCCTGAACCTTGTTCAGAGCCCATGGAAACTCTTGTCCCATTAACTCAACCTTTTTCGCCTCAGCCCACCATACCGTGACCCTTTGATTCCGCAACGATTCAGCCAACTTTCGTGGCGTCTGGGCCAACTTTCTGGGAATATTGATTGCGCAGCCTCCTCTCGCCAATGTCCGGAAAACCTCGAAACTCGCGGCTTCGCTTGTGAATCCCCATTGCTGCGCCACCCGCTCACAACCTTCAGCCTTCATCTCAACTGTTCCATTATGAAAGCCGCCGCCCCATAACCCGCTTTGCTTTATCAACACTCCTAGTGGTTCTCCGGCCGCTCCGGATCGATAAAGTACGACCCCGGGGCTTTCTCCCGTCAATGATATTTGTAGATCTTGCTTACTGGCTTCAGTCACGTTAGTGCGTCGCTCGTCCACATTCAGCACCTTCATTGCCAGAGAAGTAAGATTCCCTATCATTACGGAGTCAGTGATGATCATCCCAACATCTGAGTTCTTTAGCATCACGGCCATGCGGGACCATGGCTCCTCCGGCTCCAACCCCACCAGCACTCCCCCAGACTTTAAGACCCCAAGACATACCACCAGCCATTCCAATGACCCATCCAGGCACACCCCTATACGCATTCCAGGCTTCACACCTTCGGCAATCAGATAGTATGCCCATTGATTGGCCCGGTGGTTCAATTCTTCATAGCGCCAACTCTCCGTCCCATCAATCACTGCCAATGCATCTGGCCGCTTGGCCGCCTGGTCCTGAATGAAATCATGGATACTACCTTGTGGCCATTCATACTGTGTGTTGTTCCACGCAGTCAATGCCTGGCGCTTTTCCGCTTCATCTAACATCTCCAGGAACAAGGCCGGATGTTCCGGATTGGCCGCCATTTCCCGCAACAGTTGCTGCCAGTGCTCCAGCAATCGTTCCGCAATTGCGGCATCGAATAAGTCGGAGTCATAAGCCAGGTGTAAGACCAGGCTATCCGCGAGAAGGACGATCGCCGTCAACGGATAATTGCTTGACTCTTCCGCGAAGGTCGTAAGCACACGCATACGTCCCGTTTGTGGTCTGGCCGCGGTCCTGACAGCGGGATAGTTCTCAAAGACGAGAATGCTCTGAAACAGCGGTTTGCCAGGAGGCACTTCGCTGCAGCGTTGAATACGTACAAGCGGCGTATATTCGTAACGTCGCGCTTCGATTTGCTGTTGCTGCAATCTATGCAAGCAATCCAGCACCGAGTCCTGGTCTTGCACACACAGCCGCACGGGAAGGGTGTTGATGAATAATCCTGTAATTTGCTCCACTCCCGGCAGGTCAACAGGACGAGCCGCGGTGGTCGCCCCAAAAACCACATCCGGCTGGCCGCTGTAATGGCTCAGTAACAACCCCCAAGCCGCTTGCATGAGCGTATTTAAAGTCAGCCGCTGTTTTTGCGCGAGTGCTTCCAGTTCCTCACGGAGTTTGCGTTTCAGGTATATTTGTTTCCGGCCAAAACGAACAGAGGTAATTTGTCCTGCTGAATGTCTTCTTTCTATCCCCAATTGCGTGGGAGTGGAGAAATCCCTGAGCATCTCTCGCCAAAAGTCCTCGGCGGAATGCAAATCCTGTCGCTGCAGCCAGCTGATATAGTCACGAAAAGGACGAGGCTCGGGCAACTGCAGCTCTTGTCCCGCAGCGTCATAGAATTGCAGGACCTCACCCAGCACTCGTGGCACTGACCAGCCGTCGAGCACCAGATGATGATGAGTCCAGGCAAGATAGAAACGATCCTCTCCTGTGCGGATGAGGCCAATGCGCATCAAAGGAGCTTGCTCCAAAACAAAACTGCGCGTCCGATTCTCTTTCAGGTACTCATTCAGCTTGTTAAGCTGTTCACCTCTGCTCAGACCCCGACAATCCTTGACGTCCCAGGGCAATTCCGGCGCGTGCTCCACTCTCTGCAATGGCCGACTGAGACCTTCCCACACAAAGCTCGTGCGCAGCACTTCATGCCGCTTCATCACCTGCTCCCAGGCTTGCCGCAAAAGCTCAACCTCGCCCCATGCCCCTTCCAGTTCCACGCAAAACTGGTGCATATATACGCCTGAATTGGAAGCTTCAATCGTGTGAAAAAGGATGCCCTCTTGCATCGGCGACAGCGGATAGACGTCCTCCAACTTTCTTCCCTGTGAGATGCGGTCCAGTTCCTGCTGCGTCAACCGCGCCAGCGGAAAGTCAGAAGGCGTGAAGCTGCTTTCCGCGGCACAGCAATGCGCGATCAAAGCCTGGAGTTCTGCAAGGCAATCGGCCGCTAGTCTCTGAATCGTCTCTTCGCGATGAATATTTCGGTTGTAAGCAAAACTGAAATGCAGACGCCCGCCCGCAATGTGCGCGTTGATCTCCAGTAGATAAGCGCGTTCCTGGGTTGCATTATGCCTGGCGCCAGCCGATTCAGGCGCCGCTTGCCAGCGGTCCTCACTTAACACCCGGTCAAACTGCCCCAGGTAGTTGAATACGACTTCCGGCGTTGCCTTCACGCTGCTCCGCAGTTCCCGGTTTAGATAGTACAGCATGCCAAAGCCGATGCCGTGCCGGGGGATTCCTCGCAATTGCTCTTTCACTGCTTTCAGATCTTCGCCCGGTCCGGTCCCCGGTAATTGCACGTACGCCGGGAACAGAGTTGTGAACCAGCCCACCGTCCGGCTTACATCAATAACTGTGGGAAGCTCTTCACGGCCATGGCCCTCAAGTTCCAGCAGCAGCCCCTGGCTTCCG
>Ga0068853_100002179_pt1 | contig 14592 bp, 13 predicted proteins | sample KBSCornC32_FD_65655 | JGI IMG/M metagenome (GOLD analysis project Ga0068853, IMG submission 65655) | Corn rhizosphere microbial communities from Kellogg Biological Station, Michigan, USA - KBS Corn C3-2 | ecosystem: Host-associated > Plants > Roots > Rhizosphere > Soil ...
ACGGTCGACGCCTCGTGAAGGCGAAGGACGTGATCGCGCGCGAAATGATGGTGGCGGCGCGCGAGGACGAGATGCGGCGCAAGGTCCGCATCGCCGCGCGCAGCTGGCATACGCATCGCTATCTGCGTCCGCTGCTCCGGCGCCTGTCCACGCTCGACCGCTTCAAATATGCCTCGCGAAAGCTGGTGCGCTGGTTCGGCGCGCTGTGGATGGGGACGGGCGGGGGCGCGGCGATCGTCCTGGCGGCGGCGTGGCATCCGCTGGTGGCGGTCGGCCTCGTGCTGCTGGGCGCCGGGCTGTTCGCGATGGGCTATGGCAGCCGCAAGGGGCCGCTCGCCGCGATCGCCGACATCCTGCTCGCCTATGTCGCAACCCTGCGCGGCATAATACTCTCCGCGCGGGGCAAGGATTTCACCCTCTGGTCCCCGGCCAAATCACGCATGGAAAAGGCGCCGAAAGCATGATTACCGTGCAACGGGTTCTGAAGGCAGCGGGCAAGCATGGGTCGCGCGCCGCGTTACGCCTGCGGGCGCTGGCGGGCGCGCGCGCCGGCCGGCACTGTCCCGCCTGCGGCACCGACGTGGTCGGCTTCTTCCGCTATGGCGAGCGGCGCGACTGGGGGTGCCCGGCCTGCGGATCGTCTCCGCGCGAACGCCTGATGCACTATCTGCTCGACCTCGGCATGATCGCCGTGCCGCAGGGGGCCGCGCTGCTGCATTGCGCGCCCAACGAAGCGAGCCTTGTCGCGCGCTTCCGGGGCAGGGCAGGCGACTATATACCCGCCGACATCGACCCCTCGCGCTATACGGTGCAGGGAATGCAGCGCGTCGACCTGATGGCGCTGGCCGACGCGGCGCGTTTCGACCGCATCTATGCCAGCCATGTGCTGGAGCATGTGCCCGACGATGCGCTGGTCCTCGCCAATATCGCGCGCGCGCTCAAGCCAGGCGGGGAAGCATGGCTGATCGTGCCTTTGTGGGCCAAACCCAGCGAGGACGGTCCCGCCGATCTTTCGGGGCGTGAGCGGGAGCGCCGCTTCGGCCAGTGGGACCATGTGCGCCAATATGGCCCGGATCTCGCGGATCGCATCGCGGCCGCGGGCCTTGACGTCGAGGTGATCGCCGCGCGCGACCTGCCGCCGGCGGACGTTGCCCGTCTGGGGATCGACGATGTGCTGTTCAGGGCGCGTCGGTGACCCGGACAGGGGGCGGACCGATCGGCCGGCTGGAGGCCAATGTCCGCATCGTGGCGATCGCCAAGCTGGCCAATGTCGCACTGGCGATGCTGTGGGGTTTCGTCGTCACCTTCGTTTTCGTGCGATTGTTGCCGCTGGAGGAGTTTCGCGCGTTCCTGCTGCTGGTGGCCTTCGCCAACTTCACGGTTTCAGCGGATTTCGGCTTTTCCGGCATTCTCTATGCGCGGCTGCGGCGTTTCCGGCTGGGCGGGGAGGACGGCGGCTTCCGGCCGACGGAGATCGCGATTCTCTTCGCTTTCATGGGCGTAGTGGTGCTGGTCGGCGCGATCCTGATCGCGGGCGGAATCGCCAGCGGGCATATCGCCACGCATTACCCCGGCCTGTTCATGGCCTTCTACCTGCTGACCGTCACCAACATCTTCGGACTGCTCACCAAGCGGGCGCTGGCGGCGCTCGATCATAATCTCCTGTGGGAACTGGTCGATATGGTTCGCCGGGTCGCGACCATCGCGCTGCTGATCGCGGCGCTGGCCGGCTTGCCCATATTGTTGTCGGTCTGGATGCAGGTTGCGCTGGCGTCGATGGCCCTGCTCTTCGGCCTGATGGTCGTCCACCGGGATGCGGGCATGGGCGCGGGCGACTGGCTGCTGCGCGGCGGTGGGTTCGCGGTGCTGTGGCAGAGCAGTATGCGCGACATGGGCGCGACGATGCTGCTCACCCTGTCCGATGTCGCCGCGTACAATGCGCCCTACTTCGGCCTAGCCTGGGCGACGAGCGATCCCCGGCCCCTTCTGCTCTTCGACTTCGTGTTCAAGATTTCGCGCGCGCTCACCGCCGGGATACGGGCGATCACCGAAGCCATGCTGCCCCGCTTGACGGCGGCCTTTCATGGCGGCCGGACGGAGCGCGCGCGGGCGCTGGTTGGACGGTTGCGGCTGGTGGCGCTGGGCGCGGCGGCGGTGCTGGGTGGAGGGCTGATGGTCGCGGGGCCTGCCTTCTCGCGGCTGTTGTTCGCGGGCAAGGCGGTGCTTACGCTGGCGGAATTGGGGCTGTTGGCGCTGCTCCTGCTGGGCCTCGCGATGCTGTGCGTGTCGACCTATGTGCATAATGGAGTAGGGCGGTTCGGTGCATTGCTGGCGCCGTCCTTCGCCTTTCTGGCGCTCTCCATACTCAGCGTGCCGCTGGGTGCCTGGATCGCGCAGGCGACCGGCGAGCCGTTCGCGCTCTGCTTTCTCGCGCTTTATGCGCTGGCGCATGGGCTGCTGGCGGTGCGCCACGGGGCAATGCTGCGTGGATTGCTGCGCGCATGAAGATCGTGATGGCCGATCCTTCGCTGTTCACCGGGCGCTATGACGATGGGCTATGCGCCGGCCTGGCGCGGCGGGGGCATGAGGTAACGCTGGCCGGACGCCCGTTGCGGACGACCGACGCCATCGTTCCGGACGGCTATCGCTACGCCCCGCGCTTTTTCCGCGCCAGCGAGGCGATCGCCGCCACGGGCCGAATCCGGCAGGCAGCCAAGGCGGCGGAATATCTGGCCGACGCGGTCGCCGGTCCGCGCGGCCTGTTTGCCGGCGCGGCGATCGTGCACTGGCAATGGCTGCCCTTCGCCATGGCCGACGCCCATTGGCTGCGGCGGCTGGGGAGGAGCCATGCGCTCGTCCACACCGTCCACAATGCGCGCCCCTATCATGGTGAGGGCGCCAAGGAGGCGATGCAGGGCAGTGGCTATTTCGGCCTGCTCAAGCGGTTCGACGCGCTGATCGTACATGGCGCGGAGACGAAGGCGGCTCTCGATGCGCTCGGTATCGAGACGCCGGTCCACGTCGTGCCCCATCCGCCGATGCGTCTTGCGCCCGCCGATGCCGCCGCTCTGGCCGCCGTTCCGGCAAGCGCGCGCCCGCGCGTCACCTTCTTCGGCACGATCAAACCCTACAAGGGGTTCGACCTGCTGATCGACGCCGCGTTGATGTTGTGGGGGGAGGGGATCGACTTCGATCTTGCCGTGGCGGGCCAGCCGTTCATCCCCATCGACGCCGAGGTGGAGCGGGTTCGCGCCGCCGGCTTTGGTGACCGGCTGATGCTGGATCTGGGGTTCCTGACCGAGCAGCGCCTCGACGCCCATCTCACCCGCGCCGATATATTGGTCTTTCCTTACCGTCATATCGATTCGAGCGGTGCCTTTCTCTCCGCTTGCCACTATGGCGCGGCGATGGTCACCAGCGATTGCGGCATGTTCGCGCGGCTCCCGACGGGCACCGCATCCCGATTTCCGGCCGGCGACGCGGGCGCGCTCGCGAGCGCCCTGCGTTCCCTGATCGCCTCGCCGGCGGCGCGGGCAACGGCGGGGGACGCGGCGCGGGCGCTCGCCGGAACGCTGGGATCGTGGGACGAGGCGGCGGCCCTGACCGAAGCGGCCTACCACCAGGCCATTGCGAGGCGCGGCGCATGAGCCAGTGGGCGCGCTACCGACGCGAAATCGGCGACCGCTGGCTGGCCACGCGGCTGGCGCTGGCGGGGCGGCAACATCAATATCCCGAAATCCTGGCCCTGCGCCGCTTCATCCGCCATTTCGGCGTGGACTGCGTGATCGACGTGGGAGCGAACGCCGGCCAATATGCGACCATGTTGCGCAAGGACGTCGGCTTTGCCGGCACCATCCTGTCGTTCGAGCCAAATCCCGCCGTCTTCGCCGCGTTGGAGCGGCGCGCGAGCGGCGACCCGCGCTGGCATTGCCATAATATCGCCTTGTCCGACGCGGACGGGACGGCGGTGTTCAACATCATGGCTGCCGACCAGTTCAGTTCGCTGAACGCGCCCGACGCCACGCAGGACGCGATTTTCCAGAACCGCAACGCCGTGACGCGCACGGTCGAGGTCGCCACCCGCCGACTGGAAACACTCTGGCCGGAACTGGCCGCCCGCCATGGCGCGACGATGCCGCTTCTGAAGATGGATACGCAGGGGCATGACCGATCGGTCTGCGCGGGCGCGGGAGCGGCGCTGGCGCTGATGGCCGGGATCCAGACCGAACTGGCGGTGCGCCCCATCTATGCGGGTGCGACCGGTTATCGCGACATGATCGCGCTGATGGCGGAGGCGGGCTTTGCGCCCAACGCTTTCTTCGCGAACAACAAGGGGCATTTCCCGCTGCTGGTGGAGATGGACGGGCTGTTCGTGCGCGACAGCCTGCTGGCATGATGGCGCGCGCCATGCCCGCCTGGCCGATGCTGGTCGTCGGCGCGCTGTTCTATCTGGGATGGGACGCCGCGACCTGGTGGTGGTATGTCGCCGCCGACCGCACGGTGACGCTGCCCGAATATCTGTTCACCTTGCAGGACATGCCGGTGCTGGCCGGGCTTGCCCTCGGCTTGTTGGCGCTGGTCCCGCTGGAGGGCGGGCGACGGGCGGGGCAACCGGCGATCCCATCGGACCGGTCGGTCTTGGCCGCTGTGATTGTAGCGATCATCGCCGCGCGGCTGGGACGAAACCTTGTCTTCCACGGCTACAGTCCCTCGCGGGACGAACTGATGGTCGAGATGGCGGGGGCCTATCTGGCGGCAGGACGTATCGGCTGGCCGATCCCGCCCGAATGGCTGGCCCATGCCCGCGCGATCCAGCCGGAATTCTTCAGCCCCTATGGCGCGGCGCATGTCTGGACGTCGATCTACCTGCCCGTCCACGCCGCGATCCGCGCGCTGTTCGTCTGGGCAGGCGACGGCGATCTCGCCGCGCCCGTGACGCTTGGCGTCGGGCTGATGGCGCTGTGGACTGTCTCGCGCCGCCTGTTCCCCGATCGTGCCGACGCGCGCGCGGTGGTGATGGTGATGGCGCTGACCTCGACGCAACTGGTCGCGACCGCCATGACGCCCTATGCGATGACCAGCCATTTCGCGCTCAACATGGTCTGGCTGGCGCTGGTCCTGCGGGGCGGAATGCTGGCCGGCGGGGCGGCGGCGCTGGTGCTGGTGCTCGCGTGCGGGTTGCACCAGTGGCATTTCCCGATCCTGTTCGCCGGCCCGTTCATCCTGTGGCTGTTCTGGCGGAGACGCTGGTCGGCGGGACTGGTGCAACTGTGCGCGCTGGGAGTGGGGGTGGCGATCTGGGCCAAGCTTTGGCCGATGCTGCTCGCCCATCTCCTCGGCCCGCCGCAGGGCGGCGCGGCGCGCGGGGCGCCGGACGTCGACGACAAGGTGGTGAGCCTGCTGGGCCGGCTGAAGAAATGGCAGCCGCTGCTCAACATCGCCCGGCTGATCGCGTGGAACAACCTGTTGCTGCTCCCGCTGGCTGCCCTGTCGATCGGCCGGTTGCCACGCCGCCTCGCGCTCTGGCTGCGTGATCCGCCGATTATCGTGCCGCTGCTGGGCCTCATCGTGATTGGCGTCGGAACGGCGCTGTATCAGGGCTATGGCTGGGGTTTTCGCTATATGCACGGATCGTTGGGCGGGCTGTGCTTGCTGGCGGGCTATGGCTGGACGATGCTCTCGCCCGACGGGCGGCGACCGCTTCGGCTGCTTTGGCTGGGCAGCGCGATCAGCCTGCTGGCGGGCGCCTTCCTGCTGGTCACCACCGAGCGCCATGTGCGTCCCTATGTCCGCACGCTGTCGGCGATGCGGGCCAGCGGCGCGGACGCCGTGGTTGTAGATCTGCGAGGCGGCTATTTCATGACCGACCTCGTGCGTTTCGACGAGGGGCGGCCCGGCCGTCCCGCGATCCTGGCGCTGGCGATGATGGAGAAGGAGGACATCCGCGATCTCTGTGCGCGGCATAAGGTCACGGTGATGGATCACGGCCAGTTCTGGGCGCTGGGCGTGCATCAGGTCAGCCCGGTCGTACGCGAGGGGCCATGGCTCGACGCGCTGCACCGGGAGATGGACAGCCTGCGGTGCGGCCGTCCGGTCATAACCCCGCTTACGCCAAGGTAGCGATCAGCACCCGGATGTTTTCCGCAGCCGCAAGATGCGCCGGCCCGTCGAGCAGCCAGCATTCGCCCGCCGTCCACCGTTGTCCGTCGATCCCGCCATGTCCGGTCAGCGGCACGAACCATGTCGGGCCATCTTCGCTGCCGATATGGGCGGTGTCACCGCTGCCGAAACTGCGCAGGTGCAGGACGAAGGGCGCGTGGTTGGCGTCCAGCAGGTCGGCCTCGCCGATCATCGCCAGATTGGGGGACAGCCGGCGATAGGGTTCGGCGCGACTGACCGCGACGCCATCGTCCAGATGCAGTTCACGCGGCCGGCCATAGTCGTAGAGACGATAGGTCACATCGACATTCTGCTGGACTTCCACCAGGCTGACGCCCGCGCCGATGGCGTGGACGGTGCCGGCGGGGATGAAGAAGAAATCGCCGGGCCTGACGGTTTTCCAGTCCATCAGCGTCTCGATCGATCCGTCCAGGGCGGCGGCGCGCAACGCCTCGCCGGAGAGCGGCTCGTGGGTGCCGATCCCCAGCCGCGCATCGGGTTCCGCATCGAGGATGTACCAGCATTCCGTCTTGCCGCCCGGCAGGCCACGCGCGCGGCCCTGGGCGTCGGTAGGATGGACCTGGATCGACAGGCGTTCGCTGGTGAAGATATATTTGACGAGGAGCGGGGGATGTTCGCCAGCGGGGCCGTCGAACCAGACCTCGCCGATCCGCTTGTCGCCGCCGTCCGGGAAAAGGGCGGGGAGAGTGTCGCGGCCCCACGGCTTCTCGACATATTTGGTGTGAAGCTTGCGGACGGTCACTTCGCCTTCTCCAGCAGGATCTTCTTGCCGCCGATCCATGTTTCCACCACGCGAATGGCCGCCATGTCCGCGGGCTGCGCCAGTTCGATGTCCTTGTCGATCAGCAGGAAATCGGCATATTCACCGGGCGCCAGCGTGCCGAACTTGCCATCCGCCCCCAGCGCCGCCGCGCCGCCCGCCGTGGCCGCGCGAAACGCCTGTGCAAAGCTCAGCCGTTGTTCGGGCCGCCATCCGGCGAAAGGCTGGCCGGTCGTGGTTTCGCGCGTCATTGCCACTCGTATCGCCTCCAGCGGGGTCAGGGGCGCGAACGGCCCCTGTCCCGAGAACGCAAGGCCGGCGCCATTGTTCACCAGATCCTTCCAGCCATAGCCGCGCGTCGTCGCAACCGGCCCGAGCCGCGCCGTGGCGAGCGCACCGGCGTCGCCGATGGCGGTGGGGCTGACAGTCAGGCTGAGCCGGTCGGAGGGCAGGCCGGCGAGATCGGTGGGCAGGGCAAGGTCCGCACCGTCGATGCGCCAGCGCGCGCGGCCGAGATAGGTCTGGCCCATCTCGGCGATCGCGCCCGCCGCCTCTGCGACCGCGCGGTCGCCATGCGCGGTCAGGATGATCTGGAAACCATCCATCGCCGCCCGGCTCATCTGGTTGCGCAGGCGCGTGTCGTGGAGCAGCGGCTCGCCACTCGCCCCGGCCGCATCGACATAGGGTGCCGAAAGCCATGCGCGGCGCGGCGACAGCGAACCGTCGATCGCCAGTTGCACCCCCGCCAGGCGCAGACGCCCCGCGTAGAGCCAGGGCGTCGGCTGCGGCCCGGCAATGAGCGGCAAGTCGTCGACGCTGCCGGTATAGCCGACGATGCGCAGGCGCAGCGCGTCGCGATCGCCCGCGCGGCGCCACGTCTGCCAATCGGCGATGCTGGTCGCGCCGTCGCCCACCGCCGTGATGCCGCGTGTGAGGTAGGTGGCTTGCGCCTTCAGAAAGGCGGCGTCCATGTCCTTGGGCGCGGGTTTCGGCACCACGCGGTCCATCAGCGCCATGGCGCTGCCGGTCAGGAGCCCGGTGGGCTTGCCCCCCGCCATCATAATCCTGCCACCCGCCGGCTGCGCGGTCGCTGGGCCAATGTCGGCGAGTTTCAGCGCGGCGCTGTTCGCCCAGCCCTGCTCCCCGGTCGCATCGACCAGCCACACCGGTGTTCCCGGCGCGATCCTGTCGAGCAGCGCGGCGGTCGGCGGGGTCGTCCAGTGTCCGCCGTCCCAGCCGAAGCCCAATATCCAGCGCCGTCCCTGATTTTCCGCGACATAATTGCCGACCCGCGCCGCCGCATCCTCCGCCGAACTCGCCGCGCTAAGGTCCAGCGACAGCAGCGCGATGGCGAGTTGCATCACGTCCGCGCGCGCATCGACGAAGCCGGGGATGAGGGTCAGGCCCTTGCCGTCGAAGCGATAGTCGAGTTGCTTGGGACGCTTCTCGCCCTCCTGCATCCGCCGCTCGACCTTGCCTTCGGCGTCGATGAGCAGCGCATTGAACCGGATGACGCGACCATCCGCGCCGGTGCTGATACCGTTGATATTGTCGATCAGGCCACTGGGCCATGCGGCGGCGGGCAGGGAGAGGCAAAGAAGCGTCGCAAACGCGGCCGGGAGGTGCCTCATCGCTTGGCGATACGCCGGACCAGCGCGCTGGTGTCCTGCTTCGCGCCGCCCATTTCCTGCACGTCGGCGTAGAATTGATCGACCAGCGCCGCGACGGGCAGGGTTGCGCCGCTGCTCCGCGCCTCATCCAGAGCAAGGCCCAGATCCTTGCGCATCCAGTCGACGGCGAAGCCGAAGTCGAACCGGTCCTCCGCCATGCTCTTCCAGCGATTGTCCATCTGCCAGCTTTGCGCCGCGCCACCGGAAATCGCCTCGAACACCTTGTCGAGGTCGAGGTGCGCGGCCTGGGCGAACCGCAGGGCTTCCGACAGGCCCTGGAGCAGGCCGGCAATGGCGATCTGGTTGACCATCTTGGTCGTCTGGCCCGCGCCGGCCGCGCCGACATGCACGATGCGCGCGGCATAGCATTGCATCACCAGCCGCGCGGTTTCGACCGCGGGGGCATCGCCGCCGCACATGATCGACAGCTTGCCATTCTCCGCCCCCGACTGGCCGCCGGACACGGGCGCATCCACGCAATGAATGCCCCGGCTTTCGCCCTCCACGAACAATTGGCGGGCGATCCGCGCGGATACGGTGGTGTGGTCGATGAACAGTCCGCCGGACCGCAGCGTGCGGAACGCGCCGTCACGACCCAGCGCCACCTGGGAAAGGTCATCGTCCGTGCCGACGCAACTGATGACGATGTCCGCCTCCTCCGCCGCGCGCGCGGGACTCATCGCCGCTTCGCCGCCATAGCGTTCCACCCATGCGCGGGCCTTGCCCATGGAGCGGTTGTAGACCGATAGCTCATGTCCTGCCGTGGCGAGGTGACCGGCGATCGGACCGCCCATCACCCCCAGACCGATAAACGCGATTTTTGCCATTGGGCGGGCATAGAGGCTGTTTCCTAGGATTGCCAGATGGGTTAGGGCCGCTGCATCATGACCATGAGCCAAAAATTCGCAGTTGCCGGACGGCAGGCCGCTCCCGTGACCCTCGACGACATCGTGGCGGCGCGGGACCGTATCGCGGCTTCCATCGTGCGCACGCCTACGCTGCATAGCAAGACGCTCTCCGCCATGACCGGGGCGGAGGTGTATCTCAAGTTCGAGAACCTCCAGTTCACCGCCGCCTACAAGGAACGCGGCGCGCTCAACCGGCTGCTGACGATGACCGACGATCAGCGCGCGCGCGGCGTCATCGCGGCGTCGGCGGGCAATCATGCGCAGGGGCTGGCCTATCATGGCGCCCGTCTGGGCGTGCCCGTAACCATCGTCATGCCGCGGCCGACGCCGACGGTCAAAGTCACGCAGACCGAAGGCCATGGCGCCACCGTCGTCCTGCACGGCGAGAAGTTCGAGGATGCCTATGGCCATGCCCGCGCGCTGGAGCAGGAACAGGGCCTGACCTTCGTCCATCCCTTCGACGAGCCGGACATCATCGCCGGCCAGGGCACCGTCGCGCTGGAAATGCTGGAGGATGTGCCCGACCTTGACACGATGGTCGTGCCGATCGGCGGGGGCGGCCTGATCTCCGGTATCGCCACGGCCGTGCGTGCTCTGCGGCCCGAGATGCTGCTGGTCGGCGTGCAGGCGGCGCTCTATCCGTCGATGTACGACCATATCAAGGGCGTGGCCTTCCCCTGCGACGGCGATACGCTGGCGGAAGGCATCGCGGTCAAGGAGCCGGGCCTGCTCACCCGCCGCATCGTGGAATCCAGCGTTGACGACATCGTGCTGGTCGACGAGCGCGTGCTGGAACAGGCGCTCAGTCTCCTCCTCCAGATCGAGAAGACGGTGGTCGAGGGGGGCGGCGCGGCCGGCCTTGCCGCGCTGCTCTCGCATCCGCAGATGTTCATCGGGCGTAAGGTGGGGCTGATCCTGTCGGGCGGCAACATCGACACGCGGCTGCTCGCCAACGTGCTGCTGCGCGATCTCGCGCGGTCGGGCCGGCTGGCGCGTCTGCGTATCCAGCTTCAGGACCGGCCGGGCACGCTGTACCAGGTATCGAAAATCTTCAACGAGCAGAGCGCGAATATCCTCGAACTCTCGCATCAGCGCATCTTCACCAATCTGCCGGCCAAGGGTCTGACCCTCGACGTGGAGTGCGAGACGCGCGATGCGGGGCATCTCGAACGGTTGATCCTGGCGCTGCGGGAGGCGGGGTTCGTCGTGGCCCCAGTGGAGGCGGCCTGAACGAGCGACTCATTTCTGGACAAAGGTCGTATGAAAACGATCCGCCAAGGGACTTGAGGTTGAACCTTGCCGTGGTAAACTCGCTTTTCACCGGTCGGTCGGTTCCCCATATCCGGGTGATGAATCGTGTGATGGAAAAATCATTTCAGGGGTCAGATGCTGGCCAGATGGAGAGACTGTGAGCGCCGCTTTTCGCTTTCCGCGTTTCTTCATGACCAATGCCAGTCCGTGTCCCTATCTGCCCGGACGGACGGAGCGGAAGGTGTTTACCGAACTGACCGGGCAACATGCGTCCGATCTCAACGACGCGCTTGGCCGCATCGGCTTTCGCCGCAGCCAGAATGTCGCTTATCGGCCCAGCTGCGCGGACTGCTCCGCCTGTGTATCGGTGCGGATCGTCACCGGCGAGTTCAAGCCGAACGGCACGCAGCGCAGGCTGATGCGCCGTAACGAGGATCTCGTCACCTCCGCCTGCAAGCCCTGGTCGACGGCGGAGCAGTTTCAGCTTCTCCAGAAATATCTCTCCGCGCGCCATCCCGGCGGCGGCATGACCGAGATGGACGACGTCGATTATGCCGACATGGTGGAGCAGACGCCGGTCGATACCTATGTGATCGAATATCGGCTGCCGACGGACGATCCGTCGCAGCGGGGCCAACTCGTCGGCGCCTGCCTGACCGACCGGCAGGGCGACGGGCTGTCGATGATCTACAGCTTCTATGATCCGACGCTGGTGGACCGACAGGGCTTGGGCAGCTTCATCATCCTCGACCATGTGATGCGCGCGCAAAAGGCCGCTCTGCCGTTCGTCTATCTCGGCTATTGGGTCGAGGGCTCGCAGCGGATGGCTTACAAGGTCCGCTACAAGCCGCTGGAGCGGCTGGGTCGCGACGGCTGGACCCGGTTCGATCCGGCCGATGCGCCGACGACGCCCGGACAGGCTGCACCCGCCGGGGGCCTCGCCGTGGGCGGGCTCGGGGATTCCCTCCTGCTGAAATAGAGCTCGGGGATCTCGCCTCCCATCTTTCCGCTGCCGCAAAAAAAAAGACCCGGATGCTCGCGCACCCGGGTCATTCATTATCCGGTCAATGCCAGGAGAGGGTCGCTCCCGATCCTAGCACCGGCAGGAACAGTTGCAGGTCATGCGCGGACGCGGCTTGTGCGCGGCGCGCTTGCGGTAGGTCTTCTTCGCCGCATAGGTCGTCTCCTCGGTGGTGACGGTGGTCGTCACGATCGTGGGAGCGACGGTCTCGCTATAGTAGCTGGAGGCGCCATAGCCGGAATAGCCATAGGCGGACGCATCATAGCCATAGGCCGGATAGCCGTAGCCATAGGCCGGGCCGGGCGCGGGATAGGCGGGCGGGGGCGCGGCATAGGCGCCTTGGGCATAGCCATCGAACTGGCCTTCGTAGCTGCCGCTATAGCTGGAGCCATCGCGGCCGTACCAGGTGCCGGTCCAGCGGCCGTCATAGCCGGCGGGACCACCCGCGCTCACGCCGTTGTCGGCATAGCCATAGCCATGGCCGTAGGGAAGCGAGTGGCCATAGCGGGGAGGCTTGACCCGCTTGGGCTTGCCCGCGCTGTTGCCGATGGCAGCGCCCGCGATCGCGCCGACCCCCGCGCCGAGGATGGCGCCTTCCGCGCGATTGCCGCGCCCCGCGATGGCGCTGCCGGCGACTCCGCCGATCAGGCCGCCCGCGACAGCGCCCGCCACCGTGCTGCCAGCCCGGTTGTCGCGAGCGCCGCCGTCATAGGGGCGACCGTCGTCATAGGGGGCATCATAGCCGTCCGCGTCATAGCCGCCGTAGCGGTCCCAGTCATATCCGTAGCGGACGTCGGTGACGCGGCCGTAGCGATCGGTCAGCACGGCATCGTCATAATAGCGCGACCAGCCATAGCCGCCGGCCGGGGCGGGCAGGCCATAGCCGCGATAGTCGGCGATATAGAAGGATGGGTTGATCCAGTAGCTGGGCAGGGCATAGCCGGGAACCGGACGGACATAGCCGTTCCAGCCGCCTGGCGCGGCCGATCCCGCCGACCAGCGGCCGTTGACGCGCGAACCCCAGGCGCCGTGGCCGCCGCCGGGCGCTCCGTTCATCATGACGGGCGGATGGCCCATCGGGCCGCGCGCCACGGGTGCCGGACCGGGATCGGCCTGCGCTGCGGGGGCGACGAGGCCGCCCAGACCCAGCACCAGCCCTGACAGAAGAAGTTTCCGCATCGCAACGCTCCCGAACATGCACATAACCCAACCCGGTCCCGGAAAGAGACCGTTAACGGAGATTTAGCATCGGCGTCCAAGCCAGACCAATGGCGTTAGCCATCGTGCCTGTACCGATTCGGGGCAGAATCCGGGGGGCGGGGTTGGCGAGGGCGGGGCGCGCTCAGCCGAGCGCGTCGCCCAGCCCCGCGATCAAGGCTTCCAGTCCCTCCTGATCCCGCGCATCGAAGCGGGCGGGGATAGGGCTGTCGAGGTCGAGCAGGCCGATCAGTCGCGTGCCCCCGATGATCGGCGTCACGATCTCCGATGCGGAGGCGGCGTCGCAGGCGATATGGCCGGGGAAGGCGTGGACATCCTCGACACGCACCGTTTCCCGTCGTGCCGCCGCCGCGCCGCACACGCCCTGGCCGATGGCGATGCGGATGCAGGCCGGCTTGCCCTGGAAAGGCCCCAGGACGAGTTCGTCACAGATGAGCCGATAGAAGCCCGCCCAGTTGAGGTCGGGCAGACTGTGCCAGATGAGCGCCGCGACATTGGCCATGTTGGCGATGCTGTCGCTCTCGTCGGCGGTGATGGCGCGGGCGGCGGACAGAAGGTCGGCGTAGAGGCGGGGCTTGTCCGACCGATCGAGGGGCGTGAGGGTGAACATGCGCCGGATGTAGCGCCGGGGTCGGCTGCTGTCATCCGGGGAGGGATGGATCGCTCCTTCAGGCGCCGCTCAATTCAGCGCGGGGCGCAGCGTGACAAGGCCATGCCGGAGGGCGAGGGGATAGAGCACCGCATTCTCCGCCTGTATCTGCGCACGCAGGCGGCCCATGATCCAGCGCGTGGCGGTGCCGAAACTGGTCCAGTCCTCGCCCATCGTCTCCTGGTTCCATTCGCCGAGATAGGTTTCCCATTCCGCGACCAGATCGGCGAAGCGATGCTCATGTTCGGAGGCGTGCCGGGCGAATTCATCGCGGCCGACCCCGCCTCGGCTCGCCATGAAATGGGATTCCTCGGCGAGATGGGCGTTCAGCGCGCAGCGGAATTTCTGAAGCTCGTCGAACGCTGTCTCCGGCACGGGCGAGGGCGACTCCGCGAGGATCGCCAGCGTCCAGGCGCAGGTGTCGAGGGCGTTGTGATCCTCGATCAGGCGAATGATGTGCGTCATGGGCAACTTTCTGTCGAGGTACGGGTCTATCGCCGTGTGCTGCCGGACGATCCTGGGCGGTCGTGATGCAGAAAACCGCAACGAAACTGGTTAAGGCACGGGCGACGCAGCGGGATTCGACCAAAGTCTAGAGCATCGAGCTTTCTATAGAACCGTTCACCCTGAGCGAAGTCGAAGGGCTCTGCTGAGCGGAGGCGAAGCTTTCTCGCTTTGCTCGAACAAGGGCTTCGACTTCGCTCAGCCCGAACGGTTATTAGGGTGCAGACCCATTAATTGCGAGGTCGAGATGGCGACGAAAATGGCCAGTGGGAGGGAGGGCGCGAAGCCGGATACTGGTGGTATCCGGCGAACGGCCGACCGCGCCAATGGCCATTTTCGTCCCACCCGAAGGGCAGGATTGTCCGGGCGCCGGGGAGCGTCGAAACGCTTGAACGGGGGGCAAGCCCCGTTCCGCGCGCTTCTCCTCCCCC
>Ga0068853_100002184_pt1 | contig 14580 bp, 13 predicted proteins | sample KBSCornC32_FD_65655 | JGI IMG/M metagenome (GOLD analysis project Ga0068853, IMG submission 65655) | Corn rhizosphere microbial communities from Kellogg Biological Station, Michigan, USA - KBS Corn C3-2 | ecosystem: Host-associated > Plants > Roots > Rhizosphere > Soil ...
GCGAGAAGCTGCTCGCCGCGATCGTCGCCAATCCGGTGATGATCGATGCGTTCAAGGCCGGCATCCCCGGCAACGGCAGGCCGTTCCCCGACGGCGCGAAGATGGCGAAGATCCACTGGGAACCGAAGATGAGCGAGAAGGCGCCGGGCCCGACGAGCGTGCCGGGCGCGCTGCACGACGTCGATTTCATGGCGAAGGACAGCAAGCGCTTCGCCGACAGCGGCGGCTGGGGTTACGGCGCATTCAAGTACGACGCCGCCGTCGGTACCTTCACGCCGGCGACCACCGCCGACCAGCCACCGCAGGCGAACGACGCGAAATGCGGCTTCGGTTGCCACACGATCGTGAAGGCGCGCGACTACGTGTTCACCGAGTACGGCCAACGCTGAAGGCTCGGCGCTGGCGCCGCTCGGCGTTCGACGGCGCGTCGCGAGAGGGGGCGGACGCACGATTCGCCCCCTTTCCGGCTCACACCGGCCGGCAACGCGATCGGCGATGGCGCCGTCACTCGAACGCTTCGACGAAGATATAGTCGCCGCCGTCGCAGGTGTCGTACCACGGCCGAAGGGGCCAGCTTCCCGTCGCGAAGTTCCAGGTCATCTGCGTCGCGCCCGTCGAATGCGGATCGATGTTGTTCGGGCACACGCTGGACAGCCCGTCCCAGTCGGGTGCGACGTCCGGTATCGGTCCGGTCAGCTGGTTATAGGCGACCTTCATCCAGCGCAGCGGCGTCCCCGCCGGCGACGGCATCGTGCCGGTGAACTGGTTGTCCTCGATCTCGTAGTAATAGAGGTTGACGTGCCCGGCGACATCGGGCGCCGGACCCGTGAGCTGGTTGTGCGAGAGGAACAGCGAGTCGACGTTGTCGAGCGTCGCGATCGACGGCACGGCGCCGTTCAACTGGTTCGACGAGAGATCGATGTAGTGCCACGCGCTGCCGCTCCACGCGGGAATCGGACCGCTGAACTGGTTGTGGCTGGCGTCGAGGCGCGTGAACCCGCCATTCGGGAATGCCGGAAGGCTGCCGCCGAAGGCGTTGTGGGCCACGTCGATGTAGCCACCGCCCGGCAGCGCGCTCCACGCCGGCATCGACCCGCCGAGCTGGTTCTGGCTCACGTCGAACCTGTACGGGTGGAACGCCGCGCCGAATGGCGGCAGGTTGCCGGTGAGCTGGTTCTCCGCGACGGTGAAGCTCGACAGTTGCGGCAGCGTCATCGCGGGAATCGATCCGGTCGCGCCCGTCCGCTCCGCGCTGAACGTCTCGAGCTGGGCGAGGCCGCTGAGGTCCGGCAACGGTGCATTGACGGGGTTGCCCGCGTAGGACAGGTCGACGAGCGTCGCGTGCACGGTGTAGTCGGGAACCGGCCCGGTGAACTGGTTGTCGTCGAGGAACAGTCTCTCGAGGCCGGCGATGCCGGGGAACGACGGCAGCGGTCCGCTGAGCGCGTTGTGGTTGATCCTCAACAGCTGGAGTTGCGGCAGGTTCGACAGTGCGGGCGGCGCCCCCTCGAGCGCATTGAAGCTGACGTCCAGCGTCTGCAACTCCTGTAGGCCCGAGAAATCCGGCAGCGGACCCGTGTAGCCGGAATTCGCCGCCTGGAACGTCGCCAGGTGCGAGAATCCGCCCAGGGCCGGCAGCGTCCCCGTGTCCGCGATGTCCGCCAGGCGCACCGTACGCAATTCGCCGAGCCCTGCGAGCGCCGCACTCGCGCCGCTGACCGCGTTGCGCGAAAGATCGAGCGTTTCGAGTTGCGACAGCGCACCCAGTGCCGGCAACGGGCCGGCGAGGTGGTTGTAGTTCAACTGCAGGGCGATCACGTGCGTGCCGCCCGCATCGCAGGTGACGCCGAACCAGGTGCATTCGGCCCCGACCGCGGTGATCCAGTTCGTGACGTTCGTCCACGCCGTGCCGCCGGTGGCGTTGTAGAGATCGACGAGCGCCTGAGACTCCGCCGCGGGAATCGCCGCGTGCAGCACCGGCGACACGCCGAATACCACCGGCGCGACCACGCGCCATGACCACACTGCGGCGCGCTGCCGCGCGAAGGAAGGCTGCATCAGGCGAATCCCCACATGGACCGACGCGCATTGTATCGGCGCCGGCACGCATGTCGTGCGCTCACGTCGACCGGCCGCGCCCCGAGCGGAACGGAATCGGTGCAGCCGGTGCGCCGAGCAGTGGCGAGCGGCTGCCGACGCGATAGGTGTGGCGGCCCGCCTGTTTGGCGTCGTACAGCCCGACGTCGGCCTCGCGCAGCAGCGCTTCGGCATCGACGCCGCCACGCGACAGCGCGATGCCGATGCTCGCACCGACCGTGTGCGCGAGCGGATCGACGACGACGTCGCGGTCGAACGCCTGCAGCAGCTTGACCGCGATCGCCTCGAGCACTTCGACCGAATCGACGTTCTCGACGAGGATCGCGAACTCGTCGCCACCCATGCGCGCGGCGAGATCGCCCGCGCGCAGGTCTTCCTGCAGGCGTCGCGCGAACTCGCGCAGCACCGCGTCGCCGACCGCGTGGCCGTAGGTGTCGTTGATCGACTTGAAGTGGTCCACGTCGATGTACAGCACGCCGACCGCCGCACCCGCCGTGCGTTCGGCGCGCGCGAGCGCGGACGTGAGCGCCTCGCCGAACTTCTTGCGGTTGGCGAGCCCGGTCAGCGGGTCGGACTCGGCCAGTTGCGCGAGCTGCTGCTTGGCGCGCTGCAGCCGCGACACCTCGAAGATGAGCACGAAGAAGCCGCGCACGGTGCGAGCCGCGTCGAAATCCGGCACGCACGAGGCTTCGAAATAGCGGTGTTCGCCGCGGAAATCGCATTCCGTCTCGAACGTGACCGGCTGCCCCTGCCGCGCCGCCGCCATGTGGAACTTGAGCGCGTCGCAGAACGCGCGCCCGACCACGTCCGACAGGCGGCGCCCGGTGATCCAGTGCGGATCGACGTCGAGCAGGCGCGCGAAGTACGAGTTCGCGAACGTGAAGCGCTCCTCCGTGTCGAGATAGGCGACGACCGCCGGCAGGTTGTCGGCGATCGCGCGCAGGTGTTCTTCCTTCTGCGCGAGCGAGCGCATCAAGCGGTCGTTGCACATGAGCAGGAAACCGAGCGTCGCCGCCATCGGGAATGCCGCACCGAGCCCGAACGCGACGCTCTGCATCACCCCCGGCGCGAACGGTCCCTGCGGGTCGATACCGCCCGGCGACAGCAACCCCGCGCTGCGCACGAGCAGCGCGATCGACAGCGATGCGAACGCGACGACCGTGAGCCAGCGGCTGCGGTGCAGGCGTTCTCCGTGCACGACGAGCGCCCACACGCCGCCGGCGAGTTGCATGCCTATGATCGCCGACACGCTCGCTCCACGCAGGCGCAGGCTCGGCTCGACGAAGGTGAACAGGGCCTCGCAGGCGACGATCGCGACCACGGGCACGTACGCCAGCAGGCGACGACGCGGCAGGCCGACGAAACTGCGCGTGGCCTCGACCAGTCGCCCGAAGGCGAGGCCGAGCACGCCGTTCGCGACGACGATCGACAGCAGGTCGGGAATCGCGTCGCGCAACGCGTACAGCACCCAGCCCGTCGGCAACAGCAGGATGCCGGACATCCACAGGCGCAGGCTCGGCAGCAACGGCGCGGGGTAGTCGCGAACGACGAAACGCAGGCTGACGCCGATGATCAGCGCGAGAATCGCCGCGATCACGATCGTGGATCGGATGTCCAACGCCATGGCTGGCCCCCTGCGACAACCAGTCTATGCCGTATGGCGGGACCGGTCCACCGCCGGGACCCTTGCGACGTCTCCAGGTCCGGATGGCCCCAAGGGTGCATTCCTTGCGGTTTTCGCGAGGCCGTCACCATGCTGAAACCTTGCCGAAAGCCGGGGCGATCGACACTGCAGGATCGACCTGCAGTCCGATGGCCCGACCGGCCTCCGGGCGGACGTGCTTCGATGTGCGCGGGGTTTTCCAGCCGGCCTCGTGGGACCCACCGCGTGCTGCCCCCGAGCCCGGAGCCGAGCTTTGGATACCCCTATCGCAGCGCCCGCAGCGCTGCGCGCCCGATACGCGCCGCTGGCGTGGTTCGCGGGCGCGTTCCTCACCATCGAATTCCTCACCCGCCTCGCCCTGCTCGTGAAGACCGGGTCCGGCGTGCCACTCGATCCGCGCTACTGGCTCTACGCCTTCGGCGTCGGCCTCGGCTACGACCTCGTCGCATTCATCTACGTCGCGTGGCCGCTCGTGTTGTTCCTCTGGCTGGTACCGCGGCGCGTGTTCGCGACGCGCCCGCTGCGCGCCGCGCTCGCGCTGCTGCTGCTCGCGATGCTGTACGGCCTGCTGTTCGTCACCGCCGCGGAGTGGCTGTTCTGGGACGAGTTCGCCAGCCGCTTCAACTTCATCGCGGTCGACTACCTCGTCTATTCGCGCGAGGTGATCGGCAACATCCGCGCCTCGTATCCGGTCGGCAAGGTGCTCGCCGCACTCGGCCTCCTCGCCGGCGTCGTGCTCTACCTCACGCGCCGCCAATGGCGCCCGCGCGAGGACGCGTCACGCCTGCGCCAGCGCAGCGGGGTGACGCTCGCGTGGCTGCTGTTGACGATCGTCGTCAGCTACGCGGTCGACGGCGAGTACAAGAACGCGACCGCCAACGAGTACGTGAATGAACTCTCCGGCAACGGCGTCTACGAATTCTTCTCGGCCTACCGCAACAACGAACTGGACTGGCGGCGCTTCTACCGCACCCTGCCCGACGGAACCGCGTTCCAGCGCACGCGCGAGCTGCTGAAAACGCCCGAAGCCGAGTTCGTCGGCGACGATCCGCGCAGCATCACGCGGGAGATCCGCAATCCGGGCCCGGAAAAGCGCCTCAACGTGATCCTCGTCAGCGTCGAGAGCCTCTCCGCGGACTACCTCACCGCATTCGGTGGCACCAAGAACGTGACGCCGAACCTCGACGCGCTCGCGTCGAAGAGCCTGTTCTTCACCAACCTCTACGCGAGCGGCACGCGCACGGTGCGCGGCCTGGAGGCGCTGTCGCTGTCGGTGCCGCCGACGCCGGGGCAATCGATCGTCAAGCGCCCGGACAACGAGAACCTGTTCTCGCTCGGTTCGGTGTTCGGCGGCAAGGGTTACGACTCGATGTTCGTCTACGGTGGCTACGGCTACTTCGACAACATGAACTACTTCTTCTCGCACAACGGCTACCGCACCGTCGACCGTTCCGACATCCCGCGCGACCAGGTCCACCACGGCAACATCTGGGGCGTAGCCGACGAGGACCTGTTCACGCTCGCGCTGCGCGAGGCGGACCGCGCGGTCGCCGCGGGCCAGCCGTTCTTCGAGCACGTCATGACGACGTCGAACCATCCGCCGTTCACCTATCCCGCGGATCGCATCGACCTTCCCTCGGGCAAGGCCGGGCGCGCGGGCGCGGTGAAGTACACCGACTGGGCACTCGGTGATTTCCTCGCACGCGCCGCGAGCAAGCCGTGGTTCGACGACACCGTGTTCGTGATCACCGCCGATCACTGCTCGTCCAGCTGGGGCCGCAGCGCGATCCCGATGAACCGTTACCACATCCCGTTGCTGATCTATTCGCCCAAGCACGTCGAACCGGGCCGCGTCGATCGCCTGATGGCGCAGATCGACATCCCGCCGACCCTGCTCGGCCTGCTCGACTTCAGCTACACCTCGCAGTTCTACGGCTACGACCTGTTCAAGCTCGAGCCCGGGCGCGAACGCGTGCTGCTCGGCAACTACCAGAAGGCGGGTTACCTGCGCGGCGACGTGCTCACCGTGCTCGCGCCGAAGAAACACGCGACGCAGACGCTGCCGAAGTTCGACAACAGCGGCGACGCGACGCCGCTCGACGCGCCGCAACCGGAACTCGTCGACGACGCGATCGCCTACTACGAGACCGCGAGCGAACGCTTCAGCGAAGGTCTCATGCGCATCCCGGCGCAGGTCACGCCGCCGGCGAAGGCCGCACCGAACTGAGGCATCGTGTCGGCCGGTGCGCGTCGTCCTCGACGCGCACGCCGGCCTCGCTGCACGTCCCGCCTACCTTGCCACCGGTGTGCCTACGCGGAGGTCGACCGGCATGCCATCGGACACATCGATGCAGGCGCGCCCTGCGCCGCCACGACGATGGAACGCATCATCCGTGGGCCGCGCCAGCCGAATTCCCCTTGCGGCCGCCGTCGCGGCCGTTCGCCTTGCGCATCGCCGGTCCACCGGCGTCGTTCGTGCGCGCACGGGTGGTAGTCGCCTTGCGACTCGCATTCGCCGTCGCCGCAAGGCTGGCGCGGCGGCTCGCACTGCGCAGCCAGAAACCGATCGCGACGCCGACGACCGCAACACCGACGAGCACGACCGCTGGCCGCGAACGCGCCTGCGCGAGTGCGACCGAGCCCCACTCGCCCGCCTGGCGACGCGCATCGCGCCACGCGCGCGTGCCGGCATCCCAACCGCTTTCCATCATTTCGGTCGCCGCGTCGCTGCCGTAGGCCGCCGCACGACGCGCGTGCCTGCGCATCGACGACGCACCGGCACGCGCATCGGCAGCCATGTGTGCCGCCGTGGTGAGCAGGTCGTTGCGCGCCGCCGACGCTTCGGCGAGGACATGCGACGCCGCAGCCTTCATCGCGCGCGGAACGTCGTGGACGTGGGCGTGTTCGCCATTCAGGATCTGTCTCGACACGGCCGTTCTCCGAGTGGATTCACGGCCGGACGATGGCAGCACGTTCGTGTACCGCTCCTGACGCGGCGAACCCGCCGCTCAGCTTCGGATCGGCGACGGCGCCGCTCCCCCCAACGCGGTCGCCGCGCTGTTCTTCGCCGCATGATCAATCGGTACCGTTCGTGAAGATGACGTCGTAGCTGAACAGGCTGACGATGCTGGCCGCCGGCTGGCCGACCACCAGTTGGACGCGCGCCGGATCATACGCGATGGACAATATGACGCTCGCCAGTGCATGCGGCCTTCGCCCGATCACGCTGTTGCTCGCAAGAACGGGGCCGACAAGACCGCCGCCTGGCGCAAAAGTGACCGCGCCTGCATCCGCCATCGCACCGTCGTCCCATGCTCCGCTCTTGACCGCGTAGTAGCCATTCGGCAACGCGATCACGCCGCCCGAACCCACCTGGTCCTGCGCTGTCGATCCGACCAGCGAATTGGCGGTGGAGATGGACCCGGTGCTCACCGCCGTGCCGCTCGCCCAAGTCGCTGCACCGAGCCCGCCGTTCCACGAAGAGGAGCCGATCACGTAGTTGCCATCGCTCAAGGCAACGATCACGCCGTCCGTGAGGAAACCGTCCGTACCCTCTCCAGTGAGGGAATTGGCGGATGTGATGGCCCCCACGAGCCCGGTATTTCCGTTCGCCCACGTAGCCGCGCCGACACCTTGCCACGACGGACTGCTGATTACGTAGTGGCCGTTGGCCAAGGCCGTGACGCCACCGGATCCGACACGGTCGACACCCACGCCCACTGCGGAGTTGCCGGCGGATATCGCTCCCGAGATTCCGCCGTCGCCGTCGGCCCAGGTCACCGCTCCGGGGGACGATGAAGAACCATCGCGCCAGCTCGGGCTATCCACGACGTAGTTGCCATTGGCGAGCGCGATCGGTCTACGCTCGCCGACGAGGCTGGATGCGATGGTTCCCACGAGCGAATTGGCGGGCGAGACGAAGCCCGACAAGCCCGACGCGCCATCGGCCCACGTGACGGCTCCGGCTTGTATCGTCGCGCCATTGTCCCAGTTCGGACTCGCGACGACGTAGTTGCCGTTCACCAGCGGAGTGACGAAGTAACCTACCTGATCATTGTAGGTGGATCCGACCAGCGAATTGGCGGCGGACACCGCACCCACGAGCCCCGTTTCCCCATCCGCCCATGTAGCGGCTCCGACACCGGCATCCGTGTCGTTCGACCACCATGGGCTCTGCACCACGTAGTTGCCGTTGCCGAGCGGCGTCACGCCACCGCTTCCCACGCGGTCGTCGTCATGGGTACCGACCAGCGAGTTCGTGGCAGATATCGCGCCGACGGTCGGCATGTCGCCGCGCATCCATGTCACCGCACCCAGGTTGTTCGTCGTCCCGTCACTCCAATACGGTGCGATGACCACGAAATTGCCGTTGCTGAGAGCGACGCCTCCGATTCCACTGAGCAGCGAGATGAGAGAGTTGCCGGCCGATACGGTCCCCGTCCTTCCGGCGTTACCGTCGCACCATGTCATCGCGCCCGCAAACGTGTCGGAGGCCGCGCTCGCGACCACATAGTTGCCGTTGGCGAGCGCCGTCACGAAGCCGACGTGTTCGCCCGCGATGCTCCCTACCAGTGAATTCGCCGCGGAAGTGATTCCCGATACGCCGATGCGGCCATCCCCCCATGTTGCCGCACCGGCACCGGCATTGCCGCCGATCGTCAGTTCCCGGGTTCCGATGACGAAGTTGCCGTTGGCCAACACGGTGACCGTGTCCCCTCCGACGTGATCGTCCGTCACGCTACCGACCAATGAGTTGGCCGCGGACACCACGCCGGACAATCCGAGCCTGCCGTCGATCCAGGTGACTGCGCCAGCCCCGTTTGCACCGTTGTTCGACCAGAGCGAACTGCGAACGAGGAAGTTGCCGCTCGGAAGCGGCACGATGCCGCCGATGCCGACCAGGTCGTAGGCCGTGCTGCCCGTGAGTCGGGTGATCATCGACCCCGCGCCGTTGTACAGGTAGACCGCGCCGACGTACGGGTTCTCCGCTGTCGAAAAACCCGGATCGGTGACGACGATGTTGCCGTTCGCGAGAACCGCCACCGACGCACCGAAACTGACCGAATCGGGCGGCCCCGGAATATCGACCTGCATCGCGTGCGCGCTCGTGGCGACGAGCAGGCCGATGGCGAGAGTGGAAATCCCGCTCGATGGAACGGAACGCCGAAGGTACATCGCACTGGAATTCATCATCGCCTCGATTGGAAATCGTGCACTCCGAGCAGCCATGCTAAGCGATTCGCGTAAGAGCGCGCAGGTGGAGCCCCGCCTTCCGCTGCACGAAGCCGAAGCTCACGACGCCATGATGTCCGCGGCGACGAACGCCAGATCGTCGTCGAACTGGTGCCCGCCACGATCGATCGCGCACGCGTGCGCCTGCGGAATGCGCGCGCCGTGCAAGGCGAGATGCGCGAACGGCACGATGTCGTCGTCGCGGCAGTGGTAGAACACGATCGTCGGGATCGCGGCGACGCGCGCGTGCAGGTCGCGTGGCAGGCGCAGGTCGTCGAATGCCCAGCGATCGCCGTCCCACGTCGGCGCCGCGAGCACGAACAACCCCGCGACCGGCTGCTCGATCGCTCGCTCGGCCAGGGCGCGCAACAGCAGCGATCCGCCGATCGAGTGGCCGACGAGGATCACGCGTCCAGGCGCCTTCGCCAGTTCCGCCACGATTGCCGGTATCCACGTCGCGACATCGGGATCAGCCTCGTCGGGCATCTCGGGAAAACGCACCTCGTAGTCCGCGCCGAGCGCGCGTTGCAGCGACGCAGCGAGCCGCTCGTCGACCACGTGGGCGCCTTCGCCGCCGCCCTGGATGAACAGAACACACGTCGTCATGCCGAAGATGCCCGATGACCGATCGTGCTCATAGTCGAGTCGACGATGCATGCATGCAAGCCCTGCGTGCGATGCAGTCACCGGCGTTGCGCTACCATCGCCACCATCGCGGCGGCGACTACGGATCGGACATCCCGCACCATGCACGCTTCCGAAGGTCGAACCCTGCGCGCATTCAGGGCGTTCGAGTTGCAAGCGATCCATCTCATGGCCGACGGCGTGCTCTCCGACGAGCAGCTGAGGGCGCTGGGCGAGATCGAGTGCGCGACGGGCTACGAATACACGGGGTGCGGCTACTTCCTCCAGGTGCACCTGCCGTCGTTGCCGGTCGCGCGCAGGACGCTGAGCACGCCCGGCGTGGTCGGCCGCGCCGGCGACGTCCAGGCGGGCTTCCTCGTGTTCCTGGGCGAGCAGGCACTGACGCTCGAGTGCCATACCTGGGGGCAGGTCGATGTCCCGCCCGACTTCCGCGATCGCGATGTCTCGATAGCCGCGCTGCCCGACACGACCGACCACCGTGCGACGCCACGCTCCGTCACCGACCCGGCCGGGAGCGAACGCACGTGACAGGCAGCACGTGGCTCATCGCGCTTCTCGCCTGGGCGACCTCCGTGGGCGCCGCAGCGGCGCAGGACGTCACGCTCGCGGTCACGCATGCCGGGTGCGGTTCCGCCACCCCGCCGCTCGTCGCGCCGCCTCGCAGCAAGGAAGAACGCGAGCGCGTCACCGCCACCTGGATCGCGGCGGATCGACTGCAGGTCGACGTGTGGGACGACGAGACGGCGGAGGACGTCGTCGACGGCGACAGCGCCACCGTCGCCCTGGCCGGCGACACGCTCACCCTGTCGTACGCGCATCGGCGCGCACCGACGCACGCGCAGGAACGCATGCCGGCCTGTCTCTTCGCCGCGAAGCTCTCCTTCGTCGTTTCGGGGATCGCGCGGGCGAGCTATCGCGTGCACGTCGACGGGCACGAGGTCGCCGTCGTCGACGGCTGACGCTTGCTCGGCCGCTTCAAACAACTTTACACAGGCGACAAACGCCACTTACACGGCGCTCCCAGACTTCCTCGCGGGCACCCCGCCCGCTCCGAGGAATCCATCCATGAACCCGTTGTTCGCCAGCATCGCCACCCGTCGATCCGCGGCGCTCGTCTTCGCCGTCGCGCTCACCGGCCTCTCCGGCGTCGCCGTCTGGGCGCACGAAGCCAGCGCCGGCGATCCGGCGCTCACGCTCGAATCGAACCCGGCCGAGGTCGCCGATCACATCGCGCGGATGTCCGAGCACCTCTACGTCGAGGCCCAGGCGACGGCCGAGCAGAAGGAACGGCTCGATCCGATCCTCAGACAGGCCGGCAGCGATCTGGCCGCGCTGCATGCCCAGTTGAGTGGCGGCCACGACCAGGTGATGGCGCTGCTCGCCCAGCCGACCGTCGACCGCGCCGCCCTCGAAGACCTGCGCGCCGGACACATGCGTACCGCCGACGAAATGTCCCGCCGCGTCGTGCGCCTCGTCGCCGACGTGGCCGACGTGCTCACGCCGGAGCAGCGTCGCGTCCTGCTCGATCGCATCGCGCAGCATCACGGCGGTGGCCACGGCCCGTTCGCCTGGCATCACGGCTGAGCACGTCCGCGCATGAACGTCCGGCCGGATCGTGTGTCGGTGCCTGCTAGAGTGCCGCCCATGAGCCCGCGCCTGCTGCTGATCGAGGACGACGCGCGCCTCGCCGGGATGCTCTGCGAATATCTCGGCGAGGCGGGCTTCCGCGTCGTCGTCGCCGCGCTCGGGCATGCGGGGCTCGCGCAGCGCGCCGACGAATTCGACGCGGTCGTGCTCGATCTCACGCTGCCCGACATGGACGGACTCGACGTCTGCCGCGCGCTGCGCGCGAAGACCGATACGCCGATCCTCATGCTGACCGCGCGCGGCGAAGCGACCGATCGCATCATCGGCCTCGAACTCGGTGCCGACGACTACCTGCCCAAGCCGTTCGCACCGCGCGAACTGCTCGCGCGGCTGCGCGCGATCCTGCGTCGTCGCACGGCGCCGTCCGCCGACCAGCCGCTGCGCTTCGGCCGGCTCGAGATCGACCGCGCCGCGCGCACGCTGCGCGTCGCCGGCGAAGAGCGCAGCGTGACCGGCTACCAGTTCGCCCTGCTCGTCGTGCTCGCGCAGAACGCGGGGCGCGTGCTGTCGCGCGACGTCCTCATGGACGCGCTCAAGGGCGAGGCGCTCGAGGCCTTCGATCGTTCGATCGACGTGCACGTCTCGCGCCTGCGTGCGGCCATCGAAGACGATCCGCGCCATCCGCGCCGCATCATCACCGTGCGCGGCAGCGGCTACGTGTTCGCCAAGGCGCAGGACTGAGCCGTGTCGCGACTCTACTGGCGCATCCATCTCGCGCTGCTCGGCAGCCTGGTCGTGTTCGCCTTCGTCGCCGCCGTGCTCTGGCACACGCGCGGCGGCCCGGCCGAGCACGGCCATTCGCTCGGCGCGATGCTCGGCGTGCTGCTGCTGCTCGCGGTGACGCTCGGCGTGCTCGCATTCCCGCTCGTGCGCTACCTCGTGCGCCGGCTCGAGCGCCTGCAGCGCGGCGCGGAAGCGCTCGCCGCCGGCGACCTCGCGGCGCGCGTCGAGGTCGAAGGCGACGATGAAGTCGGCCGGCTCGCCGTCAGCTTCAACCGCGCGGCGGCGCGCATCGAGCAGCTGGTCGGCGCGCACAAGCTCCTGCTCGCGCAAGCCTCCCACGAACTGCGCACGCCCCTCACGCGCATCCGCCTCGCGCTCGACCTCGTCAAGGAGATCGACCCCGCGCGACGCCGCGGCCTCGAGGCCGACATCGCCGAACTCGACCACCTCATCGAGGAAATCCTGCTCGCGAGCCGCCTGGACACGCTCGCCGAACCCGCGCGCGAGGAGATCGACCTGCTCGCGCTCGTCGCCGAAGAGGCAGCGCGCTACGGCATCGACGTCGACGGCGAACCCGCGCACGTCCGCGGCGACGCACGCCTGCTGCGCCGGCTCGTGCGCAACCTCGTCGACAATGCGCTTCGCCACGGCAATGCACCGGTCCACGTGCGATTGCGTGTGTGCGCGACGTCGGCGGAGTTGACCGTCGCCGATGCCGGCCCCGCCATCGCCGACACGGAGCGCGAGCGCTTGTTCGAACCGTTCTACCGGCGCGGCAACACCGAAGGGCATGGCCTCGGCCTGTCGCTCGTCCGGCAGATTGCACGACGCCATGGCGGCGAAGCGCGGTACACGGACATCGACGGGGAAGGCGCGGGGTTCGTCGTCTCGTTGTCACTACCGACCGGTCACGATGTCCGGGTTTGATGGATCACTTGCACTGGCTGTCGGCCAAGTGTCCATCCACGAGTGCCGATTGGGCCTGAACTGCTCCGTCAGCCTCCATCGTCTTCGGTAAGCCGAGGCGCTGCCTGAGGCACAGGCGCCTCGTTCGGAAAACGAAGGTCGTAGCCACCGTCCAAGCGCCTGTCGTACACGATCATGTCGTCGCGATAGAACCACACCCGGTATGGGCGCGCCCAACGCTCAACCGTGACGTAGGCCTTCTGGAGATCCTTCGCCAACCGGACAATGGACTCCCGAATCTTCGCGTAGTCCTTGACCGCCCATATCGCACCGCCGATGCCTGCCGCCTTCGCTACGAGGACGATATTGATCGCGACGATGATGCAGCCACGACGCGCCTCAACGGAATCGATCCGGACCTTGCCAGAAGTCTCCGGGTCCGCCGACAACAGCTCGCCGAAGAGCCCGGACACCTGAGCGCCGACCTCCTGCATGTCATGGCGGGTCGGATCGCTGTCCTTGGGGGCGTTCACGAAGAAGCTCACGGTGCCGATCGCCACGGATTCTTCGGTCATCGCTTTCGCCCGAGGGCGCCTCCTCTCAGCATCTTCGGGACCAATCCACGAAGAATGAATCCTGCGGCTTCACTATATCCCGATGTGCAATTTGCGCCCACACCCCGCGGCTTCACGACCAGAGCGCGTACTTGGGCAGGCGAATGCCTTGGCCTCTTGCGAACCTGCCGCCGGTTCATGGCATGCCACCCATGTCGATTCACGTCCCCGTCACTCGTCGGGGTAGACACAGGGCATCCTCCCGCCCTGGATGGAGCAACCCGATGACCGCCAAGAACACGATCTGCCTCTGGTACGACGGTACCGCCCTCGACGCCGCGACGTTCTACGCCAAGACCTTCCCCGACACGACGGTGGACGCGGTCCACCACGCCCCCGGCGACTACCCCGACGGCAAGCAAGGCGACGTGTTGACGGTCGAGTTCACCGTGATGGGCATTCCGTGCATCGGCCTCAACGGCGGCCCCGCGTTCACGCACGACGAGGCGTTCTCGTTCCAGGTCGCGACCGACGACCAGGCCGAAACCGACCGGCTCTGGGACGCGATCATCGGCAACGGCGGCCAGCCGAGCGCCTGCGGCTGGTGCAAGGATCGCTGGGGCGTGTCATGGCAGATCACGCCGCGTGCGCTCACCGCCGCGGTCACCGATCCGGATCGCAAGGCCGCCAAGCGCGCGTTCGACGCGATGATGGCGATGTCGAAGATCGACATCGCCACGATCGAGGCGGCGCGGCGCGGCTGACACGCACGCCTCGTCCGCGACTCGACTCCTTCCCGATTGCCCGACGACACCGGCGTGGCGCGCGAGCGCGCCACGCCCTCATGGAGCCTTTTCGATGAAGCCGACCATCACTGCGTTCGAACACTCGCCCGATCGCGGCCGCGGCCTCGCGCGCGACATGCGCGTGCGCTGGGCGCTCGAAGAAGCGGGCGTCGCCTACGACGTCCGCCTCGTGTCGTTCGCGGCGATGAAGGAACCCGCGCACCGCGCGCTGCATCCGTTCGCACAGATCCCGACCTACGAGGAGGGCGATCTCGTGCTGTTCGAATCGGGCGCGATCATCCTGCACATCGCGCAGCATCACGCGGGG
>Ga0068853_100002199_pt1 | contig 14556 bp, 12 predicted proteins | sample KBSCornC32_FD_65655 | JGI IMG/M metagenome (GOLD analysis project Ga0068853, IMG submission 65655) | Corn rhizosphere microbial communities from Kellogg Biological Station, Michigan, USA - KBS Corn C3-2 | ecosystem: Host-associated > Plants > Roots > Rhizosphere > Soil ...
GGCGTCGATGCGCTCGCCGCCGAGCTGGGCCCCCGTGCCGTCGATGGCCGTGACCCGCACGCCGGTGCGGACCTCGACGCCCATCTCCTCCAGGCTCTTGCGCGCGCGGGCCGACGTCTCCTCGGTGAACGTCGCCAGCACGCGGGAGCCCGCTTCGACCAGGATCACCCGGGTCTGGTCGGGGTGGACGGCGCGGAAGTCGCGCGACAGCACGAACGTGGCCAGCTCGGCGATGGCACCCGCCAGCTCCACACCGGTCGGCCCGCCCCCGATCACCACGAAGGTGAGGTGCCGGCGCTGCAGCACGGGATCGGTCTCGCGCTCGGCGGCCTCGAAGGCCAGGAGCACCCGGCGTCTGATCTCGACCGCGTCGTCGAGGTCCTTCAGCCCGGGCGCCACCGGCGCCCACGCGTCGTGACCGAAGTAGCTGCTGACGGCGCCGGGCGCCAGCACCAGGTAATCGAACTCGAGCATGCCGCAGGCGCGGGTCGCGATCCGCGACGACGCGAGATCGACGCCGACCACCTCGTCCAGGAGGACCCGCGCGTTCTCCTGTCGTCCGAGCACGCTCCGGATGGGGACCGCGATCTCCGCGGGGGCCAGGCCGGCCATCGCAACCTGGTAGAGCAACGGCTGGAACAGGTGATGATTCGAACGATCGATCAGCGTCAGCCGCACGGGAGAATCGGCGAGCGCGCGCGCGACGGAGAGGCCGCCGAAGCCTCCACCGACGACCACCACCTGTTTCCTCAGCTTCACGCTGTCCAACCTTAGCAGCCCCCGCCGTGCGGTGCCGTTCGGTGGATCGGGATCGAGCGCGGACGGCATGGGCAACGCCTCCCCGCCGTTTCGGCCGACCCCGAAGCCAGACGCTTTGCCGAGGCGCCCGGGCGCGCATCGCGAGCGAGTCCGTCGACGGGAGGCCCGCCTTCGCAGCGCCCCCTCCTGCTCGCGGCCCGTGGTGGAAGTCCTCCCGTCGTCCCGGCGGGCTGCGGGGCCCGCCCGCTCCGTTGCTCGTCGGTTGAATACATCGAGTATTCGCCCTCGTCACGCCTCGCGGCCGGGGCTCCTCGCTCCGCCGGGAGTCGGTCCGGACTTTCACCACGGGCTGCTAGACTACGCGCCCATGAAGATCTCGTGTGTCGAGCCGGTCCTCGACGTGCCGCGGAGGCCAGCGTCTGGCCGTGGACGCTGGGCACGATCCGCCCTCCTGTTGCTCGCGCTCGGCGGCGGCGCCGTCTCGTGCGCTCACCAATCCGGTAAGGCGCCCGAGGGCCCCGCGCAAAGATTCCAGTCCGATGCGTCCCGCGTGCGGGCCATCGAATTCGAAGACGATCTGGTCGAGGGCCGTCTCGTCCTGCAGGCCCTCCCCGTCGCGTCTCCCGAGCGGCCGCTGCTGCGGGCCAAGCTGGTGACCTACTTGCTGCGGCCGCTGGCCGCGCTGTCGGCGGATCAGCTCCGTCAGGAGGCGCGCGAGCTCGGGAACACCGACGTCTTCGATCGCATCTTCGACTCCCTGCGCGACGCCGTGAACCTTTACGAGCCCGCGGATCTGTGGGGGCGGCCCGACGGTGTCTCCGCCGCCGAGCGCGACCTGCTCGCGCGCAGCTCGCGCCTCGTGCTGGCGCTCTTTGGACCCCGCGGGGCCGAGACCCAGTCGGCCCTGGCGCTCGGCGTGCTGATGACCGTCGACCCCCAGAACGGCGAGTGGCCGAGCCGGTTCGACAAGGTGATCGACTGGACCGATCAGGCCGGCGCGGCCGGCGAGAGCAGCGCCCGCCGTAACTTGACGGCGGTGGAGCTGCTGCAATCCGTGGTGGGGGACTGGCCCGCGCCCCAGGTCGCCGACCGGCTGGTGCGGCTCCTGACGGAGCGCCGCCAGAAGCTGACCACGATCCTGGGGCGGCCCTTGCCCGGCAACGACGAGGCGCGACGCGCGCTCGGCGATCTGCTGATCGCCCAGGGCGGCGAGATGCAGCGGGCGGTGGGCAACGTGGCGGCGACCTATCTGCGCTGCGCTCAGATCCAGCGCGCGGCGGCCGCGATTCGCCCCCTCGCCGGCAAGTCGGGCGACGAGCCCGAGCTGCGCGCGCTGGTCGAGGCGGCCGCCGATCCCTCGGCGAAGGCGGAGACCACGGTGCGCCTGGCGCGTCGTTACCTGCCGCGCGTCGACCTCCTCGGCGGCACCGCCACGGAGACCGCCGATCTGGGGATCGCCTACCGCGTGCTGCAGGTCGGGCTGGAACGGCACCCCGACGACGTCGAGTCGCTGGTGTTGTCGGCGGAGATCGCCAAGCTGCTGTCGTCGCCGTTCGTGTCGATCCGGATGCTCGAGGAGGCGCAGCAGCTCCTCGAGCGCGCCGGTCAGGGGCAAAGCGAGCTGTCGGCGCGCCTGTCGGCTGAGCTCCTCGACCTCTATTTCTTGCGCCTGCGCCTGTCGCTCGATCCGGAGCGCGCCGCCCCGCCGGCCGCCGATGAGGCCGAGCGGCTTCGCCAGCGCACCTCGGAGACGCGGCGCCGGTATCAGGGCGCCGAGCTGCACGTCACCGACGCGCAGATCGACTTCGAGCTCGGCCGGAGCTACGTGAACGCGGGCCTCCTCGATCGGGCCGAGCCCCTGCTGATGCGCGCCCGGAGCGCGCCCTCCGACAACAAGGCCGAGGTGGCGGCCGATCTGGCCGGGCTGTTCATGAAGCAGGGTCACCCCGAACGCGCCAGCCAGCTCCTGCGCGAGAGCCTCGACTCCTTGCAAGGGGCGCGCGGCGCGCGAGAGACCATCGGCGGTGTCGAGGGCGAGTCGCGGCTGGAGCGCCTGCTCGGCGATGCGCTGGACCTGGGCGGTGACCGCAACGGCGCCGAGCGGGCCTGGCGCATGGCGGCCGCCGGCTGGGAGCGGCTCATGCTCGAGCACCTCCACCGAAAGAACTTCTCGCGCTCGGCGGAGGCGGCCTTCGAGATCGGCCGGCTCCTCTACAACCTCGGCCGGCACGCCGACGGCATCCAGAAGTTCGAGGAGGCGATCGAGCAGGACAGCGACCGCGATCAGTCGTACATCGACGCGGTGGCGTTCCTGGTCCAGAACGGCGAGGTCGACGCCGCCGTCAACATCTACCGGCGCGCGCTGTCCCGCCCCGACCGCAACGTCTCCGAGTACGTGAAGGTCTACTCGTCGCTGTGGATCTACGATCTCACGCGACGCGCCCAGAAGACGCCCGACGCCACGGCCGAGGCCTTCCTGCGCACGATGGACCTGCGCCACCCGGAGATCCGCCCCCAGCGCGGGGCGGCCTGGTACCGCCAGCTCTGCGCGCTGACGATCGGACGGATCGACTACAACCAGCTCCTGGCCAGGGCCGACACCAGCGGCAAGCGGGCCGAGGTGTACTTCTACCGCGCGATGCAGGCCCTGTCCGAGGGGCGCGCCAGCGACGCGCACGACCTGTGGCAGAAGGTGGTCGACACGCGAATGATCTCGTTCTTCGAGTACGAGATGGCCTCTCGCTACCTGCGCGCCGGGGCCCCCACCTCCCCCCCCAACGAGCACCCACCGTCGACCGAGACGATCTAACCGACGCACGCGGAGCCGATGCGCTCCTGCCCGCGTACTGAACGCGTCTCTCCTGGGAGCGCTAGAGCGCCGTCAGGCGCGAGTTTGTCGACGGAAGGCGCGGGTTCGCCGCGCCGGCTGTGCGCTGAGCTCTGGGGGGTCCCGTAAGGGGGACGAAGTCCCCCTTACGTCCTAGCCGCGGCTGTGCTAGACACGCGTTTCGTTCGATTCGGTGCCGTGGCCAAGTGGTAAGGCAAGGGTCTGCAAAACCCTCATTCCCCGGTTCAAATCCGGGCGGCACCTCAGCAGCGGCTCGACTCGATTGAGCGCGCCGCGCGCCGGCTCGGGGCCCGCGGCGACCCTCGCCCACGCACGGCTCAGGCGAGCTGCCAGCGACCGACCAGCACCGCCGGATCGCCGCTGGCCGCCCGGAAGTCGTCGAGCATGTCGTCGGCCGGGCAGCGCCCGTCGGCGGCGCGCGCCGCCAGCGGCTCCAGCAACACGGCGTCCCCCTCCCCGCCCGGCAGCCGCCGCAACCCCGCACCGGCGATGGCCACCAGATCCACCGCCAGATCGCGCAGCGATCGTCCGGCCAACGACGCATCGAGGCCGGCCCGCGGGACCTCGCGCCGCAACCTCTCGCGATCGTCGACCGACGCGGCCCGGACCAGCGCCCAGGCCGCGCGACGCGCCTCGGGATCATCCAGCAAGCCTCGCCACAGCGCCGCCAGGCCGAGCGCCATCGGCATGGGTCCGGCGTCGGCGCCCCGCACCTCGATGTAGCGCTTGAGCCTGACCTCGGGAAACAGCGTCGACAGGTGGGTCTGCCAGTCACCCATCGTCGCCCGCTCGCCGCGCCAGCCCTCGGTCATGAAACGGCGAAAGGTCATCCCTTGGCCCGGGTGGTATTGCCCCGCGCGCACGACGAAGAACATGGGGACGTCGAGCGCCCACTCCGCGTAGTCTCGGAAACCGAAGCCCGTCCCGAACACGCCGGGCACGAAGCCACATCGATCCGGATCCGTGTCGAGCCAGACGGCGGCGCGAAAGGTCTTGTGTCCGTTCGGCCGCCCCTCGCTGATCGGCGACGCCGCATACAGCGCCGTCACGATCGAGGTGACCGCCGACGCCGTGCGCATCTTCTCGGCGGCGGTCCGCTCGCCGTCGAAGTCGAAGTTGGCCTGGACGGTGGCCGTGCGCTTCATCATGTCCAGGCCCAGGCCGCCGCGGGTCGGCAGGTACTCTCGCATCACGCCGTAGCGTCGCTTCGGCAGCCAGGGGATCTCGTCGAGAGTGCCCCATGGTCGCAGCCCGATCGCCAGGAAACGGAGGCCGAGCTCGGCGGCCAGCTCGGTCACGAGCGCGACGTGCCGCACCAGCGAATCGCGACAGGCCACGGCCGTCGGCAACGTGGGCCCCGAGAACTCGAACTGGCCGCCCGGCTCGACCGTCACGCTCTCGGCGGGACCACGGACCGCCAGCAGGTGACCATCCTCGCGCTCGCCGGCCAGCCCGGTCGCCTCCAGACGCCGGAGGAGCGCCTCGATCCCCGCGCTTCCCGCGTAGGGCGCGGGCGCGCCTCGAGGGGTCACGGCGATCTTTTCTTGCTCGATGCCGACGCGCCACTCGGAGACGGGCTTCCCGCCCCCCTCGAAGTACGCCACCAAGTCCGTGATGGAACCGATGGGGGTCGTATCCGTTCCCAGAAGGGCGGTCATATCTCCTCGGAGCGTGGGGCCGATGGGGCCGGCAGCCCCGGAGGGGCCGAAATGGTCGAGAGGCAGAAGGGTCGAGAGGCCGAAAGGCGGTGAAAACTAGCATTCATCGTCCGCGCGTCAATCGACCTCTTCGCCTAGGCGATCCTGCGAGCTGAGCTATACTCGGCTTTTTCCGCACCGATGGCCAAGCTCTCGCAACTGTTGCTTTTCGACCCGGATCCGAGCGGCCTCGAGACGCTGACTTACGCCTTCGGGAAAGACGGTATCGCGGTCACCGGAATGGGTGACGCCCGGAAGGCGCGAGAGCTCCTCGAGACCACGAGCGCATCCCTCGTGCTCGTGTCGCTCCATGATCCGGATCAAGGCGGTATGGATCTGATTCGCGCGGCGGTCACCACCCCGCGCACGCGCAACATTCCCTGCCTCGCGCTCGGTCCGGAGAAGCTGCGAGCGTCGGCGCTGGCGGCCGGTGCGTTCAGCTTTCTTCCGTCCCCCTTGTTCGTGCGCGACGTGATCGACGCGGCGAAGCTGGCGTCCGCCGCGACGGTGCCTGGCAGCCGGCCGTCGCCCGACACGGAGATCTCGATCGGGCTCGGCGAGATCGGGGGCGTCTACTTCCTGATCCGCGCGCTGGCGGCCAGCGGGCGCTCCGCGGCCGTCGACATCCAGCGGCGCGGCCGCCGGGGTGAGCTGCGATTCCTCGACGGCAATCTGTCCTCGGTGCAGCTCGGCAGCCTGTCCGGGATGGCGGCCCTCACGCACTTGCTTCTCTGGCAGGAGGCGGACCTGCGCCTCAAGTTTCGCAACGTGGTCCGTCGCGGCGGGCACATGTCGCTGAAGAACGAAGAGATCGTCGAGCAGTGCGATCGCTTCTTGCGTGACTTCGCCCACGAGGTGCGCGACATGGGATCGGCCCGCACGATCTACCGCCCCAGCGACCGCGCGGTGCAACCCACCTCCGCGCTGCCGAGCGAGGTCGTGCCCCTGCTGCGCCTCTTCGACGGGCAGCGAGACCTCGCGCAGATCCTCGACGAGAGCCCCTTCCGGACGTTCGACACTTTGCGGATCGCGCGGCAGTTCATGATGGCGGGGGCGGTCGTCACGGACCCGCCGTTCAAGGCCACCCCGCTCAGCGAGGCGCCGATCGCGAGCGGACCGGCCGCCCTGGACGCGTGGTTCGAGCGCCCGGCCGTGGCCGCGACCGCCGCTGAGCAGGCGGTGCCCGCTCCCGCACGGGCGGCAGCGCCGGTTGGTACGGCCGACCGCGCCGGCGATCGGCCCCCCGGACCGCGCCAACCGGACGCGCGTGGCACGGGGGTGCCTTCGCCGATCACGCGTCCAACGGCAGGGGCCTCCGCGCAGTCCGCTGGCGGTCCCCCGCAGACGGCCGCCTCCCCGAGCGCGGCCCCGGCGCGATCTCCGACCCTTCCGCTGACCCACAATCGAGGCCAGGGGCCGCTCCACGGCCAGGGACAGGGGCCGATCCAGAGCAAGGAGCGCAGGTCGAGCACGGTGACGCAGAAGCAGCACTCCGGTCGAGTGGCGGCGGGCGCGCTCAGGCCGAACGTGGGCGCAGACCCCATGAAGACACCGGCGCCGATCATGGTGCCCGCCACCTCGCTCTCGCCGGCAACGGCGCCACCCGCCGTCGCCGCGACCGCGGCCGGGACGCTGACCACGGCGAGGGCGCCCGCCGCCCCGGAGGTGCCCACGGGAATGCAGGCGGTAGCCGTGACGCCGGCGCCGCTGCGCGCGACGCCACCAGCGCCGATCGTCGCTCCGCCGGCCCCGACCGCAGCGGCCGGCGCCAAGAGCGCGGCCTCGGCCGCTTCCGCCGAGCCCCTCACGCCCCGTCCGACCCGCTCCTCGGGGGCCTTCGCTCGGGGCGAGATCCACGTGACGCCGGTCAATCCGCGCACGGCCGCGCCCGCTCCGACGCCCGCCACCCCGACGGTGATGGTGGAACCGGAGGTGATGCCGACGCCGAAGCCGGTCGTCGTCACGGCGGCTCCGGAGGTCCTGAAGGCGCGTCTCTCCGCCCCGGCGCGCGATCTGCCGGGGCCGGCGACACCGCCGCCTCTCGTCGGGGCCGGCGCTGCCGCCGGAGTCCCGCGCGCGCACACCCCGGCGCCCAGCCCCGTCACGCCCCCGCCACGCCCTCGGATCCCGACGCCCGCACCTCTGGCTTCACCGCTGTTGGGAGCAGACGTCGTCACGCCACCGCCGTTGCCGCTGGCCGCCGCAGCGCCATCTCCCCCCGTCAGCTCCCCGGCCCCCTCACCCGAACCTCCTGGCCGAGCGGCGGCGCCCGTTCCGCCTTCGCAGGCGCAGCCTCCTTCCTCTCCGACACCCGCTCCCGCACCTGCCGGCGCGGTCGCGGTCCCGACGGTCGGCGCAGGCAAGAGAGGCGGGGTCCCGGGCCCCCACCGGTCTCGGACGCCGTCGAACGGATTCAGCGCGGTGGAGGCCGACTTCTTCAACCGCGAGGCCGACCTCTACAAGCCGGCCGAAACGTTCGACGACCTCGACGCGGGCACCAGCTCGCCGGATCTCGTGCCCGGCAAGCGAGGGCCCGCGCGCAAGACCTGACCGTCGCGCTGCAAAGGCGCGGGCCGATCTCAGCCCCCGCTCAGGGCCGGCTCGACCAGCGCAGGTCGCTGCTGCCGAGCGGGCCCGCGAAGCGCAGGGACAGCTCGCCCGATCGCTCCCCGGAGAAGCCATCCTCGTGGCCTGCTCCCCGGATGAAGCGGATCAAGTAGGTCTTCGAGAACGGCGTCTTGGCCGGATAAAACTCTCGTTCGAAGAGGTCGGGCAGCCGCTCGACCGTGATCCGCTCGGGCGTCAGCTCATGGCCGGCGCCGTCGACCAGCAGCACCCGCCACGGCGAGCTCTTCTTCTCCAGATCATTCCATTTGTAATTAGCGCTCTGCGCGGTGACCTCGAACTCGTAGGCCGCGGCCGCAGCCTCGACCTGCGTGCGCCGCAACGTCTCGCGCGCCTCGGCCTTCATCGCATAGGTCTCGGCGTAGTGCGCGACGAAGGCCTGGCGAAACTCCTGGCTCTTGTAGGTCGCCCAGACCTCCAGCGCCGGCTCGACCCCGGACATGATCTTCTCGTGGCGGGTCCACCGTTCGTAGACGTCGTGATACTCCGACGAGCGGTATTCGCGCCCCGGCGTGGAGAAGTCCACGATCACGGGCGCCGAGCGCCAGCAAGCGGCCAGACAGGCCGCGACGGCGGCCAGCCCCGCGACGGGCAGCAGGCCCGAGCGCGGTCGCGTGGCCCCGAGCGGCCGCCATGTCGTGGCGCGACCGCCCGGCGCTCGCGTCACGCGAAGTCCCGCTTCCGGAACAACGTGACGAGCGGCGCCTCCGCCTCGAGCGCCTCGCGCCCACCCTCCTCCCGATCGACCAGGCCCACGATCAGCTTCACCTCCAACCCGAAGCCTCGCGCGCGTTCGATCGCCTTCAGCGCGGAGCCGCCGGTGGTGACCACGTCCTCGACGATCGCGACCGGCATGCCCGGGCGCAGCGACTTGACCCCTTCGATCCACTGCCCCGTGCCGTGCCCCTTCGCCTCTTTGCGCACGTAGAAGGCCGTGAGGGGACGGCCCGCCACGTAGCTGAGCGTCGACGCGGCCGAGGCCAGGGGATCGGCCCCCATCGTCAGGCCTCCGATCGCCTCGATGACCTCTGGCCGCTGGCGGATGACGCTGAGGAACAGCGAGCCGGCCAGGAAGTGACCCTCCGCCGTCAGCACGGTCTGCTTGCAGTCGATGTAGAAATCGCTCTTGCGGCCGGAGGCCAGGGTCACCTCGCGGCGCTCGTAGGAAAGGCGCGCCAGCAAGGCCAGCAAGCGCGCACGCTTCAGCTCGAAAAGCTCGTCGCCCAGGGTCTCGATCATCGTGTCGGCACCTCGAGCGCTGTTGTACCACTAGGAGCGCGTCGCGGTAACCACCCCCGGCGCCCCGCCGTTCGAACGGGCGGTCAGAGTCCGTTCAGGATGTCGTCGTTGATGTCCCGCTTGCCGGGATCTTTGTACTTGGGCGCCTTGGTGGCGGGGTTCCCGATGGTCCCATCGCCAGGCTTCTTGCGCGACTTGCCCCCCGCCGCGCGGTGCTCGGCGTCGGCTTCACGGGCCTTGGCCTCGGCGTCGGCGCGGATCTTGATTCGCTCGGCCTCGCTCTTGGCGGCCTTCATCTTCTCGTCCATCTCGCGCTTGATGGCGTCGAGCTGCGATCGGAACTCGGCCTCGCGCGCGGTGGCCTTCTCCTCGACGAGCTGGCGCTCCCGCAACGCCGCCGCCTGTTCGGCCTTGTGCTGCGCGTTCAGACGATAAAGAAAGATTCCGCCCACCAGAAGGACCAGGACGACCGCGCCGATCACCGCCTTCAACGGCGAACGAGATTGCGCTCGCGACTGAATCTCGAGACGCATCCGCTCTTCCTGGAGCTTCATCTCGCCTTCGACGCGCGCGCGCCGCTCGGCCTCCTCGACGCGAAGCTGGTCCTCGCGCAGGCGGTTCTGCTTCTCCTCCTCGAGCCGCCGCACCCGATCTTCCTCGGCCCGGCGCCGCGCCTCTTCCTCGTCCCGAGCCCGCCGGACGGCTGCATCCGCGGCGGCGCGCTCGGCCGCCAGGCGCGCCTCGGCCTCTTCCCGCTCGCGCTTGACGCGGGCGTCTTCCATCCCGCGCAGCTCTTTCAGCGCGATGAGAACCGAGTTGTCGCGGCGTTCCGAGGTCTGATCACTCACGAGACTTCTCTCCCCGTCAGGACTGCCGTTTTTACCACGATATACGCGCGCCCCGTCACTTCATCTTCTTCATGAGCTCGTCGATGGGGTCGGGCTTTCCCGACTTGGCCTTGCCTCCCGTCGACAAATCCTTCATGCCGCCGGTGCTGTCGGCTCCGGCTCCGCCGCCGCCCTTCATCACGGTCGCCGACGCCAGCTTCGTCCCCTTCGCCCCGTGCGCGAAGTGGCCACGATGCAGCCTGCCGTTGCCACCGGCCTTACCCTTGCCCGCGTCAGCCAGCGCCTCGGCCGCCGCCGCCTTGGCGGCGTCCTTTGCCGCTTGCTTGGCGGCCAGCGCGGCCGCGGCGCGCTCGGCCGCGGCGCGCTTCTCCGCCAGCTCGGCCTCGCGCTGGGCCTTGGCGACCGCGACCGCCGCCGCGACCTTGGCTTCGGCCTCGGCCTTCACGCGCGCGATCGCCTCTTCACGGGCGACGTGCGCCTCCACCTCCAGCTTGTGGCGATGCATGATCACCGCGCCCAGCCCGCCGACCGCCACGAGGAGGACGATCCCGGAAATCACCGCCAGCCGGACCGCCCAGTGGGTCTTCTCCCCGGGCAGCTCGAATTTCGGCAGAAGGATCGGTTCACCCATTTCGTTCGGCCCTCCTCGGACTGTTAATCAATCTCGAGCGAAGGTACCTTCGCTCACCTCGTTGCGCAACCGGGTCGCCTTTCAGCAGGCGTGAGCTCGAGCGTCAATCTTCTTCGTGCTTCTTGGTGCGGGCCCCCAGCCTCCTGGTGCCCAGCCTCATCGTACCCGGTTCGCTCCGCCCCGATGCCACGTCGATCGAGACGCGGCGACCATTGTAGCGCGCCCCAGCGCGGCGAGCTATGGTCCGCGCCGATGTCGATGTCGGGCTCCGCGCAGGGCTCAAGCCAGAGCGGGTCGGGAAACGTCCCTCCGGGAGCAGACCGCGGCTTCATCGACCTACATGCCCACTATTTACCGGCGGTCGATGACGGCGCCGCCGACCTCCGCGCCACGCTCGAGATGGCGAAAGGCGTGGCGGCGCTCGGCTTCACCCACCTTTACGCCACGCCGCACCAACGACAGGGCCTCTTCCTGCCCACCCGGGATGCCATCGATCAGGCGTTTCGCGACATGGGAGAGGCCATATGTCACGCCGGCTCCACAGCGCCTCCTCCGCGACTGGGGCTCGCGGCCGAGAACTTCTGGGACGAGATCTTCCTCGGCCGGCTGAGGAGCAGTGAGATTCCGTCTTACGACGGGGGCCCGGCGTTCCTGTTCGAGATCCCTCCCGCGCTGATGCCGGCGGGCATCGAAAACCGGCTGTTCGAGCTGCGCATGGCGGGCAAGCTTCCCGTGATGGCCCACCCCGAGCGCTACCACGCGGTCCAGGCCCAGATTTCACGCGCCCAGTCCCTCGGGCGGAGCGCGGCGCTCCTCGTCGACCTGGGGGCGCTCGCCGGGGCTCACGGCCGGGCCGAGATGAAGACCGCACGCCAGTTGTTGACGGAAGGTCTCGCCCACGCGGTCGCGACCGACATTCACAGCGTGGACGACCTCGACCCCATCGAGGCCGGCATGACCTGGATCCGCAAGCACCTCGGCCCCGAGGCGCTGCAGACCCTGCTCGCCGACAACCCGCGACGGATCTTGGCTGGAGAGCTCCCCGAGCTTGGAACCTGACGTGTCGATCGATCCCCCATCGTCGCCGTCGAAGCGGCGGCGCGGCGATGGTTTACCGGCGGGCGCGAAGGCGTCCACCGCCCGCGGCCTCGCGCCGGGTGGTTCCGAGAGCGCGAGCACGAGGCCCGCGGAGGCCGGCCGTGGCCGCCTGGTGGGGAAGATCGTCGCGTCCTTGCTGGTGACGATCGTCTGCGTGGCGTACGTCCTGCGCGGGGTCGATCGAAGCGCGGTGGTGGCCGAGCTGAAGCGCCTCACGCCGCTCGCGGTCGGGATGTACGCGCTCACGCTGGCGCTCACCCACCTGTTCCGCGCCTGGCGCTGGGAGTTCCTCCTTCGCCCCCTCGGCGTGTCCATCCCCATGAGGCGCTTGCTGCCCATCTCGTCCGTCGGGTTCATGGCGATTCTGGCGCTGCCGCTCCGGCTGGGGGAGCTGGTGCGCCCCTACTTCGTGGCGCGCGCCGGGCACATGCGAATGAGCGCGGCGCTGGGGACCGTCGCCGTGGAGCGGATCATCGACGGTCTCGCCATCTCGTTGCTGTTCTTCGGCGCCTACGTCGCTTCCTCGACGGGCGGCGACAGATTCCCCGCGGAGCTCGGGGTGGCCGCCTGGCTGTCGCTGCTGGGGTTCGTTGGTCTGACGGGATTTCTGATCCTGGCCTTGATCCGCACCGACCGGGCCATCGCGCTCGGCCTGTGGCCCCTGAGGAAGATCGGCGTGCCGGCGCAGCGCCGCGAGGCCATTGGCGACCGGATTCGCTCGGTCATCTCGGGTTTTCGCGTGCTCGGCGACGGAAAGAACTTGCCCCTCTTCCTGTTGCAGACCGCGCTCTACTGGGGCTGCAACGGCGTCGGGATGTGGATCCTCGCCCGCCAGCTCGGGCTCCCCATCTCGCTGGGCGCGGCCTTCGCGACCATGGCGTTCACCGGGGTCGTGCTGACCCTGCCCAATGCACCGGGGCTGGTCGGCCAGTTCCACGCCGGGGTCAAGCTGGCGCTGCTGGCGTATTTGCCCGCCGCGCTGGTGAATACGAAGGGCGTCGCCTACGCGGTCGTCTTGCACGGGCTGCAGACGGTCTGGTACGTCGTGATCGGCCTGCTCTCGTTGCCGCTCGCCGGGGGTGGCGCGATGTCGCTCGGCGAGGTCCTGCGACGCTCGAAGGAGGCCGCCGACGAGCCCGACGTGGAGCCGGCGGAGTGAAGCGGGCATCCGGAGCCGCGATCGTCGCCCGGATCATCGGCGCCCTCGTCGCGCTCGGGTCGGCCGGGGCGACGGCCCGCTCCACCTCGACGCTGCCCTACCCATCCAGCGAGGTCTGGGCGGCGGCCGTTCGATTCCTGCGCGTCGATCGCGGGCTGCCCATCCGAGAAAAGGACGAGGCTGCCGGCTATGTCCTCTTCGACTACAGCGACGGCGGCAAGAGCTACAAGGCCGCGCTCGAGCTGGTCCCGTTCACAGACGACGATGGTCGCATGACGACCCAGGCCTCGCTGACCATCGGCGGCCTTCCCAAGCGCTACGAGGGTGCCTTGCTCGACGGCCTCGGCGCCAAGATCCGAGACGAGCGCGGACCGCCGGCGGCGCCGAAGCGACCGGCCCGCGGCGACGCGGCCGAGAAGGAGCGATCGCGAGACCCCCGGGAGAAGGACCGCGAGCGCGAGGGCGGTAAGGGTTCGGTCCAGCCCGACGCCGGAGGGCTGCCTCGCATTCCGACGCTTCCGCTCCACTGAAGCGCTGGTCAGGCGACCATCCCGCGCGACGGTCGCGCGGGGCGGGCGGCGGTCAGGCGAGGTCGAGGAGGACGGCGCCCTCTTCGACGGAGGCCCCTTCAGCGACCGCGATCGAAACGACCTTCCCCGCGGCGGGCGATTCTACGGGCATCTCCATCTTCATGGATTCGAGGATGACCAGGGTCTGGCCTTCGGAGACCGCGTCTCCAACCCGGACCTCGATCTTCCAGACCGTCCCCGTGATGTGAGCGCGTACGCTGGTGGCCATCAGGCGCCGAAGCGTAAGGACCCGCTCGCCCTCGGTCAAGCCCGTCGAGCCGCCACCGCCCGGCGGGCTCGCGCGTGAAACGCGATCTGCTCGGCCGAGTAGCGGGCGTCGACGCCGACCGGACAGCGCAGGCGCGCCTCGCACGCGTCTCCGCAGACGATCTCCCCCCGCAACGCACCCGCGACCCACCTCCCCCCTTCCGTCGCGTGCTCGCGGCAATCGTTCACGCACGGCCCCGCGCACGCACGACACGACTCCGCCAGGGCAGCATCGACCGCGATGGGCACCGGAAGCGCCACCAGCGCGCGGTACGCCCACCAAGGCCCAAACCTCGGATGCACCTGCACCCCGAGCGGCCCCGGCGCCGGCAGCCCCGCCCCCATCCCCAACCGCTGAAATGGCAGGTGCACTCTCTCACCAGCAAAGGGATGGAGGATCTCGAACCCCGTCCCCAGCACCTCCTCCACGGCCCCCCTCACCACCCGCCGCGTATACGAATCCAACGGATCGTCTTCGTCGCCAGCTCGCGCCGCCAAGAACCGAGAAAAAAACTCCCCCCCACCATCCCCCACCAGAACCCCGCCCGCCGCCCAAGGCACAAACTCCCTCAATGCCGGCCCGTCCACCGGAAGCACGATCCGCAACTCTTCCAGCGCGAACCGCGCTCTCAAACGCTCCAGCAATCGCTGACCATCAACCACGTTCCCTCTCTAACTCCACCACCAGCCTCTCGCCCACTGCAACGTCAGAGCGAGCGGAGCGAGCGGGTCTGTCGACGAGAGGCGCGGCTTCGCCGCGCCGGCGTCGCCCTGAGATCCGGGGGGTCTCGTAGGGGGGACGAAGTCCCCCCTGCG
>Ga0068853_100002200_pt1 | contig 14553 bp, 12 predicted proteins | sample KBSCornC32_FD_65655 | JGI IMG/M metagenome (GOLD analysis project Ga0068853, IMG submission 65655) | Corn rhizosphere microbial communities from Kellogg Biological Station, Michigan, USA - KBS Corn C3-2 | ecosystem: Host-associated > Plants > Roots > Rhizosphere > Soil ...
CCATTTCCGGCGCGGGGACCATCGAGGCGGCACTGACGCCGGGCGAGACCGGAACCATCGTGCCGCCGGGGCCGGGGGCGACTTCGGCGCTCATGGGCAGCGCCAGCGGCTGGCTCTCGGGGGACAGCACGCGCTTGAGCAGCGGACGCATGACGAAGAAGACGAGGGCCAGCGCGATGACCAGCGTCACCAGCATCTCGGCGCCGTTGATCAGGTCATCGCGGGTGAAGTCGAAGAGGCCGGGGCCCGAGGTGCCGACGGCGGTCGGCACCGGGCCCTGCGCGAACTGCAGGTTCGCGACCGTGATCTGGTCGCCCCGGGTCTGGTCGAAGCCGATGGCGGATTGGACCAGCGCCTTGATCTGGTCGAGGGTCGCCTGGTCGCGCGGGGTGTAGGTGGAGTTGCCCTTGGGATCGGTGGTGTAGGTGCCATCGACGACAACCGCGACCGAGAGCCGTTTGACGGCGCCGGGGTCGGTCATCTCGGTCTGGCTGGTCTTGGAGATCTCGTAATTGGTGGTTTCTTCGGTGGTCGCGCTCTGGTCGGTGGGCGAGGACGCGGCTGCGGCGCCCGAGGTGGTGGCGGCACCGGGGAGCTGGGTCGACGCCGAAACCTTGCCGTCATTGCCGGGCTGGTTCTGCGAGCTCGACACGTCACGGGTCTGGGTCGAGCGGACGACCTGGCCGTTGGGATCGAAGGTCTCGGCGGTCCGGGTGACATGCGTCATGTCGAGCTCGGCGCTGACCTGCACGCGAGCGCGGCCATCGCCCACGACATTGGCGAGCAGGTCCTCGATGCGCTGGGTCAGGCGGCCTTCGACCGCGGCGGTGCGGTCGTCGGCCTCGCCGGCGATGACGCTGGAGTCGGTGCCGTCGCCCACTGCGGCGGCGAGCAGATTGCCCTGATCATCGGCGATGGTGACGTGATTGGGGGTGAGGCCTTCGACGGCGGAGGCGACGAGATGCTGGACGGCGTGAATTTCTTCTGGAGCGAGCTGGCCGCGCACGGAGACGACGATCGAGGCGGTGGGATCCTTCTTGTCGCGCGAGAAGAGCGTGCGCTCGGGCAGGACGAGGTGGACGCGGGCCGATTTGATGCGGGCGAGCGAGGAGATGGTGCGGGCGAGCTCGCCCTCGAGAGCGCGCACGTTGTTGATGTTCTGGACGAAGCTCGTGGCGCCCAGCGTGTTCTGCTGGTCGAAGATTTCGTAGCCGACCTGACCCTTGTTGGGCAGGCCCTGACCGGCGAGCGACATGCGCAGCGTCGTGATCTGGTCACGGGGGACGAGGATGGTGTCGCCGTCGCCGCGAATCTCGTTGGGGACGTTCTGCTTTTGCAGCTCGGCGACGATGGCGGACGAATCATCGAGGCTGAGGCCGGTGTAGAGCGGCGCCATCTGCGGGGTGGAGGCGCGCATGATGAGGAAGGCGAAAAACCCCAGCATCAGGGCGGCGACGACGCCCATGGCCGCCAGACGCTGGAGACCCAGGCGATTGAAGAGCTGCAGCAGACTATTCACGACGGCCCCCGAGACTTCGGACGGGTTGCCCGAACCTCATAGGCAAAAATTACCTAGTCGATGGTAAAGAAGGTCTTAACGGACTGTCGCGAAACGCGAATGGCGGCAGGAAATGCCCGATGGCGGGTCCGGAGGGTCAACCCCCACCTGTCCTCCCCCTTTCTGGGGGAGGGACCTGACTGAGAGGGCGGAGGAGATGTCGATGCTGAAAATTCTTGGGCGGATTACGTCGATCAATGTGCGCAAGGTGATCTGGACGCTCGATGAGATGGGTGTCGAGTACGAGCGGGAGGACTGGGGCAAGCCGATCCGCGATCCGAACGTGCCGGAGTTCCTCAAGCTCAATCCGAACGCGACCGTGCCGGTGATGATCGAGGAGGGCTTCGTGCTGTGGGAGAGCGGCGCGATCCTGCGCTACCTAGCCGATCGTCACCGCAGCGGGCTCTGGCCGACCAATCCCGGCGAGCGGGCGCGGGTCGACCAGTGGCTGACCTGGCAGGGGACCGAGCTCAACCCCAGTTGGGGCTACGCCGTGCTCGCCCTGCTGAGGAAGAATCCGGCCTATGCCGACGCCAAGGAGATCGCGAGCTCGATCGACAAATGGACGAAAGCCATGCGCATTCTCGAGGGACAGCTGCAGCACAGCGGCGAGTATGTGTCCGGTGCATTCAGCCTTGCGGACATCTCGCTGGCGCTCTCGACACATCGCTGGATGTCGACGCCGTTCGAGCGGCCGAGCCTGCCGGCCGTCGAGGCGCATTATGCACGCATGAAGCAGCGACCGGCGGGCAAGAAATATATGGGCGAGGGGACGCCCTAACCGCAAAGCCTAACGGAGATTCCCGCTTTCGCGGGAATAACCCGGTGTGTTTGGCGTGAGGGGGCTCAGCCTTCGCGGTAGTGCTGGATCCAGGTGGTGCGGAGCCCGGCGAGGCCGTGCTTGTCGATGGCCGCCTGCCAGTTGAGGAATTCGTCCACGCTCAGCGTGTAACGGGCGCAGGCTTCTTCGAGCGAGAGCAGGCCACCGCGAACGGCGGCAACGACCTCGGCCTTGCGGCGGATAACCCAACGGCGCGTGGTGCTGGGCGGGAGATCCGCGATGGTCAGCGGACTGCCGTCCGGGCCGATCACGTATTTCACGCGGGGACGCATTGCGACGGTCATTTTACTCACATACTCAACCTGACCTACCGGTTGAGACTAGCCGATCGCGCTTAAAATTTGCCTAAGCTAACGTCTACAAGGCGTTAAAATCCTGCGGCGTTGCCGCAAGGATTCACATGAGAATCAGGGCCTTGCGGCTAGAGCGGCTTTCCAGCGGGGCGGGCCGATCGTGGCATCACCGTGGCATGGTAAACGGGCGGTTTACGAGCCGCTGGTGTCCGAACTCGCCTGCACGACCGAGAGCACGCCCGACAGGTTAAGGCGCGAATTGCCAACCAGCAGGACCGGCTCGGTGCCGGTGAAATCGACGCCGGTGACGACGCCGGTGGACTGGGTCGAGATGTTGACCGACTTGCCCTCTGGGCTCACGGCCTGCATCGAGATGGAGTAGGTGCCGGGCGACTGCACGTTGCCCTGGTTGTCCTTGCCGTCCCAGGTGAAGATGCCCGAGCCGGCCTGCATGCCGCCGCTCTCGGTGTAGACGGTGTTGCCGTTGGCATCCTTGATGTTGACGGTGACATTGGCCTGGTCCGGGATCGTGAAGTTCCACTGCGCCTTGTTGTTGGCGAGCTCGGCGCGGACGCCGTCGGCGGTGACGGTCTTGCCGATGTAGCCGACCGCGTTGGAATTGGTGGTGTTGGCGTTGGCCTGAACCAGCGACGACAGGAAGTCATTGGTCTTCAATTGCTGCTCGACGCCGGAGAATTCCACCAGCTGCTGAGTGAACTGGTTGGTGTCGAGCGGATCGAGCGGGTTCTGGTTCTGGAGCTGCGTGGTGAGCAGCTGCAGGAAGGTGTCGAAATTGCCGGCGATGGTGGCGCGATCGAGCGCTGTGCCGGAGGTTGAGGATGATCCCGAGACGCCGCTGACGGTCATGGGTGGGCTCCTAAACGAAGAGATTGACGCCGCCCGCCGAAGCGATGCCGCGATAAAGGGTGATGGCCGGGATGGTCGCCGTGTCGTCGTCGGCGGCCGAGAGCGAGAAGCGCGCGCCGGAATTGGCGGTGGAGGCCTGCTGCTGATTGCCGCCGGTCATGCCGGCAAACGGATTTTGCCTGAGCGAAAATTCGAGATTGGTCTTGCCGGAGTCGACGCCGGCCTGGCTGAGCGCGCGCTCGAGGGAGGACCGGTCACGCTGGAACATGTCCAGCGTTTCGGCACGCTCGACGGTGAGGCGGGCATTGACGGTGCCGGTCGCATCGACGTGCATCTTGACGTCGACGCGGCCGAGCTCGGGGGGATCGAGACGGATGGTAAAGCGCGAGCTGCCCTGCTGGAACTGGCGCGCCATCTCGAAGGCGACCTGGCCCATGTTGATGGGGTTGCTCGCGGATTGATAGGCGGCGGGCAGGGGCTTTGCGCTGGAGGTGTCGGTGGTCGGGGCTGCGGCGGCGGCCGCGTTGGCAGCGACGGATGTCGACGATGCGGTTGAGCCGGGGTCGGAGCCTGCGGTGGGGGTATTGCTGTCGTTGCTCGCAGTGGCGTCCGATTTGGTGTTCGCGCTCGCGGCGGCGACGACCGATGCGCTTGCCGTTGTCGTCGAGGTGACGCTGAGCTTGGTGGTGGCGGTTGCGTCGGCAGATTTGGAGGGCGCCGGCTTCTCGGTCGCGGGTTTGTCTTCAGGAGACGAAACAGCGGGGAGCGGCAGAGCTGTCGTTGCGGCGGCGAGCTGCGGTTGTGTTGAAGCGATGCTCGGCGATGCCGCAGGTGGCGTGGGCAGCAGCGGTTTCACGGCATCGGTGATGGTGGTACCGGAAGCGGCGAGCTGTTGATTGAGCTGCGCAACCGCCGTGGGATCGGAAGCGGTTGTGGTGACGGTCTGGCTCAGGGCCGCAAGCTTCTGCGAGAGATCGGGGGCGGTGGGTGCGAGGCTCTGGCTCAGATCCTGGAGTTTTGAGGCGAGGGTGGCCAGGGCCGTGGTGTCCGCAGATACGGTTTTCTGTTGGGGCGGCGCGCTGGATGCGGGTGCTGACGCAGGTGCTGAGTTCGATGTAGTAGCAGAGGTGTCAGATTGCGCGGTCGAGTTGCTTGCGCCGGCATTGTCCGACGTTCCCATTGCCGGCAAGGGGAGCGTCGGCGGTAGCACCGGCTGTGCAGGATTCGATGCTGGCGTGCCGCTGATGGCGCCGACAGAAATATCGGTGCTCGCGCTCGGCTCGATCGCGGCGGGCGTGAAACTCACGCCGGGGCTCGCGGCCGGGAGGAGAGCAGCAAGCGCATCGATCGTATCGCTCAGCTTCTTGAGCGCATCCGGATCGGGGGGCTGACCGGCCTCGAGCTGGTCCTTGAGTGCCTTGAGCTGCTGGGTGAGCGACGCCATGAGCGTGGCCGTCTGTGGTGCAGCGGGAGTGACGGGTGTCTGCGCGGTCGAGACCGCCGCGCCAAGAATAGACGCGAGGCTTGACACGCCGAGTCCCTGCGCGCCGGGGGTCGTCCCTGCCGCAGGTGCCGCGGACGCGCCTGCGAGGAGCTGGTCGATCAGCGCGGCGAGGAAGCCGGCGCTGCCGTCGGCGGCGGGCGCAGCTCCGCCTGCGGCCGCAGCGACAGTGCTGGCGGGGCTGGACGAACTGTAATGGACCGCAAGATGCGACAGGGCAGACCTCGGACGTGATGATCCGAGGAAAGCGATGCAAGCGCCGGGCCAAGTGGGAATGGCTGGCCGTACAAAGGGTTGGCACGGAGCGCGGTAGGCAAGGACAGGCAGCAGAGGCAGAAATTGCCGACTGCCTGCCTTGTTCCGGCCGGCCCCACCCCCGGCCCCCTCCCGGCAAGGGGGAGGGGTGCCCGACTGCGGACGTGGTGGACGGTTGCGGCCCGGTGGCGTGCCGCTTATAGAGCCGCTGTTCACTCGGGCCTTGACCCCAAGCTGGATGAGACGATGGATTTGAACTCGCTTGATCTCCCCAAGCGCCCAGAGGACACGCGCGTTGTTGTCGCGATGTCGGGGGGCGTCGACAGCTCCGTGGTGGCGGGGCTCCTGGCCTGGCAGGGCTATGATGTCGTCGGGGTGACCCTTCAGCTCTACGACCACGGCGAGGCGACGCACCGCAAGGGCGCGTGCTGCGCGGGGCAGGATATTCACGATGCGCGGCGGGTGGCCGCGGCGCTGGGTATCCCGCACTATGTGCTCGACTATGAAGAGCGCTTCAAGAACAGCGTTATAGAGCCGTTTGCGAATGCGTATCGGCAGGGCGAGACGCCGGTGCCGTGCATTGCGTGCAACCAGAGCGTGAAGTTCGTCGACCTGATGGCGGTGGCGCAGGAGCTGGGCGCGGATGTGCTCGCAACCGGGCATTATGTGCAGAGCAAATTCGAGAACGGGAAGCGGCGGTTGTATCGGCCGGTCGATGCGTCACGCGACCAGAGCTATTTCCTGTTCGCGACAACCGAGGCGCAGCTCGATTTCCTGCGCTTTCCGCTCGGGGGTATGACCAAGCCACAGGTGCGGGAGCTGGCGCGCGAGTTCGGGCTCGAGGTGGCGGACAAGCATGACAGCCAGGACATCTGCTTTGTGCCGCAGGGCAAATATGCCGATGTGATCAAGCGGATGCACCCCGAAGCTGTCAGCGGGGGCGAGATCGTGCATCTCGATGGCCGCGTGCTGGGTAGGCACGAGGGGATCGTCAACTACACTGTCGGACAGCGGAAGGGGCTCGGTATTGCTTCGGGTGCACCGCTCTACGTGATCAAGCTCGACCGCAAGGCGAGCCGCGTGATCGTCGGGCCGCGCGAGGCGCTGATGACCAAGACCGTGCGACTGCGCGACGTGAACTGGCTCGGCGATCGGGCCCTCGCCAGTTCGGTGGGTGGCAATGGCCTGCCGGTCGAAGTGAAGGTGCGCTCGACGCGGCCACCGCAGCAGGGCGCGGTGCAGCTCATCGACGGCGAGGTGTTCGTGACGCTGTTTGCCGGCGAGTACGGGATCTCGCCGGGGCAGGCCTGCGTGTTCTACGCCGACGAAAGTGAGACCAGCGAAGTGCTGGGTGGCGGGTTCATCGCCGAGGCCGTGCCGGACGCGCTGGTGGCATGACGGCGGTCACGCGCTAGGGGATCGTAATTGGATCGGACGGCGAGGGGATGGGCTGGTGGAAGGTCTGGGGACCGATCGAGCCTTCGGACAGCCCCAGAATGATTGCCATCAGCAACAGCGCGCCCAGGAGCACTGCCGGAAGGTGGGCGGGGGTGATGAGCGGACGGCGGGCGCCCGGCAGCGGGGCGGTGTCGAAATTACTGGGCACTTGAGGTCGCGTCCGGGGTGGATTCCTTGAGCGCCTGATAGTTCGCGACGCCCCCGAAGATGCCGCCAACGATGAAGATCACGGCGAGAACGCCCAAGACCAGGATGGTGATCCGGGCCGGGGTCATGGTCCAGGGAGAGAGCGGCGGTGTGGGCGGGTTCGGCATGTCGATGCTCCTTCGTCCGACCTTTACCCCGGGTGTCGTCCCCGCGAAAGCGGGGAACTATGCCCCGTTTCGCGCAAGAGGAGAGTTGGATCCCCGCTTTCGCGGGGATGACACCCGGTGGGGCGACCCAATTATCTTCTGAACCCGCCCAAGGACCGCTTGGGAGGCGGCGTCATATCCGCAAAGATGCCAGTACAAGGGTCTTGAGGGTGGACGGAATTTTGGCTTTTGCGCCCCAAACGGGTGAGCGTCCGGCGCCAAATGCGGCGGCTCAGCAGAGCGCCGCACTGGTCAATCGGGCGAAGGCAGGCGATCGGGCGGCGTTCGCCGAGCTGATCGAGACGCACTACGATTTTATCTATCGGTGCGCCTGCAAGTGGACCGGCAAGAAATCGGACGCCGAGGACATTGCGCAGGAGGTCTGCATCAAGCTTGCGACCGCGATCCAGCAGTTCGACGGGCGATCGGCGTTCACCAGCTGGCTCTACCGCGTGACGCTCAACATGGTGCGCGACATGCAGCGGGCCCGCGGGCGGCGCGACAGGAATGTGGATGCGTTCTCGCTGGTGCATCCCGAAGACGATCCGGGCGATCAGGAGGATTCTACAGCGGCCAAGGAAATCTGGATGGCAGTCAGCGCTCTGCCCGACAAACAGCGCGAAGCGATCATGCTGGTCTATGGCGAGGACATGAGTCACGCCGAGGCCGGGGTGATCATGGGGTGCAAGGAGGCCACCGTCTCCTGGCACGTGCACGAAGCGAAAAAGACCCTGAGGGGCCTTTTGTGATGAAGGACGAACAAATGACCGATGAAGCTCTGTTGAAGCTCAAGACGCTGCATGTGGGTGCGCCCTCGCCGGAAGCGAGGAAGCTGGCGCTCAATGCGGCGATGGTGGCGTTCGAGGATGCGCAGTCGAAGCGGCCGCGCGCTGCTGCAACGGGCGTGATGGATGCGCCCAAGCGGTGGTTCAGCAATCGGTGGAATCTGGGGGCGGCGCTGGCAGGCCTCGGGACCGTGACGGCGGCCGTCGTGCTGCTGCCGCTCGGCACGCAATATGCGACGATGAATTCGCGGGCGCCTTCGGTGGACAAGCCCTTGGCGACGACGGTGGCGACGAGCACGGCGCCTGTTTCGACCAATGCGGCGGGCGGCACGGTGTCGCTGCAGGTCGAGGAGGGCGGCAAGACCGCGCTCAAGCAGCCGGTGATGGAAAAGCCGATGCCGCCGAAGGATGCGGTTCCGGTCGCGGCGAACGCACCGGCGACCGAGAGCGATGAGGCGAGGCTGGCTGTGACGAGCGATGCGCTCGCGGCGATGCCGGCGGCGCCCACGGCAAAGATTGCTGGGCAGGTCGCGATGCGTTCGGGTGTTGCCAACATGGAGGCGCCGACTGTCGCGCCGATGGCCAGCACTTCTCTTGGCTATGCAGCAATGGAGCCTTCGGGCGACAGCTTCCAGAAGTTCGACGAGAACCGGGTGAAGATCACGAAGGACGAGCCGGTGTCGACCTTCTCGATCGACGTCGACACGGCGTCGTACTCCTATGTGCGCGGGCTGATCGAAGCGGGCTCGCTGCCCGAACCCGATGCGGTGCGGCTCGAGGAGATGATCAATTATTTCCCGTACGATTATCCCGCCCCCGCAACGGCCGACACGCCGTTCAAGGCAACGATGCAGGTGTTCCCGACGCCCTGGAACAAGAAGACCCAGCTGCTCGAGATCGGCATCAAGGGCTATGTGCAGCCGCCGAGCGAGCGGAAGCCCGAGGCGCTGACGTTCCTGATCGATACGTCGGGGTCGATGGACGAGCCCAACAAGCTGCCGCTCTTGAAGCGCTCGTTCTCGCTGCTGGTCGACAACCTCCAGCCCAGCGATACGGTGTCGATCGTGACCTATGCCGGATCGGCGGGGCTGGTGCTGAAGCCGACCAAGGCGAGCGACAAGGCCGCGATCCTGTCGGCACTCGACAATCTCGAGGCAGGCGGTTCGACTGCCGGCGCCGAGGGGATCGAGCTCGCCTATCAGGTCGCGGCGCAGAACAAGGTCGCGGACGGCGTGAACCGGGTGATCCTTGCGACCGACGGCGACTTCAATGTCGGCATCGATACGCCGGACGAGCTCAAGACCTTCATCAAGTCCAAGCGCGACGAGGGGATATCGCTCAGCGTGCTCGGCTTCGGGCGCGGCAATCTCGACGATGCCCTGATGCAAGCGCTGGCGCAGAACGGCAATGGCAATGCGAGCTATATCGACAACCTCCACGAAGCGCAGAAGGTGCTGGTGGAAGAAGCGGGCTCGACCTTCATCACGATCGCCAAGGACGTGAAGGTGCAGGTGGAGTTCAACCCGGCGCAGGTCAGCGAGTACCGGCTGATCGGCTATGAGACGCGGGCGCTCAACCGCGAGGACTTCAACAATGATGCGGTCGATGCAGGCGAGATAGGGGAGGGTCATACTGTAACGGCGCTCTACGAGATCACGCCGGCCGGCTCCGGCGCCGATCTCAACGATCCGCTGCGCTATGGCAGCTCGGCCCAGGCGACGGGCGTGAGCGACGAGCTCGGCTTCCTCAAGCTGCGCTACAAGGCGCCGGATGGGGATGTGAGCAAGCTGATCACCGCGCCGATCACCAAGGACCTGGTGACCGACGATGTGGCCAAGGTCGGTAACGACCAGCGCTTCGCCGCTGCGGTTGCTGCGTTTGGGCAGAAGCTCAAGGGCTCGCTCTATGGCACGGGCATGAGCTGGCAGGGGATCATCGATCTCGCCAATGGAGCCAAGGGCGCTGACCCCGACGGCTACCGCGCGGAGTTCGTGCAACTGGTGAAGCTGACCTCGGCGCTGAGCCCCGATCATGGCGGGGTGGCGGTGCCATCCGATGCCCCGCCGCCTCCGAGCGTGGAGCCGCCATCGATCGACTGAAATTCGGCTTGGATTGCCTTCCTGCCCAAGCCGATGAGAGCCCGGGTCTCCTGCCCGGGCTCTTCGCTTTTGGTCACGATTTGTCGAGCGGCGAGCTTTTCGATTGATCGAAATCGAAAAGAACATATAGTGAACAGATCATGCAGCTCAGCCTTCAGCGGAAGCTCGCGATCCTGGCGGACGCGGCCAAGTACGATGCGTCCTGCGCGTCGAGCGGGACCGAACGACGCGACAGCACGAAGGGCGGGATCGGCTCGACGGAGGGGGCGATCTGCCACTCCTACGCGCCCGACGGCCGATGCATCAGCCTGCTCAAAGTGCTGCTTACCAATTTCTGCATCTATGACTGCGCCTATTGCATTAACCGGTCGTCGTCGAACGTGGCGCGGGCGCGCTTCGGCGTGGATGAGGTGGTGGCGCTGACCCTCGACTTTTATCGGCGCAATTATATCGAGGGGCTGTTCCTGAGCTCGGGGATCATCCGCTCGCCGGACTACACGATGGAGCAGATGGTGCGGGTGGCCAAGACGCTGCGCACCGAGCACGGCTATCACGGCTATATCCACCTCAAGGTGATTCCGAACGCTGCACCGGAGCTGCTGGTCGAGGCCGCGCGCTATGCGGATCGGCTCTCGACCAATATCGAGCTGCCGACCGATCTCAGCCTCCAGACGCTCGCTCCCGAGAAGGCCCCGCAAGCGATCCGTACGGCGATGGCGACGCTCGAAGCAAAGCGCGAGGAGTCGCGGCCCGAAGGGAAGACTGAAGCAGGCAAGAAGCTGCCGACGAAACTGGCGCCGGCGGGCCAATCGACGCAGATGATCGTGGGCGCAGACGCGACCGACGACGCGGGCGTGCTCAAGCGGAGCGCGACGCTCTATGCGGGCTACGGACTGAAGCGCGTCTATTATTCGGCCTTCTCGCCGATCCCCGATGCGAGCAGCAAGCTGCCGCCGCAACCGCCGCCGCTGATGCGCGAGCATCGGTTGTACCAAGCGGACTGGCTGATGCGGTTCTATGGGTTCGGCGCGGACGAGATTGCGCTCAAGGCCGGCTATCTCGATCTCGAGATCGATCCGAAGCTCGCCTGGGCGCTCGAACATCGCGAGATGTTTCCGCTCGACATCAATCGTGCCGATCGCGAGCTGTTGCTCCGCGTGCCGGGGCTAGGCGTGCGCAGCGTCGACGGCATTATCGCGTCGCGGCGGCATCATCGGTTGCGGCTGGCGGATGTGTCGCGGCTCTGCAGCTCCGTGCGCAAGGTGCAGCCGTTCATTGTTGCCGAGGATTGGACGCCGGGGGCGACGCTCGATGACGCGCGGCTACGGTCGTGGCTGGTGCGTCCGGCGGGACAGCTGAGCCTTTTCTGATGCGGCGGGTGCAGCTGAGTTCGCTCAATGATTTCGGCGAATGGCGCGCGGCGGCGCGCGGGTTGCTGCTCGCGGGGGTGCAACCGGACGACGTGATCTGGGACGATCCTGCGGCGGTGCGCGACCTGTTCGTTCAGCCTGATGAGCGGCCGCCGGATGTGACGACGCGGGCCGTAGGCCTGGTGCCGCCACGCTTTCTCGAGCTCGCGGAAGCGGCGCTCTGCCATCGCGAGGCCATCCGCTTTTCGCTTTGTTATCGCGTGCTGTTCCGGCTGCAGAAGGATCGCAAGCTGATCGGAGTGCGGTCGGATCCCGATATCAGCCGGCTCTACCGGCTGGCGGGCGAGGTGCGCCGCGACAGCCACAAGATGAAGGCCTTCGTGCGCTTCCGCGAGGACGAGGAGCGGTTCGTCGCGTGGTTCGAGCCGGATCATTATGTGGTCGAGCGGACGGCGCCGTTTTTCGCGCGGCGGTTTGCGCAAATGCCGTGGGCGATCCTGACGCCCTATCGGTCGGTCGCGTGGGATGGGGAGAAGCTGCTGTTCGGCGATGGCGCCAAGCGCCGCGAGCTGCCGCGTGGCGATGCGATGGAGGAGGTCTGGCGCACTTATTTCGCCTCGATCTTCAATCCGGCGCGGCTCAAGGTCTCGATGATGAAATCGGAAATGCCCGTCAAATATTGGCGCAACCTGCCCGAGGCCGAACTCATTCCTTCCCTGATACGCGGTGCGAAGGCAGCGGAGGCGGAGATGATTGCAAAACAGGCGAGCGAGCCGCCGGTCCGGCACCTCAAGGCTGTGGAGCGGCGAGGGACCACGGAGGCGGAGGAGATCACGTCACTAGCCGGAGCACGGGCCGCGATCCAGGGCTGCACGCGCTGTTCGCTCTATCAGTATGCGACGCAAGCGGTGTTCGGCGAGGGACCGGCGAGTGCGGAAGTGATGTTCGTAGGTGAGCAGCCGGGCGACCAGGAGGATCTGCAGGGCAAGCCGTTCGTGGGACCGGCTGGGCAGGTTCTCGACCGGGCGCTGGACAAGGTCGGGATCGACCGCGCGCGCGTCTACGTCACCAATGCGGTGAAGCATTTCAAATTCGAGCCGCGCGGCAAGCGGCGCATCCATCAGAAGCCGAATGCGGGCGAGATCACGGCCTGCCGCTTCTGGCTCGAACTCGAGCGGGAATTCGTGCGGCCCAAGCTGGTGGTGGCGCTCGGCGCGTCGGCTGCGCAGGCGCTCCTGGGCAAGGCCGTTTCGGTGGGCTCGGTGCGTGGCAAGAAGCTCGAACTCGCGGATGGCGCGAGCCTGATGGTGACTGTTCACCCGTCCTACCTGCTGCGCATCCCGGAGGCGGACAGGAAAGCCGAGGAGCTGGCGCGCTTCGAGCACGATCTGCGGGCTGCGAGGGCCTTCATCGACCGGCGTGGCGAGGGGGTGCGGCATGGCGGCAGCGCCGCCGCGTGACCCGCCCCAAATGCTTGACACATTGGGGGGCCAAACCTAAGAAGGCCGCGCTTTGGAAGCCCGTCGGTCCGCCGGCGTGCCGCTTGTGCGGCGGGGTAGCTCAGCTGGTTAGAGCACGGGAATCATAATCCTGGGGTCGGGGGTTCAAGTCCCTCCCCCGCTACCAAGGCATTGCCCCAATTATTGCGCCGCTCCGGCCTAGAGCGGCGTTCCTGTCGGCGCCGCGCTGCGGGCCGGTTTTTCTGCTCTTTACCAGTTTCAAAAAACAGGTTGACGCCGGCGACCCTGTATTGTTTTTTGTCCATAAGATACGTCCAAGGGGAGGCTGCCGGTTGGCTGAGGTTATGGGCGAGAAAACCGAACTCGTGCCTGGGGGCGTTCAGGGGGCTCCGCGCGAGCGGCTATCCGCAGTCGGCGTCGGACTGCGGCTGCTGAGCGTTGGGCCGCTGCTCATCCTTTTGCTACTCGTGCTCGCCATCAGTCTGCTCACGCCCAATTTCCTCAAGCCGGTGAACATCGGCAACATCATCGGGCAGACGGCGGTGATTGCCATCGTCGCGCTGGGGCAGCATCTGGTCATCCTGACACGCGGCATCGACCTGTCGGTGGGGTCGAACCTGGCGCTCGCGACGGTGGTCGGCGGCCTAGTCTATCAGGCTTTGGGCCAGTCGCCTGACAGCGCTTTCCCGGTGATCATGGCGATGCTTGCAGCCGGCACCGCGGTCGGCGCCGTCAACGGGCTGGTCTATGTGTTCGGCCGATTGCCGCACCCCTTCATCATTACGCTCGCGACGCTGAGCATATGCCGCGGGCTGGCGCTGGAGTTCGCGCCCAACCATACGACGATGCGCGGCACGCCGGACTTCATCTCGACGATCGGCAGCGATTCCTCGTTCGTCATTCCCAACGTCTTCGTCGGCATTCCCAACACCTTCTTCGTGGTCGCGATCGTTTCGGTGCTCGTGCTGGTGATGGCCAAGTTCATGGTGTGGGGCCGCTGGATCTACGCCGTGGGCGGCAAGCCGGAAGCGGCCGTGCAGATGGGCATTCCGGTCCGCGCCGTGCTGGTCTCGACCTATGTCATCGCGGGGCTTTGTGCCGGTATCGGCGCAATTGTAACGGCGGGGCGCACCGGGGCGAGTTCGCCGCTCTACGGCAATCTGCTTGAGCTCGACACGATTGCTGCGGTGATCATCGGCGGCGCGAGCTTCCTGGGCGGGCGTGGACATGTGGGCCACGCGCTCGTGGGGGCGATCACGATCGGCGTCATCCGCAACGCGCTCAACCTGCTCAATGTCGACGTGTTCTTCCAGATGATCTGCATCGGGGTGATCATCGTGCTGGCCGTCGAGGCCGACGTGCTGCGGAACTATCTCGAGGGCCGCGCGCGCGTCCTCCAGGCGACGAAGGGACAATGAGCATGGATGCTTCGGGTCCCGTTCTTGCCGTACGCAGTGCGCAGAAGCACTTCGGCGCCGTGCATGCCCTCAAGGATGTGAGCCTCGAGGCCTATCGCGGCGAAGTGCTGGCCCTGCTCGGCGACAATGGCGCGGGTAAGTCCACGCTGATCAAATGCGTGAGCGGCGTGCATTCGTTGGACGAGGGCGAGATTCTGCTCGATGGCGAGCCCGCCGAGATCAAGGGGCCGGCCAGCGCACGGCGGGCCGGCATCGAGACGGTTTACCAAGACCTGGCGCTGTTCGACAATCTGAC
>Ga0068853_100002201_pt1 | contig 14551 bp, 12 predicted proteins | sample KBSCornC32_FD_65655 | JGI IMG/M metagenome (GOLD analysis project Ga0068853, IMG submission 65655) | Corn rhizosphere microbial communities from Kellogg Biological Station, Michigan, USA - KBS Corn C3-2 | ecosystem: Host-associated > Plants > Roots > Rhizosphere > Soil ...
GAACCTCTTAGTTCTTTGGCAGTGTCAACTCAAGGACGAATCCGCGATTATTGAGCGGCTACGTGGCTTCTTCGATCAACACCCGCGAACCATTATTCGGCCACGATGATCTTGCGTCGCACTGATGATCGACTGTGGGCACCCACATTTTCAACGGTCCCCAAGACTGATCGCGAACAGCGTCATTTCTCCGATGCCCTTTGTAAACCGAGCCGGATCAAACGAGCGGGGCCGCACGTACCATGCTTGTGCCGCTTTCAACACAACAGACGACGCAGCACACGCCACGGTTTGAAGCTTCGAGCCGGTAAGTCCAAATTCAAAATTGAATCCGCGGTCCACATACGATGATTCATAGGCACTCGCGATCTGAAAAATCGCTCCTTCGAGATCATTCGTCGCAAGTTGCTCGACGAATGCCCCCGGAAACCTCCTCGCGGCAACTTCTGCGGCAAATCGAGCAATCCGTGATCTTGGCTTGTCGTCTTTCTGAGTGAAAATGGCGACGGCATCGTATTCCCGATTATCCAGCAATGTCAGCAAGCGCTGGTGTTTCGCTGACGAGAATGCACAGAGCAGTCGCCGTCTCGAATCGTCGCTGTCGTACTCAAGCAATGGGGTGAGGGTGTACGGTCCTTCCTCTCCTGTCAACACGCCGCTCACAGCTTCAAGCACTGCGTTGCTGTCCCCCGCCTGTTCGGCTCTCAAGATCGGCTCGATATCCTTGTCGAGCGGGTAATACAGTTCAGCACTCGTCCGACACACCCAGACTTTCCGATTAACACGCAGAACATTCCGCACAGCATGAAAGATGACGGGCTTGGCCAAGCCGGTCACATCGATAAGTACGTTTCCGACAACGTCCGTGAGACCGGAGTTGACCACGGTTGAATAGTCGTGCACATCCACGGTCCCAACTTTCGATTTCAACAACCGCTCAATTTCCCGCGACTGTCCAGGTTCGCTGTAGCGAACCGCTACCGCCCGCTTGGGCGACACGACATCAAGTATTGAACGGACCGACGCAAGCGTTCTTTCCTCGAATCCCAGGCCGAGGACCAGTGTGTCAATGTCGGCTTTCGACAGTTCGCCAGGCTCAATCTTCAACGCGCGAGGCGACCGGCGCTGCACGACACCCAAGTTTCCACTTTCCGCTTCCGCTGTTGGCGTCGGCTGCTCAAACATCAAGCGCTGTTCCTCAACCGCGACGGTCGCAGATGCCCCGGCAGCCACCGCCTCTTCAACCTGGTCCGGCTCCATTTGTTCGGACACGTCTAGTTCAGCGTGTAGGTTCCTGAGCAAGACCTCTTTACCCTGGGCGGGATGATCCAACCATCGGATTAGATCTTCGCCCGATAATTCAAAACGGTCGCGCTCTGCCAGTCCGACGAAGTTCGAGAGACCGAATAGTTTGCGAAACGTCAGCTTAAACTGGCGAGTAATGTCTCCGTCTCGTGTTTTCGAACGGAAGGTGCCGCCATCCAAAACGAATACGCCCGAATCGATCAGATCCCGCAGCTTTTCGATCTGTGCTTCTGGATCGCCGACAGTGACGCGGACATACAGTTTTAGGAATTGCCGCAGCCGTTTGTCCTTTCCCGCAGTAATATCCTGGGCTGATTTGATGAGCAATGCATGCGATGCCTCTGCAAATGACAGCGCGCAATCTTTCAGGTCGCTTCTCCGTCGATGAAGATCGTAAAGTCGCCGACTGCAAAACTCTTGATAGCACTCCGACTGCAACTCCGCCCGGATTGGAAAGGGGCCGGAACCACCTTTTTTCAGGATGACTTCATAAAGACTAATTGTATCTCCGATATCACCAACACAAACACCACGCAACGCAGAGAGACCCCAATATGCGGATTTGCGCTGCCGTGAATTCGACGTACTTGTGGCAATCTGTGTCGCGAGAGCATCGAGCGTAATATCGCCGAGAATCTCGCGAGGCGAGCGATTTGGGTGCTGTGTGAATAATTTGGCTCGTTGTTGCAGCACTCGCTCTACGAACGACTTACCGGTTCGCGTCGAACGAATCACAGCATTCACTTCCGCGCCAAGATCGAAGACCTGATAATCACGCCCCTCGCGGGCCTTTTCAACCTGACCCGGTGACCGGAGTATAAGTTCCAACGTCTGACTCTCAGTCGTCATCTTGAATGCACATCGGGGGTCCAAGAAAAGCAGCCCAGACATCAGCTCTTCGATTCCTTGCTGTTTCAGAAATCTCGTTGATACGTCGTCGAGCAGAAAAAACGTTGTGGCGTTTCCCCAGAGTGACGGTGCTGATTGGCGTACGGCATCCGCCAAAGCCGGGAACGCTTGGGACGGATGACCGTGAAAGCCGTGCCGGCCGTCACCGCGGTTCACGCGAACAGCGATCTCGTGGATCAAACGCTCAAGCTCGAATTCAGAGTTGGCGGTGCGCAACTGCTCGCCGCCGTCGATCCAGTCCGCGACGGCGCTGCCGATAGAACGGAAGAACGCCGGCGCGATCGCATGCGGGCAAATCTCTCGCAGGTGTCGAATGGCCAAAAGTGCCTCACGCGCGTAAGCGAGCAGGAGCCGCGTATATGGCGCCCGCAGCGCATCCTGTCGGATTCCCACGTCGTCGAGAAGCCGCATGCAGGATGCATACAAACCGACATATCCGTCGGCAATCAATCGGCTTTCAATTTCGCTGGGCGAAGTTGAGCCGCTTGGAAGAGTGACCCGGGCATGGAATTGAAGCGCACGCAGCAACATCGTCTTTCCGCATCCGCGCATACCAGTTACGACTTGCGGCCCGGAACCGGTGATTGACGACACCCATTTGTCTTCGGGATCAACGATCAGAAGTGGAACAAACCAGGCAGCCATCGTCTGTGCGTTATAAGCGTCATTGAAGCGCCGGAGCTGCGCGGGTTCTCGCCAAGGAGAGGATACATGGCGGACGGCAGTGTGGATGTCGTCGATGCACTCATCAAACGTTGGAATGCGCTGCTTCGTGGCTTCCGGTGAAAGTAGGAACGCGCGTTCCTCAAGGACGCTCGCCAGCCGATACTCCAAGTCGGGCGTCGCGTCTGGTTCCGGCAAGAGTCGTCCGACGAGATCCCGAAGATGCTTTACTACCCAGTGCAGATCGCCAAGTCGACGCCCCTCTGGATCGCTCTTGCTCGCGTCAGACGCGGAATTCAGGTCGATAGCCATCACCCGAATAAACTCATCCTCGGCATCCGCCCTCCGGTTCGTGCTGTTGAGCTTCTGTACGATCAAATTGGCCGGATTCAGATCGTTATGGTGCACTTGCCGATCCGCGAGTTCGCGCAGGATTGTGAACAGGTCGATCGCAATCTGAGCCACTGAACGCGCGGACAGTCTCTCTCCCGATGCCAAATACTGATTGAGAGTGGGCCCTTCAACATAGTCCATCTCTGCGATATGACAGATGAATGTATCGGGTCCAAAGACGACCGGGACGTTCAGCGTCATGTCGTCAATGCCGACAATGTGCTGTGAACCCTCGGCAATTCTGGAGTGCTCGCGGCACTCTTGCTCGAAATCCTTTCTAAAGAAATCGTAGGTGGCTTTGAACGCCACTTTAATCACTTTCCGTCGTCGAAGCGTGCCCGCTTCGGCAACGTAGGCAACGGAATAGAATCCGCGATCAAGCGGTCGTATTATCCGATATTGTCCGATCTGTGCGGACACATCAGTTAATGCGAATCCGTAGGCGCGGCCACACTGGGGACAAACGTCCGTCAGCGAGCGTGGGGCATCGCTATAATCCGGGTCTAAAAAGCAGCAGTATTTCGGCATTCAAACCTCCTCATAACCGTGCGTCTCACCGCCTGCAGGCGATACGTGGAACGCCTGAAAGAGCGCGCTAGAAGTCAGGTCGTCAACTCGATCGGGAGACCGCACGTCTGCAAGAACGTCACCTTTCATAACGAATGTTCCCGGCCGCTTTCGCAGGACCACGCCGGCGACATCCGCAAACCTGCCGGCAACGGCATTCTCATCGCCGCAGCGTTCGTTCGCCGCCACAATCTCTTGACGCAGCCTTTGCAAATCCACCGAGAAAAAACCATCGTCCTTTGCGTCAACGGCCGTGTACTTCGTCTGCATGACAGTTGATACTCGATCTAAAAACTGGGAGAAACCGCTTCCCTGCGATTCGAGATTCGAACAAAACTCGCGGTGCAACTCTGATTTGCCTGGAAGCGCCGCCCCGCGGTTTCCCAAGACCGTTCGTGCCATTAAGAAACAACGAAATGCGTGATCATTGAGCCACTCGTCCGCCGCGCCGTCGAGCAATTTCGCCAGTGCGAGCAACGCTTCGCCGCGACCGATATACGGTTGGGAAGGTGTCGACGCATTCGTGAGAAAGCAAACTGCTTTGATTCCGAGCAATGACGCCACCCTGACAAAGCGTTGTGCATTTTCCCGCGCGTCGCTCCATCTATCTCCGAAATTGCCGTGAGGGCCGATTCTGACATCTAATCCAACGAGACGAACACCCACGGCTATTTTCTTGCTGAGCAGACTCGCAATCGCGAGAGCCGGGACTGCCGTAGCGCCTTTAAGCCGGCGCCTGGCGAACAAGCGGCCATCGAGTGGCGCTTGCCGCCCGGTGGCCAATACGTGTGCCAAACCGCAAGCTGCTAGTACTTCCGCCACTTCATCGCGGGTAAGAATGACGCGGTAACCGGGAATCGTAGCCATCACATCGACGGCGCCCGCGGGCCGGCCAGGTACGCCGATCTTGGGAACGTCTGCACCGAGACACCGAAGGAAGAGGGGACACAACAGAGTTGACAATGACGACGGACCGCCTGTCGAGGCCACGTCCGCGACGATCTCATGATCGCTCCGCGGTCGTGTTTCCCCCGAGGCCGCAAGCACTTGCGCCAGGACAGAGATTTCTTCGTCGGTCGCGTCGCTCCGCTGACCCGCCAGGATCACATCGTCCATCGCCGCATCGCTCGCATCTGCCGCCAGCCGTGCTGTCGCCTCATTCAATCGCATGATATTTTCCCGCAACGCCGCCGTTCAATTTGAATCGTCGAGCCGAAATCGTATCGAACCTGCACGCCCAGAACCAGCCGTCGATTATTTGCGGACTCGGTCGACTCAACCTGCATCCGCTGTCGCAATTCATTGAGGATTCACCGGTGAGGGAGGTGCAAATGTGTTCGCGAGTCGAGACTCCAGACAATCGTCCACGCGAATGAGGAACTCGCGGTCGAAACGGCTTCCTCCAGAGAATCCGAGAAACGGACCATGCGGCCCACGCGCCGACCGGTAAACGGCATCGAAGATTCCGGAAAGCTCGACCAGCCTTCCAGACTGCAGGGCGAGGAGTGCGCCGGCAAACGCAGCAGACCGCCCAGGCGTGAAACCAGCTGGGCGTTTCACCAGCGAATAGCCGCGGCAAAACCAATACAGTGATTCTTCGTCGCCGACGGCCGGAGCCGCCGCAATTCCATAGAAATGGGCCACATTTCCGAAAAAAGAGCCGTCGAGAGCATTTTGTGCAGCAGTCGGGTCATCGCGGAAACCGGCGACGACTTTTGCAAATCGCTCGGTCACAGACGTCGGTCGGTAAACGGGTTCACGTCCGCGCGAGCCGGCACCGGCTCTTTCGATCAGTCCGATATCCACCGCAAATTCCATGCGCGGCAGAGCCTGGTTCAAGTGGTTCTTTTTCACGGCGATCGTGTCGATGAAATGCCGCAAGTGTTTCAGCTCCAGCGCCGTGTGAATGTCCGGCTCGACTCCGAGCACGTCATAGACGCGCTGGGCCGCGCGCATCAATAACTCCGGCTGCTGGACGCCGGCCACCCGCCGGTACGCCCGTGCAATCCCGGCATCCGGATCGTTGACGAATTCGATCATCATCAACGGCAAGAATGCGTCTTCACGCAGCAAGGCGTCGAGAAGGATGATCTGCGAAGCCCGGGTATCCACCAGCAGCGGGTTGGGAGTCGGCGACGTCCAGTCAATTGCGCCCGGGTGGTCTGCCATGTAGAACGACCGCAGGAGTTCGCCGCGTTCAGACAGTGCATTCGTCGGGGTGAAAATTCCGAGTTTCTTGCCCAAGTCCAGATACCGAAATGCATGTTCCTCTGCGATTGGGCCGACTCCAGGTGCCGGGAAACGTCGGTCGGCCTGCCACAGTTCCACGGTAAAGAACCACGGCATCTCGGATTCCGCCGGCATCAGTGCGGCTGCTGGATTCGGCCGAACACCCCGTGCCCTCCTATCGATCTTTTTGAATGCGTCATCGTCCAAACATTCCCGGAACGCCTCGAACGCCGGCTCGTCCTGATAAATCTTGTGGAAAAGGATGTTCTGAAACCGCGTCAACAGGGCTTCGCGAGTGTCAATGCTGCGCTCGCCCACGTGGGCTAGGACGTGGAATGCCCCCAATCGCAAAGTGTGCCAATCTAAGTCGCCGATATATTGCATGATTCAAATCAATCGGCTTCACCACCATGGACACAGACCCGGGGGCGCACATTGAGAATGAACGTACGGCCAAGACTGACTCCAGAATTGCGGATAGTGGAACTGGTGACCACGCACTGGCCGTCGTCCAGGGATCGGATCAATTCAGAAAAGTTCAATGCGTGGTCACCCTCGCGGATTTCATCCGGCATGGACGACAACATATCCTTGCGGACGAGCTCGATATCGTCGTCCGTGAGAAGGCGATGAATGATGCGTGTTTCGGCTTGGGATCGAACCTTTGCCGAAATAGCGGAAGTTGTTGGCCGCTGGGTCGCAAGTATAAGCGACAAGCCGAAATTTCGGCCTTGCAAGCAAAATTCCTCGAGAGCAGCCTTCGCTTCTCCGCCGTCGTCACCCAAAAGCTCCTGCGCTTCGTCGATTGCGAGAATCGTTCGGGGGACCATCGTCGACATTGCCATCTCCAACTGGGCCCGCTCGCTGGAGGTAAGCTCTTGCATATTCAGGCGTTGCTGGATGTGCCTTGCGATCTCCCTCTCCCGCAAGATTCTGCGGATCAGCCGCCGCGTGATGACTCGTCGGAGATCGTGATCGACGCGGGGCGGCAGCATCAATACAGATACGCTTCCGGGCCGCAGTAATTCTGTGAGCGGCGTTCCGGCCCCGGAGAACAATGGTTGCCGTGCGAAGTTCTGCAGTGTTCGCCGCAGCGCCCGGACCGTTTGCGAGCTATGATCGTGACCGCCAGCACCGTCGAGAGCGTCGAGATATTCCACTAAATCCTGCACGACGTAATGGGGATTCGGGGGCACCTTTCCGAGCGTCCCGTCATACCCTTCCTTGACGACGTTGTACCAACATTCGCCGAGCAGCATGCCCTGCGGATCGCCGAGCAGGTTCACCTTGCATAGATCAGCCCAGTCACTGGCCGACAGATCTTCAGCCCGAAGCCGAAACTCCTTGATTCCCGGGTAATCGGTCGACTCAAGCGAGCCGGCCGGGAGCCAGACCTGGCTGGACACGTCGACCGGCGACACCCCCCACTCCTCCAGCGCCTGATACGCCTCCTGGGCCCTTCGCGGCCCGTTCTTCGCCGCGGGGATCGCTGTTGTCCAGAAATTCATCATCGGATCCAGCAACAACACGGCCGGCCGGTCGGTCGTCGAATACGAAGCGATCGACGTGGCCCCCGCGGGTGCGGCCAGTGATTCCAAAATGCTCCCCAGGGTATAGGACTTGCCGCTGCCGCGCTTGCCAAGAATCAGGAGCACGAACTCCTTCATCGCGTCGAACCAGACCGAACGGTTGGCACCGGTTTCCCCGACCCTTCCGAGCAGCAGCCTGGCCGTGGCACCGTTTGTCTTGCCGCCAATGACGATATCGCCGTCGAGAGCTGGTGTGACAATGAATTTCCGGACCATGAACAATCTCCTCAATCCCCAAAACCAAGACCCAACAGGAATGCCTTGTCGATGATGCGCCGATCGTTCATGCACGCCTCTGCCGCGACAGCGTCAAGCTTATCCAAGAACGCACGCGGCTTCGCATCGCGGGGGTCGTGGGTCACATTGCGACAGAATACGTTGAAGCCGGATACGGTGAACGGGTAGTACGCGCTTTCGTAGTCCGGGTTGGCCCAGCCTTCACTAGCGGCGAGGGCATCCCGACGCGTCGGGTCCACCCATTCCTGAAACATATCTTTGAGAAATTGAGCAGACTGATCATCTTTGTACGCATCGATGCGGTAATGCTCGTAGCTCTCTTTGCCGATCCGGCTCGCCACTTCGGGCGCTAAGACGACAGCAGGGAGCTGATCGAGTCTTGAAGCGCCGATCGCAAGGACGATGCCGATTTCCGAGATATCCAGGACGGCACGAAGCGTCTCGACCCATGTGCTTTGAGCGTTAGCATTCGTCACCTTGCCGAGCCTTTCGACCTGATCGATGAAGTAAACGAGCCGATGGTGCTTTTCGTGTTGGACGATGAGTGACAGAGCCCGAAGCACCTCTGCGAACTCGACCGACGAATCGATCTGATCCTTGGTCACACCAGCCAGCACCGGTTCCGTCTTTAGCAGTTCCAGTCCCGTGAGCCATTTCCAGGCGGCTCGCCAATTCGGTTCGTTCGTGTTACCCAGGTTTTTGACCGCGTTCACCACATCTTCAGAGTGGGCGAGTTCCGACCACTCCTTGATCGACGTCAGGCCTTGGTCGAACTTGTTCACGAATGATTTCACGACCGCATGCATTTCCGTCGATCCCAGATTGTTGATCATCGGAAAGTGCAGCCGGTCGAATCCTGAGCGGTCGGTAATATCGCTGCTAACCACAAACACGCACTGGAACGGCAGGCCGTTGTCCCGAACGTGCCGCATCGCATACGTGATCCGGTGCGTTTTGCCGACGCCATAGTCGCCCCACCAAACGATCCGAATCGGCTTATTCAGCAGGATCGACCGCTGGAATGCCTTTCGGATTTGCTGCACCCATTCCGGTGGGCCGAAGAAGTACGCGTCATCCCGCTCGGGATCAACAGTGAAATTGTCGCGCCCGTTCTTTAGACAAAAGCATTCTGCAACATTCATAGTTCCTCCTATCGGGATGACCGGCAGTTGCTCAAGCCGGAACGGATATTCTCCAGCTTCTGTTCTTTGAAAATGAACTGAAGCTGGGCACCGTCAAACACATTTTTTTCGACGCACAATTGGTACAAAGCGTCCTTCGCCTCCCGTTCGATATCCGCCCACACATCCCCGAGTTTTGCGTACTGCTGCCGGCGTCCCGCGATGACATCATTCAGCCTCGCCCTTACCATTTCCGCAACCAGAGGGCCCGCATCGCCAAGGAATCCACGGGGACCGGAATCGACAATCTCTCGCAGGCTCACCGTTGCACCGCGGACCAGCCACGCGAGCAGCGAATCCGACAGTTGGCGCAGATTCCCCGGCCAGGGGCATGTCTTCGCGAACTCGATATCGGCACGCTGTAACGCAGGCGACGCCGTTAATCCAAGGGCATCCATGTTCAGTCCCTTCACGTGCTCGGCGATCATGCGCCGCATCAGCAGAGGGATTTGGTCGGGTCGATCCCGCAGCGGCGGCAAGTGCAATCGAAACGGCATAATCCGCCAATACAGGTCTTCACGAAACTTTCCCTCGCGCACCAATGCGTGGAGGTCCGCCCGCGTCGCCAGAATTACGCGCGCATCGGTCTTCCTGATTTCGCTCGGCTTCCCCCCAACTTTGCGATACGTCTTGTCCTCGATCACCTCCAGCAGCTTCCCCTGCAGGGCGTACGAAGCATCACCGATTTCGTCCAGCAAAACGTTCTTGACATCCTCATCGCTGAACACGCCATCCCGCTCCTGTTCGGCACCAGTGAACGCCCCTTTCGTGTGCCCGAACAATGCCGCCTCGCCCAAGTTGTCCGGCACGGCGGTCAAAAGCACGCGCGCAAGATTCGCCGTCGCCTGAGAAAGCGCCTCTGGCGTCGGTACATCGCCTCCGCCCTGTCGTGACCATTCATCATGCTGCACCATCAGCTTGGCAAGCCTGAACTTTCCAGTCCCAGTCTCACCAGTAAGCAGGGTGCAGTGCAGGCGCCCTGTCGCCAAGCGGTGCCATAAGTTCTGCTGGAAAACTCCCGAGCGAAGCGAAATTGCGTCGGGCGTGTCGCCAGCCAAATGCGTCGTCAAAAAATCGTCCGAGTCAGTCGCACGCTGTTCCGGCATAATCTGAATCCTTTGCACGCTCGCTCAAAGCAGACTAGATGCCAAAAGCGGAACTGCAATTCTCACATCCATCGGAAATATATGCCAGGCAATCACTTGTGACGAAAAACAAAAACATGTCAATCGCCGATCATTCTTGCGATTGGCCAGCCGCCCAATAACGGTTGCCACAACACGCAATGAGCCAGCCATCGACGATCGACGAGTCCCGGACCACGCCGCATCGCCGGCCCTCGGGCCGTCGCACTCCGGTGCAGAACGGCACGGGAACTGCTGATCGGTGACGGTCCATCAGCGTACCCGACATCACCCACTAATGAAATCGAGCCGTAAACGCGTGCAGATTTTCATGCACACTCGCCAGCGGCCATCACAACTTACAGTCACCCGGCTCAGCGAAATCATGTCCGGCGACGAGACCAGCGTCCGGGGACCGTGGTCAACGCGGCATCAGCCTGAATCCGAGCATTTCCCCGACGATCACCAAAGGACCTCGGAAACCTTGGAGCATTCTCGGTTGTTGAGCCGCACCCTCGCGTTCCTAGCCGAACGCCGTGCTGAAGCGCGGGTCGAGCACCGGAATTCATTCCGGTATCGTCATGCCAGCGGTATCGTCATAGCCGGCAGGCCGGACATCGTGGTCCTTGAGGCAATGGTCGTCGTCGTCATCGATTGTAAGACAGGCTGCTTCCGACCCGCGCACCGACTGCAAGTGCAGATCTACATGTACACGCTGCCGATATGTTTTCCCGAATTGGCGATGCAATTAATCCACGGCCAGATCATCTACCCCGATCACGATGTCGCAATTCACCCGTCCACAATAGACTCTGGTTTTGGCAGGCAACTGGATCACTTCGTCGAATTGCTCGCCAGCAAGTCCCAGCCCCCAGTCTGTCCGTCCGTGGCTTCAACGAACGCTCTTCCAGGCTCAGCAGAACACTCGTTCTGAATTTGATATAATGCCCCCGTGTCCAAATTCCTCGAATGCCGCGAAGGCGAAGAAATGACCGATCTTGCCGCTCAATATAAAGTGCCGCCGGAGCTTCAGCGGTTCATAGATTCAGGATTCGTCGAGCTGCTTTCCGAGAAGCCGGAAGAGAAAACGATCGAGTTCCACATCCCGAGCCTTCTCTACACGGACGAAAACGACCGCTCCACGAGCTTTTCGATTATCTGGATTCATCCCGACTTCAACGAGCAGTTTTGCCACTACTACGACGAGAAACCCGGCGACCTCGCGAATTTCTACGTCATGAAGCAGACGGACGACCTGGGCGACGACTGGCTCGACATCGAGACCTTCGACGACCTCATCGACTGGCTTGAAGAACGGGCATGATCCACCGAATGCGGCCGCCGGCCGAGAATCAGGCCCCTCGGGTTCAGGAGCGGATTCTCATCGAAGGCACCCGTGAGCAGATCATCGCATGGTTGGTCTGGAACGATCCGAACGGGATCTACACCGACGAGGACTCTGCGGCTGAAGGCTACGCTGTATTAACCCGTGTGCGAGCCGCACAGATCATGCGTGAGCAACTCGCACGTTGATAGCATCAAAATGCCGGCCAACCCCATGAGACTCTGCTCTTACACGATGGTCCACGATTACGGGTTCGCACCTAATCCGTTCTGGGGTTTCTGCACTCTCGGCGTCTGTACGCCGAATCATCAGGGCATCAAATTGTCGAAAGGAGACTGGATTCTCGGCAACAGTTCCGTGAAAACCGGAAACCGGCTGATTTACGCCATGCAAATTTCCGAGTTCTTGGATTTCGATGCCTACTATCGGGATGCTCGCTTTCGATCCAAGAGGCCGCGTTTCGACCGGACGTGGAAAGAGGCTTGCGGCGACAATATCTACTTTCGATCGCCGAACGGGGAGTGGAGACAGGCACAAACGCAATTCCACGAAGACGAATCGATTCGGGAGACGGATCTTCGACATCCAACGGTTTTTGTTTCAGAGGAGTTTTACTACTTTGGCGAAAACATGGTCGTCCTGCCGGACCAATTCAAACCGCTGATCAAGACAGGCAAGGGCTGTGCGTGTCATCATTCCAAGGAGTTGGTCACCGCGTTCATCGCGTGGCTGCGAAAAAAATATGAAGCCGGTGTTCACGGCAATCCACGCCACCTTGACGATGAAGATGCGGAGCCGATTGAGGCCGATCGCCGCGGTTCATGTCGATAATCCCATTCGAGCGTGAGGATCCCGGCAGTTCCTTAAGCCGTACATCTTGTACGTCACGCCATCCGCACGTGCGATTGTCCATCGCTCCTGTTTGCCGCTCGCCCAAACGCAACATAATATGCTTTTGGTCGCGTCCTTTTGTGCAACCAAACCATCCCTTCTCCTGAGTGGCAACAATCGGTGATTCCATCACCGGCGACGACGAAGTCAGCGGCCAGCCGCCGACCGAGTTGACGGTCAGGGCCAATCCGGGCGAAGTTTCGTCCGAGAATCCCGAGGAAAAGGTCGAGGCGTTCCTGCGGAAGATGATGCCGGTCGTCGCGGGCAAGGCGACCCACCCCGTGCAGGCGCTCGTGCCGTGGGTGTGCGATGTACTGCAGTCGAAGCGGAGCCTGGAGGTCTACGGCCAGGACATCCGCGACTTCACCCGGCACATGAAGAAAGCCGGTGTCGATCCCCTGCACGTGACGGCCGACCACCTGCGGCTCTACAAGGCGGCACTCCGGGACGCCGGGCTGGCCGGCGCCACGATCGGCCGGAAGCTCTCGGTGCTGCGGGGCATGTACCGGCAGTTCGCCATCAAGAAGCTCGTGAGCTGGGAGACCGCCCAGGACATTGCGGCCGTCGATTCGCCCAGGGTCCAGAAGAACACGACCCCGGCCCTCACCGAGAAACAGGCGGTCCTGCTGCTGCACGCGCCGGACACGGCGACGCTCATGGGGCTGCGGGACCGGGCGCTCCTCCACACCTTATTTATCACTGCCTGCAGGGTGTCCGCCGTGATCCGGGTTAGGATCGGCCACCTGGAGTTCGACGGGACGGAGTGGTTCCTGAACGTCACCGAAAAGCGCGGCAAAAAGCAGCGCAAGATCCTGCTGGAAGCCGCCCGTTCGATCCAACTGTACATGGAAGCGGCCGGCATCACGGACGATCGCGAGGGGGCGCTTTTCCGCCGGTTCGCCCCGAACGGGGTGACGCTCCTGCCGTCGGCGCTGTGCCGGTCATCGGTCTGGCGGATCGTGAAGAAGTACTGCCGGATCGCCGGCATCCCGCCGGAACGGCTCGGCGGCCGCGGCATCGGCGTGCACAGCCTCCGCAAAACGGCCCTCAACAACGCGATCCAGAACGGGGCCCAGCTTCACGAGGCCCGCGAACTCGCCGGCCACAGCGACGTGCGGACGACCGAGCTCTACTTCGTCCGCAAGGAGCAGGATGCGGAACGGGCGGCCAGGCGGATCGCGATACGATAGGCCGCCGTCTCTCCGTATATATATGACGGAGTCGCTGAAAGTTGTTGCACCTGAAATCCCCCTGCCGATCGGCAGGGGGTGGGTTCCTTCCCCGTATTGCTCATGCTCCGCTTACAGAGCGAGCGCGTGCTGCGGCTGTTGATCGAGCAGCCGATAGACGCGCATCGTGAGCGCAGCAAACTCAGATGGGTTTGTCTGCCTTTCCTTGAGTGCCGCCGTGAAACTGTTGAACAGCGACCAGGCCGTGCGTGACTGGAACTCAGGCAGCGACGGCTTGCGCCATTCGTCGATCGCGAGCGGCAGCGTCCGTGTCGAGAGTATCCCCTGCTCGTACGCGTGCAGGAGGCAGGCGGCCGCTTCGGTCTCTTCTACCGTCCGTTGACGGTACAAACCGATGCGGTCGGCTTCGACCTGCTGATACTGCCGCAGCGATCCCACGGCAGCCGCAATCCCCTCCTGGAACCTGTCGCGACCGAATCTCGTGTGTTTTTTCACGACGAGAATGTCGGCGCTGAAGCTCAGGTTGTCACACACCAGGACGCGCGACCCGGCACACATCCCGATCGGAAACGTCTTGTCGGTCGAGTTACGCACCCCGACCGTCATCGTCACCCCTTCGGTGATCGGCGTCGTCAGATCGAGAGTCGCGAAAAACCGCGCGTTGTTCTGCGACAGTGCGAGCTGGGATCGGTCAATCACAAACCCCGTGCCTCCGAGAACTTCCTCTACGCTCGTCAGCACCTGGCTGTGAGACAGAGGAAACCACGTCCTCGTGGCCGGCGGTATCGGCACCGTTTCCAGCTCTGACCGTTCCACAATCCGCGATCCGCGATGAAGCATCAAATCACTCATGACACACCTCCGTTGGTTGAAGGATCCGTCGCACCAGCACCATGCTGATGCCGGAACAGGGTAGCGCACTGCCGTG
>Ga0068853_100002202_pt1 | contig 14551 bp, 8 predicted proteins | sample KBSCornC32_FD_65655 | JGI IMG/M metagenome (GOLD analysis project Ga0068853, IMG submission 65655) | Corn rhizosphere microbial communities from Kellogg Biological Station, Michigan, USA - KBS Corn C3-2 | ecosystem: Host-associated > Plants > Roots > Rhizosphere > Soil ...
GCATCGGCAGACTTCATGCCAGAAAACCGCTCCGCCAGGATTGAGCGCGCCCCAAACCACAGGCAACGTCGCCGCCGTCGCCCGACAACCCGTGCGCGGGTACAATGCACGGCGCTTCAGTAAAGTCCAGGTCAACCAGACTGTCGCGGGGCCCCTCGCTGATCCATGTTCCAACTTCTGTTTGATCCCGCGCTCGACTGGCAGACGAAACTCCTAGTCGCGGCGACCCTGATTGTTGTTGTCCTGGCGCTGGTGGTTTTTCCGATCTACCTGCTCTGCGGTGGCCTGAGAACATTCGGGCTCCGGCCGCTCGAACGATGCTTCCGCGGGATTCGCCTTCATGAGACACCCGAAATCGGCGACGTGTGCGTCCGATATCACTCGTACCGAGGCTTCCTGCTGTGGGTGACGCAACAAGAACACGTCTTTGTCTTGCCTGCGCGCGACGCGGAACGCTTACTTGGCCGCCTGCTGCGGTATAACTTAACCTGGGGCATGTTGAGCTACGGAATGCTGTTCATTCCGCTCCTCTCCATCGGGAACTATTTTGCTCAAAGACGGTCGATCCGCGAGCAATCAGCCGGCGGGAACGCGGACACGCAGCGGACGATGTTGCGTCGGCAAGGGCCAGGTGATGGCGAAAGAAGCGCGACGGAGCAACCGATCAGTGTCGAGAGCATTGAGGGCGCGTCCGAATCCATTAACGACTTCCTCCGACAACTTTTCCAGGGGCATGACGTGGATACTGCCCTGCAATCGGGGCACATTACGTTTCCTGACCATCCGGGTTTGTGGGCCGATGGCGCCTTGTTCCGCTCTTACGAACAGGTTGTCCAGCTCGACTTTCGCCTGGGCGGCTTCGATGGTGATCGCGTCTTGATCGAATCGATCGCCGGGATTGGCGAGGACCTCAATGCTCAGGCGACTTTTGCCGTGCAGGCGTTCGCGAACGCCTCTTTCCACGTGTTATTGCCGGCCTTCTTTGTTCGACCCCCGTGCCATGGGACGGAGCGCGCGACGTGGGCAATCGGTGGTACCCCGCGGGCAGTCTATCCGGGCCTGATCACAACGGTATTCGGCTACCCGCCGCCGGCGCCCGACGGCGCACCGGAACTCAGCTTCTATCCAGCATTCATCAAGCGACTGGAACAGTGCGCCTTGCCGAAGGGCGTCCACTGGGTGCGCATTTATCAGGCGCGTCGTAACGGGGACGTGCTCGCAAACGAAGTATTGCTCGACAATGACGCTTGGGTGGAGATGCAGGACTTCATGGCCGACCAACCCTGGCCTATAGCGGAACAGCCGTACGACGTGCGAACATTTCTTGTCATTAAGGACGTCGAGTGATCTTTAGATCGGGTTTCGTGACGTCGTGGGGGCGGGATAGAATCAAGGCATGGGCAACAACGACGATGAATCTTGGCCAGACTGGCACTATTGTTAGGGACGTTGTTCGTGTGGCTGTGCGTGCGGCTCATGAATTGGCACGAACGATGGGCAAAACGCGCGGTCCTGACAATCGTCGCGATCGCCGCGCTGTACCCGCTCTCATTTGGGCCGGTCTGCGCGATGTGGTCGCAGTATCGCGACTCTGCGGATGAATCCTTTATCGCCATTTCGGATGAAACGTTCATTGCCACCGAACCATTGCGTGAATCGCAGTGTCGATTCACTCGGAATCTGAAGTCGCGGCCAATCGTAGCGTCGCATTTTTGATGATCATTGGGTGGTGAACGGATGTCGCAGCATGAAGCGTTCGATGCGAATGGAACTGGCGAAACAGACCGTCGAGATTGTCGAGCGCGGCTCTTTCCAATCGGCTAGCAGCCGCGCGGTCGACGTCAGCGCGCCGGTTCGCGAGTGCCTGGGCGCCACACGGTTCTTTCCGCCCGAAGAGCTGGAACGGCTGCGACAAGAGACGCTCGCCCGCCCGAACGAGCAATTCGCCACGGCCTTCGAAGTCGTCAATGAGACGACGCTTGCCGGTATCGCCCGCGTGCTGGCGGATGGCAAAGGCCCCGTCGCCGCGCTGAACTTCGCCTCGGCCAAGAATCCCGGCGGAGGCTTCCTCAATGGCAGCCACGCCCAGGAAGAGTCGCTTGCGCGCAGTTCGGCCTTGCACGCTTCGCTGCTACGGGCGTGGGCGTTCTACGAGCGGCATCGAGGATCGCCTTCGTTGCTGTACTCCGACGCGATGATCTGGTCACCCGCCTGTCCGGTTTTTCGCGACGACGAGGGTACGCTGTTGGACGAGCCGCAACTGGTCAGCTTTATCACAAGCCCGGCTCCCAGCGCCGGGGCCGCTGCCGACAATCGGCCAGAGGAGCTGCCTCTCATTCCGGAAGTGTTCCGCCGGCGGTCGGAGTTTGTGCTGGCGTTGGCGGCGTTCCACGGGCACAAGCGGTTGGTGCTCGGAGCGTGGGGCTGCGGGGTCTTTCGGAATGACCCAGCGGTCGTGGCTGCGGCTTTCCAGAGCCACCTGCTGCGCGGAGCCTGGGCTGGTCGTTTTGAACGAGTCGTCTTCTCGGTTTTGGACACGTCGCCGGCGCAGGAGACGTTGGCGGCGTTCCAACGTGCGCTGGGTGACACGCCGGAGTACGACAAGCAAGTCGAATAGCAGCCAGTCTATGCCCACACGCATATTCTCAGTCCTTCTGGTCCCCGGTCGCGGAAAGGTTCAGACGAATTCAGACAGCTTTTGGATGCGTCCTATCGTGGAAGGCAATTCTTGGAAAAATCTGCTGCGGGACGCGCTGGTCGTTCTGGCGCTTCCAGCGGATGACCAAATACGCGTCAACGGACCCGGCTGCATCGCCTGCGATCTACTGGCGGAATTCGACCACGCGCGGACCTTCGCGTGCGAGAGTGCCTCTGCAGAGTTATCGGATGAACAGCGGGGATCGCTGGAGCGCATCCAGCTAGTCATCGAGTCGATGCAGGCTTCGGACCGCGAATGTTTTAACGACGATGTCGTCAGACAGCCAGCTTGGCAGGAATTGCGCGGACTCGCAGGCACAACGCTGCGGCAATTCGGCTGGGAAGGCGCGACGATCAGTCCATTCATCGAAACAGAACCAGGGGTCTGGGAACGACCACCAAGTGACAAATCAGCTGGACACGGGAATTACCGAATGGCGCCTTCACCTGCGAAAGACCCGCGCACATTCGTCGCGGAATACACTTCCGACGACGAGCGGTTCATCCGCTTCGAATGGAACGGAAAGCACGGCGACGACTTGGAGGACCCGAATGGATTTTTTCGGGGCGAGGTTTTGGACATTGTGGTCGACGACATCAAAGTCGCCCCAATGCCTCTCGTGCGCGACTTGTTCCGAATTGAAACGGCGGCGTCTCGCGAAACATGGGCCATTGACGACCGGGTCAGCCCGCTCGGCGAGCATATGTTGCGGCACGGCGCCGACCAGTTCATCGAGGACTACATCGAAGGCAAGCACCAGACCTTCGATGCTTGGTGCGGGGCGTACTTCGAGTGCGACCTGAATTTGGCACGGCACCTCCTGCAGGTCGTCCAAGATCGCTTACAGGCTGAGACAGATGAGCGAAAAATCGAGCTGCTGAAGCTGGGCGAAAAGATGTTCACGGAATGGACTTTTGCCGCAACGGTGCCAACTGCGCCATTGGATGAAACAACATTACAGGTTCCGGTCGCCGGTCGGACAGAGTATCAGCCAGCGAAATCCGGAAGCCGTAAGCCTTCGTGCTTGACCACCGTAGTCCGAACCATCGGCAAGCTGACAGTCGGCTTTGGCATTCTGGTTTTTGTTTCCGGGTTTTTCTTTCCCAAACCCGAGCGTGGCTCTTTTGTCCCCTTTATCTTCGGAGCGATAATTGCGGCAGCGGGGATCCAGATCCTGCGCGTCGTTCATCGCGACTTTGATTGAGCCGCTCCCTCACGGTCGCGGCTCGATACGCGAAACTCGAGGACTTCGTGTTCTCGTGACATCTGTTTTCTTCGCATCATGCGAAGATCAAACCACGTCAGCCGCAACGCGGCGGTCCTATGCCAGCCCAGGCCAGCGGCCTGGGAAACCACGCCGAAAGAGACCAAGAGCCCTGAAGGGGCGGCCCTAATTCGGGGAACAATGCACGGCGATCATCAACATCGATCGCCTACGTTAGCGCCGCCCCGATGGGGCTGAATGACACGGAATTCGCAGGCTCCCAGGCCGTTGGCCTGGGCTCACATAGGGCCGTCCCTTTGGGATTGATTCTCTTGCGGCAACATTCTTTCGAAAAACCACAAAGGCCGGACGCCAGCGTGTTGTGGCCGCAGACAATCCTGCGTTTCCAGTCTTAACAGCCTGTATTCGGGCGCCCTCCGCCCCGAATGCGCGCCGGAGTCGGCCACCGGATCACGAGAAAGTCGATTAACCCATGACAGCCCGCATTGCACGAAGCCGCCGGCGCGCTCCCCGTGTCGTGGCTACCATCACTGCAGTCGCCATATTCTCACTGCTTTCAACGGGCTTTGCGCAGGTGCCTGACCAATATGCCGCCGAGAGCCGCAAAATGGTCGAAGATTATCTGGTGCGGGAGGGAATCAAGAACGAGCGAGTCCTGAGCGCGATGCGGTCGACTCCCAGGCATCTGTTCTGTGCGCAGGAATCACGCGCTCTGGCATATTACGACCAGGCGCTGCCCATCGGCCACCAGCAGACCATCTCTTCTCCGTACATCGTGGCCTATATGACCGAGCTGTTGGATCCGCAGCCGGGCGACCGGGTGCTGGAAGTCGGCACGGGGAGCGGGTATCAGGCCGCCGTCCTCTCGGCGCTGGTCAAAGACGTCTACACGATCGAAATCGTCGATGCGCTCGGCCGGCGTGCCGCCAGCCTGTTCGAACAGCAGCGGTACGACAATATTCATCCGCGCATCGGCGACGGATACAAAGGTTGGCCCGAGCAGGCGCCTTTCGACAAGATCATCGTCACCTGCTCGCCGGAAAATGTGCCGCAGCCCCTGATCGACCAGCTTCGCGAAGGGGGCAAGATCATTATCCCGCTGGGCGAGCGCTACGAACAGGCGTTTCACCTGATCGAAAAAAAGTCGGGACAGATCACAACGAAAAGGCTGATCCCCACCTATTTCGTTCCCATGACCGGCATTTCCGAAGAGAATCGCCAGGTGCAAAACGCGCCGGCCTGGTCGATGTTGCGCAACGGCGGCTTTGAGGAGGAAGAAGACGGCTCTCCGAAGGCGTGGTATTACCAGCGGCAATTGACGCGACAATCCGGCGGCGCGCCCGAAGGGGAGGCGTTCGTGACGTTCAAGAACCGCGACGCCGGCCGTGGCGCGATGGCCCTGCAGGCGTTTGGCGTCGACGGCGCCAGCGTCGCTTCGCTGCAAATCAGCGTCCGTGTCAAAGGGCACGACCTGAAGTCCGGTTCCGAGCCGCTCGAAAAGCCAGCGCTGGTCGTGCAGTTCTATGACGCCGACCGCAAACCGAGCGAGATGGCGATCGTCGGCCCCTGGAAGGGCTCGTTCGATTGGAAGCGAGCGTCGAAGCCGATTCGCGTTCCTGTAGAGGCCCGCGGCGCCGTGCTGCGCGTCGGCCTCAACGGAGCGATCGGTGAGCTTTCGGTCGACGACGTGCAGATGAAGACGATCAAGCGGTAACGCGATTGCGGGAATCGGCAATCGGAATCGCGGTCCCGGCGGCGTGACCTGCGTAGGCCGACTTCCAGATCGCCCGCGAATTCTTTTGAATCGACAGCGAGGCTAAACCACGTATCAGGCATCCCGTTGGACGAGTTGCTCGACGCCGCTCGGCCCGAGCTGCAACTGGCTGGACGCGTGCCATCGTTGCTCGGCTGGTTCCACAACGACGACGACAGGGCGCTCCCGTGGTGCCGCATTATGCCAGAGATCGGTTGCGCTGGATACGTGCCGCTGCTAATTTGCCCGGACGATCTGGATTATCGTTGCTCCGTGATGATGGCCGAAGGGAGAAATTAAGGAATCGCTAATCATGATGCAGGCCGTTTAAACAAGGATTCGGGGGATTGGAATCCGGCCATTGCCTGGTGGGCGATCGAGCGGGTTCTGAAAAACCAGCCGGCACTTACGGCTGTGCGCGACATTCAAGATTTCTGGAGTTCTTTTGAATAAACTTGGGGTTTTTCAAAGAATTCGATGTGGCAAAATGGGACGAATTATGACGTAAACTGCGATTTTTTCGGGACCGTACGGAAATTGAGGAGCATATGAAAGCTTGATCTGGGGCATTGGGCGCTGTGGTTGGCTTGGGTGCCCGGAAATGCGGGTTTTGGAAGCACCCGCCTGCACTGAATCGCACTTATGGGCAGGGTCCGTTTATTCCGCTTAAAGGTTCTGCGCAAACCTTTCCGATAAAGATGACCGTATGTTCAAGCGCAGGGGGGACACTGCGTTGAGCTGCGGTGAATTTTGCGCGAGTTTGCCTGTTCAAAGCGACCGGTGGCGGTGATCGGCAGGGCCGTGTTGTGGCTGGCCGCGCTCACGAGCGCCCTCGTTCCGTCGGGCTGCTCGTTCTCACCCGATAAGAAAGTCGCCTACATCGGCACCCCCGAACCGGAGGAGCTCGTCTCTTCGCAGTTCCACGACGTCGACCCGCCCGAGCCTGATACGGATAATCCCGGACTGGCCTATTCGGTGAAGCCGCGCACGATTTCCGAAAGAAGCCGCGACGAAATCTGGAACCTCTCTCTCGTCGAAGCCATCCATCTGGCCTTGATCAACAACCAGATCGCGCGAACCAGAAACGACTTTCTGTCGCCGGGAAATCAACTGCTGATGGGCCCCGACGGAGTGGTCTCGGTCTACGACCCGGCCATTCGCGACACGGGCTTTCTGTTCGGCTCGCGTGGCGTCGAATCGGCGCAGTCGGTGTTCGATCCGATTTTCTCGACGAACGCCACGTTTGGATCAAATGCGACGCTGCAGAATAACGCCATCACCTCCGGGGGCATTCCTCCGGGAGGGGTGCTGTTTCAGGACCAGTCTCAAGTGGTCACATCGATTACCAAACAGATGGGCTACGGAGCGCAGTTTGGAATCGCCAATACGATCAATTACGCCGACAGCAACCAATCGACGGCGATCCAGCTTTTTCCATCGAGCTTCAGCGGCAACCTGCAATTGACTTACAATCAGCCGCTTCTGGCCGGCGCGGGAACCGATTTCAATCGGATCTCAGGTCCCATCGGCAGCAGCATCCAAGGCGTGTCGGGGTTGAACCAGGGCGTGGTGATCGCCCGCATCAACACCGACATCTCGCTCATGGATTTCGAAATCCAGGTCCGCAATATGATTCACGATGTGGAGGACCTGTACTGGGAACTGTATCTGGCCTACCAGAATTATCATTCGCTGGTGCTGAGCCGCAACGCGGCCCTCAAGCTCTGGCAAACGGTCAACGCCAAGTTCACCGAAGGCCTGGAAAAAGCCGGGAAGGCCGAGGAATCGCAAGCTCGCGAAGCGTACTTCGAGGCCCGCGCCCGCGCCGAGTCGGCACTGGGCGGGCCGGCCGGCCGCGGTGGCGAGCAGGGCATTTACGGCGTCGAACTGCAATTGCGGCGGATCTGCGGGCTGCCGGCCAATGACGGCAAGGTAATCCGGCCGACTGACGAGCCCAGCGTCGCGAAAATGATCCACAACTGGGACGCGAGTCTGGCGACCGCCTTTGCACGCCGGCAGGAACTGCGCAAGCAGAAATGGAACATCAAGAGCATCGAGTTGCAATTGCGGGCCGCCAGGAATCTGGCCCGTCCACAGTTCAATTTCATCTCGTCTTACCAGTTGAATGGCTTCGGGCAACACTTGTTCGGGGACGTCTTCCCTGGACCCGCGGCTGGCGGAGTGGCCACTCCCAATGTCACGAACTACACGCAGAACCTCGTGGCAGGAAACCAGACGGGGTGGAACGTGGGCTTCCAGTTTGCCGTGCCCCTGGGGCTGCGGAACGCCCATGCGCAGGTGCGCAACACCGAGCTGCGATTGATAAAGGCCCAGAAGATTCTTGAGACGCAGGAGCAGGAAGTCAATCACGAAATCGCCAGCACATTCCAGGCGCTGGATTACTGGTACCAGAATATGCAGACCAACTACAATCGTCGCCAGGCGGCCGTCGACAACATGCAGGCTGCCATGAACGAATATGAGGTCGAACGCAAGGACCTCACGCTGGTGTTGCAGGCTCAGAATCGACAGACGATCGCCGACCTGGCGTTTTATCGCAGCGTCATCGAATACAATAAAGCGCTGGCGGAGCTGCAATTGCGGCAAGGAACGCTGCTGGAGTACAATAACGTTCACTTGTCGGAGAGGGACTGGGTGCCCGATGCGTTGATCGGTGCCCAACGGCTGGCCAGGGCGCGGAGTTTCGCCTTCGACGCTCCTCCCGGCGATCCGGTGCATCATGAACCCGCGGCGTTCGTACCGCGACAGATGGATGGGGCAGGCGACTTCCATGAACTGCTCGAGCTTCCGCCCAATCTCGCGCCGGCCGAAGAATTGGGTTACCCGTCGGAACGACAAACTGGGCCAGCGGCTGGACGTTGGATTGACCAATCGACTGCTGTTCCAAAACTCCAGGGCCATATCGACAGCGACGACGATGAAATGGACGCTGCGGGTTCACGTTTTGAGTGACGGGCTGTGTCATTGAAAGTGCCAGGGGATTGAATCATGCACGACCTGTGTTACCGATGGAACTTGTCCGGCCTGTTGCGGGGCTGCCTCTGCGCCGGCATCTTGAGTACCTGTGCGGTCGCAACTGCCTGGCCGGACGGTGGCGCACAAAGTGGCGCGGCGAAAACAGATGGCAGTAAGTCCGACGGGAGTGCGGCAGCAGCCAAATCGAATCGTCCGATTTCGTGCGACGGCCCATGCAACGTGAAACTGCTGGAAGAAGCCGTGCTGGCGTTCGAGAGGCCCGGGATTCTGGGAGCCATCGAAGTCCAGGAAGGTGATCAGGTCAAGCGCGATCAGTTTCTGGCAAAACTCAAAGACGACGTAGCCCAGGCAGCGCTGGCAGTCGCTGCAGCGGCCGCAGAGGCCAGCGACGTCGAAGTTCGCTATGCCACCGTCGCCGCCGAGGTCGCCCAAACCGAGGTCGATCGCATGAAGCGGGCCAACGAGAAGCTCCCAGGGACCGTCCCCGACCTGGAAGTGCAACGGGCCGTGTTGAACAGCACGAAGACGTCGCTGGAAGTGGAGAAAGCCAAAAACACGCGCGAGCAAAACGAGCTCAAACGCGACGAGGCGGCGGCCCAGGCGGCGACATTCCGGCTGGAAGCCCCGTTCGACGGATTTGTCAGCCGCGTGCATCTGACCAAAGGCGCGTCGGTCAAGCAGGGAGATCCGGTGATCAAACTGGTCAGCACGCGCAAGATGAAGGTGGAAGGCAAGGTGACGCAGAGCGATGCGAAACTCCTGCGGGCCGGAATGAAGGTCAATGTTCAGTTGACGTCGGAAGAGTCGGGTGGCGAGGCCGGCAAAACATTCACCGGTAAACTCGTGTTTGTCGACGTCGAAACCATTCCTGTCAGCCGGCCGCCGGCGATCCGCGTCTGGGCGGAAGTCGAAAACGTCGACAATGCCCTTCGCGCCGGCTTGCAGGCGACCATGACGATCCTGCCGGCAAAGGGCGACTGAATATTTACTTGAAAACAATGGGTAGGATGGGTCGAGTCTTTACGAGGCCCACCGACCTGGCCGCGCCGGTGGGCCTCGTAAAAATTCGACCCACCCGACTTACCGTCGTTAGAATGTACTAATGATCGCCGAAGCGTCGAGCCTGATGCCGTCCACTCGACGGCCCGTTCCGTTACGCAAGCGGTGCGATCTGGCGGTCGAGCGCATTGATTACCAGCGTGGGAATTATTACGTCGTCAAAGACCCGGTATGCCTCAAATACTACCGGCTGGGCCCCGAACATTACCGCGTGCTCGAATTGCTCGACGGACGCAAGAGCCTCGAAGACGTGCGTGACCAGCTTTTGCTCGACTTCCCGTATGTGCGCCCCTCGCTGGGCGAACTGCAGCTCGTAGTCATCGACTTCCACACCAAAAGTCTGGTGTACAGCGAACGGCCCGGCCAGGGACGCGTGCTGCTCGACCGCCGCCGCGAGACCCGCAGGAAGCAGATCATCGGGCTGATCCAGAACATCCTGTGCATCCGGCTGCCCGGCTGGGACCCCGAATGGACGCTGACGAAACTCTACCCCCTGGTCCGCTGGTGTTTTCGTCCGTGGATGGTGGTGATGCACGTGGCCTTCGTGGCGGCGGCTTATCTGCTGCTGGCCACACAATTCGACACATTTCATCAGAAGCTGCCCGAGTTCAAGCAGTTCTTCGGCTGGCCCAACTTGATTTATCTGTACCTGACGCTGGCGGCAATGAAAGTGCTGCACGAGCTGGGGCATGGCCTCACGTGCCGGCACTTCGGCGGGGAATGTCACGAGATCGGCATGATCTTTCTCGTGTTCAGCCCGACGCTTTATTGCGACGTGAGCGATTCGTGGATGATGAAGAACAAATGGCATCGCATTGCGATCGGCGCGGCGGGGATGTGGGTAGAAAGCGTGCTGTCATCGCTGGCGCTTTTCATCTGGTGGTTCACCCATGCAGGCCTCCTGCACCACCTGTGCCTGAACGTGTTTTTCATCTCGTCGGTTTCGACGGTGATTTTCAACGCCAACCCGCTCATGCGGTACGATGGATATTACATGCTCAGCGATTTCCTCGAGATCCCCAATCTTTCGGAGAAAGCGAAGGTCTTGTTGAGAGACGCCTTCTCTCGAACGTGTCTGGGCATCGAGACCCGTGAAGATGCCTTCATGCCGCAGCAGGGCCGGGGCTGGCTCGTGACCTATTCGATCGCCTCGACCGTGTATCGCTGGCTGGTGCTGTTTGGGATCACGATCTTCTTGTATACTGTTCTCAAACCGTACGAGTTGCAGAGTATCGGTGTGACATTGGCCTGGTTTTCGCTGGCCGGAATTGTGAGCAGTCTGGTCGTGGGCGTGACGCGCATCATCAAAACACCCCGCAACAAGCCATTGAGCCGCCCCCGCATCGCCGCTTCGCTGCTGGTGACTGCCGCGGTGGCCGCGGTAGTCCTGGCGATTCCCCTGCCGCTGCACGTTTATGCGCCGTTCCTGATCGAGCCTTACCAGGTCGTTCACGTCTATGCCACCGTGCCGGGCACGATCACCGAGGTGCTGGTGCAGCCCGGCCAGAAGGTCTCCCAGAAAGAACTGCTGCTGCGCTTGGCCGATCCGGAGAAAGAGCAGAAATATCAGGAGCTGAAATCTCAATATGGCGTCGCCAAGGTCGAGGTCGTCAAGCAGCGCGCGCTCGAACATTTTCCCCGCCTGGCCGTCGCCCAGGAGCAGGTGCAGTCGCTCGAATCTCAAATGAAAGATTACGAAAGTCAGTTGCAGCAACTCCAGGTGACGGCCCCGATCAATGGAACGGTCGTCATGGCGCCCCGCACTCCCGAGCCCAAGGAAGGGGGCGATTCGTTCGAGCTGCACCATTGGTATGGCACGCCTCTCGACAAACAGAACGTGGGCTGTTTGGTCGACACGCGCACCCAGTTGTTCAGCGTCGCGCCCAACGAGCGCTTCCAGGCGGTGCTGCTGGTCGACCAGGCCGATCGCGGCGACCTCAAAGAGGGCCAGGAAGTCGAAATCAAGTTCGACCATTTGCCGCTCGAGGTGTTCACGGGCAAAATTGCAGAAATCGCCGAGCGGCACACCGAGTTTGCGCCGGGAACACTGACGAACAAGGCCAAGGGAGAGCTGTCGACGGTCACCGATCGCGAAGGGCGCGAGCGATTGACGAGCGTCGCCTACGAGGCTACTGTGCTGCTCGACGAACAGTCGGGACGGCTTTGCGCCGGCATGCGCGGCCGCTCTCGGTTCCTGGTCGGGCATCGCACCTCTTGGGATTGGGTGATGCGCTGGTATCGACAAACCTTCAATTTCCGACTGTGACGTGATGAATCCCGAGAGTCCTTCGCCCGATAGTTCTTCGCCCGGGAGTTCCCCGCCCGGTGGTTCTTCGCCAGTGCCCCAACGCAACGGCCCCTCCCCGGAAGCGGCCCGGCTGGTCGCTGAAATCTCTGACCTGGCGGGCGCCGCCCTGCCGGAAGGGGTTTTCCTCGACGAGCTGCTCAAGCGGGCCATGATCGGCATGCGGGCCGAAGCCGGTGCGATCTGGTTGTGCGACGCACAAAGGCGGCTCGTGCTGCAATCAGAAATCTGCCTGGAAGCGACTGGATTTCTCCAAGACGCCGGCTTGCGCGGCGCTGCCGAACCTCAATTCGCCGAAGTCTTGCGGACAGGGGGTTCGGTCGCATTTCAAATCGAGCAGCAGGTTCCCAACGGCACTCCCCGCAGGCGAAATCTGTGCCTGGCGGGCCTCTCTCGCGACAGCCAGGTGCCCGGTTCGCAAATGCCCGGTTCCCCAATGCCCGGCTCCCAGGCGCCCGGTCCGCACGTAGCCGGCCTCGTGCAGGTCTTTGAGGGACCAGGAGCCACGGCCGAGCAGCGTCCCGAGCGCATGCAATTCCTCGGACAACTCTGCGGCGCTGCTGCCCGATTCTGGAAGGACCGACCCGTGGGCGCCATGCAGCCTTCACAGCCGCCTCCCACGATGCAGCATTCTGGCGGGCACATCTTGAATCCCAGCCATCCGCAAATACCAATGGGTAATGGACCTGTGGGCAATGGCCCGTTGCAGAGCAACGGCCCGACGCTGCAGTCGGTGCCGGGAATCACGGGCAGGCCCCGCATCCAGCCGGCGTCCAATCCTCCCCTGCATGGTTTATCGGGACAGGGAATGCCAATTCCCGTGCCGTCGGGGGGGCCCGCGATTCAGGCTGCGCCCGGGGCCGGGCAGCCTGCTGCCGCGCCAACCGGGCCTGCGGTCGGCTCGCTCGACGACGACCAATGGGTGCTGGCCCTGCACGGAAGTCAGAAGGTTGACGAGGTGGCGTTCATCGCCGCCAACGAATGCCGCCGGTTGCTGGGTGCAGACCGGGTATCGATCGCCGAGCAATACGGCCCCAAAGTCAAGATCCAGTCGGTGAGCGGTCAGCAGACGGTGAGCTCCCGCTCGAATGCCATCCGCTTGCTCTCACAGTTAACCGAAAAGGTGCTCGCCACGGGCGAGAAACTGAGTTTCACCGGCGACACGCAGAAGTTCCCCCCGCAATTCGAAGCGGTCCTGGCCAATTACCTGCTCGAAAGCCGGTCGCGGGTGATCATCATTCTGCCGGTCTTCGGCCCCAAGCCGGCCGATCAGGAAGCGCAGGACAAACCGGAATTCGAAAAGCATCTCGATAAGCCGGTCCCCGTTGGGGGCATCGTCATCGAACAGATTTCCGAAAACGCGCTCCCGGCCGATCTCGACGCGCGGCTCGATCGCATCGGGCACCATGTGGGTCTCGCGCTGCGAAATGCCCAGTCGCGCGAGCGGGTGTTCCTGTTGCCCCTCTGGCTTTTTCTGGGAAACTGGAAGTCTCGTCTCAAAGGGCGGACGCTGGCGAAGATCGCGGCGGCGGTGGGTGTGCTGGCGGTGATCGTCGCGACGCTCGTGTTCGTCCCGTGGGACTACCGCGTCTCGGGCAAAGGCCGTCTGATGCCGATCGTCCGTCGCGGCGTGTTCGCCCCCTGGGACGGCGATGTCGTCGAGTTGATCGCGCACAGCGGCCAGCAGGTGCACGAGGGCGACTTGCTGATCAAGCTCAAGAACGACGACCTGCAATCGAAGCTCTTGTACCAGCGGACCCAGTTGTCGGAAAAGCAGCAATCGGCATTTGCCATTGAATCTCAATTGAGCCAGACAGACACCCCGAAGACTCCCAGTACCGAAATCGAGCTGCAGGGCAAATTGCAGCAACTCAAAGTCGAGATCGAGGGCACGAAGCTGCAGGTCGAAAGCCTGCAACGGCAAGTCGATGCCCTCCTGGTGCGTTCGCCCATCGCCGGCGTCGTGGCCACGTTCAGGCTGGAAGAACTGCTGCGGATGCGCCCGGTCAAACGGGGGGACCTGTTGCTGGAAGTCATGGACCCGACCCAATCCTGGCGGCTGGAGGTCGATGTTCCGGAAAACCGCATCGGGCACATCCTCGAAGCACAGAACGAGCGCGACCTTACGCGGCTGCCGGTCAGTTACATGCTCGCCACGGCCACGGAAGCGACCTACAAGGGCGAGCTGGAATCGTTGTCGACCCGCTCAGGCGCTTCCGAATCGGAGGGCACGGTCGTGCCGGTCTATGTCGATCTCGTCGAACCGTCTCCCCCCTCGCCGCGAATCGGGGCCGAAGTCAAAGCCAAAATCGATTGCGGCCGCGCCAGTCTGGGCTACGTGCTGTTCGGCGACGTGATCGAGTTCCTGCGGAAATGGTTCTGGCTGTAGTCATCCGATCCAATCCAACAACAACCCGCACCCCACACCCAGCGCAATGCCCGCCAGAATCTCGAGCAGCGTGTGTCCGACGCGCTCGCGCAATGGTGGGTGGTCGATCTGATCGGCTCTGAGGC
>Ga0068853_100002203_pt1 | contig 14549 bp, 7 predicted proteins | sample KBSCornC32_FD_65655 | JGI IMG/M metagenome (GOLD analysis project Ga0068853, IMG submission 65655) | Corn rhizosphere microbial communities from Kellogg Biological Station, Michigan, USA - KBS Corn C3-2 | ecosystem: Host-associated > Plants > Roots > Rhizosphere > Soil ...
GCGACGACGCGGCCGGCCTGCTCGCGCGTGGCGCCTGCACGGCGGCCACGAGTGCCGCCGCGGCGGCGCTCGCCACCGCCGAGCGCAGCGGCGACGGCGTCGCCGACGCCCTCGCGACGAGTTCCCGCGTCGCGCTCGAATGCCAGCACGGCGGCGCCGCGCTCGACGACGCGCTCGCGCGCGAACTCCAGTTGCGCGTCGCCAGCGACGGCGCCGACAGCGCTGCCGCAGCCACCGTGCGCCTGCAGCAGGCGCGCGCGGCGATGCAGGCGGGTCGCACCGACGACGCGCTGGCGATCGCGCGTGCGCTCGACGAACGCGCCGAATCGCAGCACTGGCCGACGGCGCTGCGCGCACGCATCGCATTCCGGCTCGCGTCCGTCCACAACGTGCGCGCGGACGCACCGGCGGCGTTTGCCGCGTCGACGCGGGCGATCGACCTCGCGCGCGCGGCGCACGACGACGGCACGCTCATGCTCGCCCTGCGCGACCGCGGCTTCGCCTTCGTGCGCCAGCGGCGCGGCGCGGACGCGCTCGAGCCGATCGGCGAGGCCGAGCGCATCGCGCGGGCGACCTACGGCGACCACAGCCGCGAGCTCGCCGACATCCTGCGCACGAAGGCGAAGGCGCAGCGCGACGCGGGCGACCACGGCGGCGCGATCGACGCGCTCGAGCAGGCACTCGCGATCCAGCGCGCGCAGGTCGAGCCGGACGCGCGCGACATCGCGGCGACCCTGCTCAACCTCGGCCAGACCCTGAAGATCGCCGGCGACATGGAACGCGCGGCGAAGGTGTACGCCGAAGCGCTCGACGCCGATCGCCGCGGCCCCGATCCGAGCGGACGCACCCGCCCCGCCCTGCTGCACGGGCTCGCCAACCTCGAGCGCGACAGCGGGCGCAACGAGCGCGCGCTGCCGTTGTACGCCGAAGCCGAGTCGCTCGCGGCCGGCAGCTACGGCGCGCAATCGGTGCAACTCGCGCAGATCCTCAACAACCACGCCAACGCCGAGGGAAACCTGAAGCGCTACGACGCCGCGACGGCGCTGTACCGGCGCGCGATCGACATCGCGCGTGCACGCGGCAGCACCGATCCCGGCGACTACCTGCCGCTCGCGAACCTCGCGATGATCGAAGTCGGGCGCGGACGCTACGTCGAGGCGGAAACGGGGTTCCGCGAGATGCTCGTACACCTGCAGCACGTCGGCGCCGGCAGCGAAGCGAGCACCGTGTTCAGCGACATGGGGCTCGCGGCGAGCCTGTGGGGCCAGCGTCGCCTCGACGAAGCGTTCGACGTCGCCGCGCGCGCCGAACGCAACCGCCAGGCCGCCTTGCGCCTCGCCGCGAGCCACCTCGGCGAGCGCGAGGCGGTGAACCTGCAGGAAGTGCTGCGCCCGAGCATGGACCTCGTGGTCGCGATCGCGGTCGACAGCGGCAACCCCCGCCTGCTCGAGCGCGCGTGGGAGCTGGGCATGGCCGCGCGCGACCAGATCACCGCGGTCCGCGCGCAGCGGCTCGCGTCCGCGCGGCGCACGAACGATCCGCGACTCACCGCGTTGTGGCAGGACTGGCGCGCGGCGAGCGCCGCGCTCGCGCAGGAGGAACTCGCCCATCCGGGTGCGACCGGCTACGGCGAGGCGCAGGCGCGGCTCGATCGCGCCGAGCGCGCGCTCGCGCGAGCGACGCCGCTCGGCGCGGCACTCGCCGCGGCACCGCTCGGCATGCGCGAACTGCGCGCCAACCTGCCGGCGGGCGACTCGCTCGTGCTGTTCACGACGTCGCGGCAGCGCGGCGCCTCGGATTTCGCGAAGGACGACGCCGAACGGCGCACGCCCGACCTCTACGCATTGCTGTTGCCCGCCGCCGATGCACCGGTGCGCGCAGTGCGACTCGGGCCGCTCGATGCGGTCGAACGCCGGCTCGACGCCTGGACGGCTGCACTCGCCGACCGCGACGTCGCCCTCGCGACCGTCGAACAGCGTGGCCGCGCGCTGCGCCAGAGCGTGTGGCAGCCGCTCGTCGACGCGGGCGCCGGGCAACGCTGGCTGGTGCTGCCGACCGACGCGCTGTTCCGCATCGCCTGGACCGCCCTGCCCGACGGCGACGGCTATCTCGCCGATCGCGGTGCGCGCGTGCACGCGCTCAACCACGAACGCGAACTGCTCGCCGCGCCGGCGGCCACGGCGACGCCGCGCCTGCTCGCGATCGCCGACCCGGCGGCGACGGCGCGCCTGCCGGCGACCTCGCGCCGCTGCGCGGAGGCGCGCGTCGCGCTGCCTGGCGCGCGCCGCGAGAGCGCGTCCCTCGACGCGCTCTGGCGCGCGCGCTTCGGCGAGTCCGCGCCGTCGCGCGTGCTGAGCGGCACCGACGCGACCGAGGCGCGCCTGCGCGATGCGGTCGCGCAGGCCGACATCGTGCATTTCGGCACGCACGGCCTCAGCCTCGACGAGGACTGTTCGGCGACGGCGGCGACGCCGCTGCTCGCGACGCGCGGGTTCACGCTCGCCGCCGACGCGCCGATCGACGCATCGACGCCCGCGCTCGCGCCCGCGGCACTGCTGCTCGCCGCGGGCGGCGAAGGCAGCGACGACGACGGCGTGCTCACCGCCGAAGAGATCGCCGCGCTCGACCTATCGCACACGCGCTGGGCCGTGCTCGCCGCATGCGCGACCGCAGCCGGATCGACGCATCGCTACGAAGGCCTGTTCGGCCTGGCGCGCGCGTTCCGCCTCGCCGGCGCGCGCACGGTACTGACCAGCCTGTGGCCGGTCGACGACGCCGCGACCGCGGAATGGACGCGTGCGCTGTATGCCGCGCGCATCGAGCGCGGCCTCGACACCGCCGCTTCGCTCGCCGATGCGCAGCGCAGCGTGCTCGCCGCCCGCCGTGCACGGGGCGATTCGACGCATCCGTATTACTGGGCTGCGTTCACGGCCAGCGGCGACTGGCGCTGACGGGCGCGGCGGACCCCGCGCCGCGGCATCCCACCCTACGGACGGCTTCGAACGGGCGCGGCGGGCCAAGGCCCGCCCTGCGTGTCGTGCGTCGAGCCAGGGGGCGCCCTGCCTGTTCGGTTGCGGCGCGCGCGCGTGTTGACCGCGCTGGAAACCCGACAGGAGTGGGCCATGGACATCAAACCGCGGTGGGTGATCGCTACAACCCTGTGGCTCGCATCGACGGCGCAGGCGACCGACTGGTGCGTGCAGGACCAGCCGGCCTTCGCCGGCGCCCTCCTGGCCGCGAAGGTCGTACCCGGCACGAACCGCATCCTGGTCGGCGCGAACAAGACGTTCCAGCTCGGCGGCACGGCGCTCGACTCGGGCGACTACGAAGTGCGCGGCGCACTGACCATCGAAGGCGGCTACGACGACGACTGCTCGGCCGTGACCACGCTCGACGCCGCGTCGAGCGTGCTCGACGGAAGCACCCTGCAGACGCCGTCGATCTACGTCTTCACGCGCAACGACTTCACGCTGAGCCGCCTGACCGTCGCGAACGTCGATGCGTACGTCAACATCACCAATCCCGACGGCGACGGCGCCCCGGGCATGCGCTTCCGCTTGACGCATACGCGCTTCCTCGACGGGTCGAGCGTCGACCTGCGCATCGGCGACGTCGAGGACGCGGGCATCCGCGTGGAGGACAGCCTGTTCGCCCGCATGAGCGACGAGACGAGCGCCGTGCGCCTGTCCGGCAACAGCGCGGACATCGTCGTCGCCGGCAGCACGTTCACTCGAAACCGCGGCGACGGCCTCGCGACGACCGTGGCGGGCAACGCCGTGGTATCGGCCTTCAACAACATCCTCTACGGCAACGGCCTCGCGGGCAGCGGCCACGACGACCTCAGCGCCACCGGCAGCATCCTCGCGCGCAACAACATCGTCGGTTCGTTCGACGGCAGCTACTTCCCCGGATCGGGCGGCAACCTGTCCGCCGACCCGCTGTTCGTCTCGACCACCGACTTCAACCTGCAACTCGCTTCGCCTGCGCGCGAGAGCGGCACGCCGTCCGTGCCGGGCGGCCTGTCGGCGTACGACGTCGCAGGCGGCGCGCGCGTGGTCGGCGTCGTCGATCGCGGCGCCTACGAGGCAGACACGAGCGGCGCGCCGATCCTCGTCGTCACCAACACCAATGACGCCGGCGCAGGTTCGTTGCGCGCGGCGATCACCGAAGCGAATGCCGACGCCGATTTCACGATCATCGGCTTCAACATCGGCGGCGGCTGTCCGCGCACGATCACGCTCGCGAGCGCGTTGCCGGCGATCACGCGCAGCACCAGCATCCGCGGCTACACGCAGGCGGGCGCATCCGCGAACAGCGAAGACTTCGGCGACGATGCGACGCTGTGCATCGCATTGACCAAGGCCGCCGGCGGCGCGGTCGCCAACGGCCTCGCGTTCGCGCCGTCGGCGGACGACGTCTCGTTCGACGTGTCGGGCCTCGCCATCGGCGGCTTCGACAACGCCGGCATCCTCGTCGATCCGGTCGGCGTCGGAGCGGACTACGACGTCTGGGGCAATTTCATCGGCCTTGCCGCCGACGGCACCACGCTGCGCGCGAATGCGCTGTACGGCATCGACGTGCGCGGCGACGCCGCCGGCAACATCGGCGGCGACGACGACGAGCGCCGCAACCTCGTCGCCGGCAGCCTGTTCGGCATCCACGTCGACGCCGGCCAGGGTGCGAGCATCCGCAACAACTTCATCGGCACCACGCGCAGCGGCGACACGGCGCGACCGAACAGCGCCGGCGTGTCGCTCGATTCGTCGCACAACCAGGTGCGCTACAACCTCGTTTCCGGCAACAGCGGTTTCGGCATCGACGACGACGGCGACTTCAACGCGATCGTCGGCAACCGCGTCGGCCTCAAGCGCGGACTGCTCTGCGGCCTCAGCTCGTGCGATCTCGGCAACGGCAGCCACGGTGTCCTCGTGCGCGCGTCGCACGCGTTCGTCGCGAACAACGCCATCGCCTACAACGGCGACGCCGGCGTCGCCGTGACCGGCGACGGGCACCTCGGCAACATCGTCAGTCGCAACAGCGTCTACGCCAACGACGGGCTCGGCATCGATCTCGGCACCACGGGGGTCGATCCGATCAACAACGACGCCACCACCGCGAGCGGGCCCAACCGCGGCATCAACCACCCGGTGCCGACGAACGCGGGCGGCGGCCACCGCAGCGGCGTCGTCAGCGGCACCCTGGCCAGCACGAACGACACCTACCTGGTCGAATTCTTCGCCAGCGACACCGCCGACGCCAGCGGCTACGGCGAAGGCCGCACGTGGATCGGCAGCGTGACGGTGCAGATCACGAACTCGGGCCTCGGCAACGGATCGGCCACGTTCACGGCTGCGATCGCCTCGACCAGCGACCTCGACGACCAGTACATCTCCGCGACCGCACGCGATACGGCCGGCAACACCTCCGAGTTCAGCGTCGCGGTGACCTACCAGTTCACGGACCTCATCTTCGCCAACGGCTTCGAGCCGTAGGCGAAGGCGATCGCGGTTGGGCGGCGAACGCGTTGTTCGGCGAACGCGCGCAGCGGTGTTCGATCGGGCGTCACCTTCAAATCGGAGTCCGTCATGTCGCACCGTTTCGCACGACCGCTGCTGTGGGCCAGCCTCGCCGGTTCCGCCCTGCTCGTCGGCGCCTGCGCCGCGGGCGGCCCGTCGCTGGGAAGCTTCAAGGTCAACGGCCAGCAGGCCGCGCTGCGCTACGCGACGCTGGTGGCGATGCGGCCGAGCGGCGACACGCCGCGCATGATGCTCGTGCTCAGCGAGAAGGCCCCGGCCGCCGGCGCCGATCCGAGCAATGCGACGATCGATGGTTCGCTCGGCGCTGCGCTCGACATGATCCTCGTGAAGTTCGACGGCACGACCTGGTCGAACCGCTCCGGCTGCAGCTGGTCGCACCCGGCCGCGAAGAAGAAGGGCCACGGCTGGAGCAGCATCGAGACCTGCGGACTCACCGCCGCCGAGGTCAAGGACGGCCAGTTCCATGCGCGCCTCGTCTCCGGCACGTCGAACGCGCCGGCCGAGGACGCGGTCGCGCTCGACCTCGACGTGCGCGCGCGGATGCCCTGACCGCTACCCTCGTGAGAGCGGCGGAAGCCGCGATGTCCACCGTCGACGACGGGAAGAGCATCGTGCCTTCCGGCGTTCCCGCAAAGCGTGGAGCGGCTGCGACGATCACTCCAAACCATCGGCGAAGATGGCGTCGAGCGCGTCGCCTTCGATCGCGCCCGGCGTGCAATACGCCGATCCGGGCGTCGCGTCGTCGCCGGGGCGCGCGACGCCGCGTGCATCGACCGGCGTCGGATTGCCGCGCGTGTCGATGCATGCATCCGGCGGAACGAGGTCGAGTGCGGGGCTGTCGACGAGCAGGCGATGTCCCTGCATGCCGCCGGCGAACACCTCGATCGGGCCGAGCCGCGCATCGGTGTCGTAGAGGTTGCCGGTCGTGTCGCCCGCGATCGCGCATTCGGCGGCGGAATTGCCGACGACGACGTAACCGAGACCGAGCACGGTCGCGCCGGCATCGACCCGGCAATCGCGCGCATGGCCGATGCCGACGTTGCCGGCGAGGATGCTGTTGCTGATCGCCGCGCCCTGCAGGCGCAGGCCGTCGATCGCGGCGGCGTCGGCCGAGGTCGACTGGTTGCCGGTGACCGTGAGATAGGAAAGCTGCACGTCGGCGTTGCCGTTGCCGGAGGCGATCAGGCCGCCGACGTCGTAGGCCGTGTTGCCGGACACGCTGCCGTTGCGCAGCAGCAGCGGCTCCGTCGGAAAAGTCGTCTGCGGTACGTAGCTCGACACGAACAGCCCGCCGTAGGCACCGCCGTCGCCGAGCACGGTGTTGCCGACGACCGCGAAGCGCTCCATGCGCAGGCCGGTCGAATACGGCAGGAACGACGACGTGCCCTCCGGCTCGGCGACGTACTGCGGCGCAAGTTCCACGTCGATACCACCGCCGTAACCGTACACGCCGGCGCCGGGCGCGACGGTGTTGTCGCGCACGACCACGTCCTCGAACAGCACGCGCGCCGAGCGGATGCGCACGCCGCCGCCGAACGCGCAGCAGTCCTCCTCGGTGTACTGGAACGGATCGTGCGTGAGATGGCCGTCGCGCAGCGTCGCGCCGAGCAGTGCGAACGCGACCGCGTGGTAGTCGTCCGGCTCACCCCAGCTCCAGACGTCCTTGCCGCGGATTTCCAGCACGCGGTCGTCGCCGCCGACGATTTGCACGGCGTCGGCGCCACCGGGGCCGAACAGCGCGAGGCTGAGCGCGGGCCGGCCGGCGACCGGCCGCACGTCCAGGTCGCCGCCCGGGCCGTCGGAGAAGTTCATCGGCAGGTTGAGCGCGTAGGTGCCGGCCGGCAGCTGCACCATCCAGCGACCGCCGCTCGCGGACGCTTCCATCGTGACGGCGCGCAGCGTGCAGGTGTTGCTGATCGTGGCGCAGACGCCGTCGCCGGGCGAGGCGTCGGCGAGGTCCGCGGTCGAGTTGACCACGACGTCGTAGCGCACTTGGTACGCGCCGAGATCGCAATGCGTGCCCGGGCGCGACACGCCACGCGCGTCGAGGACGCGGCAATCGGTGCTCGCGTTGTTCTGCTCGGGCTTGCCCGCGCCGATCGCCGGGCTGCCCGGCAGCAGCGCGTGCACCGGGATGCCGGCGCCGAAGTCGAAGGCGGGCGACAGGCGCGGGTCGCCGTCGATCACGCCGACCTCACCCTGCGTGCTGCAGCCGGCGTCCTTCGAACCGATCAACGAATAGAACGCCGCGCCGTAAGTCCCGCTGCTGCCCGCGCAATACAGGTCGTTCGGCCGCGCGTCGTAGCCCACGTTGCCGGCGACGATGCTGTTGGCGATCCAGACGCGCCCGCCCGGCGTCTGCGGCACGTAGATGCCGCCGCCGTGGTTGCCGGTGATCGTCGCGTTGACGAGCTTGAGGCTGCCGTTGCTGCGCAGGCCGTAGCCGCTGTTGCCGCTCAGCGTGACGTTGTTGAACTGCGAGGCCTGCGCGATCGTCGTGTTGCCGTCGTCGACGTAGATGCCACCGCCGCTGCCGTTCTGCGCGGTGCCGTCGAGCACGCTGACGCCGTCGAGCGTGGCGATCGCGCCCGGCTCGGCGATGATCGTCATGTTGCCGCCGTACAGCGCGCGGCCGTCGCGCACGACGAGTTTCCTGAGCTTGAGGATCGCGTTGGTCGACAGCAGCGTGCCGCCGTTGTTGTAACTGTTCGCGGTCACGTCGCCGCCGAGCAGCGTGAGGTTCTCGATCGTGACGTCGTACGGCGTCGCGGCATTGTGCACGTCGAACACGCGGTCGCGCGGCGGCGCGACGATGACCGTCGAGCGCGCGTCGGTGCCGTGCACGACCACGCTGCCGGCGATGTCGAAGTCGCCGGTCTGGTTGGCCGCCTCGTCCCAGTAGGTGCCCTGCGAGCTCATGGTGTACACGCCGGGCGGGACGACGATCGTGTCGATCGCGCTCGGGGATCCCGCCGGGCAAGCCTGCTGCGCGGTATTCGTGTTGGCGGCCTGGATCGCGCTGCGCAGGCTGCAGCGGCTGCTCGAGAAGCCGTCGTTCGAGGTATCGACCGTGATCGTCGCCGCCGGCGCGAGGCCGGCCGCGAGCATCGCGGCGAGACCCGAGGCCCCTGCCCGTGCCGCCGGGCCGTTCATGCAGCGGATACGCGCCATCGCCTTGCTCCAGAAGCCTGAGATGCGGGAACCAACACCGGCAAATGCGGGCGCCGAACACGGGTGCGGTACACTAGGCCGCCCCCTCCTCGCGGCGCGGCCGCTTCAAGCGCATGTCGAACGCCGACCGCGACACCCCCGATACGCTTCCCCCGTTCCGCGACCTCGGCCTGGCCGCGCCGCTGCTGACCGCGCTCGACGAGGTCGGTTACGAGACGCCGTCGCCGATCCAGGCCGCGACGATCCCGCCGATGCTCCAAGGCCGCGACGTGCTCGGCCAGGCGCAGACGGGCACCGGCAAGACCGCCGCGTTCGCACTGCCGGTGCTGTCGCGCATCGATCCCGCGAAGACGAAGCCGCAGGCGCTCGTGCTCGCGCCGACGCGCGAACTGGCGATCCAGGTCGCCGAAGCGTTCCAGCGCTACGCGGCGCATCTGCCGGGCTTCCACGTGCTGCCGATCTACGGCGGGCAGAGCTACGGCCCGCAGCTCGGCGGGCTCAAGCGCGGCGTGCACGTCGTCGTCGGCACGCCCGGACGCGTGATCGACCATCTCGAGCGCGGTTCGCTCGACCTGTCGCAGCTGACCACGCTCGTGCTCGACGAAGCCGACGAGATGCTGCGCATGGGCTTCATCGACGACGTCGAGAAGGTGCTGCAGAAGACGCCCGAGACGCGCCAGGTCGCGCTGTTCTCGGCGACGATGCCGGCGCCGATCCGGCGCATCGCGCAGACCTACCTGCGCGATCCGGTCGAAGTGCGCATCGCCGCCAAGACGACCACCGCGGCGAACATCCGCCAGCGCTACTGGTACGTCAGCGGCCTGCAGAAGCTCGACGCGCTGACGCGCATCCTCGAAGCCGAGCCGTTCGAGGCGATGATCATCTTCGCGCGCACCAAGTCGGCGACCGAGGAACTCGCCGGCAAGCTGAAGGCGCGCGGCTTCGACGCCGCCGCGATCAACGGCGACATCGTGCAGGCGCAGCGCGAGCGACTGATCCAGCAGCTCAAGGACGGCAAGCTCGACATCCTCGTCGCGACCGACGTCGCCGCGCGCGGCCTCGACGTCGAGCGCATCAGCCACGTGCTCAACTACGACATCCCGACCGACACCGAAGCCTACGTGCACCGCATCGGCCGCACCGGCCGCGCCGGCCGCAGCGGCGAGGCGATCCTGTTCGTCGCGCCGCGCGAGAAGCGCATGCTCATGGCGATCGAGCGCGCGACGCGCCAGCCGATCGCCGAGATGCAGCTGCCGAGCGTCGAGGCGGTCAACGACCAGCGCATCACCAAGTTCAAGCAGCGCATCGCCGACGCGCTCGGCAGCGACGACCTCGGCGTGTTCCGCCAGCTGGTCGAGGCGTTCGAGCAGGAACACAACGTGCCTGCGGTGGAAGTCGCCGCCGCGCTCGCGCGCCTCGTGCAGGGCGACCAGCCCCTGCTGCTGGCGCCGCCGCCGCGCATGGAGCGCACGTTCGAACGCGGCTTCGACCGCGGCGCCCGCGAACGCGCGCCGCGCGACGCCCGCCCGCAGCGCCACGAGCCGCGCCGCGAGGGCGAGCTCGCCAAGCCGCGCGACGGCGCGTTCCGCCACGACGAGGGTCGCGCACCGCCGCGCGAAGCACGCGAGCATCGCGCGCACGACGCCGCACCGCCGCGCGAACGTGGCGACGCGCAGGCCGCACGGCCGCCGCGCGCGCCGCGCGACGAACGGCCGGCGCAGCCCGCCGAACGCGAGTCGACGCCGCGCCATGCGCCGCGCGAGCATGCGCCGCGCGAACGCGCTTCGCACGAACCCGACGCCGGCTTCGAGACGTTCCGCATCGAAGTCGGCCACGACCACGGCGTGAAGCCTGGCAACATCGTCGGGGCGATCGCCAACGAGGCCGGCCTCGACAGCAAGCACATCGGTCGCGTCGACATCCGCGACGACCACAGCCTGGTCGACTTGCCCGCGGGCATGCCCGCGGAGATCTTCAAGCACCTCAAGAAGGTCTGGGTGTCCGGCCAGCAGCTGCGCATCACGCGCGGCGGCGACGAGGACGGCGATCGCACGCACAAGCCGAAGCCGCGCAAGCCACCGTCGTTCGATCGCGGCGGCTTCGCGCCGCCGAAGCGCCACGACGCGCACAAGCGTCCCGATGCGAAGCGGCGACCGAAGTGATCCGGTCGCGGCGCTGATCCGCGCCGCGACCCACGCCGACGCGGCCGCGATCGGCGCGATCTACGACCACTACGTGCGCGAAACGGTCGTCACGTTCGAGGAAACCGAAGTCGGCGCGAACGCGATGGCCACGCGCGTCGCCGACGTGCAATCGCGCGGCCTGCCCTGGCTCGTCGTCGAGTGCGACGGCCACCTCGCCGGCTATGCCTACGCGGGGCCGTGGAAAGCGCGCAGCGCGTATCGCCACACGGTCGAGAGCACGATCTACCTCGCGCCCGGGCACACCGGCCGCGGCCTCGGCCTGCCGCTCTACCGCGCGCTCGTCGACGCGCTGCGCGCGTGCGGTACGCACGCGGTCATCGGCGGCATCTCCTTGCCGAACGCGGCGAGCATCGCGCTGCACGAGAAGGCCGGCTTCCGCCCGATCGGCCGCTTCGCCGAGGTCGGGCGCAAGTTCGACCGCTGGATCGACGTCGGCTACTGGCAGTTGCTGCTGTAGATCGCGGTTGTAAATGCGCGATGCCGGCGCAACCGCGCCACGCGCGCGCGGTACCCACTCCACGACGGTTCCATCTTCGTGGAGACACCCATGCGCAACCTTCCCGGCCTCGGCCTCGCCCTGCTGCTCCTGCTGCTCGCCGCGCCCGTGTCGGCGACCGAGTACCACGTGAGCGTGGGCGGCCAAACCTACAGCGACGGCTACTACTACGCCGACCTCAGCTTCAGTCCGCGCCAGCTCACGATCCAGGTGGGCGACACGGTCATCTTCGACAACCAGGGCGGCTCGCACAACGTCGCCGCCGACGACGGCTCGTTCCGCTGCGCGCAGGGCTGCGACGGCAGCGGCGGCGACGGCAATCCGAGCAACGCCGCGTGGCACGCCTCGGTCACGTTCGACGCACCCGGCACCTTCGGCTACCACTGCGAAGTGCACCAGAGCATGGGCATGACCGGCACGATCACCGTCGAAGGCACCGCGCCGGCCGGCTTCAACATGAACCAGCACGGCATCGCCGGCTCCTGGGCCAACACCGCCACCGAGTCCCAGGGCATCGTCATGGACGTGTTCCCCGACTTCTTCTCCGCCGGCACCGGCCTCCTCTTCGGCGGCTGGTTCACCTTCGACACCACCGCCGCCGGCGGCGTGCGCTGGTACACCGTCCAGGGCCAGGTCACCAACGACGACACCGCCACCATGGCCGTCTTCCAGACCCTCGGCGGCAGCTTCGATTCGACCCAGGCCACCACCACCAACGCCGTCGGCCAGGTCACCTTCCACTTCGACGACTGCACCCACGCCAGCCTCGACTACACCTTCTCCGACGGCTCCGGTCGCCACGGCACCATCCCGCTCACCCGCCTGCTCGACAACCTCGCCTGCACCCCGACCGGCACCACCCCCGGCAACCCCGGCAACTACCTCCTCGGCGGCACCTGGTCCGATCCGGCCAACAGCGGCCAGGGCCTCGTCTTCGACGCCAATTCCGCCCAGGGCGTGCTGTTCGCCGCCTGGTACACCTACCTGCCCAACGCCGCCGCCGATGCCGGCGCACCCGCCCAGCACTGGTACACCCTCCAGGTCGCCGTCAGCCCCGGCTTCACCACCGTCAACGACGTCGGCATCTACGAGTCCACCGGCGGCGTCTTCGACCAGCACGCCACCACCACCACCACCCGCGTCGGCACCGCCACCCTCACCTTCAACAGCTGCACCTCGCTGACGATGACCTACGCCTTCACCGCCGGACCCCACGCCGGACTCACCGGGACCCTCGACCTCGGCCGCCTCGCCCCTGTCCCCGCCGGCTGCTCGCTCTGAACGATTCCCGCCGGCGCGCGATCACTCGCGCGCCGGTGGCGACGGTCCGGCGATAGGGGTGGACGGTGCCTGGCGCGCGTGCGGGAATCGCGCGACGACCTCAACCTTCGCGATACGGCGCGAGCAGGTCGGGGGTCGCGAACAGCGCATCGGGCACGAGCCAGCGCGGATCGCGCCCGGCGGCGAGCAGCGTGCGCACCTGGCTCGCGGAAATCTCCAGCGGCGTCACCGCGATCGGCAGCACGCGCCCGGCCGCGGACTCGCGCAGGCTCGCCGCGTCGGCGCAGCGGCGCGACGCGATCTTCGTGCGCAACTCGGTCGGCAACGCGCCGCCTTCGTGGCCGGGGCGCGTGAGCACGCCGATGTGCGCGACGTCGAACAGTTCGCGCCATCGATGCCAGCTCGTGAGGCCGGCGAAGGCGTCGGCGCCGACGAGCAGCACGAGCGGTCGCTCGGCACCGATCTCGTCGCGCACCTCGGCGAGCGTGTCGATCGTGTAGGACGGGCCTTCGCGCTGCAGCTCGCGCGTGTCGAGCACGAGTCGCTGCTGTCCGGCGAGTGCGGCGCGCACGAGCGCGGCGCGCTGTTGCGCGCTCGCGCGAGGCTGGTCGCGATGCGGCGGCACGCTCGCGGGCAGCAGGCGCACGTCGGCGTCGAGCGCCTCGGCGGCTTCCCAGGCGACGCGCAGGTGCGCGTTGTGGATCGGATCGAACGTGCCGCCGAACAGCGCGAGCGGGCGCGTCACGACGATGCCCCCGGCGTCCCGACGTCCGCGTTCATGCGCGATCGAACAGGAAGGCTGCGCGGCGCGTCCCCGCGATCGCCGCGACGAGGCGCTCGAGTTCGCGCCACCCGTTCGCCTCGCGCCAGGCGGTGAGGTCGGGCAGCTTGCCGAGCGCGTGGTAGATCGGCGCGAGTTCGTCGCGTCCCTTGACGATGCGGTCGATGCGGCCCGCCTGCTCGAGGCAGCGTTCCCAGTGCGCGCGATCGGAGCCTTTCAGCGCGCGGCGGAACAGGCCTTCGCGCGCTTGCGGCCAGATGCGCTCGCTGCGCAGCGCGGCCTCGACGTTCGGCGCGGACGACAGGCGCAGCAGCGTGCGCAGCTGCGTGAGCAGCCAACCGAGCATGGGGATGAGTTCCTCGCCTTCGGCGCGCAGCCCGGCGACGATGTGCAGTGCACGCGCGGCGTCGCCCGCGAGCGCCGCGTCGGCGAGGCGGAACACGTCGTAGCGCGCGTCGTCGGCGACGCTCGCTTCGAGCGTGTCGGTGTCGATCGCCTGCCCCGCGTGCAGCAGCGCGAGCTTGTCGATCTCCTGTGCCGCCGCGAGCAGGTTGCCTTCGACGCGATCGGCGAGCAGCGCGATCGCGTCGACCGACAGGCGCAGCCCGCGCGACGCGGCGCGCGCGCCGATCCAGTCCGGCAGTTCCTCGCGCTTGAGCGGCCACACCGCGACGAGCGTGCCGGTGCGCTCGATCGCCGCCGACCAGGCCGCCTCGTGCTTGCGGCTCCAGTCGTTCGCGGTCACCAGCAGTACGGTGTCCGGCGGCGGCGCCTCGCAGTATTCGGCGAGCGCGGCGGCGCCGTCCTTGCCGGGTCGCCCGCTCGGCAGGCGCAGGTCGATCAGGCGCCGGCTCGCGAACAGCGACATCGAGCGCGCCGCATCGCCGAGGCGGGTCCAATCGAAACCCGCTTCGACATCCAGCACGTCGCGCTCGAGGTAGCCGAGTTCCTTCGCGCGCGCGCGCAGCGCGTCGGCCGCTTCGAGCACGAGCAACGGTTCGGCGCCGGCGATGAGGTAGACCGGCTTGAGTTCGGGAGCGCCCAACTGGCGGCGCAGGGCGGCGAGCGTCGTCGACATG